>Ga0207647_10003684_pt1 | contig 11464 bp, 7 predicted proteins | sample KBSCornC2_FD_184295 | JGI IMG/M metagenome (GOLD analysis project Ga0207647, IMG submission 184295) | Corn rhizosphere microbial communities from Kellogg Biological Station, Michigan, USA - C2 (SPAdes) (version 2) | ecosystem: Host-associated > Plants > Roots > Rhizosphere ...
GCTCCAGACCGGAGCTGATACCGGCGCCGGACGCTTTGAGCACCGCTTCCTTGCACGTCCACAGGCGCAGGAATGCATGCGCCCGCACGGTTTCCGGCAACGCAGCCAGCGCCTGCGCCTCGCCCGGCGCGAACCAGCGTTGCGCCAGTTCCGCCACCGAGCGTACCGGCCGTGTCGCCGACTCCAGATCGACGCCCAATTCGATGTGTCGGCTGACGCCGAGCAACAGCGCCTTGCCCGTGTGGGAAAGATTGAACTGCAGGCCGGCGAGCCGCGGCTTGCCGTGTTCGCCGCGCTCGAAGCGCAGGGTTTCCGGCGCCACGGCCAAATACGCGGCCAGCAGCGCGCGCACCCCCGGCGCGTTGCTCGCCTCGCGTTGCTTTTCCCAATGTGGAAAAAACCACAAATGGATTTCATCCGCCGCCAGCGGCGGCGGCGTGACGGCCGGCTGGAACGCGGCGGCGGCGAGCAGTTGCATGCGGCTATGCTTGATTGTCTGCGCCAGTGCCGTCAAGGCGTTTGCCGACTAGAATCAGCAGCGAGGGCGCGGAGAAGATCGTGATTTCAGGCGCGGTGCTGTTGCTGGTTTCGCTGCTGTACGTCGGCGCCTTGTTCGCGCTGGCGTATTGGGGCGACCGCCGGCCGCTGTATCCGAATCGCGCCTGGCTGCGGCCGCTGGTGTACGGACTCGCGCTGGCGGTGTATTGCTCGTCATGGACGTTCTACGGCGCGGTCGGCAGCGCGGCATCGTCGAGTCTGTCGTATCTGCCGATCTACCTCGGCCCGATCCTGCTGTTCGTGTTTGGCGCGGGTTTGCTGCGGCGGCTCACCCTGCTCGCCAAACAGCGCAACATCACCTCGATCGCCGACTTCGTCGCCGCGCGCTTCGGCAAATCGCAACGACTCGCAGCGCTGGTCACGGTCATTGCCGTCACGGCCTCGGTGCCGTACCTGGCGCTGCAGTTCAAGGCGGTGGCAATGAGTATCGATGTGCTTGGCGGCACCGCGGCGACGCGATTGCCGTTTCTGGATGACAGCGCCCTGTACATCGCCGTGTTGCTGGCACTGTTCGCGATCCTGTTCGGCACGCGCCAGATCGACGCTACGGAACACCATCACGGCATGATGCTGGCGATCGCTGCCGAATCGCTGGTCAAGCTCGTCGCATTCGTTGTCATCGGCATCTACGCGCTGTCGTGGCAAGGCCTCGGCGACACGCTCGCCGCGCCGGTGCACGAACTGGTCACGCAAGGCCTGCCACCCGGATTCCTGACGCAGACGCTGCTCGCCTACGTCGCGATCTTCTGCCTGCCGCGACAGTTTCAGGTCGGCGTCGTCGAATGCGAGGATCCGGCCGACGTCGGCCGCGCGCGCGTGTTGTTCCCGTTGTACCTGCTGTTGATCAGCGCGTTCGTGCTGCCCATCGTCGCCGCGACCGCGCCGCTTGCGTATGGACAGGGCGTGCGACCGGACAGTTACCTGTTGTGGCTGCCGCTCGCGCACCATCACGAAGCGCTTGCGCTGCTCGCCTACGTCGGCGGGTTTTCCGCGGCGACCGGCATGGTGATCGTGGAAACCGTGGCGCTGTCGATCATGATCAGCAACGATCTGGTCATGCCGGCATTGCTGCGCGTGCGCTCGCTCGGGCTGGAGCAGCGCGCCGACCTGTCGTCATTCGTCTTGACCGTGCGCCGCGTCGCCATCGTCGTGCTCGCCGCACTGGCATACGCCTATTTTCGCGCGACGGCGCAAAGTGTGAATCTGGCTTCGATCGGGCTGCTCGCGTTCGTGGCGCTCGCGCAGTTTGCGCCGGCAATCGTCAGCGGCCTGTACTGGCGCGGCGCCAGCCGCATCGGCGTCGGCACCGCGCTCGTTGCCGGCTTTATCGTGTGGGCGTACACGCTGTTGCTGCCGAGCTTTGCGCAGGCCGGCTGGATGCCGTCAGGCTGGGTCGACAACGGCCCACTCGGCATCGGCTGGTTGCGGCCGCATGCGTTGTTCAACCTGCAGGGCTGGGACGCGATCACGCACGGCACGTTCTGGTCGCTGCTCGCCAATGTCGGTTGCCTGGTCTTCCTGTCACTGCGCTTCCGTCCTGGCATCGATGAACGCCTGCGCGCGTCCGGCTTCCTCGACCCGTACGCCGACAAGCTCGCTGCCGCCGGCGAGTGGCGTGGGCGCATCCATGTCGCCGACTTGCGCGCGCTGGCCGGCCGCATCATCGGCGAACGCGGCACCGACAAGGCATTCGAGGATTACGCACACAGCATCGGTCGGCGCCTGCAGGACATGCACTTGGCCGATCGTCCATTGCTGCAATTCACCGAACGCCTGCTCGCCGGCGCGATCGGCGCGGCGTCTGCGCGACGCATGCTTACGAGTGCGTTGCGCGGCACCGGTCTGGACCTGAGCGAGGCCGCGTTGCTGCTCGACGAAACTTCGCAGCAGCTGCGCTTCAACCGCGAATTGCTCGGCGTCACGTTCGAGAACATGACTCAGGCGATCAGCGTCGTCGACGCCGATTTGCGCATCGTCGCCTGGAACCGGCGCTACGCGGAGCTGTTTGCGTATCCGGACGGCTTCGTCTACGTCGGCCGGCCCGTCGCCGACCTTATCCGCCACAACGTGCAGCACGGGCTGCTCGGCGGCGACGTCGAACAACTCGTGCAGCGTCGGCTGCGCCATCTGCGCAGCGCCGCCCGTCACGTGTTCGCGCGCGAATTGCCGGACGGTCGCGTCATCGAGACGCACGGCGAACCGCTGCCGGGCGGCGGTTATCTGACCACGTTCACCGACATTACCGCGCACAAGCAGGCCGAACGCGCGTTGCTCGAGGCAAACGAAACGCTCGAGCAGCGCGTCGCGCAACGCACGCATGAACTGCGCGATGCGCTGCGCGCGCAGGAGCAGGCCAAGCAGGAGGCCGAAGCGGCGCACACGAGCAAGACGCGCTTTTTCGCCGCGGCCTCGCACGATCTGCTGCAGCCGCTGAATGCGGCGCGGCTGTTCACCTCGGCGCTGCGCCAGCAGCCGCAGCTCGATGGCGACGTCGCCATGCTCGCCGAACGCATCGATACCTCGTTCAAGGCCGCGGAGGACTTGCTCGATGCGCTGCTCGAGGTATCGCGCCTGGATGCCGGCCGTTATCAGCCGGATATTTCGACTTTCGCGTTGAGCCAGATCATCGAGCCGATGCGCGACCAGTTCTCGGTGATCGCTGCCGCGCGCGGCCTGCAATTGCGCGTGGTGCCGACGCGGCTGGTCGTGCGCAGCGACGCGCAGCTGCTGCGCCGCATCGTGCAGAATTTCATTTCCAATGCGTTGCGCTACACGCGCCACGGCGGTGTGTTGCTCGGCGTGCGCCGTCATGGCGGCGAAGCCAGTGTGGAAGTCCTGGACTCAGGCCCCGGCATCAGCGCCGAACATCTGCAGATGATCTTCAACGAGTTCCAGCGCCTCGATCGGCCTTCGCCGTGGGGCGAGAAAGGGCTGGGGTTGGGACTGGCGATCTGCGAGCGCATGGCGCGCATCCTCGGCCACGAATTGAGCGCCGAATCCTGGCCCGGCCGCGGCAGCAGATTTTCGATCCGCGTACCCATCGAGAGCGCGACGACGATCAGCGCCGCGCGCGCTCGCTCGCCGCGTGCGCAAATGGACAGCTTGCCGCCGAACTTGCACGTGCTTTGCCTCGACAACGACGCGGCGATCCTCGACGGCATGAGCGCATTGCTCGCGCGCTGGAACGTGGGTTGTCACGGAACCCGCACGATCGGCGAAGCGCGCGCGGCTGTTGCGCGTCAACGGCCCGATCTGATCCTTGCCGACTACCATCTGGACGAAGCAATGGACGGGCTCGCCGCACTCGACTTGCTTTGCGCTTCCGGCATTCCCGGCGCATTGATCACGGCCGACACGAGCGCGGATCTGAAACAGCAGGCGCGCCATCGTGGATATCCGGTGTTGCAGAAACCGGTCAAGCCGGCCGCCTTGCGCGCGCTGATCGCGCATTTGACGCGCGGAGTGGAAGCAGTGGCAGGGGCCACTTAGTCAGATTGATCAATCCAGTTCTTGCCCGGAATGCGTTTGGTACGGGATTCCCGCCGTCGCGGAAACAAAGTCTATTCGGCCGCTTGCACCGCGCGGCTTGCCACCGCGCCCGGATCGAGCGCGAGCTGGCTCGCGCACAAAGCGACTTGCGTGCGATTGGACACACCGAGTTTGCGCATGATCGCGGTCATGTGTGCCTTGATGGTGGCTTCGGAAACACCGAGTTCGAAGGCAATCTGCTTGTTGAGCAAGCCTTCGGCGATCATGCCGAGCACGCGGAACTGCTGCGGCGTGAGTTCGGCGATTTGCGCCGCGGCATTGACCTCATCCGGCTTCAACGTGCCCGGCGGCGCCGTCAGGTGCGGCGGCAACCAGACATCGCCGTCGAGTACGCTGCGTACCGCCGCGCCAATGGTTTCAACCGACGCCGATTTCGGCACGTAACCGGACGCGCCGTGCGCGATCGCGCGACGCACGGTGGCGGCGTCTTCCTGCGCCGAGACGACGATCACCGGCAAACCGGGATATTGGCCACGCATGTAGGCGAGCGCGGAAAAACCGTTGGCGCCGGGCATCTGCAGATCGAGCAACAGCAAGTCCGCTTCGGCGTGTGCTTCGACGAGATTCTGCAGCGCCGACACACTGTCGGCGTCATGCAGCAACGCATCGGGCATGGCTTGGCTCAGCGCGTGTTTGAGCGCGTCGCGGAACAGCGGGTGATCGTCGGCGATGAGGATTTCGCGCATCGTCGCGGCTTCAGCGCACCAGCCGCTCGCCGACCAGATTCTGCACCACCGACGGATCGGCGAGCGTGGAGATGTCGCCGAGCTGATCCGGCGCGTTCTCGGCGATCTTGCGCAGGATGCGCCGCATGATCTTGCCCGAGCGCGTCTTCGGCAGGCCCGGCGCCCACTGCAGGTAATCCGGCGTGGCGATCGGGCCGATCTCCTTGCGCACGTGCGCGATGAGCTCCTTGCGCAGCGCATCGTCGGCGTTGACGCCGCTCTTCAACGTCACGTAAGCGTAGATGCCCTGGCCCTTGATGTCGTGCGGGCAGCCGACCACGGCCGCTTCGGCGACTTTCGGATGCGCGACGAGCGCGCTTTCCACTTCGGCGGTACCGAGCCGGTGACCGGAGACATTGATGACGTCGTCGACGCGGCCGGTGATCCAGTAATAGCCGTCGGCATCGCGGCGTGCGCCATCGCCGGTGAAATAGGTTCCGGGATAGGTCTTGAAATAAGTATCGATGAAACGCTGGTGGTCGCCGTAGACCGTGCGCATCATGCCGGGCCATGCGTCGAGCAGCACGAGGTTGCCTTCGGCCTCGCCGTCGAGGATTTTTCCGTTGGCATCGACGATCGCCGGCTGCACGCCGAAAAACGGCTTGGTCGCCGACCCGGGTTTCTGCGCGATTGCGCCGGGCAGCGGCGTGATCAATATGCCGCCGGTTTCGGTCTGCCACCAGGTGTCCACGATCGGACAGCGCCCGTCGCCGACCACGCGCCAATACCATTCCCACGCTTCCGGATTGATCGGTTCGCCGACCGTACCGAGCAACCGCAAAGAGCTGCGCTTGTGCTTCTTCACCGGCGCTTCGCCTTCGCGCATCAGTGCACGGATCGCGGTCGGCGCCGTGTAGAACAGCGTGACCTTGTGTTTGTCGATCACCTGCCAGAAGCGTCCGGCATCCGGATAACTCGGGATGCCTTCGAACATCAGCGACGTCGCGCCGTTGGCGAGCGGGCCATAGACGATGTAACTGTGGCCGGTCACCCAGCCCACATCCGCCGTGCACCAGTAGACATCGTCCTCGCGCAGGTCGAACACGCAATCGTGCGTATAGCTGACGTACACGCCGTAGCCACCCGTGGTGTGCAACACGCCTTTGGGTTTGCCGGTGGAACCCGAGGTATACAAGATGAACAGCGGATCTTCGGCGTTCAGCGGCTCCGGCGCGCATTCGGTGTCCTGCTGCGCGAGCAGCGTGTCCCACGAACGGTCGCGTGGCGCCTGCATCGCTACCGGCGCGCCGGTGCGTTTGACCACGAGCACGGTTTCCACGCTCGTCGTGCCGGGCCTCGTCAGCGCCTCGTCGACGTTGACCTTCAGCGGCACCTTCTTGCCGCCGCGCAAGCCTTCGTCGGCGGTGATCACGAGTTTGGACGAGCAATCGGCGATGCGTCCGGCCAGCGAATCCGGCGAAAAACCACCGAATACCACGGAATGCACTGCACCGATGCGCGCGCAGGCGAGCATCGCCACCGCCGCTTCCGGAATCATCGGCAGATAAATGGTGATGCGATCGCCTTTCTGCACGCCGAGATTTTTCAGCAGATTCGCCGCGCGGCACACTTGTTCATGCAGCTGTCTGTAGGTGATCGCCTTGGCTTCGTTCGGATCGTCGCCTTCCCAGAGAATCGCGGTCTTGTCGCCACGCGCCTGCAAATGCCGGTCGAGGCAGTTCGCCGAAAGATTCAATTGGCCATCTTCGAACCAGCGGATGTGCAGATCATTCGCCGCGAACGAGACGTCTTTGACTTTCGAGAATGGTTTGATCCAGTCCAGGCGCTGCGCCGTGCGTTTCCAGAAACCTTGCGGATCACGCACGGATTCCGCGTAGAGCTTGTCGTAGTCGCCGGCTTTCACGCGCGCTTGCGCGGCGAATTCGGCGGCAACGGGGTGCAGGGTCGACATGTACATCTCCTTTGGCGCAATGCGCGATTCCGCCATCCATCACAGTAGCGGCTTTGTCTGCGTGACCAATACGACTTTAGTCGGTTTAGCGCAAGCATTCGACCAAAGGCGAATGGTCACGTCCATCCGCGTGGCGCAGGCTGCGCTTCGGGCCGAGTCCTGCGGGAGGGAACGCATGTCGCGAAAGCGCCAAGCGCAGCGTCCGCATCACGGCAGTCGCGACGGAGAAAAAAAGTCATGGTAGCTACGACAGCACAGATGGGAGGCGGGCAGCTCACCCGCAATCATGCACGCGTCATTCTGGCCTCGAGCGTCGGCACGATGTTCGAGTGGTACGACTTCTACCTCTACGGTTCGCTCGCGGCGATCATCGCCAAGCAGTTCTTCTCGGCGCTGAATCCGACCAGCGCGTACATCGTCGCATTGCTGGCGTTCGCGGCCGGCTTCTTCGTGCGCCCGTTCGGCGCGCTGATCTTCGGCCGCCTCGGCGACCTGATCGGCCGCAAGTACACGTTCCTGATCACGATCGTGATCATGGGCTCCTCGACATTCCTGGTCGGCCTGATCCCCAGTTATGCCACGATCGGGGTCGCGGCACCGATCATCCTGATTGCGTTGCGCCTGTTGCAGGGCCTGGCGCTCGGCGGCGAATACGGCGGCGCGGCCACCTACGTCGCCGAACACGCGCCGCCCGGCAAGCGCGGGTTCTATACGAGCTTTATCCAGATCACGGCGACGTTCGGCCTGTTCCTGTCGTTGATCGTGATCCTGATCTGTCGCAACACGCTCGGCGCCGACTTCGACACCTGGGGCTGGCGCATCCCGTTCTGGATCTCGTTCTTCCTGCTGATGATCTCGGTGTACATACGCCTGCAATTGCAGGAGTCGCCGCTGTTCCAGCAGATGAAAGCCGAAGGCAAGGGCTCGACGGCGCCGCTGCAGGAGTCGTTCCTGAAATGGGACAACCTCAAGGTTGTGCTGCTGGCGCTGTTCGGTGCAACGGCCGGCGAAGCGGTGGTCTGGTACGGCGGCCAGTTCTACGCGTTGTTCTTCCTCGGCCAGACGCTGAAGATCGAGCCGGTGACCGCGAACCTGTTGATCGCCGGCGCGTTGCTGATCGGCACGCCGTTCTTCGTCATCTTCGGCGCGCTGTCGGACAAAGTCGGTCGCAAGCCGATCGTCATGGCCGGCTGTTTGCTCGCCGCGCTCACTTACTTCCCGATCTTCAAGGGACTGACGCACTACGGCAATCCGGCGATCGAAACGGCGAGCGCCACCAACCCCGTCGTCGTCACCGCCGACCCGGCCACGTGCAGCTTCCAGTTCGACCCGGTCGGCAAGACCGTATACAAGAACTCCTGCGACATCATCAAGAGTTCGCTGACCAAGAGCGGCGTGCCGTACATCAACGAGGCGGCGCCGGCTGGCACCGTCGCCTCGGTGAAGATCGGCAGCACAAACCTGCCGGCATTCGAAGGTGGGCCGCTGGATGCGGATGCCTTCAAGACGCAATCGGCGGCGTTCGGCAAGAGTCTCGGCGACACGCTCAAATCGGCCGGTTATCCGGCCAAGGCCGATCCGGCTGCGGTCAACTGGCCGATGCTGCTCGTGCTGCTGACGATTCTCGTGATCTACGTGACGATGGTCTACGGGCCGATCGCGGCGTGGCTCGTGGAGCTATTCCCGACCCGGATCCGCTACAGCTCGCTATCGCTGCCGTATCACATCGGCAACGGCTGGTTCGGCGGTTTCCTGCCGACCGTGTCGTTCGCACTCGTCGCCTTCAGCGGCAACATCTACTACGGCCTGTGGTACACCGTCATCGTTTCAGTGATGACGTTTATCATCGGCACGCTGTTCCTGCGCGAAACCAAGGATGTGGATATTTCCAAATAGCGATAAATCCACAAAGACAGAAAAAGGGCCGGTTCTCCGGCCCTTTTTTTCTCTATTCGCGATCCAGCTGCGCCGGTGGTTGCGGGGGCTTGGCCTTGCGCACACTCGCACGCAGCGCGTTGATGTCCTTGTCGGTCAGCAGCGCCGTATCGGGACGCGACGTGGCTTCGATCTTCGCCGCCGCAAAGGCGAACAGCGCGGCGACCAGCAGGACAAACCCGGCAACCAGGGCGAACCCCATGACGGCGCCAGACTTCGTCGAAAACGCCAATACGAGCGCCGCGGTGGCGAGTAACAAAAGTATCCAGCGCATGGCTTTCTCCGATCCGGTGAACGGCGGCATCCTGCCATAGGCATAACGGGCGTGCGAGGGGTCCCGGCAAAACGGCGCATCCGAGCCGACGGATGGCGAACGCCAGATTCAGGCGGGCGCGCGTAGAATTCGCGCTGGCGAGCTTGCGGTGGAAGCGACATGGAACATCTGCAATCGTTGGCATTGGCGGCGGGCCTGTCCTGGGCGAGCGGTGTGCGCATGTACGCCGCGGTGTTCATCGTCGGGCTGCTCGGGCGGTTCGGGTACGTGCACTTGCCTGAACACCTGCAGCTGCTCGAACACAATGGCGTGCTGATCGCTTCCGGGATCATGCTGTTCGCGGAATTCCTCGCCGACAAGGTGCCCGGATTCGATTCGGCTTGGGATTCGATCCACACCTTCATCCGCATTCCGATCGGTGCGATGTTGGCATGGGGCGCGCTGAGCGACGCCGGTCCCGAAGCGCAGTTCGTCGCGGCGATCCTCGGCGGCGCGATCACCGGCGGCACGCATCTGGCGAAGATGAGCGCGCGCGCGGCGATCAATACTTCGCCGGAGCCATTCACGAATTGGGCGGCGAGCTTCGGCGAAGACGGCATGCTGCTCGCCGGCTTGTGGCTCACGTTCCGGCATCCGCTCGCATTCCTCGTGCTGCTGGTTCTATTCCTGGCCTTCTTGGTCTGGCTGGTACCGAAGCTGGTGCGCTTCCTGCGCGGCGTCTGGCGCAAGTTCAAAGGCGAGCGCCCGGCGCCGAACGCGCTGACGAACTGATTCGCAAGCACTGAGACAGTCGCGGCATATTTTCCGGCGATGAACGAACCGACACGCATCAAAGGCCGCGGCGCGGCGTCGAATCCGGAAGGACGCTTCGAATCGGCGAAACTCGAGGCGTTCGACGACGGCTGGCAACGCGAAGCCGAAACCCCACCGCATCCGGCGACCAGCGTCACCGAAGAACGCGCGCGCTCGATCATCAGCCGCAACGATTCACCGGATATCCCGTTCGAGCAGAGCATCAATCCCTATCGCGGCTGTGAACACGGATGCATTTATTGTTACGCGCGGCCGTCGCACGGCTATCTGAACCTGTCGCCGGGCCTGGATTTCGAAACCAAGCTGTTCGCCAAGACCAACGCGGTCGAGTTGTTGCGCGCGGAACTGGCCAAGCCAGGTTATCGCGTCAGCCCGATCAATCTTGGCGCCAACACCGATCCGTATCAGCCGATCGAGCGCCGCTACCAGATCACGCGCCAGATTCTGCAAGTGATGCTCGAGCACAAGCATCCGGTTACGGTGATTACCAAGAACGCGCTCGTCGAACGCGATCTGGATCTGCTCGCGGCGCTCGCGCGCGAGAATCTCGTCTACGCGTTTGTGTCGATCACTTCGCTCGACAACAAGCTATCGGCGAAACTCGAACCGCGTGCGAGCGCGCCGCATCGGCGCATCGCGGCGTTGAAAGCATTGAGCGATGCCGGCGTGCCGTGCGGCGTGATGGTGGCGCCGATCATCCCGATGCTCACCGACAAATGGATGGAAGACATCCTCACGCGCGCCCGCGAGGCCGGCGCGCGCACGGCCGGCTACACGATCCTGCGCTTGCCGTGGGAATTGAAGGATCTCGTGCGCGAGTGGCTGCAATTGCACTTCCCCGAACGCGCCGAGCACGTGCTGAGCCTCGTGCGCCAGATGCGCGGCGGCCGCGACAACGATCCGCGTTTCGGCTCGCGCATGCGCGGCGAAGGCGAATTCGCCGAACTGATCCGCCAGCGCTTTCATATTGCCACGCGCAAGCTCGGCTTCGGCCGCGGGCGCGATGTGCAACTGGATGATTCGAAGTTCGCGGCACCGCGCAAGGCGACACCGCAAGGCGAGTTGTTTACCTGACCATTCGGCGTGGCGCTGCTGTTATCCTCCGTTGCCATAGGCAGGAGAGCTCATGTCCGATTCGAACAGTCTGAAGCGACGCAAGCGTCCCGTATCGACCCCGCTGCTTTGCGCGGGAATAGTCGTGTTGATTGCGGGCATCGGGTACTACTGGCAGCGCGAGGCTGCTGCGCCAGTGCGTTCCAATTCCACGGCAACGTCAAAACCGGCCAGCAGCCAGGCTCCTCCCCTTTTGGCGCAAATGATCGAGAAGGAAACCGCCGCGCTTGGGCTGAAGCCGCCTGCGGTGACCCTCACCTCGGAAAAGTCGAAAGCCGTGCGGCAGGCGGTTCTGCAGGGTGAGTATGCGGAAGCGGACCGCATTGCGAAGGATGTGCTGGTACACAGCCAATCGCAGGCGTGGCGCTTTCATCCATTCGATACGTTCATGGCGAGCTTCACTCTGGGGACTGACCCGCATCTGCTCGAGCATCTGAATCAGTGGGTGGAGTTAGAACCTGCTGCCGCAATACCGCCGTTGCTTCGCGCGCAGTACCACTGGAAAGCAGCGTGGATTGCCCGCGGCGGTGACGTAGCCGCTGCAGTGGAGGCGGAAGACCTGCGCACGTATGAGTCCGAACTGCA
>Ga0207647_10003686_pt1 | contig 11458 bp, 12 predicted proteins | sample KBSCornC2_FD_184295 | JGI IMG/M metagenome (GOLD analysis project Ga0207647, IMG submission 184295) | Corn rhizosphere microbial communities from Kellogg Biological Station, Michigan, USA - C2 (SPAdes) (version 2) | ecosystem: Host-associated > Plants > Roots > Rhizosphere ...
TAATTTAGCTGCCGCTCTATGCATGATTGCTTCGGCCGGCGAAGGCCGGAAGCGCAGAAAGGTGCCATTCGCAGACCGGCATCACCTGAATATCGACACAGCCTAGTTCTTGACCTTCTCGCCCGGATAGGCGCCCCACACCTGCGACTGGGCCATCCAGCCGGTATGGCCGTCGAAGGTCACCTCGCACCATTGGCCGTCGCATTTCTTGATCGAGCCGATCACGCCCGGCTCGATGATGGCGACGACGCCGGCATCCTTGTCGGGTTCGTCGAGCAGGTTGATTCGCCCGCCCTTGCCGCGCTGCCAGGGCGCGACGATCACGGTGCGGCGGCCGGAGAGCAACGACTGATTGATCCAGCCTTCCGAGCCGTCGGCATCGCGCACGCGGCGCCAGGTGTCGAATTCCTGGATGACTTCCATCGGCAGGCCGGCCTTCAGATACATCCAGTTGACGGAATAATTGGCGCCGGGGCCGACGCGCGAGTTGACGCGGGCCGGTTTCAGGCTGACGAAACGCGGCAGCGGCAGGCCGCTTGGGCCAAGCGTTATGGTCTGCGCCGGCGCGGCGACACTTTGCGCGAATGCCTGCGGCGCGCAAAGGAGGGCGCCAAGAATGGCTGCGCTGAAGGCCAGGCGAAGCGACGCGAAACCAGACACTTTCGTTCCTTTCGGCGCCGGTCCGTCGGGATGAGCGCCCCTTTTTCTTTGTCTTCGGCGGCACCGCTTGTTACAGGAGTGGGCTGATGCCGCGATTGGCTGCAAGTTTCGCCGGTCTTGGTTAAAGAGGTCTCAACGAGATCGGTTTCGAGAGCATGATCCCGAAAAGTGGGAACCGGTTTTCGGAAAAGATCATGCTCCAAAAAAGAGTAGGATCAGAATGACGATTTAAACGAACCGTCATTCTGATCTAGCAAGCTTCGGGGATAAAATGGCAGGCAAGAAACGGCCCCTCGTCGTCATCACGCGCAAGCTGCCCGATCCGGTCGAAACGCGCATGCGCGAACTGTTCGACGCAAGGCTGAATGTCGAGGATCGGCCGATGACGCAGCCGGAGCTGGTTGCGGCGGTCAAGGAAGCCGATGTGCTGGTCCCCACCATCACCGACCACATCGACGCGTCGCTGATCGCCCAGGCCGGCGAGAACCTCAAGCTGATCGCCAATTTCGGCAACGGCGTCGACAAGATCGATGTCGCGGCGGCCGCCAAGAAGGGCATCACCGTCACCAACACGCCGAACGTGCTTACCGAAGACACCGCCGACATGACCATGGCGCTGATGCTCGCCGTGCCGCGCAGGCTCGCCGAAGGCGCCAATGTGCTGACAGGCGAGAAGAAATGGTCCGGCTGGTCTCCGACCTGGATGCTCGGCCGGCGCATCTGGGGCAAACGCCTCGGCATCGTCGGCATGGGCCGCATCGGCACGGCGGTCGCCAGGCGGGCAAAGGCCTTCGGCCTGTCGATCCACTACCACAATCGGCACCGCGTGCTGCCGGCGGTCGAGGAGGAACTGGAGGCGACCTACTGGGAAAGCCTCGACCAGATGCTGGCCCGCATGGATATCATCTCGGTCAACTGCCCGTCGACGCCGGCAACGTTCCACCTTTTGTCCGGTCGTCGCCTCGCGCTGATGCAGCCTTCGGCCTATATCGTCAACACCGCGCGCGGCGATATCATCGACGAGGAATCGCTGATCAAGCTCATCCATGACGGCAAGATCGCCGGCGCCGGGCTCGACGTCTACGAGCACGAGCCGGCGCTGAACAGCAAGCTTTTGAAGCTTGCCGCCAAGGGCAAGGTGGTGCTTTTGCCGCATATGGGCTCGGCCACGCTCGAGGGCCGCATCGACATGGGCGAGAAGGTGATCATCAACATCCGCGCCTTCTTCGACGGCCACCGCCCGCCGGACCGCGTGCTGCCGCTCAGGACTTGAAATCGCGCTTCATCATAACCCATTCGCGCGGCCCGCTCCGGCCGCCATAGGCGACCCAGGGAAGTCTGTCGCCGGCGACGAAGCCCAGGGTCCGGTAGACGGAGATCGCCGGATGATTGGTGTCTTCCACGGTCAGGCAGACGCCCTTCGCGTTTGCAGCGGCGGCCAGTTCGACGGCGCGCGAGAGTAGCCGCGTCGCCAAACCTTTCCCGCGGAACTCGGAATACGTGGCGATCGCAAGGATGGACCAATAGCCGACAAGCCGCGTCTCCAGGGTCACCAGCGGCAGCAGCGCGGCCGAAATTTCCGCCGTATGGTCGTCGTTCCGCGTAAGCAATTCGCCAACCAGTCCACCCGCGATCGTACCGTCAACCTCGATGAGATATGCCTTGGAAAAATGATAGGGCGAGTTAGCGTCGGCGGATGCCGCCTGTCGTGCCGCCTCCAGGACCGCGTGATCCTCCCCGCTGTCCCTGATCCAACTGTCGAGATCGATGCCGTGCCCTGCTATGTCGACGATGGCCGCGACGTGGAGCGCATCATTGGCAGTCGCCGGTCGAATGAGAACGCTCATGCTGTTCCACTCCAGGACCCGGCATGGAGGCTGATTGACCCATCGGTGCCGATATTGACGCCGCGCCCGCGATAGTCATCGAACTGGTCCCGTCCCAGCCTCACCGCCATCGGCGTTTCCCAGCCCATTTCCCGGGCGACGATCAGGCCGAGCAGCAGGATGGCGTCCGGCTCGTGCAGCACCAGGGCGGCCGGCGCGCGGCCGTTGTGGACGAGCTCCATCAGCACCGCCGAAGCGGATGACGAGCCGATCGTGCCCGGCAGGAACAGCACCCGGCCGGCAATGACTTCGCCATGCTGCGGGTGGCGAACGTCGGCGATGCGCCCGGTCTTGGGATCGACGCCGCCCCAGAAGCTGATCGGCGCCGTCAGCACCAGCGCCTCGCCTTCACCGGCCTTACCGGGCACCAGGATTTCGGCTGCTGCGCTCATGCGGCGATATCCGTGAAGACCGGCCTGCCGAGGACCGCGCTTTCGACGCAGTCGGCGAGCGAGGCGTAGAGCACGGCGTAGCCGGTATTGCCCGGCGCGTAATGCGCGAACTTGCCCGAATTGGTCATCAAAACGCCGTTGCCAAGGTCCGGCATGATCGGCGTCACCACCACGCATGTGTCGGCGACGATGATGACGCCGCTCGCCTCGAGCCTCTTTCGCCGGCCGTCCCGCTCCAACAAGGCAAGCGCGTGGCGGCCGGTGCAGGCATAGATCGGGACAGTGAGCCGCCGCCCGGCGATCAGCCGTTCCAGGCTTTCGAACTCGGCGTGCGACAGATGCGGGCTGCCGATCGCCACCGCGTCGATGGTTTTGGTCGCGGCCGCCGTCGACAGGCCGGCGCGCGCCCTCGCCGCCATCTCAGGCGTCACGCGGATCGCCGATTCTGGTTCCGGTCCGGCCAAGATGGTTTCGACGTCGGGAGCCTCAGGCGTCACGCCGGCAATGTGGAACAGGCCGACCGCGCCGGACGACGCGGCCGCAGCGCCGAAGGCTTTCAGCGCGTCCTCGCCGGGATGGCTGGAAATGCCAGTGACGACACCGATCGCGTTGCCGACCTCGCGACCATAAAGGCTGCCCAGCACAGGCCAGGCGATCTCCGAGGCAAGGAAGGATGACGACAGGCCCGAGACATCGAACACGAGTTGCGCCCGGCGGTTCTCGGGCCGATGCAGACCATAGTCCGGCGCGCGGCCGACAATCGCACAGGCGATGTCGAGAAAATCGCCATAGCGGTTGGTGCGCGCCCCCAGCACCGAATTGCAGAAGACGACCGCGTTGGACTCGCCCCAGGCGACGTCGCTGCCGAGCGCGGGCCTGTGTCCGGCCTGGTAGGGCGCGCAGGTCCAGCTCTGCTCGCAGCCGAGCTTGCGATAGGCCTCCATCATCCGCCGGGCCATACCGCGCTGCGGCTCCTCGAGACGAATGCGCGAGCAACCCATCAGGTCGAGCGCCCCGACATTGAGCGTCGAGCGCACCGCGACTTTCGCGCCGCCTTCGACCAGCCTTTCGGCAAACAACGTGCCGGAATCGCCATGGTAAAGCGCGCCGTCGATATGGGTGGAGGCAATCGGGATGAGCCGTGGCGCGCCGAGCAGGCGGGCGCTCTCGGTGACGATGCGCATCGCCATGCCCGCGCCGTCCCGGCCGGCGGCGATCGCCTGTTCTTCCGGGCTGAGTGCGAGGCTCAAGACAGCACCTTGCGCATGGTGATGGAGGTCGGCCTGTCATAGCCCTCATGCGCGGTGCGCTCCGTCTCGCGAAAGCCGAGCCGGGCGAAGGCTGCATGGTTTGCGATCAGTTCGACACGGGTCTGAAGCTCGATTGCATCCATGCCGCGCTCGCGGGCAAGATCCTCGACCGCCCGCATCAGCCGGGTTCCGATGCCTTGGCCCTGGAGCCGTGGCTCGACAGCGAGCTTGCCGACATAGAAATCCCGCACCCGTTCCAGCGCAAAGATGCAACCGACGATGCGGTCGTTCTCGATGGCCAGAAACCCGGTCTCGCGCTTCGCCTTCTCACCAAGCGCCTCGGCGGTCAAAAGACGCGCCGAGGACGGCGGGTCGATGGCGCCGTCCATATAGGCAAAGGCGCGCCGGATCAGCGCGAGCAAGTCGTCCCACCGGTCGAAATCCGCGGCAAGGCCGACTATGGAGATGCCGACGGTCTGGTCCATGCGCTCAGACAGCCTTGTAGCGGATGGTGTCGAAACGGGCGGCTAGCCCATCATAGAGCAGCAGCCGGCCGATCAGCGGCTCGCCTATGCCGGTGATCAGCTTGATCGCCTCCATCGCCTCCAGCGTGCCGACGACACCCGTCAGCGCGCCGACGATGCCGGCGACGGCGCAGGACGGCACCAGCCCTTCGGGCGGCGCTTCCGGAAACAGGTCGCGATAGCTCGGATTGCGCTTGCCGTCGGCTCCAACCTCGAACGGCTTCAGCACCGTGACCGAGCCGTCAAAGCGCCCGACGGCGGCCGTTACGAGCGGTTTCTTCTCGCTGGCGCAGGCATCGGCGACCGCGTAGCGCGTTTCGAAATTGTCCGAGCCGTCGACAACAACATCGTAACGCGCGACGAGGGCAGGGGCATTCTCTTCCGTCAGCCTCTGGCGATGCGATTCCACCGTGACGTTGGGATTGATGCGCATGATCGCATCCCGTGCGCTGTCGGTCTTGGCCATGCCGATCGCGTCGCTGCCATGGATCACCTGCCGCTGCAGGTTGGACAAGGAGACGGTGTCGTCATCGACGATGCCGAGCGTGCCGACGCCGGCGGCGGCAAGATATTCGAGCACCGGCGCGCCGAGCCCGCCGGCGCCGATCACCAGCACCCGCGCCCGTTTCAGCTTCTGCTGGCCGGGGCCGCCGATCTCGGGCAGCACGATGTGGCGGGCGTAGCGTTCGAGCTCTTCGTCGGTCAGCGCGGCATTGGTCATGGCTGGACCTTATCGCTGGCACAAGACGTTGTCAGCCGGTCACGCCGACGCTGCCGTGATCGACCGTCAGGAACTGCGCTCGGCCCTCAAGGCTGGAAAACAGCGCGGCATCCGTGCCCGTCATGAAGGCCTGGCAGTTCAGCTCCTCCAGGATGGAAAACAGCGCCGTGCGCCGGCCCGCGTCGAGATGCGCGGCGATCTCGTCCAGGAGAAGGATTGGCGTCAGCCCCGACATCTCGCCGGTCAGCCTGGCATGCGACAAGACGATGCCGACCAGCAGCGCCTTCTGCTCGCCGGTCGAGCAAAGCTCGGCCGGCATCGACTTCGGCCGGTGCCGCACCACGAGATCGGAACGATGCGGGCCATCCAGCGTGCGGCCGGCGGCGCGGTCGCGCTCCCGGCCATTGGCAAGGGCTGCGCGATAGCGTTCCTCGACATCGACCGCCGGCGCACCGCCGAGCGCGCCTTCCAGGTCGCCCGCGAGACTGATGTCGGCCTGCGGAAACGGCCCGCTACCGGGCAATCTGTCGATCATGGCGGCAAGCAGCCTTACCAGCTCGGCCCGCGCCGCGGCGATCGCCACCCCGGTCTCGGCCATCTGCGTCTCGATCGCGTCGAACCAGGCGCCGTCGCGGGAGCCTTCGGTAAGCAAGCGGTTACGCCCGCGCATGGCTTTCTCGTAGTCGAGCGCGCGCTGGCCATGGCCAGGGTCGATCGCCAGCACCAGCCGGTCGAGGAAGCGACGTCGATCCGCCGCCGGTCCGGGGAACAGCCCGTCCATAGCCGGCGTCAGCCAGACGACCCGCAGCCATTCCAGCATATCCTCGGCCGATCGCGCCGGCGCGCCGTTGATCCGCACCTTCCTGCCGCCTTCGCCGGCGTCTCCTCCGGAAATTCCGGTGCCGATCTCGACCTGGCCTTCCGGCCCCTCGATGCGCGCATGCAAGGCGAAGCCGCCGTCGCCGCCTTCGCGCGCCACATCCGCATAGGGCGCGCGGCGCAGGCCGCGACCCGGTGTCAGGAACGAGATCGCTTCCAGGAGATTGGTCTTGCCGGCGCCATTGTCGCCCGACAGCACCACGGCGCCGGGCGCCAGATCGAGTGACAGCGCCGCGTAATTGCGGAAATTAGTAAGTGTTAACTTACTTACATAGCTTTGCTGCCGAAGCTGTTTCGCATCCGCGGTCACGGCGATACATCAGGTCCGCTGGAGCAATTCCAGGAAAAGTGTGACACGGTTTTCCGTCCGGAATTACGACAGACAAAAGCGCAATTCCAGGAAAAGTGCACAGCGGTTTTCCGTCCGGAATTGCGTCAAAGAGACAGAGCCTAGACCCGCATCGGCATCAGCACGTAGAGCGCCGTTTCGTCGGCCATGTCGTGGATCAGCGTCGGCGAACCGGCATCGGCCAGCATGAACTTGGCTTCGGTGCCGGTGAGCTGGGCTGCGACGTCGAGCAGGTATTTGGCGTTGAAGCCGATCTCGATCGGGTCCGACGAATAGTCCGCCGCCAATTCCTCGGTGGCACTGCCCGAATCCGGATTGTTGACGGCAAGCGTGACCTGTCCCTCATTGATCGAAAGTTTCACCGCCCGGCCGCGTTCGGAGGAAATGGTCGAAACACGGTCGACGGCGGCAGCGAAGCTCTGGCGGTCTATGATCAGCTTCTTGTCGTTGCCGGTCGGAATGACACGCTGATAGTCGGGGAAGGTGCCGTCGATCAGCTTCGAGGTCAAAACGACGCTGCCGATGGTGAAGCGGATCTTGGTGTCCGACAGTTCCGTGGTCACCGCCACGTCCGGGTCGTCGACCAGCTTCTGGAGCTCGCTCACCGTCTTGCGCGGAATGATGATGCCGGGCATGCCTTCGGAGCCTGCCGGCGCGTCGATCTCGGCCCGCGCCAGGCGATGGCCGTCGGTCGCCACCGAGCGCAGCTTCAATTTGCCGCCCACCTCATGCGTGTGCAGGAAGATGCCGTTGAGATAGTAGCGCGTCTCTTCGGTGGAGATGGCGAATTGGGTCTTGTCGATCAGTCCCTTGAGCGCCGCCGATTCCAGCCGGAAGATATGCGAGAACGAGCCGGCCGAAAGCTCCGGGAAATCGGATTGCGGCAGGCACTGCAGGCGGAAACTCGAGCGGCCGGAGGTGACGGTCATCGCGTTGCCGTCCTCGTCCGTCTTCAGCATCACCTCGGCGCCGTCGGAAAGCTTGCGCACGATGTCGTAGAGCAGATGCGCCGGCACCGTCGTCGCGCCGCCGCGCTCGACCTTGGCGGGCGTCGCCTCCGTCACTTCGAGGTCGAGGTCGGTCGCTTTCATCTCGAGGCTGGCGCCCTCGGCGCTGAGCAGAACGTTGGACAGGATCGGTATGGTGTTGCGCCGCTCGACCACGCGGTGGACGTGGTTGAGGGACTTCAAGAGATTTGACCGTTCCAGGATAACACGCATGACGAAACAGGCTCGCTTCAATGGATGAACAGGTCGCCGGCAGGCGGCATCCCGTGAAAGCTCTGAAAGGCTTTCAGAATCTGCGTAAGCTGACAGTAAAAAGCCTGCGAACGCAAGCCCGCGGCACCGGTTCCGGCCGGCAGCGCGGGCTTTCTGGGGATAAAGCCGGCGAAGCTGGCCGCCGACTATTTCTGAGCCCCTCAGGCCTGGTCGTTGATCAGCCTTCTGAGCAGTTCGAGTTCCTGCGCCAGCGTGTTGTCCCCGCCCGAGAGGTCCTCGATCTTGCGCACGGCATGCAGCACGGTCGTGTGGTCGCGGCCGCCGAAGCGCCGCCCGATCTCCGGCAATGAGCGCGGTGTCATCACTTTCGACAGATACATCGCCACTTGCCGCGGCTTGACGATCGTGCGCGTGCGCCGATTGGACAGAAGCTCCGTCTTCGACACGTTGTAATGGCGCGCCACGATGCGCTGGATGTCCTCGATGCGCACCCGCTTCGGCTCGCCGGAGCGGTAGATGTGGCCGAGGATCTCGTCGATGCGGTCGATGGTGATCTGCGGCTCGAAGGACTGGCGGAACAGAAGCTGGTTGAAGGCGCCTTCGAGCTCGCGCCCGCTGCCGGTCACCGTGCGCGCGACATGCTCCAGGATTTCGTCCGAGATGTCGAGCGAGGTGTCATCGGTCTTGGTGGTGGCGCGGCGCAGTTTCAGCATGCCGAGCCGCATGGCGAAATCCGGCGCCGACATTTCCAGCGCCACGCCGCCATTGAGGCGCGAACGCACGCGCGGCTCCAGCGATTCCAGTTCCGACGGCGGCCGGTCGGCCGCGACCACCACTTGCTTGGCGCTGTCGAGCAGCATGTTGATGAGGTGGCAGAATTCGTGCTGGATCGACTTGCCCTGCAGGAACTGCATGTCGTCGATGATCAAGAGATCGATGTCGCGCAGCTGCTCTTTCAGCGTCAGCGCGTTGTTGTCGCGGATCGCGGTGGCGAAGCGCCACATGAAATATTCCGCCGTCAGGTAGACGACGCGCGACTTCGGGTTGTGCCGCAGCGATTCCGCCGCGATCGCCTGCAACAGGTGCGTCTTGCCGAGCCCCACGGTCGCATGCAGGAAAAGCGGGTTGAAACGCACCGCGCTCGACTGCGATTCCGCCACCGCCCTGGCCGCCGCAAAGGCCACCCTGTTCGACGGCCCCTCGATGAAGGAGGCGAACGTGTAGCGCGGGTCAAGCGGCGACCCCAACACATTGTGGCGGAACTCCGGTTCCGCGGACGCACCCTGGCGGGGCGCCGGCGTACGTTGTTCCACGCGCCCGGCGCTCGCGGTGCCGTTGGCGAGTACGGTATGCGTCTGCTTGGTCATCTTGCGCACCGGCGCGATTTCCGGCTCGACAGGGTTGCGCCCCTGGCGCGTCGCGGTGCGCACGACAATCTCGATCTTGAGGACTTCCGGATCCTCATGCCGCCACAGCTCCGCGATGAGCTCGAGATAGTGGCCGTTGATCCAGGACCGCAGGAAGGCTGTGGGAACCGAGATGCGGACAAGGCCGCGGGAGGCCTCGGCGACCTTCATGCGACCGAACCAGCTCGAATAGACCTCGGCCCCAAGACGCGCCTTCAGTTGCGTCTTGACCCGGTCGAACTTCTGTTCCGCGTCGCTGGATGCCGCCACGTCGCCCCCTCTGACAAAAGTTGCTGGAAATGGGAGCTCGCTCGCTATCTCCCTCTCGATACCGCTTTGCATGATCAAAATCCCTTGTCTTCTCGCACCTTTTTCCGCCGGGGATGCGCCTCCTGCATCCTTGGTCCGGCGACCCCATTTCGCCGCGATGCCGCTGCCGCCGCCGGCAACAATCATCGCAACTCGCGCAAGGGACCAGCTGCCGGCTCCGCACGCCGGCCTCCGACAAAGACAAGGCAATACTTCTCCCTCCGGCGGAAACGCCGGTGAGACATCGACTGCCATGTACAATTACGCCAGTCCCCTACCCGCACCGAAGAGACAAACCAAGCCGTACGCGGAATTGCTCCACGTCATGAATTCTGCCATTTTGTGCTGGCCGATTCAGGCTGGGTCAGGGGCTGAAGCCCGTCCCTTCGATGGATGGACATTACCGAAATCGCTGTGGATAGGGCAAGGCCACATCTAACGGTTTTTTAACGAATCTGGTTAGCGGACGGGGCTTGAAATCGAGTGCCGCGACGGCACGTTTTGACAAAGCCATTGTGATTCAAACCCTTTTCCGGCGAATATGAAAAAGGCCGCCCGAAACGAAATATTCTGAAATAATTCTCTTGACAGCTACTTCTCCCCCGCCGCTCGACCTTGAGTTGAACAAGCTGTGGATGACCGGCTGTAAGTCTTTGAAAAAAATGAGGATTTTTTGCCAGGCAAATTTGGGCAGGGGCCGCGGGGAGGGCGTTCCGCTATCAGTGGCGTTGAATATGCCGGCAAAACATTACTGGCATTGGAATCGTGTCGCAAGCGTTGCTCGCGAGCAATTTTTTTAAGTACTTGCCGGCAAACGAAAAAACCCGGCCTGTGCGACCGGGTTCAACATCGATGGATGGATTAAGGACTGAGTCGGTCAGGCCGACAGCGTCTTGACCCGCTGGGCCAGCCGCGAAACCTTGCGGGAAGCCGTGTTCTTGTGGACGACACCCTTGGTGGCGGCGCGCATCAATTCCGGCTCCGCCGCCTTGAAGGCTGCCACCGCCGCGGCCTTGTCGCCGGCCGCCAGCGCCTCTTCGACCTGGCGCACATAGGTGCGGACACGCGAGCGACGGTTCTTGTTGACCGCCGCGCGGCGGGCGATCTTGCGCGTTGCCTTTTTGGCCGAAGACGTATTGGCCATGATGCCTCTCTTCCGATCTGATGGGCGCCAGCGGGTGCCGCGGGGCGCAAAAAACAAACGGGCAGCCACAGGGCCGCCTCGGTTGGTGCGGCTTATAGTTCAGCTTTTCCGGCGCGTCAACGCCACTTGCGGTCTTTTTGGAGACTGAAAGCGCATCACGTGATGACCCGCTTTCAGTCATTGGGCGGCATGCCCTAGCGGTTGGTGAAATTCGGCTTCCGCTTCTCGACGAATGCGGCCATGCCCTCCTTCTGATCGTCGAGCGCGAACAGCGAATGGAACAGGCGGCGCTCGAAGCGCAGCCCTTCGGCGAGCGTCGTCTCGTAGGCGCGGTTGACGGCCTCCTTGGTCATCATGACCGACGGCAGCGAGAACTCGGCGATCTTGGCCGCCGCCCCCAGCGCTTCCTCGGCGAGCTCGGCGACCGGCACCACCCGCGATACCAGTCCGCTGCGCTCGGCTTCGGCCGCGTCCATCATCCGCCCGGTCAGGCACATATCCATCGCCTTCGACTTGCCGACGAAGCGGGTCAGACGCTGCGATCCGCCCATGCCCGGCATGACGCCGAGCGTGATTTCGGGCTGGCCGAACTTGGCATTGTCGCCGGCGATGATGAAGTCGCACATCATCGCCAGCTCGCAGCCGCCTCCGAGCGCATAGCCCGCGACCGCCGCGATGATGGGCTTGCGTGTGCGCGTGAGTTCCTCCCAGCCGACGA
>Ga0207647_10003691_pt1 | contig 11443 bp, 10 predicted proteins | sample KBSCornC2_FD_184295 | JGI IMG/M metagenome (GOLD analysis project Ga0207647, IMG submission 184295) | Corn rhizosphere microbial communities from Kellogg Biological Station, Michigan, USA - C2 (SPAdes) (version 2) | ecosystem: Host-associated > Plants > Roots > Rhizosphere ...
CCGCGCGGCGCAGCTGGGCATGAAGGTCGCGATCATCGAGCGCGAGCGGTTGGGGGGGATATGCCTCAACTGGGGCTGCATTCCGACCAAGGCGTTGCTGCGCACGTCCGAAGTCTATCACTATATGACCCACGCGTCGGCTTACGGCCTGTCGGCGGAGAAGACCGGGTTCGATCTCGCCAAGATCGTCGATCGCAGCCGCAAGGTCGCGGGCCAGCTCAATGCGGGCGTCAAGGGCCTGATGAAGAAGAATAAGGTCACCGTCGTGGAGGGTGTCGGCTCGCTCACCGCCAAGGACAGGATCCAGGTCAAGAATGGCGATCAGACCACGGATGTCGTCGCCAAGAACATCATCCTCGCCACGGGCGCGCGGGCGCGTGATCTGCCCTTCGCCAAGGCGGATGGCGACCGCATCTGGACCTATCGCCACGCGATGACGCCGTCCGAGATGCCGACCAACCTGCTGGTGATCGGATCGGGCGCGATCGGCTGCGAATTCGCCAGCTTCTATTCGGACATGGGCGCCAAGGTGACGATCGTCGAGATGCTCGATCGCATCCTGCCGGTCGAGGACGCCGAAGTCTCCGCCTTCGTCCAGAAGCAGTTCGAGAAGCAGGGCATGAAAGTGCTCCCCGGCCACGGCGTCGAAAAGATCGATGTGAAGCCCGGTCGCTCGGTTACCGCCACGATCAAGAAACCCGACGGCAAGAGCGACACGCAGGAGTATAGCCACGTCATTGTCGCCGTCGGCATCGTGCCCAATACCGAGAATATTGGGCTGGAGGCGCTGGGCGTGAAGACCGAGCGCGGCCATGTCGTGACCGATGCCGCCTGCCGCACCAATGTGCCCGGTATCTACGCCATCGGCGACATTACCGGCGCGCCCTGGCTCGCGCACAAAGCCAGCCACGAGGGGATCATCGCGGTCGAGGCGATTGCGGGCAAGCATCCGCACGCGATGGACGTGCGCATGATCCCGGGCTGCACCTATTCGCGTCCCCAAGTCGCGAGCGTCGGCCTGACAGAGGCCAAGGCCAAGGAAGCCGGGTATGAGGTGAAGGTCGGCAAATTCCCCTTCATCGGCAACGGCAAGGCGATTGCGCTCGGCGAGGCGGAGGGCTTCGTGAAGACGGTGTTCGACGCCAAGACCGGCGAATTACTCGGTGCGCACATGGCAGGTCCCGAGGTCACCGAACTGATCGAAGGCTACACCGTCGCCAAGCAGCTCGAGACGACCGAGGCCGACCTGATGGAAACCATCTTCCCGCACCCGACGCTTTCGGAAGCGATGCACGAAAGCGTGCTCGCGGCTTACGGCCGGGTGATCCACATCTGAGCCAAGAAGCGCGTCCAAATGTGCTCACATTTGCGCCGTGGGCGGCGCTTCTGGCGTTCGTTGTTTGTGCGCTGCCGCTCCCGTATCTCGCCTATTTGAGCTGGGATTTTGCGGCGCGTTCGGGACCGGTCGTCGTCTATCAAATATGCAGCCGCAGCCATTGCGAGCCCTATGTGCTACATGACCATGGCTTGTGGGGACTCACGGCAGACAGCCTCCTTTTCGCGGGGCTCGCCTATTTCACCGGGATCTGCGGCTGGCGCTCTTTCACCCGCTATCCCTGCGCGATTGTCATGCCGGACAGGCTATGGCTTCACCCGAGCTTTGGGGTTCAGCCGATCTCCTTCGGTAATGTTAGCGACGCGACATTGGAAGAGGGGCCGGGACGGCGAAACAGCCTATTTCTCGTCATCTATCTCATCGACCCGCCTCAGCGAAATTGGGTGGCTAAAGCCTTATTCTGGATGCCAATGCGCTCGGAAATCTGGATCCGAACGGAGAGCGTCCGCGGCAACTTAGATCATATACAGGATTTTCGATTTGCGCTGTTGGCGCGGATTTAGACTGCGGTTCAATAGGGGCGCTGACGAGGCGATAAGCCCAACATCTCGATTGCCATGCGGCGCTGCGCAGCCGGCGATGAGGTCAGCGAGTGATCGCCTGCACCTCAGGCCCGCCGTCCTGCCGCTTCCAGGATTAGGTCGCTCACCTCTCGTGGGTGCGACAGCAGCGACAAATGGCTCGATTTAAGCTCGACCGTCTTGGCTCCCATGCGTTTGGCCATGAAGCGCTGGAGATCGGGGTTGATCGTGCGATCTTCAGTCGAGACAGCATAGAAACTCGGTTTGGAGCGCCAAGCCGCGTGCGTCGTCTTGCCGGTGAGCAGCGCGCGTTGAAACGGCTGCTGCACCGCATAAAGCACGCGCGCTTTGGCTACCTGCAGATCGCCCGCAAAATCGCGCAGGAAGGCCGCCTCGCTCAACCGCCCTTCATCGCCGTCGAACACGATGCCCGCCGACGCAGGCGGGGCAGGGAAGGTCTTGGCGAGAGCGGTATAATCCTCGCCTGCGTCCGGTGCCCGCGCAGCGATATAGACGATGGCAGAGACCTTTGGGTCGATCCCGGCTTCAGTCACGATCATCCCCGAGAAGGAATGGCCGACGAGCACGGTCGGCCCATCCTGCCGCGCCAGCACGCGCTGTGCCGCCGCGACGGCCTCGTCGAGAGTGGTCAGCGGGTTCTGCACCGATGTGACATTCAATCCTGCAGCCTGAAGATGCGGGATAACCTCGGACCAGCAGGATCCGTCGGCGAAAAGGCCATGGACCAGCACCACATTGCGCGCCCCCGGCGTCTGCGCTGCAACGCCTCGGGAACTGGATGCAGTCAGCGCCGCCGTGGCAAGACCGGATAGGAATGTGCGCCGTGCCACCGCCATCGCAATTCTCCCTGCCTGGTCGGGCGCTCCGCCCGTGAGTCCGATCGCCTTTTACCAGAGCAGGCGTTAGGCGTCGCCGTGGTCGACAGGGTCACAAGATCACTGACTTGCTGTTGCGTTCAGCCATTCCCGAAACGCTGCCATCGCGGGCGTTTCCTTCCGCGACATCAGCCGCGTCAGCCAGTAGGCGCCGGTCACGATCTCGGCAGGGAATGGCTGAATCACGCGTCCCGCGATCAGCTCGTCGGAGAACATCGCAGGTGGCGCGAGGGCCACGCCCAGGCCGGTCTGCGCCGCTGCAACCATCGCTAGCGAGGTGTCGAATACCGGCCCATGCAGGCTGGGGCAGAGCGTGCCCGCTGCGGCGAACCAACGCGGCCATTCGTCGGCACGGTAGGATCTGAACAGAATCTCTCGCACCAGATCGGCGGGACTGCCGAGCCGCGCGGCCACCGCCGGGCTGCACAAGGGAGAGAGCGGTGCTTCCAGGATCGGTTCGGCATGCACGCCGTGCCAGGCGCCGTCGCCGAAGCGGATCGCGAAATCCAGGCCCTCGCCCGCGAGATCCACGCGGTTATTGTTGGTCATCAGCCGCAGGTCGATGCGCGGGTGCGCGCGATTGAAATCATCCAGTCTGCGCAGCAGCCAGCCCGCGGCGAAGGTACCGACCACGCCCACGTTCAACACCTCGCGCAGCCGCCCGCCTGCATAGAGATCGAGCGTTGCCCCAATTCGGTCGAAGGCTTCGGCAACGGTCGGAACAAGCGCCTGCCCCTCATCGGTCAGCGCGAGACCGCGGGGCAGGCGGCGGAAGAGCGGCATGCCCAATCTTTCCTCCAGTGCCGCCACCTGATGGCTGATCGCGCCCTGGCTCACGTGCAGTTCGATCGCGGCGCGGGTAAAATTCAGATGGCGCGCGGCCGCCTCGAACGCACGCAATGCATTCAAGGGAAGTTGAGCACGATCCACGCCCAACCATGAATCAAGCTCATGGCTCTGTCGAGATAAGATGCTTTGCGCCGGAACCCGCCGCCGGATCATCATCATGTGCGAAACGATGAGGAGAGGGCCGGTGGCATTAGCCAGAGTGGCGAGTTTCAGCCTGACAGCAGCTCTGATTGCGACGGCTTCGGTGGGCGAAGCGCGTCCCAAGAGCGATCCGCTGCTACGGCCGATCGAGCCGGTTGCGGCGAGCCGCTGGCTGGTGAAGCAGCCGCCACTTCATGTCTATGGCAATACATATCTTGTGGGCTTCGGAGGCCTGAATGTCGGGCTGATCAAAACCGGCGCGGGGCTGATTTTGATCGATGGCGCATTGCCGCAAGGCGTGAAAGCGATCGAGGCCAACATCCGCGCCGTGGGCTTCCACGTGCGCGACATACGCTACATCCTCAGCACCGAACCGCATTTCGATCATGCCAGTGGGATCGGCGCGCTGGCGCGGGATTCCGGCGCGATCGTGATTGCGGGCAGAGCGGCGGTCGCCCCGCTGAAAACCGGACGGCCGAGCGCGGATGACCCCCAATATGGCTACCACATGACCTATCACGGCGTCGGGCGAGTCCGGGGCGTGGAGGACGGCGCACAGATCCGACTGGGCCGCGTCACCGTGACGGCGCTCGCGACCCCGGGTCATACGCCCGGCAGCACGAGCTGGAGCTGGCAGTCCTGTGAGGGCGGCGATTGCAAGACAGTGGTGTTCGCCTCCAGCCTCAATCCCATTTCAGCTGAAGGCTATCACTTCACTGATCCCGCGCACCAGGCGCTCGCGGACGGCTTTCGCCGCAGCATCACCAAATTGCGAAGCACATCCTGCGATATCCTGATTACCGCGCATCCGGACCAATCCGGCGGAGATCGGAAAGCCGCCGAGCTGCGGTCTGGTGCGGAACCTAACCCCTTCATCGATGCGAATGCCTGCCGCGCTTATGCGGCGCAGTTCGAGCGCCTGTTCGACCGGAGGATCGCCGCCGAGAAAGCGGGTCGGATCCAATGAGGAAAGCGCTCCTCAGTCTGGCCCTTGGTGTAGCGGGAGCTCTGCAGGCTGCCACCTGGCAGCCCACCCGGGGCCATACGCAGCTGCCACTCTGGCCGGGTGCCGCACCGGATAGCCTGCCCGTTAGTGGACCCGAATATGTGACGAGCGATCCCAAAGAGCTGATCGGCCGAAAGACGGTCACCGTCGTGCAACGCGTCTCGCGGCCCACGCTCACGCTGTATCGGCCAAGGGCCAAGAACACACGCGCGGCGGTGGTGGTCTATCCGGGCGGCGGCTTCTGGATTCTCGCCATGGACCTTGAGGGAACCGAGGTCTGCGATTGGCTCACCGCCAAAGGCGTTGCCTGCGTGCTGGTGAAGTATCGCGTGCCCGGTAATCGCCTCTATCCCCGCTCCGGCCCTTATCCCGACAATCCCGTAGCTACTGAGGATGCGCAGCGCGCGATCGCGATGACGCGCTTTCACGCGAGAGAGTGGGGTATCGATCCGCACAAGATCGGGGTGCTCGGCTTTTCGGCGGGCGGCTATCTGGTCGCGGCGACGAGCACGCTCGACCGGATCTACAAGCCGGTTGATGCAATCGATCGAATGAGCGTGCGGCCCGACTTCGGGATCGCACTCTATCCGGGACATCTCTGGATCGATGAGAGCAGGTTCGAGCTCAACCCCCACGTCCCGGTCAGTGCCCACACGCCGCCGACCTTCATCGTGCAGAACGAGGATGACCCGGTCGACAGCATCAACAATTCGCTGGTCTATTATCTGGCGCTCAGGAAGGCCGGTGTGCCGACCGAGATGCACCTGTTCGCAAAGGGCGGCCACGCTTTCGGCCTGCGCCATGATCCGGCTAAACCCGCGTCGGATTGGCCCAGGCTGGCGGAGCGCTGGCTGCGGACGATCGGGATGGTGGCGGATTAACTGCGCCAGAACTTGGTCCGGCATCCACCCCGCGACGGAGATCGTTGGGCGGATACCGGAACAAGCCTCACCCGAGCTTGGGGGAGTGGAACTCGGGAGAAAGGTGGTGGGCCGCCGCGCCTCCTATGGAGTGCGGCGACCAGAGGTCTTCGGTCAGGCGGTGGCGAGTGCCGTACGCCGCCGGCGCATGGCCGCGCCGGCCAGGCCGAAGCCACCGACCATCATCGCCCAGCTGCCGGGCTCAGGAACACCGGGAACCTGGACCGAATTGGGCGTGCCCGAACCGAAGATGGTGTGCGTGGTGAAGACGCCCTGCTGCCCCGCACCCACGGAGAAGCCGTTGCCGATCGCGAGCGCCACGTCATAGCCCGCGCCTGCATCGATGAAGCCGTCCGCATTGCCGTCGCCTTTGATCGCATTCTGGTAGGGCTGGCCAGAGCCGACGCGAGGCCGAAGCGCGCCATAATGATCGATGTCGTAGCCGAGCGCGGTGCCGCCTTCATTGTAGATACCGATAAAGGTCGACAAATCGTTCTGGCCGGTTGCGGCGTCGGTCTCGAACAGGATCGTCTGCCCGCCGGAAAAGAGCTTTCCGCCGCCATCGCTGCCGCCGCCGCCCGCGCCGAAGTTCAGATCGCCGTCAAGATAGCGTGAGAAGTTAAGGCCCAGCGCCTGGCTGCTCGTGTTGGTGAAGCTGTAGCTCTGAGTCAGCATCGTGCCGGTCTGAACGCCGTTGCTGATCAGGTCCGACAACGTCTGGACCAGTGTGAACTGAACCGCGCCCACCTTGAACGTGCTGGTGCGCTGCCGCGCGTCACCGGAAACGAAGGTTGCGGCGGCCGAGCCGAGATCCGCCACTCCGCCGCCAACAATGCCCATATACAATGTGGATGCATAGAGCGCGTCGGACGCGCCAGCCGCACCGAGGGGATTGTAGTTCGCGTCGCCGAAATAGCCGTTGTCGTTGAGGTTGATCGACACCTGCCCATCGCCATTACCGTTGGTGAGGATGGTGCCGGCATTTGCGGGCGCGGCGCCAAGGAAGGCGGCGGAAAGAAGCGCGGCGGCAACGCTCCGCAGCAAGGATTTCCCGTAAGTCATGCAATACTCCTGTTCAAAAAAAGGAAGGGGCAGCGGCGCTGCCCCGTTCAGCAGGTCGGCGCGCCGCCCAGCATCGCGTTGGCGGCGGCGGTCATCGAGCGATCGCCACGGCTTTTCATCATCGCGGCCATGCTATTGAGCGCGGCCTGCGCCTGCGCATCGGGGGCGGCCGATCCGCCTTGGCCGCGCATCGAAATCGCCGCCACGGAGGCAGCGTCCAGCCCGCACGCATTGGTCGCTGCATGGCTGGTGTCGCCGCCATCACTCTGTTGCACAGCGCTCAGCGCCACCTGTCCGGCGATCGCCTTGAGCGAGCCGTTCTGCGGCAGCACCTGCGGCGTGACCTGCTCCGCCACGCGCTTGGCGAAGCTCAGGAAGCCGCTCTTTTTCCTGGGCGCAGTGGCCGCCTGCTCGGCCGCGGGCTCGCCTGCCAGCGCATGGGTTGGCACGGTCGCGCAGGCGAACGCCGCCAACGCGAGCATATTGATGAATTTGCTCATACACGGTCCCCAGATGCGGCATCCCACATGCCGTCTCGGGTGGCCTGTACGGATGGTGGAGAAGCTGTTCAGTGCTGCCGCGACGAGTGTCGTCCGGCCCGCGACAATGGTCGATTCACCTCGACCAACGGCGATCACCGTGCGACGAACGACGCAGCCTGTTGGTAGTTCTGCAAGCTTCGCCTAATGCTTCGGACGAATGACCGAGCTCACCATTCTCATTGCCGACGATGAGCCCTTGGCCACGCGGCGACTGCGCATCCTGGTCGAACGACATGAGAATGTACGGTTGGTGGGCGTCGCTCGCCACGGCGAAGAAGCGGTCGAGATGATTCGCGCGATCAGGCCCGATGTGGTGCTGCTCGACGTCGAAATGCCGGGTCTGGGCGGGTTCGAGGTGGTGGAGCAGCTGGCCGCAGGCGAAGCGCCGATCATCATCTTCGTGACCGCATTCGATCATTATGCCGCGCGCGCCTTCGAAGCGCGCGCTGTCGACTACCTGGTCAAGCCGGTGGAGGCGGGACGGCTTTATGCCGCGCTCGATCGGGCTCGGGTGCTGCGCGACCGCGCCGAGGCCGCAGCGCAATTGGACGAGATGCGCGAGATCATCGCCAATCTGCGCCGCAACGCCGCGCCGGCCGCGCGCAAGCTTTATGAACGCGAATTCTGGGTGAAGAGCCTTGGCGAGACCGTGCGCGTGCCGGTCGACAAACTCGAGCGGATCGAGGCTGAGCGCGATTATGTCCGCCTGCATACAGCCGAGCGCTCCTTCCTCCATCGTGAACCGCTGAGTGCGATCGAGGGCCGTTTGGATCCGGCCGAATTCCTGCGCGTGCATCGTTCCGTCATCGTGCGACGCGATCGCGTGGCGGCTATCGGCCGTTCGCCTTCACGCACGCCAGTGTTGCGACTGGTCTCGGGCGAGCAGGTGCCCGTCGGCCGCAGCTATGCCAACCAGCTCGCCGGTTTACGCCTTCAGGGTTGATTTCCATCGAAGCGGAATCGACCGAAATAACCCTCTCCCTCGAGGGAGAGGGTTGGGTGAGGGTGCCTGACCTACAAGGCCAAAAACGCTCGCCTGCGGCTCGCTCCCCCTCTCCCCAGCCCTCTCTCCGTCGGGGAGAGGGAGCACTCGCTGCACCCAACTGAGATCAGTCTAATCGAGCGGGATCCGCACCTCGCTGACGAAGCCGGTCGATGTAGGAGCAGCTCTGAGTGACGCCCGTTGGTCGTAACGGGCGGCGAGCCGCTCCGCGATGTTGGCGGTGGCGATACCTAATCCGGGATCCGTGGTCGCTTTGGGCTCGGCATCGTCCTCGACGCGAAGCACCAGCATCGTGCCGTCGCGATCGGCGGTGACGCGGACGGTGACGGGCCGGCGAGATCGCGCGACGCCATATTTCACCGCATTCTCCACCAGCGGCTGCAGTAGGAAGGCGAGTACCGGGTGATCCTTCAGCTCATCAGGGCAGTCAGTTTCGACCTTCAGCCTGTCTTCGAAACGGACTTGTTCGATCTGCAGATAGGCCGCGACATTCGCCATCTCGTCGCTGAGCGGCACCGGTGCGGCGGGGTCCGCGCGCAGCGTTCGGCGCAGGAAATCGGCGAGCCTGGTGACCATCGATTCGGCTGCTTCCGGCTCGCCTGACAGAATGAGGCTCGAGACGCCGTTCAGCGCATTGAACAGGAAATGCGGGTTCATCTGCAGGCTGAGCGCGGCCATGCGCGCGTCGGCAGCCAGGCGCTCAGCCCGAAGCCGCTGCAGCCGTTGCGCTTCGGTGCGCCGCGTCTCGATCAGGAAGATGAAGAGCGCACCCGTCGCGATGCACATGTAAAGGTGGGAGAGAAAATTGCGACCGAAACGCTGCCGAATCAACGGCAGGTGCGAGGTATCGAGTGCGGGAATGACGCCCAGCAGCCGATTCTCGATCATGTTCACGATCGTTTGCGCGAACGCGATTGCGACCGCGGCATTAAGCACGACCGTCCAACGGATCACCGGCGAACGTCCTGCCGTGGACGCGGCGAAGGGGTAAAGGCCGAAGGCGAGCAGCGCCACGATCAGCACCGCCGGCAGATCGAACGGAAGATCCGCGAGAAAGCCGAGCCGCCCGGCGATCAGTTCGGCTACCACATAGCTGCCATAGGAAACGACGAGCCAAACGATCGCCGTCAGCGCGAGCGCTTGTCGCGCGGTCTGGCTCACGAGCGTTCGCCGCGCGTCATAGGCAACGGTCGTTCCCGCATTCAGCCGGCCCGGCTCGCCTGAAATTCGGCGATCAGCGCGCCATATTGCTCCATTTCGGGGAAGCGCTCGAAGCTGTGCCGCGCGGGCGTGCTCGCCCAGGGCAGCTTTTCAGCGGTTTGCGTTTCGATGAAGGGCGCGAAGTCGCGATGCTCGTCGAGCATAGTCGGGCGCAGATTGACAAAGCCTTCGCCGATCTCGATCCGCGTGAACATCCAGCTTTTGCACCAGTCGCAATGGTAGTGATGTGCAGGTTCGCCGTGCAGGCCGCCGATAACGGGCTCGCCCTGGATGACCTCGAAGCCATCCGTAGGCAGCGCCATGCTGAGCGAGAAGGCGCTCGCGCTCATCGTCTGGCAGCCGAGGCAATGGCAGGCCATCGTCATCATCGGCGCTTTGGTCACGCGGATGCGCACGCGGCCGCAGCGGCATCCTCCCTCCCATGGAAGCTTCCCGTCCGACATGTTCCTCTCCTACAAGCGCGGCGATGACGACCGCCGCCCAATCCTCCGCGCAAGCCGCCCCCGAACGGTCGCGCTCCTCCGCTCCGTGGGTGATTTCCGCTTTCCTGCTGTTCGGCGCAACGCTGGCGATGCGCTTTCCAGGCGTCGCCATGTACGACAGCGTCTGGCAATATGAACAGGCGATCGAAGCCGAATATTATGATTGGCACCCACCGATCATGGCACGCACCTGGGCGCTGCTGAATCACTTCCGCCCCGACACCGCGCCCTTTTTCCTGATTCAAATGCTGCTCTGGTGGGGTGGGCTCGGCCTGCTTTCAGCCGCGCTAGGTCGGCGGCAGCGGCATGGTGCGGCGGCGTTGGTGCTGCTGGTCGGAATCGCACCGCTATGGCTGGGCTGGGCCACGGTTGTGCTCAAGGATGCGCAAATGGCGTGCTGCCTCGTCGCCGCGGCGGGGCTGATGGCGCATTGGCGGCTTGATGGGCGAGCGCTGCCGCGATGGGCGGCGGGGCTGATCCTGCTGCTGGTGGGCTATGCGACTCTGGTGCGCGGCAATGCCGCTTTCGCCACGGTGCCTTTCGCGCTCGCCTCATTCGATTGGCCGCGCTTGCGAGGGCGTGCCGTTCGGTGGGGCGCAGCGGCCGTGCTTATAGCCGCGGTGCTGATCTTCGAGCCGATCTTCAACCATCACGTGCTGCGTGCCGAGCGCAACGGCATCGAAAATGTGCTGCCGCTCTACGACATGGCCGGGACCGCGCATCATGCGCATCTGCCGACCATTCCCGGCGTCGCCCCCGCAGTGTGGGCCGAGGCGGAGGGGAAGGGGTGCTACACCCCCTATTTCTGGAATCCTTATGGCGAGGAGTCGGAATGCGGCTTCGTCGGCGAGGCGATCGGCTACGATCACATCACTAGACGGCAGATGGCCGCAGCCTGGCTGCCGCTCGTGCTTTCGCACCCACTCGCTTATGTCGAGCATCGCCTGGCCCACTTCAATTCCAACCTGCGCTTCTGGGTCGATGCGCATCAACCGGACGCCGACCCGCCGCTCGAAAGTGAGCCCAACCAGTATAATCTAGGCGCGCCTGCCAATGCGGCGGGCGGGGCACTGGTCGACGCGGCGCACGCGATGGCGCTGAGCCCGTTGGGGTGGCCCGTTGTTTGGCTTGCGTTAGCGGTTGGTTTGATCTGGGCGGGCAAGATCTCTCCCCATCCCCAGGCACGGATCGGACGCGCGCTGGCCCTGTCGGCCTTGTGCATGAGCACCAGTTACGCCGCGATCAGCATCGCGAGCGATTTGCGCTATCATCTCTGGTCGATGGTCGCGGCCGCGCTCGCGCTCATCCTGCTCGTCGATGCACGCGCGCTTGATCGGCGGCGGAGCCTCATCGCAGGCGGGGCGCTGTTGCTGGTGATCGCTATCGCAACGGCGGCCCGTATGG
>Ga0207647_10003696_pt1 | contig 11439 bp, 11 predicted proteins | sample KBSCornC2_FD_184295 | JGI IMG/M metagenome (GOLD analysis project Ga0207647, IMG submission 184295) | Corn rhizosphere microbial communities from Kellogg Biological Station, Michigan, USA - C2 (SPAdes) (version 2) | ecosystem: Host-associated > Plants > Roots > Rhizosphere ...
GCAATCGAGCGCCTTCAAGCGGGCGCTGGGAGCCATGAAGCCCGGCGCCACGATCCACGCTTCACAGCTGGCCGGCGATTTCACGCTGCCATCCGATTCGAAGACGAAGATCGCTTTCCTGGCGGGCGGCATCGGCATCACGCCGTTCCGTTCGATGCTGCAATATCTCATCGATCGCGAGGAAGTGCGGCCCATCGTCGTTCTCTATGGCACAGAGGGACAACACGACATCGCCTATCAAGACGTGCTGGCCTTGGCGAGACGCGAACTGGGCATAAGGACGTTTCACGCCGTGGCCAAGGGTGCTGAGCGCGGCCAGTATCCCGGCTATATCGATGCCCGCCTGGTACGCCTCACCATGCCCGACTACCTCGAACGCACCTTCTACATCTCCGGGCCGCAGGTCATGGTCAAGGCGCTGCGGAGGAAGCTGTTGGCCATGGGGGTTCGCCGTTCCAGAATCAAAGTCGATTACTTTCCGGGATTCGCTTGAACGCCGCTCAACCGTGCCGAGGCAGGTAGATGGTCACCGCCAGACCGGAATTAGCATTGGCCATTTCGAGGCGGCCTCCATAGGCTTCGACGATATCGGAAACAATCGCCAGGCCGAGGCCACTGCCGCCGCCCTTGCTGTCAAGTTGAACGCCACGCAACAAAGCGGCGTGCAGGGCGGCCTCCGGGATGCCCGGCCCATCGTCGACGACCTTGATGATGACCTCGCCAGCGCTTTCGGACGCACTCACATGGACCAGGGAGTTCGCGAAACGCGTCGCGTTCTCCACCAGATTGCCGAGAACCTCGGATAGATCGCCCTCGTCGACCGGCGCTATGAAATCCTCGGCGGCATCGATCACGAATGAGAGCTGCTTGCCCCTTGGCATGCGTTTGACGACGGCAACCACACCGTTCGCCACGTCTCGGACGAGGCACGCGGCATCGCCGGAAACGCCGGGCGCCAGACGAGCGCGCGCCAATTCCCGCTCGACATGGCGACGAATTGCGCCGACGCTTTTCTCGATCTCGTCTGCAAGTTCGGTCTCGCCTTTCTTGCGCAAAGCACGGATATCGGCCGACAGAACCTGCAGGGGCGTCTTGAGGCCGTGCGCAAGATCGGTGGCGCGCGAGCGGGCGCGAGACAGGGCCTTCTCCTGTGCGTCGAGTAGCCGATTTATTTCGTCGGCGAGTGGCTGTACTTCGCTTGGCGCGGCCACTTCAAGCCGAGCCTTCCGCTGCGCAATCACGTCCCTGACGGCGACCCGCAAGCCGTCCAATGGCGCCAAACCGACGGTGATCTGGATGAAGAACGCTCCCATCAGGGCGAGGGCGAGCACCATGAGCGCCGGCGTGAGATCACGGACATATTCGCCTACCGAGACTTCCACATTGCGATGGTCTTCCGCCACGACAGCACGAAACGCCCGCCCGTCGGCATCGGTGATCGTGCGCAGGACGGCAACGGTGAGCTCGCCGCCCGGGCCCTTGAGTTCTTCCTTACGCAGCTCGCCATTGGCTGCCTGATCAGGCAAGGCGAGCGTGGCATCCCATAGCGAGCGCGATCGCACGAGATTGTGGGTGGCCAGATCCTCCACTTGCCAATAGTGCCCGGACAGCGGACTGGCGAAGCGCTGGTCGGATAGTGTCGACGCGACCGACAAGCGACCATCGACCGCGAAACTCGTTGCACCGATCAGCTCATTGAGGTCGACGGTCAACTCGCTGACAACTCGCCGCTCGACATTGAGCTCAAACAGATAGCGCAGGCCAACGCCGGCGATGCCAAGAGCAATCACAATCGATATGGCTGCGGCCGACCATAGCCTGAAGCGGATCGAATTGCGCATCAGTCAGGTCCGTCAGGTACGAGGTATCCGAACCCGCGTCGTGTCTCGATCACATCGCTGCCGAGTTTCCGCCGCAGACGCGCAACGATGACTTCGATCGTGTTCGGGTCGCGATCATTGTCGGAGCTGTACAGATGTTCGGCCAGTTCAGTCGGCGCAACCACTCGGCCGGCATGATGCATCAGGAACGCCAGGAGCCGATACTCCAACGGCGAAAGTGCCATGGGAACGCCACGAAGCGAGATGCGCATCTGGCGCGTGTCGAGCAGCAAAGGACCCGATTTCAACACCGGCGCCGCCTGCCCGCTTGAACGGCGCAGGATAGCGCGCAGACGCGCCAGGAGTTCCTCCATCTCGAACGGTTTCGGAAGGTAGTCGTCGGCGCCGGCGTTGATGCCTTCGACGCGCTCGGTCCACAGTCCCCTCGCCGTCAGGATCAGGACTGGAAAGCGGCGGGCATTGGCGCGCCAGCGCTTCAGCACCGTGAGGCCGTCAAGCTTCGGCAATCCCAGGTCAAGGATCGCTGCATCGTAGTTCTCGACGTCGCCTGCAAACCAGGCGGCCTGACCATCACTCACGATATCGACGGCCATGCCCGAGGTCTTCAAAACCGCCGCGATATCGGCCGCAATGCGCGGTTCGTCTTCCGCCACCAGGATCTTCATCTGTCGTCGTGCTCACCGCCCAAAACGGCACCGGCGCCGGCGTCGACGTCTACGATGCTGCGACGGCCATCAGCAGCGACCACCTGAACCCGATAAACCCATTTGCCTCCTGCCCGAATGAGGTCGACCGCCACAATCTCACCAGGAGCCTTGGCGCGGACAATGTTCAGAATATCGGCAAGGCCCTCGATCTCGCCGCGTTCATAGAGATCGCGCGCCCGATCGTGGTCACCGTCGTCGTCCTGCGCCCGGACGGCAAATGGGGTGGCCAGGACAAGCCCGGCCACGCCCAGAGCTATCAGGCGTATCAGAACGGTCTTCATTGAAGAGAGCTGTCGCATGCGGAAGCTGTCAAACCGCTGTCAATCATTGTCAGCCGGCGGCAAGGACCAGTTCTCTATCAAGCGCCATCGCGCCCGATGATGGGTGCGCACAGAAGGATACATCATGCGCAACTTTCCGGTTTTGCTCGTCGCCCTTGCAGGTCTCGCAGCTTTTGTCATACCAGCCGCCGCTAAATCCAACCAGGGATCATGCGCACCGTCCTCCAATGCTCCGGATGCAATCAACCTCGAGGCGATTCCCATGATGGACGCAGCTGGTCCCAAGGCGGTTAAAGGTGTCAGCGATGTCGAGTGCGAGGCCGGCAAATCCGTGTCCAGCGCTCGCACTGGCCAGGAAGATGAGGAATTCGGAGATAGCGACGATTGATAGGCCATCGAGCATCCAAAGGCTGCCACCCTCACCATTCCCGGAGAAGTTTCCCAATGCCTGCAGTCCAGCACGTCCACCCCATTCTGGTGCATTTCCCAATTGTGCTCATATACACGCTTGTGGTCATCGATCTCGTCGCGCTCGCCGGCAGCAACGCCGTGACAATGCGTTCGGGCGTAGGCACGATTTCTACCTTTGTTGCGGTCGCCGCGGGGTTGTTCGCCGTCGGCACCTGGTTGTTCGGCGGCATGGCCCTTGACTACGCCGAGGCCGCCGGCTTCAGCAGCGAGATCGCCGAGATCCACGAGAGCTTGGGTGAAATCACCGCCTTCACTTTTGTGGCCTGGGCCTTCATCCGGCTCGCGCTGTGGGTGCGAAATCGCGAGCTCGGGAGTTTGGCTTTTGCCATCCCCGCAGTTGAAATAGCCGGCGCGGCCCTGGTCACCGTCACAGGCTATTATGGTGGGCAGCTGGTTTATAGCCTCGGGGTGAATGTTGCGAAGGCCGCTGTCGGCGGCTGATGCCAACATGTTCATCCTGGCCGTCATGGTGCGTCCCTGATGGCTGCACGCACGCTTGCAAGACGATGCCGAAAGCCGGTCGGAAATGCCTTGATGGCGGATATGCGGCCGTTTCCGGACTGAGCGGCGCCTTGCCATTCAATCAGCAAGCTGCCTCCTCTGGATCGACCCGCGGGGCGGGTCGATCTCGCCTGCGGCACGGCCTCTCCGCAGGCGCATCGATCCTCGTCGGTGTTCGCCTCGGCTGCCATGATCGAAAAGCCAGCTTTTGGTGACCTCCGACACCATGACGTACAGCGCCGTGATCGCGAGGAGCCCGGCCAATACCGGTCCTGGCAGCGGGACGAAGCCGAGCCAACCGGCGAAGGGAGCGAAGGGGATAGCGACCGTCATGACGCCAATCCCCACGGCCAGACCCGCAAGCAGAAGGCTTGGGCGGCTGCGCCACAGCCTCTTATGCGTGCGCACGACGAGCACGATCGCGAGTTCCGTCAGCACGGATTCGATAAACCATGCGGTCTGAAACGTAGCTGCGGTGGCACGCACGACAAGAAGAAGGAAGGCAAAGGTCGCGAAGTCGAAAAGCGAGCTCACCAGTCCGAAACTCACCATGAAACGCCTGACGAAACGGATGTCCCAGTGTCGCGGGCTGCGCAGTTGGTCGGCATCGACATTGTCGCTTGCGATCGCAAGGGCCGGTATGTCGGAAAGGAAGTTGTTCAGCAGGATCTGCTTGGCCAGCAGCGGCAAAAACGGCAGGTAGAGCGAAGCCGCGGCCATGCTGATCATGTTGCCAAAGTTGGCGCTGGTCGTGATGGAGATATATTTCATCGTGTTGGCGAAGGTCTTTCGGCCGTCATCGACGCCACGCACCAGCACGCCCAGATCGCGCTTCAGCAAGATGATGTCAGCGGCCTCGCGAGCGACATCGACAGCGGTGTCGACAGAGATGCCTATGTCGGCTTCATGCAGCGCGGGCGCGTCATTGATGCCATCGCCAAGATAGCCGACGACGTGGCCACGCCGGCGCAGCGCCTCGATGATGCGCTCTTTCTGGTTCGGATCGATTTCGACGAAGAGATCGGTTTTGCCAACACCGGCCAGAAGCCCGTTCTTCGTCAGTTTTGACAGATCCTCGCCGGTCATGATCCTGTCGGAACGGAGACCGACAGCCCCGGCCAGATGCGCGGCAACATAGCGATTGTCGCCGGAAATGACTTTCACGCCAACGCCGCGATCGGCAAGCGCTGACAGTGTCTCGCGAACTCCCTCCTTTGGCGGATCGAGAAACAGTAGGAACCCGGCGAACGTCATTGCGGTTTCATCGTCACGGCCGAAGCCCGTGGTGTTTTGAAACCTCCGGATCGCCAGGCCAAGAACGCGATACCCTTGCGCGCTCCAGCGCCTGAATTTCTCGTCGATCGCCAGGCGTTCCGCCGAGCCCAATGACTTCATTCCGTGCTCACCCTGCACGAAGGCGCAAGCATCGACGACGTTCTGGACGGCGCCCTTGGTGATGAGTATCTGGTCGCGCGTCCTCTCTTGCACCGCAACCGACAACCGCTTGCGAACAAAATCGTATGGGATCTCGTCGATCTTGGTGAAGCCGGACAGATCCGCTTGTGCGGGCTGCGCATTCGCTATTGCCTCGTCCAAGGGATTCTTCAGCCCGGTCTGCAAAGCGGCGTTTAGCCGTGCCCAAAGCAGAACGTCATTCGAAATATTGCCTTCGACATCGAACGATCCATCGAGGTGAATGACGCCTTCCGTCAGCGTTCCCGTCTTGTCCGTGCAGAGCAGGTCCATGCTGCCGAGGTTCTCGATCGCATCGAGGCGACGCACGATGACGCCCCTGGCGGCCATCGTCCGCGCGCCCTTGGCCAAGGTCACGCTGATGATTGCGGGAAGCAGTTCGGGCGTCAGGCCAACCGCGAGCGCGAGCGAAAACAGCAGCGACTCGATCAAAGGCCGATCGAGCATGACGTTGGCGAAGAAGACCATGATGACGATGGCAAGCATGATCTCCGTCATCAGATATCCGAACCTCCTGATGCCGCGGGCGAATTCGGTTTCCGGGATGCGTCGCTCCAAGGCCTCGGCGATCGATGCGAACTCGGTCTGCTTTCCTGTGGCTACGGCAAGCACCTTCGCTGTTCCGCTGCGAACCGAGGTGCCTGTAAAAACTGCATTGGTGCGTTGTGCGATGCCGGCTTCAGGCGCGGATCGGCCCGCGAACTTCACGACAGGAAAGGTCTCGCCGGTCAGGACAGATTCGCTGACGTTGAAATCCCGCGACTCCAGGATCACGCCATCGACCGGAATGAGATTGCCGGCAGACAGGCAGACCACGTCGCCAGGAACGATGTCGTCGACGTCGACAGTCCGCTCGAAGCTGTCACGCATCACGGTCGCCTTGCGGGAAACACGCTTTTGAAGCGCGTCCATCGCACGTGATGCCCCGAATTCCTGGGTGAAGCTGAGGACACAGCTAGCAAGCACAATTGCGCCGATGATCGCGGCTTCATGGCCCTCGCCGACAAAAACCGAAACGGCGGCGGCAAAGACAAGGATCAGGACCAGCGGGCTGCGAAACTGACGCGCAAAAACCGCCAAACCTGATCCGCCGGATCGCCGCGCCAGCACGTTCGGGCCGAACTTGACGCGCCGGATCGCTGCATCGACATTCAAAAGACCGGAGGTTGACGTCTCCAGATGCTGGACCAACTGATCTGTTGCGAGCGACCAATAGGCCTGCTCGGCAACAGGGGCAGCACAACCGGTCAATTGTTTCTCGTTTGCCTTGGCTGAAGGCCGGTTCGCGTTGTCTGCCGTTCTGGTCGCCATGGCTGGCCCATCAGTTCGACAGGAGGCGATTGATATCACCCTCGTCTATCAGCGAGCGCGTAACACCGCCGAAGGCCCATTCTCTAAGCCTGCTGTGACCGTAAGCCCCCGAGACGATCAGATCGGCATGGATCGAGCGCGCAAACGCCGTCAGCCTCTTGCCTTCCGCGTCGCCACCGATCACTTCGGTCCGCGCGCTGATGCCGTGCCGTTCCAGAAACACCGCAACATCGGCGAGGCTGTTTCGCACATCTTCCCCGGACTCGGATTCCATAGTCACGACCACGACGTCATTGGCCTTGGCCAGGAAAGGCAAGGAATCAGATAGGGCCCTTCGCGCTTCCCTGCCGTCCTTCCAGGCTACCACGACAGTCTTCGCCAAAAGGTGTTCGGCGTCACCCGCGACGACCAGTACCGGGCGGCCGACGCCGAGAATAAGGCTCGCGACATCAAGAGCGCGGAAGACATCCTCGCCGCCGTCGGCAGTCACGATAAGATCGGCCGAACGGGCCACCAAGCCCAAGGCGCGGGTCGGCCCGCAAATATACTGCCTCCATTCGCTGCTGACGGAAGCCGGAACGAGTGTCTCGAAAATGTTGCGCAGTTCGGCGAGGTGCTTCTCGATCTCGGTGCGCTGGATCTGCATGACCTCGCCTTCGTAAACCAGGCCTTCACCTGTCGACACCAAGGGCGGAACGTCCGCGGCCGCCAGGCCAATGAGATGGGCGTCGAAGCGCTCAGCCAATTCTGTCGCGAGTTTCACGATCGGCGCCGGATTTCTATCGACGGCCAAGTTGACGACAATTCTTTTGTAAGTCATGCGGGCACCTCACGGAACGAAAACATAGCTTCCTGACTGCCATTTCGCGGCACCCAGCACCTTGATGTTGATCAAACCCGCGGAGCCTGGTGTTTGCGAATGCATGCTTGGGTGCTAAACCAGCGACCGCCATCGTTGTTGCAGATGCGGGGTGAGATGTGAGGAAGGGAGAGCCGGCGTCAACAGGCACCGTCACTGGTGCGGCTGCTTCGTCAAACCCACCCGGGCGTGGCGTGTTGCCCGAACACGAGTTCCTCGCATTGATGTTCGATCAGGCACCGGGCTTCATGACCCTGCTGAGAGAGCCTGGGCACGTGTTCGAACTGGCCAATGCGGCGTATCTGCGTATGATCGGTCAGCGGAAAGTGCTTGGCAGATCGGTACGCGAAGCGTTTCCCGATCTCGCCGATCAAGGCTTCTTCGAACTCTTGGATAGGGTCTACGAAACCGGCGAACCCTATGTGGGCCGAAACGCCAAGGTCGTCTATCGCAACGTCGAAACGGGCAACCCGGAGGAACGAATCCTCGACTTCGTCTATCAGCCCATTAGAGCGGCCGATGGTGAGATCACTGCGATATTCGTCCAAGGTACGGATGTCAGCGAACTCTCATTCGCCAACGCCGCCCTCCAATTGCGCGAGGATCACTTGCGCTCGATCCTGGCAACGGTGCCCGATGCCATGGTCGTCATCGACGAACAGGGCCTGATACAATCCTTCAGCACAGCTGCCGAAATGCTGTTCGGCTACAAATCCGGCGACGTCATCGGTCGAAACGTCAGTATGCTGATGCCCTCGCCCTACCAGGAGGAGCACGACGCCTACCTACAGCGCTATTTGTCGACTGGAGAGCGGCGCATCATAGGATTGGGGCGCTCGGTGACCGGACTGCGCAAGGACGGCTCGACCTTTCCGATGGAGCTTGCGGTCGGCGAGATGCATCCAGGAACGGGCCGTTTCTTCACCGGCTTCTGTAGGGATCTCACGGAGCGCCACAAAACGGAAGCCCGGATGCAGGAGCAGCAGCAGGAGCTGCTGCACATGGCACGCTTCACAGCCCTCGGTGAAATGGCCTCCACATTAGCGCATGAGATCAATCAGCCACTGACGGCCATAACAAATTATCTGAAAGGCAGCCGGCGCCTATTGGAAAGGAGTAACGAGGAGCATGCCGCCCTGTTGCGGGATGCGATCGAAAAGGCGGCGGAGCAGGCTTTGAGAGCCGGGGATGTCATTCGCCGTCTCCGCGATTTCGTCGCGCGCGGCGAGAGCGAGCGCCAAGTCGAACGATTGCCGTCTCTGATCGAGGACGCTTCTTCCCTTGCCTTGGTGGGCGCCAGGGAAGCCGATGTTCGTGTCACTTACGAACTCGACCCTGCGGCCGAACTTGTTTTGACCGACCGGATCCAGATCGAACAGGTCTTGCTGAACCTGATGAGAAACGCGGTGGAGGCCATGCATAAGGCGCCACGCCGCGAGTTGCGCATTGTCACAACCGCGCGGCAAGATGGCATGGCGGAAGTTGGGGTGATTGACACCGGGCCGGGACTGGCGGCGGAGGTTTCAGCCCAGCTTTTTCAGCCTTTCGTCACCACCAAGAAACAAGGAATGGGTGTAGGGCTGTCCATTTGTCGCACTATCGTGGAGTCGCATGGTGGCCATATCTGGGCTGAAGCAATGCCCGGCGGAGGAACCGCGTTTCGGTTCACCTTGCGCGCCGTAGAAAAGGAAGAGGTTGCCCGTGGCCAGTGACGTCATACATGTGGTCGACGATGACGTGGATGTGCGCAAGTCGCTTGGTTTTCTCCTCGCGACGGCCGACTTTGCCGTGCGCCTTCACGAATCGGCAACCGCGTTCCTGGCAACGGAGCAGAAGCAGATCGAAGGTTGCATCGTCACCGACGTGCGCATGCCCGGCATTGACGGTATCGAGTTCCTTCGGCAGTTGAGAGCTCGCGGACATGATGTGCCTGTGATCGTGATGACGGGGCACGCCGACGTCGCACTTGCCGTACAGGCGATGAAGGAGGGAGCCGCTGACTTCATCGAGAAGCCCTTTGATGACGAGGTGCTGATCGGAGCAATCCGTTCGGCCGTGGATAACCGCAATCATGCTGTGGCCGCGCACCCGCAGGCAGCCGATATCCGCAAGAATCTCTCCACCCTTTCAGAGCGGGAACGTCAAGTGCTGGACGGCCTTGTTTCGGGTTTGCCGAACAAGACGATCGCCTATGATCTCGGGATAAGTCCGCGCACGGTCGAGATCCATCGCGCGAACGTCATGAGCAAGATGGGCGCTGGGAGCCTATCGCATCTGGTGCGTATGGCTCTGATCGCGGATCCAAAGAATTAATGCGGATCCCGCGACGGGCCCGGTTCATTCTCCGGGTTCCACGAGCGCCAGTGAGTGGGATGGACGTCGACAGGTGCGCCGGTCACGGCGTTTTTCCAGACCATCGCCTCCTTCTTGCAAGGGAACACGAGCACATGCACGCCGTCCTTGTCGACGACGGCCAGTTCAAGGCTGGAGCCAGATGGCGCGCTTGTGATGGGATTCCACATCGAACCAGTATGATTGAAGGACCGGATCGCTGTTTTGATTTGAGTCATTTTTCGGCCGTTTAATGCATTGTCGACTGCGCGCTGCAACCCGCCTGACGTCCCGACCGATCGAGCGTCGGCGCTGTCGAGCGCCGGCGCAATCCGCATCAACCGTATTGGCTACGACGAACCCCGATCCGGCGCCTGTGGCGACAGCCGCTCCCTTTTTCAAACCCACGGTCGTATGGCCCATTGATTGGTTGACCAACTAGCGATGGGCCACGGGCCAGTGCCTTGATCGCCGTCAAATCGACATCGCGGGTTATTTGCCGCCGCGATATCGTCCCGACGTCTCGATCAAATCCGCCTTTTCTTCGAGTTGGTTGACACCGATCAAGGAAGGCTGCTCGGTTCCGTGCTTCGATGTCCGCCTCGACAGGTCGAGCATGAACTGGCATCGCGGGCGCGGCGACCGCGCCAAACGCGGAAAATCGCGAAGCGCTGGATCAGTCGGCGAGGACGCCTGTCTAGCGGTCCGCTGGTCTCCGGCTCTAGCACCTTCTGGTATCCCGAGGTGCAGGCGCCGAGCCAGCGGCACCTGCTGATCAAGGTGCCTTATGCTGTCTATGAAGACCGCTGATGAGGTCGGAGAAAATTTCCCCCGCCACCGCCCGATCGGATAACTGGATGGGACCGTTCGAGGATCTGCGCCGCGAAATCGACCGGCTCTTCGGTGACTTCCACCTTTCGATTCCGTCTGCCCTCTGGCCGTTCGCTCTTCGGCCGCGAGCTGTCAGCGCTGCGAAGGGTCGGTGGCGCCGGCGATGGACCTTATCGAAAGAACCCAAAAGCCCGGAAGAAGATCGTCGTCAAGACCGCGCAATGGCACGCATGATCGCGTCCTCACGACATTCAGCGCACTGAGGAAGCCTGTACTTTGTTGGCGGCTTTCGGTCGCCTCTAGACCGCGGATTCATCGGACTCCGAGGGTGAGGCCGGCTTCTTGCCTGTATCGGCCTGGTCCTCCGCGACTTCGAGCTTCTGCTTTTCGCGGGCAAGCAAACTTTCGATTACTCGCCGCTTCTCGGGGTCGGTTTCCCGGGCGAGCAAATCTTCGAAATGGGCAATGTTGGCCCGCGCAATGAACCGGTCCACGACAGTCCTTCAATTGTCGCAATGAGGTATGGCTATTGAGCCTACACCGGCCATTCCCGGATATCCAATCCCAGTTTCACATTCGCCCCCCGCGGACTTGGCACCCGGCAGCCCGAGCTGCGATATCGGCTGTACCTTCGAGATTTGATCTGCCTCAAGGCGAGGCCTGCACTGTCCTGGCAACGTTACGCAGCAATCGCCAACCTCATGGCTCAACGCTTCTCTTGAACAGGACGCTTCCGACATGAATTACCAGCGGTTCTTCGAAGAAGCGATCGACCAGCTCCACGCCGAGCGTCGCTACCGCGTTTTCGCCGACCTGGAGCGCATGGTGGGCAA
>Ga0207647_10003697_pt1 | contig 11437 bp, 10 predicted proteins | sample KBSCornC2_FD_184295 | JGI IMG/M metagenome (GOLD analysis project Ga0207647, IMG submission 184295) | Corn rhizosphere microbial communities from Kellogg Biological Station, Michigan, USA - C2 (SPAdes) (version 2) | ecosystem: Host-associated > Plants > Roots > Rhizosphere ...
CCGCAAGAAATCGCGCCGCGTCCATGATCTGTATGGGTGAGACATTGCGGAGTGGCCTCTGCCGAGAGGCTAACCGTAAATGAATCTCAGGTTCAATGAAAAAGCGCCACGGAAAGACGGCTTCCCAGCCGTCGGGTTCAAATTTCGACGGCTGCCCAAGGTCACCACGGCGAATCCGTCCTGTGGCGGACCGTCGCTCCTTGACTGCTTGATCAAGCAACTGCAAGGCCTATATCTTGATTGCCATGCTCAACGAAGATTCCATTACCGAACTAAAACAAAGCCTCAGAGGCAGACTGATTGAGCCGGGCGACGCAGATTATGATGAAGCCCGCAAGGTCTACAATGCAATGATCCACAAAAAGCCGCGATTAATCGCGCGGTGCGTGGATGTCGCAGACGTAATTCGCTGCGTAAACTTGGCCAGAGATAACGATCTGCTTGTCTCCATCCGCGGCGGTGGTCACAACGCAGGCGGTTTGGGAATTTGCGATGACGGTTTGGTAATCGATCTCGCGCCGATCAAATACACGCGAGTCGATCCCGCGGCGCGCACAGTCACAGCCGGCGGCGGATGCGTGTGGGGTGACGTTGATCATGCCACTCATGCATTTGGATTCGCCACACCGAGCGGAATCATCTCCACCACTGGCGTCGGTGGGCTAACCCTTGGCGGTGGCGTCGGTCACCTCACGCGGAAATGCGGTCTGAGCATCGATAATTTGCTTTCGGCGGATGTTGTTTTGGCCAACGGCAAATTTGTAAAAGCCAATGCCGACGAAAATCCTGATTTGTTCTGGGCGCTTCGCGGCGGCGGCGGCAATTTTGGCATCGTCACGTCGTTCACGTTCAGGTTGCATCCGATCGACATCCTCTATGCGGGCCCCATGCTTTACGAGCTAAGCGAGACAGCCGACGTGATGAAATGGTATCGCGATCTGATCTCCTCGGCGCCCGATGATCTGACTGGCTTCTTCGCCTTTCTCACCGTGCCGCCGGCTCCGCCGTTCCCCGAACACCTGCACATGAAAAAAATGTGCGGCGTAGTCTGGGCATACGGGGGACCACAGGAGAAAGCAGAAGAAACATTCGCGCCGATCCGGGCATTCAAAAAGCCTGCTCTGGATTTCGTAGGGCCGCTGCCGCAGCCGGCGTTGCAAAGTATGTTTGATGCGCTTTACCCGCCCGGCCTGCAATGGTACTGGCGCGCCGATTTCCTAAACGAAATAAGCGACGAAGCGATAGCGCAGCACATTCGTTTCGGTGAAGCGCTGCCAACGATGCATTCCACCATGCATATGTATCCAATCAACGGCGCCGCAGCACGGGTCGGCAAAAACGATACTGCGTGGAATTATCGCGATGCGATGTGGGCCCAGGTCATCGTCGGCGTTGATCCTGATCCGGCGAACAAGGACAAAATCGTTTCGTGGACCAAGAGTTATTACGATGCGGTGCATCCGTTTTCGGCGGGCGGAGCATATGTAAACTTCCTCATGGGCGATGAAGGCGAGGAACGCGTGAAGAAAACCTATGGCGGCAATTACGACCGGCTGGCCGCGATCAAAAAGAAATACGATCCCGATAATTTCTTCCGTGTGAACCAAAACATTAAGCCGAGCTAGTCATCTGCGGCCAGCTCGAGTAAATCCGCCTCTCTCCCTAGGGGGAGAGGATTGCCTTGCCACGCCGTAGCTAAGCGAAGGCGGGAGGTGAGGGGTAAAGACTGTTCCCGCGACGGCGGGACCCTCACCCTACCCTCTCCCCTACGAAGGCGAAAAACTCGCGAAGTAAACGAGTCGTTACCTATTCAAATTTTGAAAATCAGGCCTCAACACCTGAAAATGAAGCGATGACAGCTGACGAGTTAAGATCATTGCAAGCGCCGCTGAAAGCGCAGTATCGGGAGCGGCCCGAAACAGCATTGGTGACTCTCCGCGCCGAGGGCCGCGTGGGCGGAAACATGACCTGCAAAATCGAAACCGGCAAAGCGCACGTTGAAGCCGGTCTTCATCCAGCGACCGGTGGCGATGGGCAGAGCGCGTGTTCCGCCGACATGTTGCTCGAAGCGCTGGTCGGATGCGCAGGCGTCACGTTAAGCGCAGTGGCCACAGCTCTTGGTATTCCATTGCGCAACGCCACGATTCGCGCCGAAGGCGATCTCGATTTCCGCGGAACGCTCGGCGTTGCTAAAGATGCGTCAGTTGGATTCAAACACATTCGATTGAATTTCGATCTGGACACCGACGCGAGCGAAGAGCAGATCGCGACACTACTGCGTCTGACCGAACGCTACTGCGTTGTTTACCAAACCTTAAGTCACCCTCCCGAGATCAGCGTTTTGCACCGCGTCATATCTCGCTAAAATCTGCGCCTATGCCGCTGTACATGGACATTCACAATCTCGACGACGGAACGACCGCTGAAGACGTCGCCAAGGCTCACGCGAAGGATATGGAAATCCAGCGGAAGTACGGCGTCGAATATCACAAGTACTGGGTCAATGAGGCTGGCAACAAGGTTTTTTGCCTCGCACATGCGCCAAACGCAGAGGCGGCAGAGTGTGTGCATCGCGAAGCTCACGGGATGATTGCCGAGAAAATTATTGAGGTAGAACCCGACGTCGCAGAAGTGTTCCTCGGTGGAACGGAAACAAATGCAGCGGGAGCAGTCATTTTTCCTGGCGGTGGAGCAGATGCGCGCGATCCCGGCATCCGAACGATCCTGTTCACCGACGTTGCAAATTCGACAACATTAACTCAATCGTTAGGCGACGAAGCGGCCCTTGCAATTCTTGGCGTGCACGACACGATTGTCCGCGATGCGTTGGCTGAATCAGGCGGTCGCGAAATAAAGCATACCGGCGACGGCATCATGGCGTCATTCGTCTCGCCAGCCGGCGCGGTTCGCTGCGCAATTCAGATCCAGCGCGAATTGAACAAGCATGCGCAAATGAATCCCAAGCGTTCGCTCAAGGTTCGGGTCGGCGCGGCGGTCGGCGAACCCGTCGAGCAGGACAACGATCTCTTTGGATCGACAGTTCAACTGGCTGCGCGTCTCTGCGCTCACGCGCAGCCGGAACAAATCCTTGTCTCGAACGCAATCGCGGAACTATGCCTCGGCAAAGGGCTTTTGTTCGAAGATGTCGGCGAAGTAACCCTCAAAGGTTTCAATTCCCCAGTCCGCGCGCATGCCGCCGCGTGGCGGCAGTGATTACGTCAGCGATTGCATATTCTGTCCCATATCCCATGGAACTCGAAGGAATTGATCACGTAGCCATGGGCGTGCGCGACATTGAGCGATCCGCCCAATGGTACATCGACATTCTCGGGTTCGAGCGACTTCACGAAGGCATGTGGAATGGGGTGCCGACTTTCATTGGCAAAGGAAATACCGGCCTCGCCTTGTTCCCTGCCAACCAGGAGCCGAAGACCTCTGCGCAACGCGAAATTCGTATGCTTCATCTCGCGTTTCGCGCGGACCGGGACAATTTCCTTGGTGCGCAGCGCGAACTCAAGAAGCGCGGAATCAAATTCGAATTCCAGGATCACGAAATCGCGCACTCGATTTATTTCCGCGATCCCGACGGCCACCAGCTCGAGATTACGACGTACGAAGTGAAGTAGCGCGAGGCAGCCTTCGCCCCGTGTCACGTCGAGTCGTTGCGCGCGAGCACGATGTTGTAGGGCAAGCGTTCCGCTTGCCGGCAATCGATGTGGTTGCCCTACAATTGATGCGTTAGGCAACGCGGCCGCAGCAGTTTTGTAATTTTCCGCTGCGACAGAAACACCCCGATGCAGGTCAACCGGCGGTTTCAAACATCCGTGAATTATCTGGTAGCGCAGTATCGAAAATCTGGGAAGGGTAACCGCCACAATATGAATACAATTACGCTTAAGCCATTCGCTCTTTGTTTCGCCATTGTCGGGCTCGGCCAAATCGCTTTCGCACAAAGCGATTTGAAGACGCCTGATGCCAGCCAGGCTGCCGAGAACAAGCAACGCATTGCGTTGACGGATATCACGGTCAACTACCATCGCCCTCTGGTGAACGGGCGAAAAATTTGGGGTGGCCTCGTTCCTTACGGCAAAGTTTGGCGTGTCGGCGCTAATGAAAACACGACGATTGAATTCAGCGATCCAGTTTCGATAGAGGGGAAGCCGCTCGACAAAGGAGTTTATGGTTTGCATATGATCCCGAACCAGGATTCGTGGACGGTGATTTTTTCGAAAACCAACACCGCGTGGGGAAGCTACAGCTACGACCAGAAAGACGATGCTTTGCGCGTGGATGTGAAGCCGAAACCGCTGGCTGAAAACGACGAGGCGCTGGAATTCGAGTTTGAAAATCTGAAGCCAACTTCCACGGCGGTGACGATGAAGTGGGAGAAGCTTGGTGTTCCTTTCACTGTCTCTGTCAACGACGCCGACCAGACCTTGCAAAATATTCGAGCCCAAATGAAAGGCGCAGGCCAGTTTGCCTGGCAAGCCCCGGACCAGGCCGCCCAATTTTGTTTAACAAGAAAGATCAATTTGGATGAAGCGCTGCGTTGGGCAGACGCCTCAATTCAGAATGAGGAACGATTCGAAAATCTCAGCACTAAGGCGGACATCCTTAAAGCCCTGAACCGCCAGGATGAGGCGAAAACTACCTGGAACAAGGCCCTCGAGAAGGGCAAAGCTCCCGACCTTTATGCCTATGGTCGGCAGCTGCAGAATCAGAAGAAGGCTGCTGAAGCGATGGAAATCTTCAAGGAAGTCGCCAAACGGTTTCCGAATGGAGTATTTGGATATCTGGCCCAGGCCCGCCTTAAATCCACAGCTGGTGATTTCGCCGGCGCGCTGAGCGATGCGAAACAGGCGCAAACTGCCGCTCCGAGCGAGGGCCAAAAACAGGCTATCCAGGGGTTGATCGATCGCCTCCAGGCAAAGCAGGACATCAACAAATAACGAGGGCTATCTCGGACTTGGGACGATAGCCTCGATGGAACGCTCGCTGGACAAAGCGCCGTTGGGCGCAAGGCACCACAGCCGCGCGCGATCGGCGGTCACAGACCGCCGCTACAGAAGGCGCGCCTGGCGCGCAGCCGTCTTGCTCGCGATGCTCGCTGTCGCGGGCACGGCGAGTTCCGCCGATGCGCCGCCGTTGTTGGCTCCAGAACAGATGAACGCCAGCGAGATTCAGCTCGCACTACAAAAGCTCAACGTGCTTGGCCGCGTGCTCTACATCGCGGCGCACCCGGACGACGAAAACACAAATCTCATGGCGTTCTGGTCAAACGGTTCGCTTTACGACGCCGCTTATCTTTCGGTTACGCGCGGCGACGGAGGTCAGAATATACTGGGACCCGAACTGGGCGAGCGACTCGGCGTCATTCGAACAGAGGAATTGCTCGACGCCCGACGCATCGACCATGCGCAACAGTTCTTCACCCGAGCGAACGACTTCGGGTTCTCCAAAACCGCTGACGAAACGTTGCACATCTGGAATCACGACAAAATTCTTGCTGACGTCGTGTGGGTCATCCGGAATTTCCGGCCGGATGTGATAGTGACTCGCTTTAGTCCCGAGGATGAAAAGACGCACGGTCATCACACGGCCTCAGCGATTCTCGCGCGAGAAGCGTTCTCGGCAGCGGCCGACCCAAATCGTTTTCCAGAGCAACTGGCTTTCGCGAAGCCGTGGCAAGCGACGCGGCTGGTTTGGAACACGTCTCCGTTTTTCTTTACGAATCGGAATCTTCCATTCGACCCGACCGGCCTGACCGTTTTGGAAGCCGGTGGTTACAATCCGCTTCTCGGCAAAGCCTACACAGAAATCTCGGCGGCCAGCATAAGCATGCACAAGAGCCAGGGAGTGGGCGGTCTGCCGCGACGCGGCGCACGGAAAGAATATTTCAAACCGTTGGAAGGTCAGCCCATGACGAACTCGCTTTTCGAAGGCGTCAACACGAGCTGGTCGCGCGTTGCGGATTCCGAATCCGTTGCCGCACAACTGCGTCAGATCATTTCGAAGTTCAATCCCGCCGATCCGGCTGCGTCGGTGCCTGACCTGCTCAAATTGCGGCAGGCGATGAGTGGAATTCAGGATGAGTCGTGGATCGTCGGGAAAAAAGCAGAGTTGGATAAGATCATCGCGGCATGTCTCGGATTACATGTCGAAGCGTCGACAGCGACTGAAGCGTTCACGCCCGGGCAAACCGCAGCTATAAAACTCGAGGCAATTAATCGCTCGAACGTTCCAGTTACACTGCAGGAAGTACGATTCCCCAACACTGGCGATTCAAACAAGATCGATGCAGCTCTTCCGTCCAACGAACTCGTTACGAAGGATCTGTCGTACAAGATTCCAGACGATGCTCCGTATTCGCAGCCGTACTGGCTTCGCAAGCCCGGGACGCTCGGCACGTTCGCTGTGGACGATCAAAAGCTTATTGGCCTGCCGGAGAATCCCCCTGCTCTTCCGGTCGAGATAGTTCTGCAGGTAAACCGACAGGAATTCCGGTACAGCGTGGACACGAAATACCGCACACCTGATGCGGTTGCGGGGGAACTTCCACGGCAATTGGTGATTGCGCCACCTGTGTTTGTGAACGTTCTGGACAAGGTGTTCGTATTCCCGACGAACCAACCCAAGTCTGTTTCGGTGCGGGTCACGGCCGCCACTGGTGCCGTTAAAGGAGAACTCAAATTGGCTGCGCCGCAGGGATGGGAAATCTCTCCAGCGTCTTTGCCGGTCGATTTGAGGGCCCCCGGTGCTGAGACGGTGGCAACGTTTACGGTCAAACCACCGCAACAGGATAGCCAGGGCGCATTGCGAGCAATCGCTTCCATCGACGGCCGCGACTATTCGCTCGAACGGGTGCGCATTTCCTATCCGCACATCGGCGTACAGACGCTGATGCCACCGGCGCAGGCCAAACTGGTTCGCGCGGACATCCAAAAGAAGGGCGACCGCATCGGTTATATCCCCGGCGCGGGCGATGATGTTCCGGAAAGCCTCGGGCAGATCGGGTATTCAGTGAAGATGTTGACCGAACCGGAAATAACTGCGAAGAACCTGGCGCAGTTCTCTGCTGTTGTGCTGGGGATTCGCGCGTACAACACGCAGGATCGAATTTCCAACTGGTTGCCGGAAGTTTTCGACTATGTAAAAAATGGCGGAGTGGCCATCGCGCAATACAACACAACCGCGGATCTCAAGACCAACGAATTTGGGCCGTATCCGTTGGAGATTTCACGGGATCGCGTCACTGACGAAAATGCAGCGGTGCGCATTCTGGCGCCGAATAATCCGCTCATGAACAGCCCAAACAAAATCACGCCGAAGGATTTCGACGGATGGGTTCAGGAACGCGGACTTTATTTCCCTAACAAGTGGGATCCAGCCTGGACACCGGTCCTGTCGTGCAACGATCCAAAGGAAAAACCACTCGACGGCGGTCTGCTGGTTGCAAAATCAGGCAAAGGTTTCTTTATCTACACCAGCTATTCCTGGTTTCGGCAGTTGCCGGCTGGTGTTCCAGGAGCTTATCGCTTATTCGCAAACATGTTGTCGCTGGGAAAATGAACGCACAAAATGATAACGCCGATACGGGTTCCTGGCGCAAAGCGTACACGATGGCGCTTTCAATTTTTGCGGTGGAGGTAGTGCTTCTCTACCTCTTCACCGTCCGGTTCTCGTGAACCGGCTGGATTACTTTGTTCTCATCGCCACGATTCTGGCGATTCCGCTCTACGGACTCTGGCGAACGCGCGGCAGCGCCTCGTTAGGCCAATATCTCAAGGGCGATGCAAGTATTCGATGGGCCACTATCGGTCTGTCTGTGCTCGCAACGCAGGCTGGGCCCATCACGTTCCTTTCCATGCCCGGCCAGGCGTATGAAAGCGGTATAGGTTTTATCCAGAATTATTTCGGGCAACCGCTCGCGCTCATCGTCGTGTGCGCGGTGTTCGTTCCGATTTATCAGCGGCTGAAAGTTTACACAGCCTATCAGTACCTCGGCGAACGATTCGATCGAAAGACGCAGTTACTCGGGGCATTTTTGTTTCTCATCCAACGCGGCATCGCAGCCGGGATCACGATCTACGCGCCGGCTATTATTCTCTCCGCGCTGCTCGGCTGGCGCTTGAACCTGACCATCTGGCTCGCGGGCGGTCTGGTGATCATCTACACGGTCATCGGCGGGACGAAGATTGTAAGCATCACGCAACGCTACCAGATGATTGTGATCCTTGTTGGGATGGCGATTGCGTTTGCGGTCGCGGTTTACCGGCTCTCGCCCGATCTTTCGTTTGAAAATACGCTGTCGGTCGCGGGTAAAATGGGGAAGCTGGAAGCGGTCAATTTCTCGGTCGACCCGCACAAGCGATACACGTTCTGGTCGGGCCTGATCGGCGGATTCTTCCTGGCGCTGTCGTACTTCGGAGCGGACCAATCGCAGGTGCAACGATATATCGCCGGAGGCTCGCTCAAGGAGAGTCGCCTCGGGTTGCTGTTCAACGCCGTGGTGAAGGTGCCGATGCAATTTTTCATTCTGCTGCTCGGTGCGATTGTTTTCATGTTTTACCAATTCGAAAAGCCGCCGGTTTACTTCAATCAACCTGCATACCAGCGCGCGCTGGAGAACGGTTATGCGCCACAGTTAACGCAGTTGCAGACGCAATTCGACGATGTCTTCGCGCAAAAACGCGTAGCGATTCGCGCCCTTTCCACTGCATCGTCAGGCGAGCGCGATGCGGCAATGGACCTAGTACGCAAACTCGATGCGGAGGCGCACGTGTTACGGGATCAAACCAAGGCCGTTCTCGTTCAAGCGGGCGTGGATCCAAAGAGCAAGGAATCAGATTACGTGTTCATCACTTTTATTCTTCAACAGATGCCGCACGGAATTGTCGGATTACTCATCGCCGTGATTTTGTGCGCGACGATGTCCGCAATGGCAGCAACTCTAAATGCTCTCGGATCCACCACCGCGATCGATTTTTATCGGCCGTTGATTCGACCGAACGCGAGCGACCATCATTACGTAATCGCCGCGCAGGCGCTGACGGCGGCGTGGGGTTTGATCGCCATCGGCGTCGCTTCATTTGCCAGTTTGGTCGAGAACCTCATCGAAGCCGGCAACATCCTGGGCTCGGTCTTCTACGGCAGCATCCTCGGTCTTTTCCTCACAGCTTTCTTTATTCGACGAGTCAACGGATCAGCGGTGTTTTTTGCGGCGCTCATCGCGCAGATGCTCGTCTTCGTTCTATTCGCGACGACGAATATCGGTTACCTCTGGTATAATTTCATTGGGTGCGCGGCCGTACTGATCCTCGCGCCGATCCTGCAGCAAACTCTATTTCGCAGCGCGGAAGCGTCCGCCGGGGTATGAAGCTCGTTCTGAGCCATGGATCATCCGATTATCTGTTTCGGCCAGCAACCGTGCGGATTTTTTCCAAAGCGATTCTTATTCGCTAAAATCGCGACGGCTCGCCGACTGCAAAAGGAGATCGGTGGAGAAATCGTTTTTTTCTGTCACGACAGCGATCACGATCCGCGCGAGACAAGTACCATTTTGCGGGATCGCCACAGCAACGAGGAAGTAGCTCTGAATTTTCAGTTCGAAAATCGAATTCAAAAACAGTTTTCGCCGCTCTATACGAAACGCGTCCTTCCGGAATGGCAGCGGAAAACTGCCCGCCAACTTCCAAATTACGTACCGGAGACGCTGGTGGAACACTTCAAGGAAACGGCATCGTCGAACGTCGCGGATTTCTGTCTCGAGATGTACACCCGAATGGGTTTGCTGGATGGTGTCCGGGTAGAGCGATCCAGTTCACCTCAATTCAGAGCGCGTGCTGTGGCAGTTTCGGATTATTTCGTGGATCAACCGTATGAAGGAGAAACCGTCCGTGCGCGTTATCGCGATGGAAAATTGCTGCTGCACAAAGGCGGCGATCGTTTTCTGGAAATCCCCGGAGGCGACTTCGGTCCGGAACAAATCAGCCCGACTCGAGACACGCGTTTCGTTTGGATGCAATCAGTGATCCGGTGCACTCATTACGTCGCCGGCGCGAGCGAGCAGGATTACGTCAACAAGGCGGATGCTCCCGAGGTGAAATTCGTCAGGCGCGAAGAGATTTCCGAGTCGGGCAAAGCGTACACCGGGGTGTAATGAAATCGGCGCCGCTCAAAATCGGGATTGCATGTTTTCCGCTGATTGGCGGGAGTGGGATCCTGGCAACGGCTCTCGGGTCAGAGCTGGCACGCCGCGGCCACGAAGTTTATTTCTTCAGTTACGCTCAACCGGTCAGGTTGGATCTGCCGCAGGATAATCTCCACTTCCACCGAGTTGATGTTGCGCATAACCCTTTGTTCCCCTCGCCCGATTACACTCTGCCGCTCGCGGTGAAGATGACGGAGGTTGCGCGTTCCCGGCAACTCGATCTTTTTCATGTCCATTACGCGATACCGCACGCACTCGCGGCGTGTTTGGCTTCGCAGATGTTAGGCCCGTCCGCTCCGCGCATTGTCACGACATTGCATGGAACCGACACTATTCTGCTGGGCCAGGATCCGGATTACCGCACCGCGATCGAACACGCCCTCGTGCACTCTGATGCGGTGACGGCAGTTTCCCAAAGTCTTCGAACTCAAACGCAGGAAAGCTTCAGCCTGAAACGGCCGATTGAAGTCATTCCAAATTTCTTCACGCCGAATAAACCGAAGCGAAGCCGCGAAGAAGTGCGACGCGAACTCGGCGTCACCGACGAATTTCTTGTGTTGCACATGTCGAGCTTGCGACCCGTGAAGCGCATCGATCTACTTCTGCGGACGATCGCTGCGTCGAAGAATCGCGAGCGCGTTCGGTTGTTAATCATGGCAGGCGGTCCTTTTGACCCTTACGAGCCGCTGCTCGATGAATTGGATCTCCGGGACATTGTCATTGTTCGCCAAAACACATCCGTGGTGGACGAGTATGTGCAGGCCGCGGATGCGGGACTCTACACATCCGAATACGAAAGCTTCGGCCTGAGCATTCTTGAGACGATGTTCTATGGGAAGCCTGTCGTCGCTTTTGGCGTGGGTGGCATTCCAGAAGTCATAGGAAATTCCTGTCCGCTATATCCGTTCGCCGATGTAGCCGCGGCTGCTGCTGGGTTGGACACGCTGGTCGAATCTACGAATCTGGCACGCGAACTGGGTGAACGCAGTCGCAATCGCGCGATCGAGAACTTCACAGCAGATCAAATCGTCCCTCGATATGAAGCGCTTTATTGCCGTGTAATTACGGGTACGCTAAACACTTATGCTGTCGCGCAATCGCGGTAATCTTATGCGACGCACCCCTCAGTCCGTTGTTTGCAATCGCCAATCGAAAATCTAAAATCGCAATTGTCGCTGTTCCCGTAGTTCAACGGATAGAACGGAGGTTTCCTAAACCTTAGATGTG
>Ga0207647_10003698_pt1 | contig 11434 bp, 12 predicted proteins | sample KBSCornC2_FD_184295 | JGI IMG/M metagenome (GOLD analysis project Ga0207647, IMG submission 184295) | Corn rhizosphere microbial communities from Kellogg Biological Station, Michigan, USA - C2 (SPAdes) (version 2) | ecosystem: Host-associated > Plants > Roots > Rhizosphere ...
GGTTGCGCCGTAGGTGCCGCTGTTCTGCGCGATGGTCAGCGCAAGGCTGGCCGTCGAGCCCTCGATCTCGGGCTCGCCGAACTGGGCGACGTAGCGCGAATCCTTGACGTGCGCCTTGCCGGTGACGGTGATGTTCCCCTTGGCGTCGGCGGACGCCTTCCAGCCCTTCATTTCCTCGGGCTTGAAGAAGCAGAAGCCCGACTTCTTCGCCGGCGCCGCACCATTGGCGGTCGCGTTGGCCGCGGGCTGATCGGCAGCCTGGTTGCATGCCGCAAGCACGCCGAGCGCAGGCAGGATGATCGATCGACGCATGACTCCCCCTTTCCGGGAGGAGCCTGCGGTCGACCGCGCCGAGCGTCAAGCTAGCCGATCGGCTGGCCGCTTTCTTCCTGCTCAAACAGGTCGGCGACGACGTCGCCCCGCGCGGTCAGGCGCACGGTATCGCCCTCGACCTCGGCAACCAGGCCACGCGGAATGAAATGATGATGCTCTTCGTGGCCGATGCCGCTGTCGGCGCGGATCAGCTTGATCCGATTGTCCTCGACCCGGTCGACAGTACCGATCGGCGCGCCGTCGGCTCCGATCACTTTCATGTGTTCGCGAATATCTTCGAAGCCGCTCATGCGAATCCTCCTGTCTGGGGTCCGAACCGTAACGCTCCGCGAGCGCCGGGGGTCCAGGTCAATGGTTGCGGCTCGGTTCGACGTAAGAGCCGACCAAGTGCTTCGCGTCGGCCCAGCAGCGGAGTTTGTCGAGCTGAATTGCCTGTTCGCTCGCGAGTTTGAGCAGGGCTAATGGCGCTACCGGATATGCGGGCACCGCCCATTCTCGCGGACATCGCGATCGGTTGCGAAGTCGAGATCTTTGAGCAAGGCGTCGAAGAGGGAGGGCGAGCATTGGCAAGGTAATGTACCTTGCGGTCCGCACTCGCCCGGTTTGAGCGTAAGTATTTGTTCCAAATGCTCCTAGTGACCACGATGCCCGGCGCGGCTAACGTGACGTCATGACGCCTCGATGCTTTGTCGCTTTTACCGCCAGTTCGCTTGCCCTCGCAGCGCCGGCCGATGCAGCGCTCAATTCGGCCGAACAGACGATGGTCCGGACGGTCGATGCCGAGCAGGCGCGCACCACGGGCTTCCTCCAGCGGATCGTCGACCAGAACAGCGGGACGATGAACCTCGTCGGCGTCGAAGCCGTGCGGCGCATGGTCGAGCCGGAGTTTATGGCTCTCGGCTTCAAGATCGAATGGATCGACATGAAAGAAGCGGGGCGCGCCGGCCATCTAGTCGCTCGCCACGTCGGCAGCCGCACCGGCAAGCGCCTGCTGCTGATCGCGCACCTCGACACGGTGTTCGAGCCGGATTCGCCGTTCCAGCGGTGGGAGCGCCAGGGCGACCAGGCGCACGGGCCCGGCGCTGGCGACGACAAAGGCGGGATCGCAGTGATCCTCGCAGCGCTTCGGGCGATGCAGGCCGCGGGAACGCTGAAACAGGCTAATATCACCGTATTCCTGACGGGCGACGAGGAGGATGCCGGAAGCCCGATCGCGCTTGCACGCCGCGACCTGATTGCCGAAGGCAAGAAGGCTGACGTCGCGCTCGATTTCGAAGATCTCGCGGTCGATGACGGGCCCGACGGCAAGCCCGCCGACTTCGGCTCGATCGCTCGCCGCAGCGCCGGGAGCTGGACGGTGACCGTCACTGGCCAAAGCGGGCATTCGGCTGGCGTCGGCACCGGCGGCCAGGGCGGAAGCTTCGGCGCGATCTACGAGCTCGCAAGAATTATCGACACGTTTCGCCGTGAGCTTCCAGACGACCGGCTGACCTACAACGTCGGGCTTGTGGGCGGCGGCCAGTCGGCCAAGCTCGACGCCGGCAAGATCCGGGTCGAAGCTACCGGCAAGACCAACATCATTGCCGCGACCGCGGTCGCCCGCGGCGACCTACGTGCACTCAGCGAAGAGCAGATCGTGAAGACTCAGGCGAAGATGAAGGCGATCGTCGCCCAGTCGCTGCCCGGATCGAAGGCCGCGATCAGCTTCGATGAGGATGCCTATCCACCGATGCCGCCGACAACGGGCAATCGCGCGATCCTGGCCAAGCTCAACGGCGTGAACCGCGACATGGGCCTGCCGCAAATGGCCGAGCTCGACCCATCGAAGCGGGGCGCCGGCGACATCAGTTTCGTCGCCAAGGACGTCGACGGGCTGGTCGGAATGGGACCGTCGAGCGAGGGGTCGCATACGCCGCGTGAAACGGTCGATATCCCATCCCTCTCCAAGCAGGCGAAGCGCTCGGCGATCCTGATGTCCCGGCTTGCGAAGGAACGTCGTTGAGTCGATGTTGAAACCGCAGCTCTTGTCGCGTGTTGAGCGTGACGCGCGGGCCTATGCGCTGCGCCTGTGAGCTGGAGAGCAAGGTGGCCGGGGCGTTCGATTTGGTCGACGACGATATTTCCGAAGATCCGTTCCGGCTGCTCATACAGTCGATCGTCGACTACGCCATCTACATGCTCGACCCGAAGGGATACGTGACCAGCTGGAACGCCGGCGCCGAGCGCATCAAGGGCTTCCAGACCGAAGAGATCGTCGGAAAGCATTTTTCGAATTTCTATGCTGAGGAGGATCGTGCCGCCGGCATGCCGGAGCAGGTGCTCGAAACCGCTCGCCGGGAAGGAAAGTATGAGGGCGAAGGCTGGCGCGTCCGCAAGGACGGCAGCCGTTTTTGGGCAAGCGTTGTCGTCGACCGCATCAATGACGACAAGGGCAAGCTGATCGGCTTCGCGAAAATCACTCGCGACATGACCGAAAGGCGCGAAGCCGAGCAGGCGTTGCTGGCGTCCGAACGCAGGTTCCGGATCCTGGTCCAGGGAGTCACCGACTATGCCATCTACATGCTCGACCCAGAGGGTCGGGTAGCCAACTGGAACGCCGGGGCGGAGCGGATCAAAGGCTACTCGCCCAGCGAGATCGTTGGCGAACATTTCAGCCGCTTCTATACGCGCGAAGACTTCGATGCCGGCGTCCCCAAGCGCGCGTTGGATACCGCTCGCGAGACCGGCCGCTACGAGGCCGAAGGCTGGCGCGTGCGCAAGGATGGCACGCGCTTCTGGGCAAGCGTCGTCATCGATGCCATCCGCGGCGACGATGGCGAGCTGATCGGCTTCGGCAAGATCACGCGCGACATGACCGAAAAGCGCGAAGCCCAGCAGCGGCTCGAGGAATCGCGCGAACAATTGTTCCGGTCACAAAAGATGGAAGCGCTCGGTCAGCTGACCGGCGGGCTGGCCCATGATTTCAATAACCTGCTGACGGCCATCCTTGGCGCCGCCGACCTTGCCGGGCGCCACGTCGGCAACCGGGCCAAGGTGCAACGGATGCTCGACGGAATCCGCAATTCGGCGGAGCGCGGCGCGGGCCTGACCAAGCAGCTGCTGGCATTCGCTCGCGCCCAGCCGCTCGAGCTCAAGCCCATCGACCTCAAGCATTTCCTTGGGGATATCAGCACGTTGCTGCGGCCGTCGCTGCGGTCGGACATCGAGGTCACCCTCGAAATCGCCGACCATTTGTGGAACGTCGAGGCCGACGCCGGAGCACTGGAGCTCGCGCTTCTGAACCTCGCCTTCAACGCCCGCGATTCGATGAAGGACGGCGGCAAGCTTCGCCTCAGTGCGAGCAACGCCGTGCTCGAAGGCACGCCGGAGGGCCTGCGCGGCGAGCATGTCGTGCTGAGCGTTTCCGATACCGGAAGCGGCATGTCGCTCGAGACGATGGATCGCGTGTTCGAGCCCTTTTTCACCACCAAGGGCTATGGCGAAGGCACCGGCCTCGGCCTCAGCCAGGTGTTCGGATTCGCCAAGCAGCTTCACGGGGCAGTCACGGTCGGGTCGAAACTCGGCGAGGGATCGACCTTCGCCATCTACCTGCCCGCGCGCCACGGCAGCTCGCGACACGATGAGGACGGGAACGAGAGCCATGCCCTCGGACGCGGGCCGGTGCTGGTCGTCGAGGACGACGAGGTCGTCGCCGACCTTGCCGCCGGGATGCTCGAGGAACTGGGCTTCGCGCCCACCATCGTCCACAGTGCGAAGGAGGCTCTCGACCGCCTGACCAACGGCGACCGACCAAACCTCATCTTCACCGACATCGTAATGCCGGGCGGGATCAGCGGGCTCGAGCTCGCGCGCAAGGTTCGGGACCGCTACCCCGAGCTGCCGATCCTGCTAACCACCGGTTACAGCGAGCAGGTCAGCGGCACGCATGGCTTCGAAGTGCTGCAGAAGCCGTACCAGTTGTCATCGCTCGGCGAAGCGGTGACGAAGGTGATGAAGCATGGAGTCAGCGCCGGCTGACCCATCGAGCGCTTGACATTGCGCTCACGAAACGTCCCACTGTCGGCACGCCGACCTAGCGGCGCAACTGAGGGGGTTGGACATGCAACAGGCCGTCAGCGCGCGGACTCCCGCGCACGTGTGGATCGTTGGAATTCTCTCGCTGCTGTGGGGCTGCTTCGGGGCCTACGACTATACCATGACCCGAATGCGCAACACGGATTACATCAAGAGCGCGATGCCTGGAGTCGACCCGAATGCGGCGCTCGCGTGGGTCGATTCAATGCCAATGTACGCGCAGATCGGCTGGGGTCTCGGCGTCTGGGCGGGGCTGCTCGGCGCGATCCTGTTGCTGATGCGCAGCCGCTGGGCGGTGTGGTCGTTCGGCCTGTCTCTACTCGGAGCCGTCGCCAGTCTCGGCTACCAGATCGCGCTTGCTCCGCCGATGCCAGGCGCCGGCGACAGCGCAATGATGAAGTTCATGCCATACGTGATCATCGCCATTTGCGTGGCGCTATTCCTCTACGCGCGGGCGCAGGCCGCGAAGGGCGTGCTGCGGTAATTGAGTCGGCGCGGGTGGTAGCGCACTCGCGCCATTTGGAGGCCTTCGTGAAGACCGACCGCGTCAATGCGTTCACAGACGGCGTGATCGCGATCATCATCACGATCATGGTGCTGGAGCTGCCGGTGCCGAAGGCTGCGGGCATGGCCGCGCTGAAGCCGGAGGCGACGTTGTTCGCGGCTTACGCGCTCGCCTTCATCAAAGTGGGGATCTACTGGTTCCAGCACCATCATTTGCTGCAGGCCTCGCGGCGCGTCGATGGACGTGTCCTGCTCGCCAATTTGTTCTTCCTGTTCTGGCTGAGCCTGGTGCCATTCGTGGTGCGCTGGGTCGGGGAAGCGGGCGTGACCCGCGACACGGTGCTGGCGTTCGGCGTAATCATGCTGCTGTGCGCAATGTCAGTGGCGATCCTTCGCGCGGCGTTGCTCGCCGCGAACGAGGCCGATGCTCCGATTGCCAAGCTGGCCGCGCGCGGGCGCAAAGGCCAGGCCACGATCATCGCTTACATCATCGCGATCCCGATCGCGCTGATGTGGCCGATGGTGGCGGTCGCCATCTATTTCGCGGTTGCGGCGATGTGGCTGATGCCGGACAAAAGCTTCGAGCAACTGACGGACTGAGATGAAGCCCGACCGACTGAACGCGCTGACCGACGGCGTCGTTGCCATCGTGCTGACCATCATGGTGCTGGAGCTGAAGTTTCCGGAAGAGGCCACGCTGCGCGCCGTGATGGCGGTGCTGCCGCTGCTTGGCGCCTACCTCCTCGCCTTTATCTACGTCGCCATTTACTGGAACAACCATCACCACATGATGCAGTCGGCGAAGAAGGTAACCGGCGCCGTGCTGTGGGCCAATCATTCGCTGCTGTTCTTCCTGACCTTGTTCCCGCTGATGATTCGCTGGATCGACGAGGTCGGACCGACGCATTTGCCGGTGGCCGCATTCGGGCTCGTGCTGGTCGGCGCGTCGATTTGTTACCTGCTCCTCGAACGGGCGCTGATTGGCGCGGAGGGCGATGGCTCGGGCGTGAAATCGGCGCTCGGCGGTGGGATGAAGGAATGGGTCAGCTTCGCTGGTTACGTTGTGGCTCTCCCCGTGGCGTTCGTGTCGCCGCTGGTGTCGATCGGGATTTACGTCGCGGTCGCGATCCTGTGGCTGGTGCCGGACCGCCGCTTCGAACATCGCGCCTAGTTGCAGCCGTTCGCCGGCCTTCCCACATCGCGGCCATGGAACAGTATCACGGAACCACGATCCTTGGCGTGAAGAAGGGCGGCAAGACCGTCGTCGCAGGCGACGGCCAGGTCAGTCTCGGCAACACGGTCATTAAACCCAACGCAAAGAAAGTCCGGCGCCTCGGCGCGGACGGCAAAGTTATCGGTGGATTCGCCGGAGCGACGGCAGACGCTTTCACGCTGTTCGAGCGGCTGGAGAAGAAGCTCGAGCAATATAACGGCCAGCTCCTGCGCTCGGCGGTCGAGCTCGCCAAGGACTGGCGGACGGACAAGTATCTCCGCAATCTGGAAGCGATGATGATCGTTGCGGACGCCGAGCAATTGCTGATCCTCACCGGGAACGGCGACGTGCTCGAGCCGGAAGGCGGGATCGCGGCTATCGGGTCGGGCGGCAATTATGCGCTCGCCGCGGCGCGTGCGCTGTCGGACTATGAGCAGGATCCGGAAGTGCTGGCCAAGCGAGCGATGGCAATCGCGGCGGAGGTCTGCGTCTTCACCAACGACCGGCTCACAATCGAAACCGTCGAGTAATCGTCATCCCGGACTTGATCCGGCATCCATGAACACGGCAGTGTCCCCTTTGGAAGGGAAGGTGTTCATGGATTCCAGCTTTCGCTGGAATGACGGTCTCCGGATCGATCGTCGAACATTCGCTGCCGGCTCCGCTGCTTTGCTCGGCGGCTGCGCGACGATGAGCGGTCGCCATTACAGTGGCTGCACGCCACTCGCGCCGGTGATTGTCGACGAGAGCCGGATCATCCGTACCGTCGCCGGCTTGAGGCCGTACCGCAAGCAAGGGTTCGTCGTCCGCGCCGAAGCGCTCGGCGAGAAGCGCCTCGTGCACAATTACGGCCACGGCGGCGGCGGTATCACGATGAGCTGGGGCACGTCGAAGCTCGCGACCGAGCTGGGGCTGCAGGGCCATTCAGGCCCGGTTGCAGTGATAGGTTCGGGCGCGGTGGGCCTCGCCACGGCGCGGCTGGTGCAGGAGGCGGGTTTCCCCGTCACCATCTATGCCGCCGCGCTTCCGCCCGACACAACGTCCAACATCGCCGGCGGCCAGTTCCACCCGTTCGCCGTCTTCCGCGAAGGCTTCGTCACGCCGGTGTTCATGGAGCAGTTCGCGCGAGCGCTCGACTACAGTTGGCGTCGGTACCAGATCATGGTCGGCGACGATTACGGCGTTCATTGGCTCCCAACCTACGTGAAAGATGGCAGCCCCGAAGCGAAGACCATTGCCACATTCCCTCCGATCAACCGAATGGTGTCCCAGGCCGAGCATCCATTCCCCGACGTGACCGTCTTCCGTTACGACACGATGTACGTCGAGACCGGGCGCTACCTCCGGCAGATGACGCACGACGTTCAAATTGCCGGCGGCAAGATCGAAGTTCGCAAGTTCGCGACCCCGGCGGACATTGGCGCATTGCCGGAAAGTCTGGTGTTCAATTGCACGGGCCTCGGCAGCCACGACCTGTTCGGCGATTCCGACCTGCATCCGATCCGCGGCCAGCTGGCGATTCTCGAGCCGCAGCCCGAGGTTCGCTACGCGTATCTTGGCGACGGTTACATGTTCCCCCGCGCAGACGGCATCGTGCTCGGCGGTACCTTTGAGCGCGATGTCTGGGACCCGACGCCGCAACCGGACGACATTGCGCGCATCCTCGCCGCACATAAGCGCCTGTTCTCGGCTTTCCGCTGCACCGCTTGAAGCAAGCCCTCGGGTCTCCAATCTAACTCCTCAATGAACTACCAATCCTCATTCTCCCAGGGCAGCGGGGAGCAGGCCGACGTGCTGAAAGACAAGCTCACACCCAAGGCGATCGTCGCTGCGTTGAACCACCACATCGTCGGCCAGGACGACGCCAAGAAGGCTGTCGCCGTGGCATTGCGCAACCGCTGGCGGCGCCAGCAGCTCCCGCCCGAGCTCCGCGACGAAGTGACGCCCAAGAACATCCTGATGATCGGCCCTACGGGCTGCGGAAAGACCGAGATCAGCCGGCGTTTGGCGAAGCTCGCCGACGCGCCGTTCGTGAAGGTCGAAGCGACCAAGTTCACCGAGGTCGGCTATGTCGGCCGCGACGTCGAGCAGATCGCCCGCGACCTGGTCGAGGAGGCGGTCCGGCTCGAGCGTGAGCGCCGCCGCAACAAGGTCCGCGCTGCCGCGGAGGAATCGGCGATGGACAAATTGCTCGATGCGCTGACGGGCAAGGGATCGAGCGAAGCGACCCGGCAGAGCTTCCGCCAGCGCTTTGCCGACGGCAGCCTCAACTCCGCCGAGGTCGAAGTGGAGGTTGACGAGGCTGCGGCGACGCCATTCGAGATTCCCGGCGCCGGCGCGCAGGTCTTCGACCTCAGCTCGATCATGGGCAAGCTCGGCGGCCAGCGACCCAAGACGCGGCGCAAGCTGAAGGTGCCGGACGCGCTCGCCCGGCTGACCGATGAGGAGGCCGACAAGCGCATCGACCCCGACGACATCAACCGTGTCGCGCTGGCCGATGCGGAGGCCAACGGAATCGTCTTCCTCGACGAAATCGACAAGATCGCGGTCAGCGACGTCCGCGGCGGATCGATCAGCCGAGAGGGCGTCCAGCGTGACCTGCTCCCGTTGATCGAGGGAACGACGGTCGCGACCAAATATGGACCGCTGAAGACCGACCACATCTTGTTCATCGCGTCAGGCGCATTCCACATCGCCAAGCCGGCCGACCTGCTGCCCGAGCTTCAAGGCCGGCTTCCGATCCGCGTCGAGCTGAAGGCGCTTACGCAGGAGGACTTCGTCCGCATCCTGTCGGCGACTCGCGCCAGCCTGACCGAGCAGTATCGGGCTTTGCTCGGCACCGAGGGCGTCACCATCGAGTTCGCCGACGACGGCATCGAGGCCCTCGCGCGCATCGCTGCCGAAGTGAACGAAGCGGTCGAGAACATCGGCGCCCGCCGCCTTCAGACGGTGATGGAAAAATTGCTCGAAGACGTGAGCTTCGATGCGGAAGACCGCGGCGGCGAGACGCTGACCGTCGATGCGGCATTCGTCGAGAAACAGCTCAGCGGCATCGCCCGCAACGCCGATCTCAGCCGCTACGTTCTCTGAACGTCCTCGAGCGGTGTGAGTAGTTGCCGCAGAAGCGGCGTAGCGACGAACAACGCCGCGCTTCCGGCAATCGGGACCAACGCAATTGCGGTCCAGAAGAAGGTGGGACCGCGCCTCTCGTAAATCCCGCTAAGCGGGCCGCTCAGGAAGCCAGCAACACTGATCGTCAGCATATTGAGGCCAAGCATCGTTCCGCGCCAGCGCTCGGGTGAATAGGTGGCGACGAACGCCGCGCAAGTAGGGACAAACAATACCCAACCGGCGTTCGAAATGATGTGGAAGGCGAGCGGCAGTACGATCGGGATGTTTGTCTGACGCCCGGCGACGGACGACGCTGCGGCCAGGACCAGCATGCCGGCGCCGAACAGGAAGCAGCCGGCAATCATTCGCCCATAATTTTCCGACCGCGGCGCACGCCGTCGCCAGTAGAAGATGGCGGCGACCGCCATGACAATCGGGGCGAGACTGTCGAACGATTGCAGCCACGGCACCGGAACTCGAAAGCCGCCGACCATCCGGTCGACGCGATCGTTCACCCAGATGTTGTAGATGTTCCAAATCTGCACCTGCGCCATCCAGAATGAGAGCGGAACCGCAAGAAAAAACCCGAGCAGGGTGAGGTTGCGCTTTTCGCCGCTGGATAGTGCGGCATGTAAGCCGCTGCGCATCGCGCGGGGCGGATCGGGTGGCAGAGTCTTCATTCGAAGCACGTACCAAACGAGTCCGAAGAACATGCCCGCCGCCGCAATGGCGAAGGCCGGATGGAAACCGTAGCGGTCGTTCACGATGCCGATGATGAGCGGCGAGATGAACCCGCCTCCAGAAACAGTCAGGTAGAAAATCTGGAAAGCCTCGGCGATGCGAGGATCTTCTGCGTCATAAAGCGCCCGGATTTGCGGGGTGACGTTGCCGCGCAGCAGTCCAGCTCCGCCGAGGACCAGCACGAGCCCGATCAGGAAAGTCGAGGTGAAACCGAGCGAGAGGTGTCCGAAGGTCATCAACGATGCGCCTGCGATCACGCCCGACCGCCGCGAGATGAAGCGATCGCCAAGCCAGCCGCCCACTAAGGGCAGGAAGCCAAGAAGAGTAACGTAGAGCGCGAAGATCTGGGTCGCCTGGCCTTCGACGCTAAGCTGGCCGCGCATGGATGCGATCGCGGCATTCAATGCGCCCAGCCCAATCACATGTTCGGCGTGGCCGGGCAGCAGCAGATATTGGGTCATGTACAGGATGAGCAGCGCTTGCATCCCGTAGAAACTCGCGCGGTCCCATAACTCGGTAGCGGCCAGGGTCCAAAGTCCCGGTGGGTGGGTGCGCATTGGCTGCGCGGTTTGGGCATCGAGCGCGATCGTCGCCATCTGCCAATCCCTTGCTGACGCCAAGGAGACTGACCGGTTTCGTGACTGACGCAAGCTATTTCGCCGGCGTTACGGTCCGCCGGTATCGCCAGGTTAGGCCGTTGGCGAACGGTGGCCAGAGGCTCGTCTTGACGCCGGCAAGCCTCAGCCATCGCGCGACCCAGCTGTTGCAGGTGCGGACCGCGCTTTCCTTGCCCTGCGCGCGGTAGAAAGCGTCGCAACAGCCGTAACCCGAGTGTGATAGCCGGACTGGCCGCCCCTTCTGATCGAGCGTGAAGTCGGCGCGGATCGCTGACCAAAGTCGACGATATTCCTCGGGCCGAAGGCGGATCTCACGCACGGCATATTCGGGGCCCGGGACATATTCGACGTGCATCACCCGGTTGCCGCCGGTCAGCGCCGACCAGACCGTGTCCGGCGTGATGTTCCACCAGGTCGGGGTGTTGAGATAGACGCGCTCTTCGCCAGAGCCGAACGCGATCCAGTCGGTGGACGGAACGTCGGACCGCGGGACGAATTGCGCCCAGTCGAGGCCGAGCGCTTTCACCGGCATGACGATGTCGGCATGGATTCCGTTGTCGGCGATATAGACGGTCATCCCCTGCTCCGGCTCGATCCAGCCGCGATTGACGGGCGTCAGCGACCCGATCAGCGCGGCCACTAGATAGATGCCGGGGATCGCGAGCAGAAAGCTCAGGGCCCGCCCAACCCATTTCCCGGACTTCGATTTTCGCCGACGCCTCGCCATTACAACTCCCGCCCCACCTTGCCTTGAATGATATGGCTGCCTAGATGCGCCGGCCAGTCGGGGCGTAGCGCAGCCTGGTAGCGCATCACACTGGGGGTGTGGAGGTCGCTGGTT
>Ga0207647_10003701_pt1 | contig 11431 bp, 7 predicted proteins | sample KBSCornC2_FD_184295 | JGI IMG/M metagenome (GOLD analysis project Ga0207647, IMG submission 184295) | Corn rhizosphere microbial communities from Kellogg Biological Station, Michigan, USA - C2 (SPAdes) (version 2) | ecosystem: Host-associated > Plants > Roots > Rhizosphere ...
CTCCTCCCCGATCGCCGGGATCGCAGTCACCACCACCGCATCGCACGCGTCGTCCCCGAGGGCCCGCAGCAGCGCCGCATGGAAGTCCTCCGCAGAGGCCCCGGTGGTCAGGTCCAGTGGCCTGAGCGGCCTGAGCCCCTCGGAGAGGCACGCGTCGTACGTCAGCAGCCCGAGGGACTCGGAGTTCCCCAGGATCGCCACGCGCGGTCCCGCCGGCAGCGGCTGGCGCGCGAGCAGCAGGCCCGCGTCGACCAGCTCCGTGATCGTGTCCACGCGGATCACGCCGGCCTGCCTGAGCAGCGCGGACACCGTCGCGTGCGGCAGCCGTGTGGCCCGTACGGCATGTCCCTGGGGGGCGGAACCGGCGCCCTGAACCACGACCAGCGGCTTCGCGGCAGCGGTGCGCCGCGCGAGACGGGTGAACTTGCGCGGGTTGCCGATGGACTCCAGGTACATGAGGACGACATCGGTGTCCGGGTCGTCGTACCAGTACTGGATGACGTCGTTGCCGGACACGTCCGCGCGGTTGCCGGACGACACGAAGGTGGACACGCCCGTGACTCCTGTGACGCCGCCGCCGCGGCGCTGCAGCCGGGACAGCAGCGCGATGCCGATGGCGCCGGACTGGGCGAACAGACCGATCCGGCCGGGTCGGGGCATCTCGGGGGCGAGTGAGGCGTTCAGCCGCACCTCGGGGGACGTGTTGATGATCCCGAAGGCGTTCGGCCCGATGATCCGCATGCCGTACGTGCGCGCGTGCCGCACGAGTTCGCGCTGGCGCTCACGCCCCTCGGGCCCGCTCTCGGCGTACCCGGCGGAGACGACGACGAGTCCCTGCACTCCGTGCTCGCCGCACTCGGTGACGGCCTCGGGGACGTGCTCGGCGGGCACGGCGACGACCGCGAGGTCGACGGGGCCGTCGATGTCCCGGACGGAGCGGTGGGCGGGGACGCCGTCGAGCTCTTTGACGTCTTCGGGGAGCGCCTTGTTCACGGCGTGCAGGGCCCCGGTGAAACCGGCGTCACGGATGTTGTCGAGGATGCTGCGGCCCACGCCTGAGGGGGTGCGGCCGGCGCCGACGACGGCGACGGAGCCGGGCACGAGCAGCCGTCGCACGGACCGCGCCTCGGCGCGCTGCTCACGCGCACGCTGGACGGCGAGGGAGCGGTCGGTGGGTTCGAGGTCGAACTCCAGGCGTACGACGCCGTCCTCGAAGCTGCGCTTCTGGGTGTACCCGGCGTCCGTGAACACCTTGATCATCTTGTTGTTGGCGGGCAGCACCTCGGCGGCGAAGCGGCGGATGCCGCGCTCCCGGGCGACCGCGCCGATGTGCTCGAGGAGGGCGGAGGCGACGCCGCGCCCCTGGTGGGCGTCCTGGACGAGGAAGGCGACCTCGGCCTCGTCGGCCGGAGCCGACGCGGGCATGCCATCGGCACCGATGCGGTCATAGCGTACGGTGGCGATGAACTCGCCGCCGACCGTGGCCGCGAGTCCCACCCGGTCCACAAAGTCGTGGTGCGTGAAGCGGTGGACGTCCTTGGCGGACAGACGAGGGTAGGGCGCGAAGAAGCGGTAGTACTTCGACTCGTCCGAAACCTGCTCATAGAAGCTGACCAGGCGCTCGGCGTCATCAACGGTGATGGGGCGGATGCGCGCCGTGCCGCCGTCGCGCAGCACCACGTCGGCCTCCCAGTGGGCGGGGTACTCGTGCCGGTCCGGCGAGGTCTGCATGGGCCCCAGAGTACGGCTCGCGTCCGACAACGGCGCGAGGCAGTCTGTGGAGAACACGGCAGTCCGTTGAGAAGAGAACAAGGACGGAAGTCGGGCCGAGGCCGCGGTCCGACTGCCCACCCCGGACGGGACACAGGACCGCTCCGGAGACGCTTCACGTTGTGGGAAACTGGTCTAGACAACCCTGAGTCTCTGAAGGGCAGCATCACATGGCTGAGCGCCGCGTCAACGTCGGCTGGGCCGAGGGCCTCCACGCCCGCCCCGCTTCCATCTTCGTCCGGGCCGCCACGGCCGCAGGTATCCCGGTGACGATCGCCAAGGCCGACGGCAACCCCGTCAACGCGGCCTCCATGCTGGCCGTTCTCGGCCTGGGCGCCCAGGGCGGCGAGGAGATCGTCCTCGCCTCCGATGCCGAGGGTGCGGACGTCGCCCTCGACCGTCTGGCGAAGCTGGTCTCCGAGGGGCTCGAGGAGCTTCCCGAGACCGTCTGATCACGGCACCACAGAAGGGCTCGTCCGAATTGCCGGGCGAGCCCTTCGCATTTCCCGCACAGGGGCGGTCGAATTTCCGATCACGGGCAGCGGAAATAATGCCCCGCGAATTGTTCCCTCTTTGTATACGGCGCCCGTGTTAATGCCGCAGGCCCGACATGTTTACGGCATGTTGCGAGTTCCTCACACCGTTGGCCCGCTCCGGGCCGCCGAACCGCAGCCGGTGCACCGCGCTCGATCGCTCGGTGTGCAGCGTCGTGACCGCTCGCGCGCGCTCGCTGTCGCCGCGGGCCACGGCGTCGACGATCGCGCCGTGCTCCGCCCAGGACTCCACGGGGTTGGCGGGTGCCTCCACGGCGTACATCCAGGCGATCTTGTGGCGCAGCTGGGTCAGCATCGAGGTCAGCGCGGGGCTGCCGGAGGCCTGGGCGAGCGTCTCGTGGAACCAGCCCCCCAGGGAGCGCAGATCCTCGCTGTTGCCCCTCCTGGCCCGCTCCTGGCCCAGTCTGACCAGGCCGCGCAGGACCTTGAGATGGGCGTCGGTGCGCCGCTGGGCGGCCCGGGAGGCGCCGAGCGGTTCCAGGAGCATGCGCATCTCCAGCAGGTCGGCGGCCTCCTGCTCGGTCGGTTCCGCGACGCACGCGCCCGCGTGCCGCCGGGTCACCACGAAGCCCTCGGCCTCCAGGGTGCGCAGCGCCTCGCGCACGGGGACGCGCGAGACGCCGTAGCGGCGCGCGAGGAGTTCCTCGGTGAGCCGGCTGCCGCGCTCGTAGACACCGGCGACGATGTCGTCCCGGATCGCCGTGCACACCGAGTGCGCCGGAATACGCATGACCGACCTCCGACTTAATCCCCGTGAAACGTCGATGATTGACGTGTATCGGTGACTCTATTGCACGGAGCCGGAATTTCCGACGGCGGGCCGGAATCCATGGATATTTTTTGGACAGCAAGGCGACAGAAACACCGAAAGCCCCGGCTCGGGAGCCGGGGCCTGAAGGTGATCCAGCGATCCGTCGTCAGACGTTCACGCCGTGCGAACGCAGATAGGCGACGGGGTCGATGTCCGAGCCGTACTCGGGGGTCGTACGGGCCTCGAAGTGCAGGTGCGGTCCGGTGGTGTTGCCGGTGGCGCCGGAGAGACCTATCTGCTGGCCCGGGGTGACCGTCTGGCCCACCGAGACGCCGATGGACGACAGGTGGCCGTACATGGTGTACGTGCCGTCGGCCATCTTGATCACTATCTGGTTGCCGTACGCCCCGCCCCAGCCCGCCTCGACGACGGTGCCGGCGCCGACCGCGTGGACGGCCGTGCCGCTCGCGGCGTGGAAGTCGATGCCGGTGTGGCTGCCGGAGGACCACAGGGAGCTGCTGGCCTGGTAGCCGGTGGAGACATACGAGTTCGAGATCGGCGCCACGAAGCTGTTGAGGCGCTTGCGCTCGGCCTCGCGTGCGGCGCGCTCCTTGGCCTCACGCTCCGCCTTGGCCTTCGCGGCGGCCTTCTCGCGTGCCGCCTCCTGGGCCGCCTTCTTGAGCGCGGCCTCCTCGGCGGCCTGCTTCTGGGCGTCGGCCTGCGCGTCGATCTTGTCGGCGATCGTGTCGCCGATGCTGATGACGGGCGTCAGGCCGGTCTGCTCGACGGAGGTGTCGGCGGCGAGCGCGGGGGCTGCCAGGGTGCCGATGACGCCGGTGGTGGCGAGGGCCGCGACCCCGGCGGCGCGGGTGGTGGTGCGGTGCATCCGCGTGGGACGACGGTGCTTCCCGGTGGCGCGCGTGAACGCCATGTAGTGGCTGGTCCTTTCCTTCCCTCTCGCCTACCGGGTTAGCTGACGGGTTCGGAGCAGGAAGGTCTCCTACGGACCCCCTCGCTGCACGCGCGGGCGTCCGATTCACCCCAGGGACTGCGATGGGTCCCCGGCTCCCCTGGCTCGCGCCGTACGGGGACTCGGCGATGGCTGTCCGGTGCCGCGGATGCGGCGCGGTGCCTGACGGACAGCCCGGACGACGCTAAGCGGGAGCACTTTCAATCCCCAAACGGATCACGCCTTTTGTAGCGCATGCCACAGGGCAGACAGGCAACCTCTCCCTCAATTCGGACATTAAGGGGCCCTGGTGACGCATCAGTCACCAGGGCCCCTACGCGCGCGTGCCGCTGAGGGAGCCTCTACTCGGCCGCCACGACGGTGACTTCGCCGATCCCCAGCGCCTCGACGGGCTCCTTGATCTCGGCCGCGTCACCGACGAGAACCGTCACCAGACGGTCCACCGGGAAGGCGCTCACGGCCGCCGCGGTGGCCTCCACGGTGCCGGTCGCGGCGAGCTGCTGGTACAGCGTCGCCTGGTAGTCGTCGGGCAGGTGCTGCTCGACCTGGTCGGCCAGGGTGCTGGCCACGGCCGCCGCGGTCTCGTACTTCAGCGGTGCCACACCGACGAGGTTCTGTACGGCGACGTCGCGCTCGGCGTCGGTGAGGCCGCCCTCGGCGAGTGTGCGCAGCACCTTCCAGAGGTCGTCGAGCGCCGGGCCGGTGTTGGGGGTGTCGACGGAGCCGCTGATGGCGAGCATCGCGGCACCTGAGCCGTCCGGGGCGGACCTGAGGACCTGGCCGAACGCACGCACACCGTAGGTGTAGCCCTTCTCCTCGCGCAGGACGCGGTCCAGGCGGGAGGTGAGGGTGCCGCCGAGGCAGTACGTGCCGAGCACCTGGGCCGGCCACACGCGGTCGTGCCGGTCGGCGCCGACGCGGCCGATGAGCAACTGCGTCTGGACGGCGCCGGGACGGTCCACGATGATCACGCGCCCGGTGTCGTCGGCGGTCACCGGCGGCACGGGGCGGGGGTCGGCCTTGGAGCCGGTCCAGGCACCCAGGGTGTCGCCGAGCAGCGCGTCCAGGTCGATGCCGGTGAGATCGCCGACGACGACGGCGGTGGCCGTGGCGGGCCGGACGTGACGGTCGTAGAAGGCGCGTACGGCCGCTGCGTCGATCTTCTCGACCGTCTCCTCGGTGCCCTGGCGCGGGCGCGACATGCGCGAGGTCGCCGGGAACAGCTCCTTGGAGAGCTCCTTGGCGGCACGGCGCGAGGGGTTGGCCAGCTCGTGCGGGATCTCGTCGAGGCGGTTGCGGACCAGCCGCTCGACCTCGCTGTCGGCGAACGCGGGCGCCCTGAGGGCGTCGGCGAGCAGGCCGAGCGCCTTGGCGAGACGGGAGGCCGGGACCTCGAGGCTCAGACGTACGCCCGGGTGGTCGGCGTGCGCGTCAAGGGTGGCGCCGCAGCGCTCCAGCTCGGCGGCGAAGTCCTCGGCGGAGTGCTTGTCGGTGCCCTCGGAGAAGGCCCGCGCCATGATCGTGGCGACGCCTTCGAAGCCGGCCGGCTCGGCCTCCAGGGGGGCGTCCAGGAGCACCTCGACGGCGACGACCTGCTGGCCGGGGCGGTGGCAGCGCAGGACGGTCAGGCCGTTGCCGAGCGCGCCGCGCTCGGGGGACGGGAACGCCCACGGCTTGGCCTCGCCCGCCCGGGGCTGCGGGTGGAACTGCATCGTGGCGAGCTCGGTCACTTGGCCGCCTCCTCGTTCTGGTGGGTGGCTTCCACCGTGGCTTCGGACTCGGGGTCTTCGGGGAAGTCCTCGTCCTGGGTGTGCTCCGCGGACTCGGGTGAGAGCGGCTCGTAGACGAGCACCGCGCGGTTGTCGGGCCGCAGGCGGGCCTTGGCGACCTCCTGGACCTCCTGCGCCGTCACCTCAAGGACGCGCTGGACGGCGGTGAGGGCGAGCTGCGGGTCGCCGAACAGGACGGCGTACCGGCACAGTTCGTCGGCGCGGCCCGCGACCGTGCCGAGCCGGTCCAGCCACTCACGCTCCAACTGGGCCTGGGCGCGCTCCATTTCCTCGTCCGTGGGGCCCTCCGCGGCGAACCGGGCGAGCTCCTCGTCGATGGCGGCCTCGATGACCGGCACCTCGACGTCACCGGAGGTCTTCACGTCCAGCCAGCCCAGGGAGGGCGCTCCGGCCAGCCGCAGCAGGCCGAATCCGGCCGCGACGGCCGTGCGGTCACGCCGTACCAGCCGGTTGTAGAGGCGGGAGGACTCGCCGCCGCCGAGGACGGTCAGCGCCAGGTCGGCGGCGTCCGCCGCGCGCGTGCCGTCCTCGGGCAGCCGGTAGGCCGCCATCAGGGCGCGCGCCGGGACCTCCTCCTCGATGACCTCGCGCAGCTGCTCACCGATGATCTCGGGCAGCGAGCCGTCGCGGGGCTCCGGCTTCCCGTCGTGCGAGGCGATGGACCCGAAGTACTTCTCGATCCAGGCGAGCGTCTGCTCCGGGTCGATGTCGCCGACCACGGAGAGGACGGCGTTGCCCGGCGCGTAGTACGTGCGGAAGAACGCGCGCGCGTCCTCCAGGGTCGCCGCGTCCAGGTCGGCCATCGAGCCGATCGGCGTGTGGTGGTAGGGGTGGCCCTCCGGGTAGGCGAGGGCGGTCAGCCGCTCGAACGCGGTGCCGTACGGCACGTTGTCGTAGCGCTGCCTGCGCTCGTTCTTGACGACGTCGCGCTGGTTCTCCATGGACTCGTCGTCGAGGGCGGCGAGCAGGGAGCCCATACGGTCGGCCTCCAGCCAGAGGGCGAGCTCCAACTGGTGGGCGGGCATGGTCTCGAAGTAGTTGGTGCGCTCGAAGCTGGTGGTGCCGTTGAGCGAGCCGCCGGCGCCCTGCACCAGCTCGAAGTGCCCGTTGCCCTTGACCTGCCCTGAGCCCTGGAACATCAAGTGCTCGAAAAGGTGAGCCAGGCCGGTACGTCCCTTGACTTCGTGGCGCGAGCCGACGTCGTACCAGAGGCACACCGCCGCGACCGGGGTCAGGTGATCCTCCGAGAGCACCACGCGCAGGCCGTTGGCCAGGCGGTGCTCGGTCGCTGTCAGGCCCCCGGTGCCTGCCTGGTCTGTGGCCGTGTGACCCATGGGCATGTACGTCCCTTCGCCTCGCGGATGCGGTGGTTCGAACCGCGGTTTTCCTGCCGGTCCTGCCACTGTATGCAAGCGTGCAGATCGTCGGCGAAGTTCCCGGACGACATACGCCCACAGCGGATCGCGTAGCCTGCGGGCAGCCGCGGCGAGGGCGACCCCGCCCGCCGGGCCTGACCGCCGACACCGGGTCCTGGCCCGCGTTGTCAGTGCCGCGGTCCACAATGGTCCGCGACAGATACCGTTCACGCTTCAGCATGAGCGAGCCGAAGGGGACGTGAGAGACCCGTAGGCGAGCAGCCAGAAAAGAGGAGCCGGCAGCGATGGCCCGCCGCAGCACGAAGACCCCGCCGCCCGACGACTCGTTCGAGGAGCGCATCCTCGACATCGACGTCGTCGACGAGATGCAGGGCTCCTTCCTCGAGTACGCGTACTCGGTCATCTACTCCCGAGCCCTGCCCGACGCCCGCGACGGCCTCAAGCCGGTCCACCGTCGCATCGTCTACCAGATGAACGAGATGGGGCTGCGCCCCGACCGCGGCTATGTGAAGTGCGCGCGCGTGGTCGGCGAGGTCATGGGCAAGCTGCACCCGCACGGCGACGCGTCGATCTACGACGCCCTGGTGCGCATGGCCCAGCCCTTCTCGATGCGTGTGCCGCTGGTCGACGGCCACGGCAACTTCGGCTCGCTGGGCAACGACGACCCGCCGGCCGCCATGCGGTACACCGAGTGCCGCCAGGCCCAGGCGACGAGCCTGATGACGGAGTCGATCGACGAGGACACGGTCGACTTCACGCCCAACTACGACGGCCAGGAGCAGGAGCCGGTCGCCCTGCCCGCCGCCTTCCCGAACCTGCTGGTGAACGGCTCGTCGGGCATCGCGGTCGGCATGGCGACGAACATGCCGCCGCACAACCTGTCCGAGGTCATCTCGGCCGCCCGGCACCTGATCCGCTACCCGGGCGCGGACCTCGACACCCTGATGAAGCACGTCCCCGGCCCCGACCTGCCCACCGGCGGCCGCATCGTCGGCCTCGCCGGCATCCGGGACGCGTACGAGACGGGCCGCGGCACCTTCAAGATCCGCGCGACGGTCGAGATCGAGACCGTCACCGCCCGCCGCAAGGGCCTGGTCATCACCGAACTGCCCTTCACGGTCGGCCCGGAGAAGGTGATCGCCAAGATCAAGGACCTGGTCGGCTCCAAGAAGATCCAGGGCATCGCCGACGTCAAGGACCTCACCGACCGCGCGCACGGCCTGCGCCTGGTCATCGAGATCAAGAACGGCTTCGTGCCGGAGGCCGTCCTGGAGCAGCTGTACAAGCTGACGCCGATGGAGGAGTCCTTCGGCATCAACAACGTCGCGCTGGTGGACGGCCAGCCGCTCACCCTGGGCCTCAAGGAGCTCCTGGAGGTCTACCTCGACCACCGCTTCGAGGTCGTGCGCCGCCGCAGCGAGTTCCGCCGCACCAAGCGCCGCGACCGGCTGCACCTGGTGGAGGGCCTGCTGACCGCCCTCGTCGACATCGACGAGGTCATCCGTCTGATCCGCTCCAGCGAGAACAGCGCGCAGGCCAAGGAGCGCCTGATGGAGCGCTTCTCCCTGTCGGAGATCCAGACCCAGTACATCCTGGACACCCCGCTGCGCCGCCTCACCAAGTACGACCGCATCGAGCTGGAGTCGGAGAAGGACAGGCTCAACGCGGAGATCGCGGAGCTGACCCGGATCCTGGAGTCGGACGCGGAGCTTCGCAAGCTGGTCTCCTCCGAACTGGCCGCGGTGGCCAAGAAGTTCGGCACCGAGCGGCGTACGGTCCTGCTGGAGGCCTCGGGCGCCCCGGCCGCCGCCGTACCGCTGCAGGTCGCGGACGACCCGTGCCGGGTCCTGCTCTCCTCCACGGGCCTGCTGGCCCGCACGTCGAACGGCGAGCCCTTCCCGGAGGACGCCGACGCCCGGCGCACCAAGCACGACGTGATCGTGTCCGCGGTCCCGGCGACGGCACGCGGCGAGATCGGCGCGGTGACCTCCTCCGGCCGCCTCCTGCGGATCAACGTCGTCGACCTTCCGCAGCTCCCCGAGACGGCTACGGCGCCGAACCTCTCCGGCGGGGCACCCGTGTCGGAGTTCCTGTCCCTGGAGGACGACGAGACGGTGGTCTGCCTGACCACACTGGACGAGTCCTCCCCCGGCCTCGCTCTCGGCACCGAACAGGGCGTCGTCAAACGTGTGGTCCCCGACTACCCGTCCAACAAGGAGGAGTTGGAGGTCATCACGCTCAAGGACGGCGACCGGATCGTCGGCGCGGTCGAGCTGCGCACCGGTGAGGAGGACCTGGTCTTCATCACGGACGACGCGCAGCTGCTGCGCTACCAGGCCGCGCAGGTCCGTCCCCAGGGCCGTCCGGCGGGCGGTATGGCGGGCATCAAGCTCACCGAGGGCGCGAAGGTCATCTCCTTCACGGCGGTGGACCCGGCGGCCGACGCGGTCGTGTTCACAGTCGCGGGCTCGCGCGGCACGCTCGACGACTCGGTCCAGACGACGGCGAAGCTGACCCCGTTCGACCAGTACCCGCGCAAGGGCCGCGCCACCGGCGGGGTGCGCTGCCAGCGGTTCCTGAAGGGCGAGGACTGTCTCTCCCTGGCCTGGGCGGGCACCGTCCCGGCCAAGGCGGCGCAGAAGAACGGCACCCCGGCCGACCTCCCGGAGCTCGACCCCCGCCGCGACGGCTCGGGCGTGTCCCTGGCCAAGACGGTGGCGGTGGTGGCGGGCCCCGTCTAGGCCGGCGGCTCCACGAGATCTTCTTCCGGATCCTGTACGTAGCGCAGGACGCCCCACATACCGTGCTCGTCGGCGGTGTGCGGGGCGTCACTGTTGCACGCCTCGAGTTCCTTGCCGAGGGCGGGCGCGTCGACGCCGGAGCCGATGAGAACCAACTGGGTGAGGCGGGCATCGCCCGGCGCCCAGGCCTCCGGGTAGAACCGGAGGAAGCGCCCCACCGCGTGCACGCCGTAGCGGTTGTGGACGTCGTACGCCCCGAAGTCGACGTACCCCTTGATCCGGTACAGCCCCTCCGGCCTGCTGTCGAGGAACTCCATCAACCGGCGTGGGTCCAGGGGCACTTCGGAGCTGAAGGACAGGCTGTCGTAGGCCGCGTGCAGATGATCGGCGTGGCCGTCCTCGCCGTGTTCGTGCAGGTCGTCGAAGGACAGCTGCCCGATGCGCTCCTCGCTCGGCCTGCAGTCGAAGAGGAACTCGGGATCGATGCGGCCGTAGGTGGCCGGTACGACGGCTGCACGGTCGACGAGGGAGCGGACGAGCCCGAGGACGCGCTCCGCCTCCGACGCCCGGTCGAGCTTGTTGACGACGACGAGGTCGGCGAGGGCGAGATGCCGGTCGATCTCCGGATGCTTCACGCGCGTGTCGTCGAACTCGGCGGCGTCGACGACCTCCACGAGGCCGCCGTACACGATCCCCGGGTGCTCACTGGCGAGCACCATGCGCACGAGTTCCTGGGGTTCGGCGAGGCCGCTGGCCTCGATCACGATGACGTCGATGCCGGCGGAGGGCCGGGCGAGCCGCTCGAGATAGAGGTCGAGCTCGCTGACGTCGACCGCACAGCACAGGCAGCCGTTTCCGAGCGAGACGGTGGAATCGCCGAGCGCTCCGGCCACGGCCATGGCATCGATCTCGATGGAGCCGAAGTCATTGACGACGGCACCGATACGGCTGCCACCGCTGCGGTGGAGGAGGTGATTGAGGAGGGTGGTCTTGCCGGAGCCCAGGAATCCGGCGAGGACGACGACCGGGATCTGCCGGAGGCTGTGGCTCGGCTGTCTCAACGTGCGACCTCTCTGACACCGACGCGTGCACCGGATCGCGGTCCCGGCGCACACACGAGGATTGAATGCCGGACCAGGATACGAGCCGGAATAATCACCGCGAAGTGAACGATTGTTAGCAGCACTTGCGGGGCAGACGTTGGGCAAGGCGCCGGAGCGTGCGACCCTCGCTTCCCTCCATGCGCCTCCTCTCCGCCTCCCTGCCGATCAGAGCCGCTCGGCACCCTGGGAGACGGCAAGCGCCGCCCACCGCTCGCCGGTCCCCATCAGTCGACCCGCATTCCGACGACCGGCGGAACGGCCGCCTGACTCGGGGGTTGACATGGCCACACAGAAATCTGGGACGCGAGGCCTGGGTACCGCAACGGCAGCAGGCCTCGGCCTGTTGGCGGGGGCCCTCGCGGCCTTTGCAACACAG
>Ga0207647_10003702_pt1 | contig 11430 bp, 6 predicted proteins | sample KBSCornC2_FD_184295 | JGI IMG/M metagenome (GOLD analysis project Ga0207647, IMG submission 184295) | Corn rhizosphere microbial communities from Kellogg Biological Station, Michigan, USA - C2 (SPAdes) (version 2) | ecosystem: Host-associated > Plants > Roots > Rhizosphere ...
GCCACTTATCAAAACTAAAAGCATAAGCAGGATCGTCTTTACCTACAAGTGAAGGAACGGCTGCTACAGAAAGATCCAGTTTAGAAGTAGCATCTTTCAATTCGCTGAGCATGTAATAGTAAACCGATTTTACATCTGAAAAATCAGGATTTTTTCCCTGGAAAGCGGTGATAGGCATGGGACCGAAATTATCAGCCATTTCACTTAACAGATAAGCTCTCCATATCCTTGCAATCTGCATAAGATTGTTGGTATATGTTTTTTGGGCGCCGGCAGCTATCTGTTGATTTGCCACATCAATTGCGCTATTGATGAAATTTAGGGCTCCGGATTGATTATCATAATACTCACCGATCCACTCGTCGTTGTAATTGCCCCATGAAAAAGTAGCACCATCAGCATCAGCAATTTGGTGACCTGCCGCTTGCCAGTATAAAATAAAAGCTCTTTCTGAAACACCGGGATTCATTTGCGCATGCACAATAGAGTTATCAATAAAATATTCTACCTGTACTTGCTCGGCGCTGGCAGCTACCGGGTTGGTATTAATGTCCGTTATTTTTTTACACCCAGACATTATCAAAACCGGTGTTATAAATAAAACTGATTTTCTAATTATATGGTTCATTGCTTTAAAATTATTTGGTTAATGATTAGAACCCTAATGACAGATTGATGTAGTAAATACGGGAAGTAGGTGCACCTCCGTTTTCAAATCCTACAGCAGGAGTTCCTGTTGCATACACTGATTCAGGATCCACGCCATGCATATGACTGGTGATTAACCATACATTATTGCAAGACACTGACACCATTGCTTTTTGAATAAAGCTGTTACCTAATAATTTCTTAGGGAAATTGTAACTAAGCTGTATGTTTCTGATCCGCACATTTGTCGCATCATAAAGATTGATTTCCGTAATACCTGAATTTCCTACGCCTGCAGTTGCTGACCAGTATTGCTGTGAAGAAATTTTAGTTGTATTTGTTACATACTGATTAGTGTTTGGATCAAGCACGACGCCTTTTACGATCAATGAATCTCTTGAACCATTATTTACAGTAATAGCGGCCGTTCCATTTCGCTCCATATTATCCAAAGTCTGCGAGAATATTTTGCCGCCAAACCTTGCATCCAGTTGCACTGAAAGTCCAAAGCCTTTATAAGCGAATGAATTGGTAAGACCTAATAACGCATTTGCCTGTTGGTTACCTAACCTTGATATGTCGGTAGTTGACTGGGGCAGGCCGTTATTGGTAAGAATAAGCTGTCCGTAATTGGCATCTTTAGGATCTGTAACTCTCAACAGCTTTGTTCCATAGATTTCGCCGTAAGGTTGCCCTGCCACAGCTAAAATCTTAAAGATATCAATACTTCCTCCAGGTAAAGTGTATTGATCTACACCCGGATATATCGATGGCACTGTATTTCTATTATGAGAAAAATTTGCTCCCAGTGTCCAGTTCAAAGACTTGGGATTTTGTAAAATGCGTGCGTCCGCAGTTACTTCTATACCTCTGTTCTGAACGTTTGCAGCGTTAATTATTCTGTCGCTGTAACCACTCAATGGGTCCATCGGCAGATGGATTAATTGGTTTGTGGCATTTGATTTATAAATAGAAACATCGATGCCAATTTTGTTTTTAAGAAAACGCAACTCAGCACCTGCTTCGTAAGATTTAATCAACTGGCTTTTTACACTGTCATTATATAAAGTTCTATTTCTTCCTGCAGTGGTATTTCCGTTAGGGTCTGTACCGATATAATAGGTATTATACAGTTCATAAGGATCAAGATCACTACCAGCAGCGGCATAAGATGCTCTTAATTTGCCATAGCTCAACCAGGAAGGAAGGCTTCCTCCTTTATTGTTGATCATATCTGTAAACACATAAGATAAGCTCACAGAAGGATAGAAATAAGAATTGTTTCTCGGGCTTAACGCAGATGTCCAGTCATTACGGAACGTGCTGCTAAGGAAAAGATAGCCATCATAATTCAATTCCACGGAACCGTAAACTGAGTTGATTTTCTTTTGTGCAAAATCCTGCTGAACACTAGGATAGCCTGCTGAATTGGTTACCGAAAATAAATTGGGAACCCTTAATGTACCGGCACTACCATTAAGTGTAGACCTTTGCCATGCCATTAAGTTTCCACCCACCATTATTGAACCTCCCAACTTTCCAACCAAATTATCTTTTTTGGCAGTCAGCATTCCGCTGTAATTGGTCTGCTGATACGATTGTTTGCCAAGACTATAGTTCCCGCTTTGATTGCCCGGGCTTCCTGCATAAAGTTTAGCCTCGGTATTGGTCGTATAAATATCAGCGCCGCCATTGATTTCACCCATCAGCCAATTGGTAAAATTGTGTTTCATGGAAGCATACATAATGTAACGGTTACGGGTGTCTGAGTTCAAATTGTATTTAGCCGCCCAATAAGGATTCATTCCACTTCCTTTTTGCCACCAGAACATATTGCCGCTGGCGTCCAAAGGATTTTTGAAATTCCGAATGTCAAGGGTTCGGGGTAAATTATAAATCGTGCTAAAAAGACTATAATCCTGGCCCTCAATTGACCTGTTATTTGCAGTAGCATTTATAAACTGAAACTTAGTGTCAAGTGTCCAGTTTTGATTGTTACCGAACTTCGTCACTGATCTTGCAGTAACGTTGTTGCGGGAAAGCTTTTCTCCTGGTATCATGCTTTTGTTGTCAAAGCGGTTGTAAGAAGCATAAATAGAGGTAGCATTTACCAGCTGTTGAAAGGAAATATTCTGGTTAGAAACAATTCCGTTATTGAAAAAATTAGAAGCATTATCATAAGGCTGCAAAGCCAGTTGTTTGCCGGACCAATCTGTAACTGTCTGGCCATTTATTTTCGGTCCCCAGCTTGCAGTAGAAACAGAATCATAAGTCCCGTTGCTTCCCTGTGCATAAAGGTTTTGCATCTCAGGCTTTGTAAAAACGCTTTCAAAACCAACAGATGATGAAACGGTAATTCCTAAACCCGGCTGCTTTTTACCTGTTTTTGTGGTAATCAAAATTACACCGTTACCACCCAGAGAGCCATACAATGCTGCAGCAGCGGGTCCTTTCAGTACACTCACCGATGCAATATCATCCGGGTTAATGTCACTTAAGCCATTTCCCATGTCAAGCGTTGAATTAAAGAAACCATCGTAAGCACCGATTCCTACACGACCTGTAGAATTATCCATCGGCACTCCGTCCACAACAATCAATGGTTGTGAAAGTCCTGTAAGTGAGTTGTTTCCCCGCAACACAATTTGAGACGAACCTCCAGGGCCGTTACCTGAACGCACTACCTGCAAACCTGCAACTTTTCCTGAAAGATCGTTTACTAAATTGGTCTCTCTGGATTCTACCAAAGTGGAGCCTTTCACTTCCTGGATAGAATATCCTAAAGATCTTTTTTGCTTTTGGATACCTAAGGCTGTTACAACGACTTCGCTCAGATTTGAATTGCCTTGCTCCAACACAACATTCAATATGGTGCTGTTGCCAATGGTAATTTCTTTTGCTTTGAAATTTACTGAAGTAAACTCCAGAACCGCATCGGCATTTGGCACACTAACACTGAAGTTTCCGTTGTCATCGGTAGCTCCGCTAATGTTGGTTCCTTTAATGTGATAAGTAGCTCCGGCAACCGGATTGCCTTTTTCGTCCTTCACTGTTCCTGATATTCTTTTCTGTTGGGCAAATGCCACAACCATTGAAAGACTCAGTAACATGCAAAGCAAGAGGCGAGTTGTCATTTTTTTCATTGCAGTTACAATTTTTAAAATTTAAAAATGTTATCCTGCCTAAGCAGGTTGTTGTCTTGTTGTTTTATGGTTTTTATTCTGAGCAAAATCAATTGAATCGTAATGTTCCATAATCAAGGCCGCCGCACCAATCAATTCAGCCTCATAACCCAGCGATGAAATTTGAACATGTGTGCTTTCGGATATTTTAGGAATACAATGTTCATTGATGGCTTGCTGAATTGGCGCCATCCATATTTTTCCTGCAGCCGAACCCCTGCCACTTAAAATGATCAATTCAGGATTTAACAAGTGTATTAAAATAGCTACGCCTTTACCAATGTTGTAACCCGCTTCGGACAATAATTCAACGGCAAACTTGTCACCTTTGATTGCTGCACCAATGATATTTCTGAAAGCTTCTTCAACATTTTTTGAAGACAAGTTTTTTAAAGAAGAAACTCTTCCATCTTTTAAACCACGTATGGCTTTTTCAACAATAACAAGAAGAGAGGTTTCTGTTTCAAGACATCCGGTTTTACCGCAACTACACATCTTGTTGTTGGTAAAAAGAGGAATATGGCTGAACTCACCGGCAAAACCATTTTCGCCACGGAACAGCTCCCCATTTACGATCATTCCTAAACCAACTCCCCAACCAATATTGATCACCATTACATTTTTTTTGTGTCTCGCTGCTCCCAAACGAAATTCTGCAAGAGCAATAAGGCTCGAATCATTATCTATCAATACAGGCAGCTTTACAACAGATTCGATGTAGCTAACAACACTATAACCGGCTTTAGGTTTTAAAAAAGAATGATTCACTCCTTTGTTGACATCAACAAAGCCAGGCATACCAATGCCGATTCCGATAATTTTCGATTTTGGAATACCCGTTTTTTTTATGAACTGATCGATGTGCCGCGTTAGTTCATCAAGTGCATTAGTATTGTTGGCTAACGACAATTCAATTTTTTCTACTTCGCAAACAAATTCATTGTGCATATTCACAATAGCAATGCGGGTGATCAACTGATCCATTGCCACGGTAACGATATACATACGATCGGGCCTTAGAGCATAGGTTTGCGGTCTTCTTCCACCGGTTGAAATTGCATAACCTGTTTCAACCACTTTCTTTTCTTCAAGCAGTTCATTCAGAATTTTAATGGTAAGAGGAAGACTTTTTTTGGTTAGTAAGCTAAGGTCAGACGAAGAAAGGTTCCCTTCGAAATAAAGGGCTTTCTCAATTCTTCTTTTATAAGCAGTTTGCTTGTCGAGCATTCAGTCGTTTTTGTCAGAAGTTTCTAAAATAATTTTGAAAGTTATAGAACTTTTACAAAAAAATAAAAAAGTTTTTAAAAAACTAAGAAGCGGGTGAAAAGTAAATTGTGGATAAGAAATGTGGGAAGACTGACTTGTTCTTAATTATTCGATGGGACAAATGTGAACATCCATTTTACCGGGTTTTGCCAGTCTTTTGGTTTGAACCGGCCGACCGGGCATTTCAACAAAACCGTGTTCCACCCTTTGTTCAAAAATATTTTTGTTGGCTGACGATACTCATAATCTTCATCAACAAGCGGTGTTTCTGGATTTCCTTTTTGTCCTCCATGTTGCCAATGTGGCGGCTTAATGATTTTTCCATTCACCCACACCCCGCTGCTTTTATTATCCCAGGCACCGACAGGTGGAGAATCTGTTGCAGGTGAGCGGGAAAGATTATTGAAGCCGATCCAAAAATTTTGCTCGCCATCTTTATCGCTCCAGAGTTTTGTAAACGCATAGAGCGTAGAATTTTCTTTTGGCTGGTCTACTGCAGCCTTAATTAGTGGAAACCACCAATGACGCAATACGATAGTTCCTCCAATAACTTCTTTATAAAACTTCCACTCAGTCTGAGCAGTTACAGTTTCAGGAGAAAACTTTTTTGCGAGATCACCTTCATTATCGTAAGGGCCAAATAACCGCCAACGCATTTGTGTTTGCTTCACATAGGGAAAAGGTTTGTCTTTGAAGAAAATTCTTTTGTGATCGAGCAAACGGTTCTCAAACGCTGGAAATGTGTTTACATCACCATCATTTATATTCGAAATCCAACCACTTTGCCCGCCACCACGCCAGGTCCTTTCCGAAAAAACAAGCATTCCGGAATAAACAGGATTCATCGTAAAATATCAAAGCCTTCTTCTACTCTTCTGTCGTTCCACATGCAAAGGGTTGCACCGAGCAGGGAAGAATGACCATTTTCTCTATCGCCAATCTTTCTATTAAAAATAGTTACTACTGCTTCCAAAGGATCCATGTGGTTGAGATAAAGATGCCTTGAATCAATGAACTGAACATTGTTTTGCGAAGAACGATGCGCACTATCATCCATCCATAACTGTCGAATCGTATTGTCATTGAAGTTCCCTCCGGGTTGCCAACCAATCACTTTTTTCCCAAAACTTTCTATGTAAGCCGTGATTTCAGGGATAAAATTTTTATTGGTGATCTTCACTTCATCAGCACCAATATGAATGTAAGGCACATCGTAAGTGGTGCATATTTCTCTCAAAATATTTTTTACGATCTGCAATCCGCTATCACTTTGCATATCCGTTTTCATTGCCCGGCGAAAGGCAGCACTGTGGCCCGGCATGTCAATTTCAGGAACAAAAATCATATGCCGCTCCTTACAATAGGCAATAAGTTCTTTGATTTGTTCTGCTGAATAAAATTTCCCTTTGTTGCGGGTCATGTTTTCAGCGGCAGTAAGTTGGGGATATTGCTTGATAGCAAATCTCCACGCGATATCTTCCGTTGAATGAAAATGAAACACATTGAATTTATACAATGCCATCACATCAATCTGTTGCTTCAATAGATCCATAGACATGTAATTCCTTCCAACATCGATCATATACCCCCTCCACGAAAATGCAGGCCAATCAGCGATTTCGCACGCATTTATCTTTTTACCATTTTGCATCAATTGCAATAGCGTTTGAATGCCATGGAAAATTCCCTGAGCTGTTTTTGCAGAAAGAAGAATTTTTTTTGTTGTGACAACCAGATGATACCCTTCCTCAGACGCAATCGTATCATTGTGGTCAATGTCGATTTCAATAACGGGCTGATTAGAACTGAATGTTTGGACAACGGGAAGGAGAACCCCGTTTCTTTTCAATTCATTTTGAAAAAAAACGGCTTCTTTTTGTGCTGCCTGACCTTTCAAAACAATTGCTTTGCCTAAAGCCAGATCAAAAAATCCTTCATTCCATTTCAATTGTTGGGGCAACGGGATGAGCGAAGCCGCTTGCCCATGACTATCTTGTGTATTCTTTAAAATCGCTTTTAACTTTTTTTCATAGGCATCGGCATAGCGCATCATACCTATATCATTTGGATGTGTTCCATCCACCATCGTTTCAATATCCTGATTGATCGCTTCTTTCTTCAGCAAATAAATATTTCGAAATCCTTTCCTTTTCAGTGAATCAAACATTGCATCCAATGCCTCATTGGCCTGCGCGTATTCCCTGTAACGAACAGGACTCATTGCACCATCGGAATACCCGTCATGCTCCGTAAACAAAATGGGAGTAAATGGTTTTTTCGATTGCAGCCGGATAACCGCATTTACAATTCGTCTTTTTAATTCTAAAGTTGAGACATAGCCTGTGGTAAGATTTGGCAAACAGTCGAGTACATAAACCCTTGCATCAATTTGTGCAAGAAGATCGAGCAGTTCTGGTTCCAGTCTTCCATTGCCCGAAAAACCAAGATTAAAAACAGGCATACCCAGTCTTCTACTTAAGATATTTGTCCACGCAAGACCAGGCCTCGATGCACAGGCGCCTTGTGCGATAGAAGTTCCATAAACAACAACCGGTTTTTCCTTTCGTACAGGTAAGGGAGTAAAAATATTTTCCTTTGGCACAGCAATTTGCATCCACTTCACTGTGTTGTAAAGTGGTAAATACAAAACATATTTTCTTTTGACCGGTGACAAATTATTGAAGCGATAAACTATAGTATCACCAAATGAATATTTTCCGGCAGCCCATAACCAATTGTTCTTTTCATCCTGTGCATACAAGTCCACACCACTCACTCCTGTGGCAGGCATGTGCGGCATTTGAAGACTTCCGGCAACAGTGTATTTTACAATAATCTCAGAAGCGTCTGTTACAAACGCCAATTGCAATCCTGCACTATTTTTAGAAAGATCCCATACGGGTTTACGAACCTGTTCTTCTGAACGCGAAGGCAAACGATCATAAAAATCCTTCACCTCATTTGGCCATGCTTGCCCTTCCATTACAATTGCCGGATCTTTTGATGGATCATAAGCCTGGTACTTGTTTGTCTGGGAAAATGAAAAGTGAAAAATGAAAAAACTAAATAGTACTAAAAACTGTTTCATTAAATTCTTTTTACTCTCGCAGCGTACTTCCCAACGGTCGCTTCTCTCTATCTCTCTCTCTCTGCGTGAAATTATTTTTATAACCCGGGTTGCTGAATCAATTTTTCATATTCGGGATTGCCCCTGTTCAATTTCCTTAATTTTACTGCAACCTCCCTTGCTTTAAAAAGCTGGCCACTTTGCACATAAAAATCAGCACAAAGCATAAGTTAAATCCGCGTCAGCCGCAGAAAACTGAAGCGCTCTCTCTGTATGAATTTGAAATTAATCTACACAATTTTTATTGAGCCTGCTAACTCAATGCTCTGTCCAAATGTGTGTAACCACCATCCACATGAATCAGTTGTCCGGTTGTGTGACTCGACCTTTCCGATAAAAGAAAAACAACAGTGTTTGCAATTTCTTCTATAGTTGTCATTCGATGACCGAGGGGAATGCGTGAAGTAATTTCTTTTAACTTTTTTTGCGGCTCGGGCAAAGTATTAATCCACCTTTCGTACAAAGGCGTAAAACATTCGGCAACAATTACTGCATTGACACGGATCCCGTATTTCAACAACTCAACTGCCCACTCTCTTGTAAGTGCATTGCGACCGCCATTGGAAGCGGCATAGGCAGATGTATTGCCTTGCCCGGTTTCGCCGGTTTTAGAGCCAATGTTTACAATAGCACCTTTGCTTTGAATTAAAAAAGGCAACGCATGGTGAACAATTAAATAATAATGGATTAAATTTTTATGGAGACTTTCCATGAATTTTTCATAGCTGCCGTCCTCAAGGCCTACTCCATCGTTCACTCCCGCATTGTTAACGATGCCATCGATTCGATTAAACTTTGCAACCACCGCATCAACTGCTTTTTCGCATTCATCAGGCTTTGTTAATTCAGCTACAATTTGAAAGCATTGCCCACCCTTTGCAATGATCTCGGCCATCAATTTTTTATTATCCTCTTCGTTGCGGCCCACAATTACAGGAATCGCATTTTCTTCCGCCAACATTTTTACAATGCCTGCGCCGATGCCTTTGGCGCCCCCCGTGACAATGATGATCTTTTCTTTTAAAAACAAATCCATTTAATCAAGATTATAAAATGCTGTTGCATTGCTTCCAAAAATTTTTGATTGTTCATCAGTTGAGAAAGATGAAAAATAATTTTCAACTACATGCAACACTTCCTCATACCTTGCAGCAACAAGACACACGGGCCAGTCTGAACCAAACATGATCCTGTTCGTTCCAAAAGCATTTAGAACCGTGTCAAAATAAGGATGAAAATCTTCATCTTTCCAATTATACCAATCCCCTTCCGTAACAAAGCCCGAGAGTTTACAATAAACATTTTCAAAGGAGGCGATTTCTTTTATGTATTTCTGCCACTGCTCCATTTTGCCTGATTTAATACCCGGTTTTCCTAAATGATTTATTACAAACTTTTGCCGGGGAAATCCAGAGACCAATTTATTTACAAAACGTAATTGATCAGGAAAGATAAGAATGTCGTAAGTGAATTCGTAGTTTGAAAGCGAAGCAATGCCCTTTCTAAATTTCTCAGTCAACATTAAATCACGTTGTGGCTCTGCCTGCAAAATATGCCTGAAACCTTTTAGTTTTTTGAACGCACTGTAATGATCTAGTCTTTCCTTCAAACGATCTGACTGCAAATCGACCCAACCTACTACTCCCATTATAAAATCAAAATCAGAAGCACATGCTATTAAAAAATCGGTCTCCGCTTCTGATTGATCAGCCTGGATGGCAACGCATCCATCAATTTTGTTTTCTTGCAGAATTGGTTTTAAATCAGAAGGTAAAAAATTGTTGCGCAATACTTTCATTTCATCTGTAATCCAGCGATCTTTCACAGGATCATATTTCCAGAAATGCTGATGTGCATCAATTCTCAGCATAAGCTTTTACGTTTTGCTTCGAAGAGCCAAGTCCGTCAATGCCTAATTCCATGACGTCGCCCGGTTGTAAATAGACCTGCGGATTCATTCCTAATCCCACACCCGCAGGTGTTCCGGTCGAAATAATATCTCCCGGCAATAAACTCATAAACTGGCTGAGATAAGAAATCAAAAAAGGAATTTTAAAAATAAAGTTGGATGTATTTCCATCCTGCATTGTCTTGCCGTTTAGCTTCAGCCACAAACGCAACCCATCTACATTTTTGATTTCATCCTTTGTAGCTAAAAAAGGTCCAAGAGGCGCAAACGTGTCACAGCTTTTTCCTTTCACCCACTGTCCGCCTCTTTCCAATTGAAATTCTCTTTCACTTAGATCATTGTGCAAACAATAGCCTGCAACATAGCTCAATGCTTCATTTTCTTCAATGTAAGAAGCTCTCTTTCCAATAACAACAGCCAGCTCCACTTCCCAATCTGTTTTCTTTGAATTTTTGGGTATCACTACATCGTCATTCGGACCAATCAATGCCGATGTCGATTTAAAAAATATAATTGGCTCTTTTGGAACCTGCGCATTGGTTTCTTTTGCATGATCGGCATAGTTTAATCCAATGCAAACAATTTTTGAGGGGCGTGCAACAGGCGAAGCCAGCCGGACATCCCGTGAAAGTTTCGGAAGCTTATCCATATTCGCTGCCACAAACCCTTCCAATCGTTGCAATCCTTCACCTTCAAAAAAATCTTCGTTATAATCTTCTCCGAAAGAAGATGTGTCGAAAAAATCATCACCAATAATAACTCCTGTTGAAATTTTACTTTCATTCCAGTACCGAATCAATTTCATAGCCGATTGTTTAATTATTTAGTTTGATAAAGCCACCATCTATCGGATAATCGCAACCCGTAATAAACGAAGCTTCGTCGGAACAGAGATATAAAATAAGGCTGGCAATTTCTTGCGGCCTTGCCATTCTGCCTATAGGCTGTGATTGAGATAATTTTTCAAACATTTCCTGCTCTCTTCCCGGATAATTTTTTTTCAAAAAGCCATCAACAAAAGGAGTATGCACCCGTGCAGGTGAAATGCAATTGCACCGAATGCCTTCATGAATGTAATCTCTTGCTACAGACAATGTCATTCCGAGCACAGCGCCCTTTGTCATCGAGTAAGCAAAGCGATCTGCAATACCGACATTGTTTGCAATGGAAGCTAAATTCAAAATGACACCTGAACGATTCTTTTTCATTATTTCAACAGCTGATTGCAAACAATTGAAAACACCTTTTACATTCACTTTATGCAAACGATCAAAATCGTCTTCGTTTGTAGCCTCCAC
>Ga0207647_10003703_pt1 | contig 11430 bp, 12 predicted proteins | sample KBSCornC2_FD_184295 | JGI IMG/M metagenome (GOLD analysis project Ga0207647, IMG submission 184295) | Corn rhizosphere microbial communities from Kellogg Biological Station, Michigan, USA - C2 (SPAdes) (version 2) | ecosystem: Host-associated > Plants > Roots > Rhizosphere ...
CCAGAGAGGTCGATTGGGACGGTCTCGAAAACCGTTGTGCGGGCAACCGTACCGTGGGTTCGAATCCCACCCTCTCCGCCAGTGGGTCGGCCCGCTAACATCATTGAAAAAAATGAGGTTAGAGGGTCGCCCTTGGCGGGCGCGTACCTCACGGTCGCCAATCGTCTAGGTGCTGCCTCTTGGCATTCGCTCGCGATGCGTTGCCGGTCATCCCAGCGGCCGAAATAGATGCTCTGGTCGCAGTTTAGATACTGCAATTCGTTCAATGCCAGGGCGCCTGCGACGCGGGTTATGGGTATCCAGTTGCCGCGCTTGTTGGTGCGCCATAGACGTCGCCGTCATACGCTATTCAGCCCCAGCTTGGCGTCAGCGGAGGTAAATCTGCATCTCGCACGAAACCAGCCCAAAGCTATCGGACTGCCCGGCTCACCGCCGTAGCGCGCTGTGCAACGCCCGCCGTGATTTTTCGTCGCGAACCTCTATCTCCCCAGAGATCAATTGCCGAGCGGCTCGGACAGGTTTCGGCGTAGCCATTCTTCTATATCTCGAAGGACGGCGTCGTCACTCTCTCGCGAAACCAGATAGTAAGGGCGCCCGGGCAATTCATGACCGAGCGGCGCGATCAGCAGGCCGCGTTCGAGCTCCGATCGGATCAGCGCACTGCTCGCCAGGGCCACCCCGAGCCCGCCAATGGCCGCTTCGATCGCCTGGCTTTCATCGGTGAACCGAAGGTCGGTCGCGGCCATCGAGCGGTGGATCCCCGCCGTCTCAAACCACCGCCGCCAGCTTGGCATATCGGCGGCAGGCTTCAGCCACTCCGTATGGATCAGAGTGGCAGCTGGCATATGCTCCTCGTCCTGGATCCCCAGCTGGGGGCTACAGGCCGCGACATAGCGATCGGAGAACAGCTCGATAGCACGCAGACCAGGGTCGGTATTGCCGCCATAGCGGATGGCGATATCGGTGGCGCCACTCCAGATGTCGACAATGTGGTTGGATGCGTCGAGACGAAGCTGCAGATCGGGCTTCTCACGCTGGAGTTCGCCAATAATCGGCAGCAGCCGTCGAGCGGTGAAGGCTACCGGCGCTGAGATCGTGATGGAACGCCTATCGTTGCGCAGAAGGCTGCAGATGGCCTGAGCGAAAGCGTCGAGCCCCCGGTGAATTACTGGATAAAGGCGCTCCCCCTTTTCCGTCATCACCACCTTGCGCACCTGCCTCCGGAAGAGCTCGATCCCGAGTGACTGCTCTAGGTTCCCGATTCTGTGGCTGATCGCAGTTGGAGTAACGGCCAGCTCGTCTGCTGCCGCACGAAAGCTGCCCAAACGTGCGGCGGCTTCAAAGGCGCGTAAGGCGCCGAGCGACATACGTCTGCGGATAGATGAAGTCATCTCATCCATGACCTGAGAAATTTCCATTTGTCCTGTCTTGGGTCAAGTGCAATCTGACCATCCTGGGTCCAATCAGATCATCTAGGATGCGATAATGACGACACTTCTTCACCTCGACGCGAGTGCTCGGAAGGGACAATCCGACAGGGAACCCCATGGTTCACACACTCGACGCATGTCGGCGCGACTGATCGGCCGTTGGCGCGAGGCGAACCCGCACGACCGAGTCATCTATCGCGATGTGGGCACGAATCCTCCGTCGCCGGTGACGGAGAGCTGGATCCATTCTGCATTCACCCCGCCGGATCGTCGTGAGCGCTGGATGAACGAAACTCTGCGCGAAAGCGACGAGCTGCTTAAGGAGCTATTGGCCGCCGATGTGATAGTATTGGGGGCACCGATGTACAATTTTGGAGTGCCCGCGCAATTGAAGGCCTGGGTAGACAATATTGTTCGGGTGGGCGTCACCTTCGGCTTTGACCGAACCAGGCTCGGCGAGCCTTATTGGCCCCTCCTTTCCGAGCAGGGCAAAACGGCCATAATCGTAACGGCTCGAGGAGATTACGGCTATGCCTCAGGTGAGCGTCTGGCCGAGCGCGAGCTTGTTATTCCGGGTCTCAGCATTCCGCTCAATTACATTGGTATCACCGATATCCGCCACGTAGCGATTGAGTATGATGAATTTGCGGATGACCGGCTCGCGGCCTCGGTCGAACGTGCCGAAAGAGCCATTGACGAGTTGGTCGGGCAGCTAGTGACGGAGCGGGCGGCATTGACCAGCATCGCTGCATGAACCCGGCCGTGCTGCTGGGCGGTTCGGTCGCAGGACGAACTCTACGGGCAGGCTGCCCTACCTTTCCCCGTTCGCATCGTCCAAGAGGTGGCGATCTGCCCGAAAGGCGCCGGAGCGCTTTCGGTGCAAAAAGCGCTCGGGCAGCAAGCGCCCGAGAGCGACCGTTCCGACGATGAGGCGAACCAGGACCAGCCCTGCTGCGCGAGCGTCAGGCGGCGACCGCCGCTTCTTGTCCGATGAAGGGCGAGACAACCGCCACTGCTCGATCGACGTAGAGTGCCTTCTCACCAACTGGCGCGACATAGTGGATCGCCTCTTCGGCATCGCGCATCGAAGCGCCGCGTGCGATCATCCATGTTGCCAGATAGTGCGACGCAAGGCAGCCGCCTGCAGTTGCGACATTGCCGTGGGCAATAAAAGGTGCGTCGATGACCGTCACACCCGCCTCAATGACCCAAGGCTTGGTGGTGAGGTCAGTGCAGGCGGGCAAGTTTCCTAGCAGGCCGAGCTTCGCAAGGAGCAGCGTTCCCGAGCATTGTGCGCCGATAAGCTGCCGCGAGGGGTCTAGATCGATCCTTGCCAGGAGATCGGCGTCTGCCGCGATTTGACGCGTCAACATGCCGCTTCCGATCAGGACAGCATCAGCTTCGGCTGCAAACTCCAGCGGCTTCTGGCGCTGCACGGTTACACCGTTCAAGGATGTAACTTGCTCGGTCGGCGCCGTGATGTGGGCCGACCAGCCACGAGCCTTCATACGATTGAGGATCGCTGCGGCGACGAACGAATCTAGTTCATTGAACCCCTCAAACGTCAAAACCGCAATCTGCACCAACGCCTCCTCTGGCCACGTGCGGGTCGCCATAGGCGAGCAGCGACCGAAGGGCATGCCCGCGATATGTTATCGCTCGCCCGAAAGCCCCGGGCCGCTTTCCAACCATAAGCGGACATCCGCCGGCGGATCGGCTTCAATGCCAGCATGATTCCGCTCAATATCGACTCGATTGCTACCGCAGCACTGGCGGCACCGCGCGCGCCGTACCCACGCCGTCACAGGCATAGACTAGGCAACCGTCCCGGATCAGCGGAATGCGATGCGGTCGATCGGCGGCCTGCGCTCGCCGAAAGCTAGCACGCCGAATGATGGCCATTCCGTGCAGCATCATTGGCAACCTCAGTTTGCGTCAGACCAGACGCGGCGAGTTGCCGGGGAACCTCGACCCGCGCGATAGCATCAAGAACTTCGATCGCGTTGGTTCGAACGCCTGCCAGCCAGGCGGGCTGGTCGCCGGCAAGGCCGCGCTGGAAGGGGACAGCACCCGTAGACATACGGGGGGTCCGCTCCAGCCCGAATTAACGTCCCAGGCTATATCAGAACCCCGTTACTAAGCCTTTTGCTTGAATGGGTTAGGGTGCGGGCCCGCCCTCTGCCGGAAGCCGCGCCGATCAGTGCGCATGCAGGCGGATCCGCTCTCCGTGGGGTGAGGAGTACGTCGTGAAGAATTTGGTGATACGGAACAAGTTGCTCGCCGGCTTTGCGCCGCTTTTGTTGGTATTGCTTGGCATGGCGGCGCTGGGCGTGACCCAGCTCGGCTCGGTTTATAGCACCGCGGATGAGATCGCGCACCGGCGCCTGCCGATCAACATCATGCTCGGCCAAATCAATACGGCGACTTCGGATTACCTCACGGCCCAACGCGACGAGATTTTGGATACGGATCCGGCGACGACCCGCGCGGATCAGGATCACCGGGAGGAGCGCGGGCAATTCGTCCAGCAGACCGCTGCGCAGGTGGATGCCAAGATGAGGGTCCCCGAGGCGAAGCAGATGCTCAGCGACTATGTGGCGCTCTGGAACGAATATCGTCAGGCGAGCGCATCCTCTAGCGCCCTTGCCGCGGCGGACAAGGACGTGGAGGCGCTGGCGGCGCTGCGCAGGGCCAAGCCCCTCTATGAGCGAGCCCACGCCAAGCTGACCGAACTGGACGAGTTCCAGAAGAAGGTGGCGGTCGACTCGAGCGATCGCGCGCTGGAAACCTATCACCGCGCCACGTGGCTCTCCATCATCGCTGTCGGCATAGCCGCGACGGTGATGGCAGCGATCCTCCTCTCGCTAGTCCGTTCGGTCGCGGCCCCGATCGGGACGATGACCAACGCGCTCGATCGCCTGGCGCATGGCGACCTGAACGCGTCGGTGCCCGACAACGATCGCCGCGATGAGGTGGGTAAGCTCGCAAGCGCCATGAAGGCGCTGCGCGACCAGCTCGCCGCAGCGGAGCGCGCGAAGCAGGAGCAGGCCAATCTGATCGTCGGCAGCATCGGCGACGGACTCGACAAGCTGGCCCACGGCGACCTGACGGCGCGCGTGGAGGTGGAGCTGACTGGCGTGTTTGCGAAGCTGAAGACCGACTTCAACAATGCGATGGAGGAGCTCTCCCGCACGCTGGGTGCGGTGTCGCAGGCGACCGGCGGCGTGCACACCGGTGCCAGCGAGATCAGCCAGGCGTCCAACGATCTGTCGCGTCGCACGGAACAGCAGGCTGCGAGCCTGGAAGAGACGGCCGCGGCGATGGATCAGATCACCGCCACCGTCCGCGCGTCGGCGGAGAGCGCGGTCCGCGCCAACAAGGCGACCGCGCAGGCGCGCAGTGAGGCCGAGCAGAGCGGAACTGTAGTCACCCGTGCGATGCAGGCGATGGCGGGCATCGAGCGGTCCTCGGCCGAAATATCCGAGATCATCAGCGTGATCGACGGCATCGCGTTCCAGACCAATTTGCTGGCGCTGAATGCGGGCGTCGAGGCGGCACGTGCCGGCGATGCCGGCAAGGGTTTTGCCGTGGTAGCGTCGGAAGTGCGGGCGCTCGCCCAGCGTTCGGCGGAAGCGGCGCGCGACGTGAAGGCGCGCATCACCGCCAGCTCCGAACAGGTTGAGGCGGGCGTGTCGCTGGTCGGTGAAACGGGTGCCGCGCTCAACCGGATCATCTCGGCTGTGGCCGAGGTCGATAGCCTGGTCGGCGACATCACGACCGCCGCCGAGCAGCAAGCCTCGGGCCTGCAGCAGGTCAACACCGCGGTCGCTGAGATGGACGGGGTGACGCAGCAGAATGCGGCGATGGTGGAGGAGGCCACTGCTGCCTCGCGTAGCCTGGCTGCCGAAGCGGACCAGCTGGCGCAGCATATCGGCCGCTTCAAGCTGGACGCTAAGCCGGCCGTGGTCGCCACGCTTAATCCCGTCCACAAGCTCCAGACCCGCGCCGGTACCGCCGGACGGATCAGCCGCCCCGCCACCGGCGGCAACACCGCGCTGGCGGTGGCGGCCGACCAGGATTGGTCCGAATTCTGACGATGGATGAGGCGCCGCCGCCGCGGCGCCTCGCCCGTTTTTGTGGTTTTACCTGAAAGGTTCGTGGCGTTGGGTCAGCTTATCACCTTCGAAATCGGCAGCCGCCGGTTGGCGATCGACATCATGGCGGTGCGCGAAATCCGCGCCTGGTCGCCTGCCACGCCGCTGCCCAATGCGCCGGCGCATGTAGGCGGCGTGCTCAACCTGAGGGGCGTGATCCTGCCCGTCATGGATCTGAGCCAGCAGCTCGGCTGGGGCAGCAACGATCCGAGCGGCCGCCACGTCATCATCGTGATTCGTATCGGCGACAATCTGAGGGGGTTGGTGGTCGACGCCGTCAACGACATCGTCACGCTCGCCCCCGAGGATATTCAGCCCGTGCCCGAAATCGGCGAGGCGGTCTCGGCGAGTTACCTGCAGGGTATCGCCAATCTCGGCGATCGGCTGATCATGATCCTGGATCTCGATCGGATCAACGCGAGCGCGGCCGCGAGCCAGGAGGCGGCCTGACCTATACCGGCGCGAACGATTGCAATGCTGGCCACGAAAGGTTCGGGCACGGCCGGATTTTTACAATCAGAACGACGATGTGACCAGCCGGCTGTCTCGCCTTCAGTCCCGATCCGTCGGCGCGCCGAGCGGGAACAGGTGCCGATAGGGCCGTGCCTCGTCGAGCGCGCGGGCATAGCTCGGGCGTTCGAGAAGTCTTTGCCGATATGCGCGCAGCGCGGCTAAGTGCGGCGGAATCGGATGGGTCCAATCGGCATAGAGCAACGCCGGCGCGGCGGCGCAATCGGCCATGCTGAATTCGCCCGCGGCCCAAACCCTTTTCGCCATGCGCTGGTCGAGCAGCTCATAGGCGGTATCCAGCGTCGCCTTCCATTTGGCACCACCGTCGCCATCGTCGGGTTCGCGGCCGATCGCGAGATAGACGATCCGCTGTTGCGGATAGCTCACATAATTGTCGAAGAAGCGGTCCCACATCCGCACGTCATGCGCGGCCATCCTGTCGTCTGGTACAAGGCGCGGCGCGTCGGGGAAGCGAGCGTCGAGATATTCGATGATGCTGGTCGCCTCGAAGATAAGCGCCCCTTCGTCCACCAGGACAGGAAAGCGGCCGATCGGCCAGAGCGCGGCAAACTCGGTTGCGACGGGATCACTGCCGTCGAGCATCCGCGCCTCGAACGGAAGATCCTTCTCATAAAAGGCGGTCTTCGCTTTCTGCACATAGGAGGAAAGCGGGTGAAGATAGAGCGCAAGGGTCATATCAGGCCTCCTAGCGGCTGAGCAGGACGTGGGTGGCGAGTTCAGTCGCGGCTGTCTCCGTCACCCGGTATCCGAGCGCGGGAAGATCGATGTCGGCGAACATGGCTTCGCCCTGGCCGAGCATCATCGGGGAAAAGGCTAAATGGAGTTCGTCAATTAGCCCCGCCTGCAGATATTGCCGGACCGTCGAGACACCGCCGCCGATCTTGACGTCGCGGTCGCCGGCTGCCGCCTTGGCCTGCTCCAGCGCGGCTTCGATCCCGTCGGTCACGAAATAAAAGGTCGTGCCGCCCTCCATCACGATCGGATCGCGCGGGTGGTGCGTCAGGATATAGGTCGGCGCATGATAGGGTGGATTGCCGCCCCACCAGCCTTTCCAATTTTCGTCGGGCCATTCGCCTCGGATGGGGCCGAACATGTTGCGGCCCAGGATGAAGGCGCCGAAGCCCGCCATCGAGCGGCGCGCATAGTCATCGTCCACGGCTTCGGTTCCGCCGTCTCCGCCGAACATGGCCTGGAACGTCCTTGTGCCGACCAACCAGCGATGCAGTTCCTCCCCGCTCTTGCCGAGCGGATCCTTCAGGCTCTGCTCCGGGCCGGCCCCATATCCGTCGAGCGAAACTGTAAAGCCCCCGACTCGTACCTTCGCCATGATCGCCTCCAACCGTCCTCATATTGCAATCGGTTGCGGTTTAGGCAAACCGGTTTTATATTGCAAGTAGTAATGACAGACATTCGCTCAGGCTGCCCGATAAACCTCTCGCTTGAAGTGCTCGGCGACCGCTGGAGCCTGATCCTGATCCGCGACATCATGTTCGGAAACCGCCGCCATTTCCGGGATTTGCTGGCATCATCGGAGGAAGGGATAGCGTCGAACATCCTGGCCGACCGGCTCAAGCGGCTGGTCGCGCACGGCATTCTGTCGAAACGGGACGATCCGACCCACAAACAGAAGGCAATCTACAGTCTTACCCAAAAGGGTATCGATCTGCTTCCGGTGCTCATCCAGATGGGCACGTGGGGCCGCCGCTATCTCCCGACCACGCCCGAATTGTCGATAAGGCAGGAACTGCTGGAGCAGGGCGGACCGGCCTTATGCGAGGATTTCATGGCGGAGCTTCGCCATCTTCATCTCGGCACACCGCTGCCGCCTGGGCATCGCAACGTGCGTGACCGGCTTCAGACAGCGTTCGAACGCGTGACGGCGGAGAATGCGGGCACGGGACCTACGGGCGGAACGGCCTAGGGATCAAAGATCCTCCCCCTTTTGCTGAAGATGGCCTGACCCATTTGACCGGCTTGCAATCGCGCGCTGGGCATTCGACGACGTCGGCGCGGAGGTGGAGATCGACCTGATCAGCGTGAAGAGGGGAAGAGAGATCGTCTAAGAGTCCTCCGCTCTCGGTCAGAAGCTACGCGCGCCGATCACTTTCGAACCCGACGGCGCCGATGCAACCGTCGTTGCGATATCGGATTCCAGTTTTGAGATGATCAAGGGCGGGGTCAAACGTGCCTTGGGTCTGAACGCGGGGCTGGAGCTATACGTCGTGCGGCCTCAAGGTCTATGTCCAATTCGGCATCAATCTAAGCAGCGGACCGAACAAGCGGTTAACCGACTACGTCTAGATTTTCCGATTATCGCGCGGCAATGAGTATCCGAGCCACCATCATGAATGCCGCCACCCGCGCGCAGATCCAGAAGCATGACTTTGGTCGCATGCCGTTCGTCGGCCCAGCGTTTCACGTGGAGAGCGGCGAACGCGTCACCGCGCAACGCGGGGATGTCGGCAAGCCCGCGCCGGGTAAGTTCATCACGCCCGGTCGATGTGTGGATTACGCCAAAGGCTCAACAGGCTGTCGACGGCGCGACGGCTATCACGAAACCTTCGGCGCGCGGCTTTGCGGGTGCACCGCCCGCTTGGGAGAGCGGACGGCGCTTATCCTCAGGCTTGTTTGGCCGCACGGCCACGCAGTTTCGGCGTCGCCTTGGCGACTGCCGGCTTAGGCGCGGCCGCCGCTTTGGCGCGAGTAAGTTTGGGTCGGGCGGGCGCCGCGGCAGGGGTTGTGCGGCCCTGGTCCTTTTTGCGACCTAGTCCAAGCTTCTTGGCGACTTCCCGGCGATGGTCGGAATAGCTCGGCGCGACCATCGGATAATCGGACTTGAGATTATAGCGCGCGCGATAACTTTCAGGCGTCAGTCCATGCGTGGAGAGATGTCGGCGCAGCGTCTTGTAGGGTTTGCCATCGATCATCGAGAGGATGTGATCTCGCGAAGCAAGCGACTTTCGGACCGAGACGGCTGGCGCATATTCTGTTTCAGACGACGTCGCGGAACCCGGGGGCGATCCGTCCGGTGCGGAAAGCTCCTGAATCGTGGCATGCATTTGCCGCAGAAATGCCGGCACGTCTTCCGCCGTCGCGCGAACATTCTGATTGCCGAGCCAGGCAATGGTCAGTTCGGTCGCTAGTTCCACCGAATTGAGGTTGGCTTCGCTTTCAGAAGTCGTCTTTGTCTGGTCCGCCACTATATGTCTCCTTCAACGGAAACCGCGGCCCATCAACATTACGGCATCAAATTACAACAAATTTGATGCAGATGATCGCAGGAAAGTGGTTTTGAGCGCAGTCAGCGGCTCGGGCACAACGTGAGAAGGTGTTTAGTCAACATGCGTGGAAGATTTTTGTCGCCGCTGGAACAAGCTCACACCGATTCACGCGGCTGATTTGGGAGCTTCGCAAGCGAGCTTCGACTGGCCCTACACTTCATCGAAGACGGGTTGCTCGGCCACGCGCGCGGGCTGGGGCGGCGATCCAACGTCTGGCTGCTCGACCACCCGCCGCAGCGCGCCCGCCAGTTCGGCGAGCCCGAACGGCTTGTTGAGCCGGGGCAACCCTTGGACAGGGCCGGCGGTCCCCGTGTAGCCCGAGATGAGCAGGATCGGCATGCCCGGTCGCGTCTCCCGTACGCGCCGCGCAAACTCAGCGCCGTCCATGCGCGGCATCTTGTAATCGGTCACCACCACGTCGATGTCCGGCAGCGCAGCCACCATGCCCAACGCCGCGGCGCCCCCATCCGCCTCGATCACGTTATGGCCCAAGTTGCGCAGCATTTCGCCTATCCCGCGGCGAACCAGCGGTTCGTCATCTACGACCAGGACAGTCAGGGGCTGGGCCGGCAACAGATCGTCGTCTTCGCAAGCAGCGCTCACATCGGGCAAGGCGTCGGTCGCATGCAGGTAGAGGTCGGCACGCGTGCCCTCGCCCTCGACGCTGGACAGAAGGAAAGCGCCGCCGAGCTGCGCCATAAGTCCGTGCACCATGGATAGGCCAAGACCGGTGCCGCGGCCGACTTCCTTGGTTGAGAAGAACGGCTCTACCGCGCGCGCCAGCGTCTGGCTGTCCATGCCCGTGCCGGTGTCGATCACCGAAAGCCGAACATACAGACCGGGGGCCAGCCGGGGTTCCGATCCCGGCGCGAGCAGGACGGGCTCGATCACGATCATCAACAGCCCCCCGTCGGGCATCGCGTCGCGCGCGTTGACGCACAGGTTGAGAATTGCGAGTTCGAGCTGATTGGGATCGGCCAAAGCGGGCGGCAGATCGGCGGCGCAGTTTAGTTGGAGCTCAATCGTGGAGCCGACCGAGCTGGATATGAGATCGCGCATGCCATTTACGAGGCTGGCGACATCGAGCGGACCGCTGCGCAGTTCCTGACGCCGAGCGAAGCCAAGCAGCCTTTGCACCAGCGTCTTGGCGCGCTCGCCCGATTGCAGCGCATTGGCGATCCAGCGCCCGGTGCGGCTGTCGGCGCCCTCAGTCTTGCGCTGAAGCAGATCGAGCGCGCCGAGGATCGGCGTGAGCAGATTGTTGAAATCATGGGCGACGCCACCGGTAAGCTGGCCGAGCGTCTCCAGCTTCTGCGCTTCGTGCAATTGCTCAAGCGCGGCCTGGCGTTCGGCGGTCCGTTGTTCGACGCGCTGCTCGAGATCGGCGGCGAGCGCGTGGAGTTCCTCCAGCCGCGCGCGTGCATCATATTGCCGCTGTCGACCCCGGCGAGCCGAACGGGCGAGGCTGAGCAAGGTCGTGGGATGGAAGGGCCGTTCGAGGAAGGTGACGTTGCCAAGCGTGTCCAGGTAGCGCCGCGCCGCCGGATTGCGCTCAAGACCGCCGCCGCGCAGCGTGAGCAGAATGAACGGAAAATCGGACCATTCGGGCTGCGCGCTGATCCAGGCGGCCAGCGGAGCCAAATTGGCGGTGTGCAGCGCTTCCTCCGCGATCACCGCGAAGCCCGCACCCTTGTTCATCTCTTCGACGAGATGCTCGATGGAACGGCAGGCGAGCGTGTTGAACCGAGCCTCGGCAAGCATCGCTGCCGCCACGTCGGCATCCCTGCCGAGTGGCGCCAGGATCAGCGCCCGTTCGGACAGGTGCGGAATCAAGCGACGCGTTCCTCCATCAACGCCGTCGCCTCACCGGTCAGGGTCGGCACTCCCCGCAAAACGCCCTGGAAATCCCGCAGTGGCTGTCCGACGGTAAAGCCGCGCTGATCGATCCGGTATTCGCGGATCGTATCTTCGTGCATGCCGGTGCGCTTCTTGATGACGGAAATGGCGCGGCGTACCCTGCCGGCGGCTTCAAAA
>Ga0207647_10003706_pt1 | contig 11429 bp, 10 predicted proteins | sample KBSCornC2_FD_184295 | JGI IMG/M metagenome (GOLD analysis project Ga0207647, IMG submission 184295) | Corn rhizosphere microbial communities from Kellogg Biological Station, Michigan, USA - C2 (SPAdes) (version 2) | ecosystem: Host-associated > Plants > Roots > Rhizosphere ...
GGCCAGCCGCTGGCGACGCATTTCGGCGACGGCGAGGCCGGCGCGTGGCTGCGAGCGGGGCAGGGCGACGCCGACGACGTGGCCTCACCCGTCGATGCCGCGGTGCGACTGCAACTGAACCTGATTCCGTACAGCGAACATCGTCGCCTGCTGATTGCACGCGACATCAGTCGCGTCACGAAGCTGGAACAGGTGCGCCGCGATTTCGTCGCCAACGTTTCGCACGAACTGCGCACGCCGCTGACGGTGATCCATGGTTACCTCGAACTGCTCGACCCCGAGGATGTGCCGGCGCTGGCGCCGGTACTGAACGAAATGCGCACGCAGTCGCAGCGGATGCGCCAGATCGTCGAGGACTTGCTGGAACTGTCGCGCCTGGAAATGCAGCAACACGTGCCCGAAGAGCGTGTGGAAATGGCGCCGCTGCTGGAATCGCTGCACCGCGAGGCGGAAGCCTTGAGCCACGGCAACCACCGCGTCGCGGTCGAGGATCAAGGCCATATCGACCTGTTGGGTTCACCCAAGGATCTGCACAGCGCGTTTTCCAATCTGGTCAGCAACGCGGTGCGCTACACGCCCGAAGGCGGCGGCATCACGATTCGCTGGCGGCGCACGCCGACCGGCGCCGAGTATTCGGTCACCGACACCGGCTACGGCATTCCTGCAGATCATCTGTCGCGGCTGACCGAACGGTTCTATCGCGTCTCGTCCAGCCGCTCGCGCGCGACCGGTGGCACGGGACTCGGGCTTTCCATCGTCAAGCACGTGCTGAACCTGCACGACGCGCAGTTGCGGATCGAAAGCGAGGCAGGCAAGGGTTCGACGTTCACGTGTGTTTTCGGCAAGGAGAGGTTGCTCGAATCCGATGCGTAGTTCGTTGCGCAACATTCGTGCAGCGCGTCCGCGGCGAGGCAAAGCATGAGACGGGGACCAACGCGGATTGACACGGATGAAAGGATTCCTCCGGTGGATGGGTGTACACGACGGCCATGTCGCTGAGGAAATGGGCGAAGGGCCTCAGGCAGCAGACCTTGGTGGTCTACCATGCGGCCCGTGACCCGCGAACGCCATGGTTCGTCCGGGTCCTGGCGTTGGCAGTTGCAGCCTACGCGCTCAGTCCAATCGACCTCATCCCCGACTTCATCCCCATACTTGGCTATTTGGATGATCTCGTTATTGTCCCTTTGGGGCTGATGCTCGTGTTGCGGCTGACCCCAGGCGAGGTTCTCGCCGCCGCGCGGGTCAAGGCGGAGGCAGCGGCCGACCGGCCGGTGAGTCGCGGCGTAGCCGCCCTGGTCGTTGGCATCTGGATTCTCGCCGCGGTGGTTCTCGGCCTATGGGCATGGCGGATATTCCGCACCTGACAATTCAACCTTGGTCAACGCTTGCCGATTTGCATGACGAACAGGCGGCACTGCGGGAGTTGGCATGCGGCTCGAATCGAATCCGGATTGACCCATCCGCGCCTCGCGCGGCTTTGCCGGCGGCCAAAACAAAAAACGGCGGGCATTCCCCTGCCCGCCGCCACTGCTGGCCCGCCGAGGGCCGAACGTCCGGATCTGGATCCCGGCTCAGCGCACCGCGAGACCTCGGCATCCCTGCCTCGGCAAGCGGCCGGCCCGTGGCACCCTGCCTCCGAGCCCCGGTGCTGCCGAGATTTCGACGTCCTGTCAGAACTTCACTTCAGCCCACGCGCCGATCTCTCGGCTGTGGACGTCGACCGTGGTGTTGTTGCGCAACTTTTCGTCCTTGTAGGCGACCGCAACCTTCACGCCCTTGGTGATCGGAAATGCGACGCCTGCATTCCAGTAGGTATCCTTCAGTGAGGGGTCGAGGTCCTTGCTGGGTTTGACCTGGTCATAGCGCGCGAACACCGATGCGCTAGTGAAGTCGTAGCTGCCCCATAGTGAATAACCCGATGCCTTGTCGGCGGCGGGCGTGGTGACGTTCTTCCAGTTGTCGGCCTTGAACCACTCCGCGCCGAGGCGCAGGCCGTCGCGGTTCCACGCGGCCATCGCGTCGTAGCGACGCGCGCTGTGCAGGGTGGAAACGGTTTGCGTGTCCTTGCCGAGATCACCGTCGTAGGCACCGACCGCGAACATCAGGCCCTTGACCGGTTGCAGGCCGACGCGACCTTCGAAATCGACGTGATCGGAGCGCGATGGATTCTTGTAGCCGCCACCGTTCACCGCCGACACCTGGTAGTTGAACATGCCGTTGTCGCCGAGCAGGTGCAGGCCCCAGTCGGCCGAATTGCCGTATTTCATGCGGTCGACCAGCGTGTTCTCGACGTAGCGGTAGCCGTACCAGTCCTCGACGAACGGGATCCACGCCATGTTGGCCGAGCCGACGCGCAGCGTGGCGAGCGGGGAAAACGCACCCTGCAGGTAGGCCTTCTTCACGAACAGCTGGGTTTCGCCGTCGTTGCCGACGTAGTTGAAATCGGTGGTCAGGTTGGCCGACCAGATGTCGTTGAACTTGTGGTCCACCGTCAGGTAGAACCGCTTGACGTCGATGCCGGTGCCCGAAGCGTCGGTCTTCTTGCCGTTGCTGGTCTGATCGAGGTTGGTGAAATCAGCGAACATCGTGCCGCCGACCTTGGTGTTGTCGGCCCATGACGCGGCAGGTTCGGCCGGTGCCTGTTGCAACGCCTCAATGTTCTGCTGGGTGCTGACGTTGATGCTGGATTGCGCGTCGGTGCGTTCCTGCAGCGCGTCAACCTTGGCTTGCAGGGTCGCGAGTTGCGCCTTGAGGTCGGCCAGTTGCTGCGCGTCGGCCGAGGCGGGTTGGGCCATTGCCCCAAAACTGGAAACCGTCAAGCTGGCGGCGATCGCCACCGCAAGCATCTTGATACGCATGTATGCAACTCCTGTGGTTGGAAGGGACTTTCGCGTGGCGTTGGTCCGCACCGCGGGATTGCCGCGCATGTTCGGGCACGATCATTGCGGAGTTGTTCCAGGCATGTGACAGGCGCATGACACCGAATCGGGACATTGCAGACTTGACGTGGATCATCGGATGTCATCCAACTGAAATATTTCTCTCATCGAACGGCAACACGCGGACGCTGGAATGCGCGTCATCAATCACGACGCACCAGGAGACTCGCGTGACCACCATGCATCGCAACAAGCTTCGCCTGCTCGCACTCGCCACTTCGCTCGCGCTCGGCCTCGGCGCGGCGCACGCCACCGACATCACCGGCGCCGGGTCCAGCTTCGTCTATCCGGTGATCTCGAAATGGTCGGCGGCTTACGCCGAGAAAACCGGCAACCGCGTGAACTACCAGTCGATCGGTTCCGGCGGCGGCATCGCGCAGATCAAGGCCGGCACGGTGGACTTCGGCGCCAGCGACATGCCGTTGGATGAAGCCACCTTGAACAAGTTCGGCCTGGGCCAGTTTCCAGACGTGATCGGAGGTATCGTGCCGGCGTACAACATCGCGGCCGTCGCGCCCGGCAAGCTGGTGCTGGACGGCCAGGTGCTGGCGAAGATCTTCCTCGGCCAGATCACCAGCTGGTCCGATCCTGCGATCGCGGCGTTGAATCCGGGCATCGCGTTGCCCAGCGCGAAGATCACTGTGGTGCATCGCTCGGATGGTTCCGGCACCACGTTCAACTTTTCCGACTATCTGTCCAAGGTCAGCCCGGATTGGAAGTCGAAGGTGGGCGAGGGCACCGCGGTGAAATGGCCGGTCGGCATCGGCGGCAAGGGCAACGAGGGTGTGTCGGCCTACGTCAAGCAGATTCCGAATTCGATCGGATATGTCGAATACGCCTACGCCGTGCAGAACAAGCTTGGCTACGCGCGCATGAAGAATGCCGCCGGCAAGGTGGTCAGCCCCGAAACCGCCAGCTTCCAGGCCGCCGCCGCGACCGCCGACTGGTCGCACGCGAAGAACTTCAATCTGCTCATGACCAACGCGCCGGGCGTCGGCGCGTGGCCGATCACCGCCACCTCGTGGGTGATCATGTACAAGCAGCCGAAGAACGCCGCGAACTCGAAGGTCGCGCTGGAATTCTTCCGCTATGCCTACAGCGACGGCAAATCCGCAGCAGTGGCGCTGGACTATGTGCCGCTTCCGGCCAGCCTGGTGAACCAGATCGAGGGTTACTGGAAGACCGAGTTCAAGCAGTGAGCACCTTCGTCATTCCCCGAGGCAACAGGTTTCATCACCCCCTTCGGAACGAAGGGCGGAGCGAAGCGAACGCGCGCGCAGCGCGGCGACGAAGTCGCGGGGGGATGGCACGCGCGCGACGACAAACACGCGTCACTCGAAAAGCCCATTCCCCTCGGTCCCCCTTCCTTCGGAAGGGGGAAGAAAAGCCTGCGAAAGCCTTATGTCATCGATTTCCGCCACCATTGAACCTGTAGAAGCCGATCGTCGCAGCCGCCGCGACGCGCGCCACGACGCGTGGTTCCGTCGGCTGCTGAAGGTGTGCGCGCTGCTGGTGTTGGCGGCGCTGCTGGGCGCCGCGCTGTCCACGCTATGGGGCGGGCGCGAGGTGCTGTTCGGGCAGGGCCTGCATTTCCTGACCAGCGACGCATGGGATCCGGTCGCCGACGATTACGGCGCGCTGGCGCCCATCTTCGGCACCCTGGTGACTTCGCTGATCGCGCTCATCCTCGCGGTGCCGCTGAGTTTCGGCATCGCGCTGTTCCTCACCGAGATCGCGCCAACCTGGCTGCGCGGTCCGGTCGCCACCGCCATCGAACTGCTCGCCAGCATCCCGTCGATCATTTACGGCATGTGGGGCCTGTTCGTGTTCGTGCCTTTCATGGCGCGCATCGAACCCGGCCTCTCTGCCACGCTGGGCCGAATGCCGTTGGTCGGAAGCCTGTTTCAGGGACCGCCGATCGGACTGGGTCTGCTCACCGCGGGCATCGTGCTGGCGGTGATGATCCTGCCGTTCATCTCTTCGGTGATGCGCGAAGTGTTCCAGACCGTACCGAACCGGCTCAAGGAATCCTCCTACGCGCTGGGCTCCACCACCTGGGAAGTGGTGTGGGACATCGTGCTGCCGTATACGCGCTCGGCGGTGATCGGCGGCATCTTCCTGGGGCTGGGACGCGCGTTGGGCGAAACCATGGCGGTGACCTTCGTGCTCGGCAATGCGTACAACATCACCTCTTCGTTGTTGATGCCCGGCACTTCGATTTCCTCTTCCATCGCCAACGAATTCAACGAGGCGGTCGGCACGCATCGCTCGGCACTGATCGCGCTGGGCTTCCTGCTGTTCGTGGTCACCTTCGTGGTGCTGCTGATCTCGCGCCTGATGCTGCGCCAGCTCGCGCGGCGGGAGGGCGCGTGATGGCCGTCGACATCTACATGCGCCGGCGTGTCGTCAACGTGGCGGCCATGGTGCTCAGCGGATTTGCCGCGGCAGTGGGCCTCGCGTTCCTGATCTGGATCCTGTGGATCACGGTGAAGAACGGAATCGCTGCCATCGACCTCAAGCTGTTCACGAAAATCACCGCGTATGGCGCCGAGGGCGGCCTCGCCAACGCCATGGTCGGCAGTCTGGCCATGGACATGATCGCGCTCGCGATCTGCGCGCCGATCGGCGTGCTGGCCGGCACTTTTCTTGCCGAGTACGCGAACCGTACCAAGCTGGGCGCCATCATCCGCTTCTTGAACGACATCCTGCTGTCGGCGCCATCCATCGTGCTGGGCTTGTTCGTGTACGTGATCGTGGTGCTGCCGATGTCGAATCTCACCCATGGTGCGGTGTCGTTCTCGGGTCTGGCCGGTGCCATTGCGCTGGCGCTGATCGGCCTGCCGGTGATCGTGCGCACCACCGACGAAATGCTGCAGCTGGTACCCGGCACGCTGCGCGAGGCGGCGTTGTCGCTGGGCGTTCCGCAATGGAAGCTGACCGTGCAGGTGCTGATGCGCGCGGCCGCATCCGGCATCGTGACCGGCGTGCTGCTGGCGTTGGCACGGCTTGCCGGCGAAACGGCGCCGCTGTTGTTCACGGCCTTCGGCAACAACTTCATGGTTGCCAATCCGCTGGACAAGATGGCGAGCATTCCGGTGGCGATCTACCAGTACACCAACGATCCCAACCCGGCGCTGCACGCGATCGCCTGGGCCGGCGCGTTGCTGATCACGCTGTTCGTGCTGCTGCTCAGCCTGTCCGCCCGCTGGTACCTGCATCGTCACAAGGTCACCCATGATTGAGGACACTGCCTTGCTCAACCCGCCTCCCGCATCCGCGCAGACGGTTGCCGCCGCCATCGTGTCGCCGCCACCCAAGTTGGCAGTGCGCAACCTCAATTTCCTGTACGGCGATTCCCAGGCGCTGAAAAACATCAGCCTGGACATCCCGGAAAAACAGGTCAGCGCGATCATCGGTCCGTCGGGTTGCGGCAAGTCCACCTTGCTGCGCGTGTTCAACCGCATCTACGCGATCTATCCAAATCAGCGTGCCATCGGCGAGGTGATGCTGGACGGCGATAACATCCTCGACACCGGATATCCCGTTCACAAACTTCGCAGCAAGATCGGCATGGTGTTCCAGAAACCGGTGCCGTTCCCGATGACGATCTTCGAGAACATTGCCTGGGGCATTCGCCACCACGAGAAACTGTCGAAGTCCGAAATGGAGGCGCGCGTCGAGCAGGCACTGCGCCGTGCAGCGCTGTGGGACGAGGTGAAGGACAAGCTGAAGCGCAGCGCGCTCGGCCTGTCGGGCGGTCAGCAGCAGCGGCTGTGCATCGCGCGCAGCATCGCGTTGAAGCCGGAAGTGATGTTGCTGGACGAGCCCACCTCGGCGCTCGACCCGATTGCGACCGGCCGCATCGAGCAATTGATCGAAGAACTCAAGCACGACTACACGATCGTGATCGTCACCCACAACATGCAGCAAGCCGCGCGCGTGTCCGATCGCACCGCCTTCATGTACATGGGCGAACTGGTGGAATTCGACGAGACCGAAAAAATCTTTACCAAGCCCGCCAAGCGGCAGACCGAAGATTACATTTCGGGGAGGTTTGGGTGAGATCGCGCCTTACGCAAATACGTCGAGACGCACCCCACGCAGCAACGCCATCCATGTCGTCATCCCGGGGCCGTTCGCGGCGTAATTGCGAACGGAACCCGGGATCCATTTTGATCTTCGTAACAGCAACGTGGATCCCGGCCTGCGCCGGGATGACGAGCAAAATACCATCCATCGAGTGAAATCGTCATGACGACTCAAACCCACGACCACCTCGTGAAAAGCTACGACGAGGAAATGTCCCGACTGACCGGCGAGATTGCCGCAATGGGCGAACTCGCGGCCAAACAACTGGAAGCGGCGATGGACGCGCTGGGCAAGCGCGACAGCAAGGCGGCCCAGCGTGTCGCGGACAACGATGACGCGATCGACGATCAGGAACGCCGGATCAGCGGCGATGTCCTGCGACTGCTGGCGCTGCGCCAACCGATGGCACGCGACCTGCGCGAGGTGCTCGCCGCGCTGCGGATCGCTTCCGATATCGAGCGCATTGGCGACTACGCCACCAACGTCGCCCGGCGCTCGATGACGCTGAACCTCTCGGTGCCCGTGCCGCTCGTCGGCAGCCTCGGGCCGATGTCGAGGATGGCCTGCAGGCTGGTGCGCGACGCGATGCGTGCCTACACCGCGCAGGATGCCAATCTGGCGTACGCCGTGTGGGAACGTGATGCCGATCTCGATGCCCTGTACACCACGCTGTTCCGTGAGCTGCTCACGTACATGATGGAGGACCCGCGCAGCATCACGGCCTGCACGCACCTCCTGTTCATCGCCAAGAACATCGAACGCATCGGCGACCACGCGACCAATATCGCGGAAAACATCTGGTTCGTCGTGCGCGGCGAAACGCTCAACGAGCCGCGTACGCGGCGCGACGAGACTTTGGAACCCTGAAGCATTGCCCACGGATCGCGTCGGAGCTAATTGCGATTGGGCGTCCGTTCGCGGCAGGCTGTTTTCGAGTGTTCCGAATTCGATGGCCCGTCCCACGGCAGAGCGCAATGGTCGCGCGTCCGAGGTTTGTTGCGCCTCGCGTGAACGGGTACGACGCCGTGATGCCGAAGGTCTATGGCATGGCCAGCACGAATCTCACGATGGCCGCGAGCACGCAGGCCAGGATCAGCAGCAGGATGCCGTCGATGCCGAGTTTGCGTATGAATTGCGACACGCCGGATCTCCGCGGGGTTGGTGTCGGCAACCGTACGCCCTCAAGGTTTCACCACCTTGAACGAAGCGAGACGATTGCGTGACGGAGGTGGGTGCCGCATGCATCGAGAGTCTGCGTCACCAACCGGTCACCGCACGGTAGCGCGCGTGCAACATCGAAATGCGAAGGTTTGCCCGAACCCAAAGCGAACCTTGAATCATGCACATCGTATTCGTGACCGAAACCTGGCCGCCGCAGGTCAACGGCGTTGCCCTCACGGTGAGGGCGCTGGCCCTCGGATTGGCAGCACGCGGACACCGCGTCGAAGTGGTGCGTCCGGGCAGGGAGGGAAGCGACGGCAAGGTGGAACTGCTGTTTGCCCGCGGTGCGCCCCTGCCACGCTATCCCGGATTGCAGGTTGGCTTGCCCCAGGGTGGGGAATTGCGCAGGCGTTGGTGTGAACGACGGCCTGATGTGGTCTATATCGCCACCGAAGGCCTGCTGGGCATCTCCGCCATGCGCGTGGCGAACGCCTTGCAGATTCCGGTCGTGACCGGTTTCCACACGCGCTTCCACGATTACGCCGCGCACTACGGCGTCGGCCTGCTGGCGCCACTGGTGCGTTCGCGCCTGATGCAGTTCCACCGGCGTGCGCAGATGACGCTGGTGCCGACCCGCGCAGTGCTCGGCGAATTGAGGGAGGCGGGTATCCGCCACGCGCGCAAATTGCGCCGCGGCGTGGATACCGATCTGTTCACGCCCGCCCGCCGGGAGCCCGCCTTGCGCAGGAGCTGGGGCGTTCGCGGCGACGCGCCGGTGATGCTGTGCGTGGGTCGGCTTGCGGCAGAAAAGAGCCTCGGGCTTGCACTGCAGGCGTTCCGCGCTTTGCAGGCGCGGATTCCGGCCGCACGCATGGTGATGGTCGGCGACGGCCCGCAGCGCGGCGCGCTCGCGGATGCCTATCCGGACGTGATCTTCGCCGGGACGAAATGCGGCGAGGAACTGGCGGCGCATTACGCCAGCGCTGACGTGTTCCTGTTTCCGAGCCTTACCGAGACCTTCGGCAATGTCGTGCTGGAAGCCATGGCGTCCGGGCTCGCGGTGGTTGCATTCGATCGCGCGGCGGCGCGGGAGCATGTCGCCAATGGTATTTCGGGGCTCGTTGTTCCCGAACCGGATGCAAGGGCCTTCATTACGTCGGCTTACGAGCTGGGCCTGGACGTGGAGACGCGCCTGACACTCGGCGTCAACGCGAGGATCGTGGCGCAGCAGTGCGCCCCGGACGCGGTGACTGCCGAATTCGACAAACTGCTGCGCACCCTGGTGCGGGAGCACGGTCATGACCCCATCGGCGCTGCCGCTTAGGTGGAGGCTGCTCCAGGCGTTTGACCCGCGCCTGTGCCGGATGGCCAGCCGTTGGGCGAGGCGGCGCGGCATTCACCGGTTCTTCGGCATCATCAGCCGTCTCGGCGACGGCGGTTTCTGGTATGGGCTGATGATCGTGCTCGCCGTATTCGGTGGCACGCGCGGCATCGTCGCCGCCTTGCAGATGCTGGGCACAGGGCTGGTTGCATGGTTGCTTTATCGCACCCTCAAGCTTCACACCCGACGGCCGCGCCCGTTCCGCGCACATCCGGACGTCACCGCCCGCGCGGCAGCGCTGGACGAATACAGCTTTCCTTCCGGCCACACCTTGCACGCGGTCAGCTTCACCATCGTCGCCGTCGCCTGGTTTCCTTTTCTGGCGCTGCCGTTGACGGTGTTCACCGTGCTTGTCGCGATGTCCCGGGTGGTGCTGGGGCTGCACTATCCGACCGACGTGCTGGCGGGCGTCCTGATCGGCACCGCGCTCGGAGCGGTATCGGTGTGGTCATGCTCGGTTTTCTTCCTGGCTATCGCGTGATTCATTGCCGATGAACCTTCACGCTTGGCGCCCGCCCCTGGTTGCGGTAGAACGACGGTTTCCAATTGCGGAAGTGCGCCCGTGAAAGCCGGTCCGGATGATTCAGGGTTATGCAAGCAGGCCGAACAGGTTGCCGTCGCTTTGCGCGCCCACGGCGAAATGCTGGCGACCGCCGAATCCTGCACCGGCGGCTGGATCGCCAAGGCCTGCACCGATCTGGCCGGCAGTTCCGAGTGGTTCGAATCGGCGGCGGTGACCTACAGCAACCGCGCCAAGCGGGCTTTGCTCGGCGTAACCTCGGCCACGCTCGAAAAATACGGTGCTGTCAGCCGTGAATGCGCCCTGGAAATGGTGGCGGGCGTGCTGGCGCGGTTCGAGGCGAACGTGGCGGTGGCCGTCACCGGCATCGCCGGTCCCACGGGCGGTACACGTGACAAGCCGGTCGGCACCATCTGGATTGCATGGCAGCGGCGCGGCCGCGAAGCACGCGTCGAACAATTCCGGTTCGAGGGCGACCGCGATGCCGTGCGCCGGCAGACCGTGGCCGAGGCGTTGGACGGACTTCGGAAAATCCTTACGGAATGAAGCGGTGCGCGCCGCTGTCCGCAAGCGGGTGGTGTGGAATAATGGCAACGTCAACGCGATGGCGTGGTCTCAACCCATGAGAACCATTTCCGCGACACTTCACTCAGCACGATCAATCGAGGGTTCCACGATGGATGACAACAAGCGCCGCGCACTGGCTTCCGCTTTGGGCCAGATCGAGAAACAGTTCGGCAAGGGCGCGGTGATGCGCATGGGCGATCGCACGGCCGAGGCCATCGACGTGGTTTCCACGGGTTCGCTGGGCCTCGACGTGGCGCTGGGCGTCGGCGGCCTGCCGCGCGGGCGCGTGGTGGAAATCTACGGCCCGGAATCGTCGGGCAAGACCACGCTCACCCTGCAGGTGATCGCGAGTTGCCAGAAGAATGGCGGCACCGCGGCGTTCGTGGATGCCGAACATGCGCTGGATCCTTCCTACGCGGGCAAGCTTGGCGTGAATGTCGACGATCTTCTGGTGTCGCAGCCCGACACTGGCGAGCAGGCGCTGGAAATCGCCGACATGCTGGTGCGTTCCAACGCAGTCGATGTGGTGGTGGTCGACTCGGTCGCGGCGCTGACGCCGAAGGCCGAAATCGAAGGCGAGATGGGCGACAACCACATGGGTCTGCACGCGCGCCTGATGAGTCAGGCGCTGCGCAAGCTCACCGGCAACATCAAGCGTTCCAATACGCTGGTCATCTTCATCAACCAGATCCGCATGAAGATCGGCGTGATGTTCGGCAACCCGGAAACCACCACCGGCGGCAACGCGCTGAAGTTCTACGCATCGGTGCGC
>Ga0207647_10003707_pt1 | contig 11423 bp, 7 predicted proteins | sample KBSCornC2_FD_184295 | JGI IMG/M metagenome (GOLD analysis project Ga0207647, IMG submission 184295) | Corn rhizosphere microbial communities from Kellogg Biological Station, Michigan, USA - C2 (SPAdes) (version 2) | ecosystem: Host-associated > Plants > Roots > Rhizosphere ...
CCGTCCCGGCCGCCCGTGGCGGACCGTGAGGCGCGCTCGGTGCCCTCCCCGAGCCGAGCGCGCTCGGCGGCCGACAGCCGGGACACCAGCCGCCGTGCCGCATCCAGCTTCCCGGTGATCGTCCTCTCGTCCCGCTTCAGCTCCGCCTGCCGCGACCTGAGCCCGGCCAGCTCGATGCGGGCGGCCCCGCGCAACTGCTCGATCTCCCGCAGCTGTTCCCGCACGCCCGCCACGGCCGCCGCCTGCCGGGTGCCCGCCCGGTCGACGAACTCGGCCCCCTCGAGATAGTGGTCGGGGTCGTCCGACAGCGCGAGTTGCAGTGCCGGGTCGAGACCGCCGTCCCGGTACTGCGCCGCGGCCATCGAACCGAGCTCGTCCCGCGCCGAGTTGAGTTTGTCCGTCTTGCGCGCCGCCTCGTCCCGCAGCGTCGACAGCCGCCGCTCGGCGGCGTCCGCCTGCTCCTTCGCCCCGTCGTACTTCTCGGTGGCGACCTCCGCCTCCTGGTACAGCCTGTCCACCTCCGCCTTGACCTGCATCGGCGTCAGGTCCGGCTCGGCGTGCCCGGTCCCGTCGAAGCCCGTCGCGGTCGCCGCGCCCGCCACGGCGATCGTGAACGCCGTCCGGGCCGGACTGCCGTTGAGCGAGCGCCGACTGGGCCTGCGGTGCGCTGCCACGTGGACTGCCCGTCCTTTCGTACGACCGCCCGCTGCGGGGCGGCTTACGCGTCCGGCGGCGGCCCGCACAGGGGGAGCGGGCCACCGCCGGACCTTCTCGGCGGTGGTGGCCGGCTGCCGCCCCTGGCCCGGGCGGTGGTGGGGAGCCGGTCACCTGGTGGAGGACGCTAAACCTGCCTGTGCCGGCTCGGTGACGGGATGTGCGGAAGTGCCCCCGGCGGATCGCCGGGTGACCGTATGCGGCCGTGATCCAGGACTCGCGCCGTCGACTTCACGCAGTGCGCTGACCGATGTGGCGGTTCCGGGACACTGCCGGATGGGGGAGTGCTATGGGCCGCATATATGCAGGATCCACCTATGAAGGACGGGGCGGTGTCCGACGCCCCATGCGCCTCTGTTTAAGCTCCGGCCTCATGGACGTACTCATCCATCTCTTCGTCGGCCTGCACATCATCGGCATCGCCGCACTCCTCGGCGGCTTCTTCACACAGCTGAAGGCGATGGGCCGCGGCGAGGCCCGCTTCGTCCCGGCGATGCTGCACGGTGCGCTGACGATGCTGGTCACCGGCGCGATCCTGGTCGGCCTCAACCAGGCCGACGACCATCACGTCAACAACATCAAGATCGGCGTGAAGCTGGCCCTGCTGATCGTGATCCTCGGCCTCGTCTATGTGAAGCGGGACGACGAGAAGATCGACAAGGGCCTGTTCGGGCTGGTGGGCCTGCTCACCACGGCGAACATCTTCATCGCGGTGCTGTGGACCTGATACCGGCGCGGGCCGCGGCGACGGCTCCCGCGGCGACGGCCAGCCACGCCGCCACCGCGATCCACAGCAGCACCTCGCCGGGCCCCTTGAGCCGCGGGGCGTCGAGGGCGGCGGCGACGGACAGTACGGCCGCCGCCGTCATCCCCAGCGGGAAAACGGTCGACCAGCGCCGCACGTCGTAGCCGCGCCGTGGCCGGACCGCCTCGGCGACGAGCAGCACGGCGTACCAGGCCAGGTCGAGCACGAGCAGCGCCAGGGTGACGGCACGCAGGACGCCGCGCTCGTCGTCGTTCCACAGGTACAGGCGCGCGCTGTCCGCCGCGAGGAGCTTCGATCCTGCGAGCGCCGAGATGGCGAGCGCGCCACCCGCCACCCACTGGTCGCCCGGCCCTTCCGTCACCTGTCGCAGGTCGAAGAGGGCCAGGGCGCAGCCGTAGAGGACGAGCCCGAGCCAGAACAGCACGAGCGCCGCGTGCGCGAGCCATGCCGTCGCCTCGGCCCCGGCGAGCGTGGCGCCGAGCACCGCGAGCCCCTGTGTGGCCACGCAGCTCAGGAACACCGCCCCCGGCATGGGACGCCGCCAGTGCCGTGCGACCTGCACCAGCAGCAGCGGCCACAGCAGGGCCGCCAGCGCGAGCAGGGCCTCGGCGAGGGTCTGCCGTCCGAGGGCGGAGAAACGGATCCCGAGCACGGCGGTCGCCGCCACGGCGGCCAGTGCCTCCGGCGTCCCTGCCTCCGCCCGCCACCGCCCCGGATCCCGCACCAGACGAACACCGAAGCCCGCCGCAAGCACCACCCAGGCGACACAGGCCAGGCCCAGGACGACCCGCGACAGCACCTCGTACGCCGTCATGTGCAGCCCGACCGACACGATGCCGGTCGCCATCACGGCGGCCCCGGCCGCCGGCGAACGCTGCGCCCACCAGGAGCGGGGAGAGGTAGGGCCGGACATGAGGCCGATGCTAAGGAGTGCGGCGCGGGTTCAGGACGGGCCACGCGCGCGTGCATCACAAACTGCTCCGCACGCGCGCGTGCACTGCTCCCCGGTGCCTCAGGCCGGCCGCACCACACTGTGGATGATCGATTCGCCGCCGTAGTAGACCGACTCCTCGCGGACGTATGCGCCGGGCTTCGGGGCGTGGATCATCATGCCGTTGCCGATATAGATGCCGACGTGGCTGATGTCGTCGTAGAAGAAGATCAGGTCGCCGGGCTGGGCGTTCGCGAGGGAGACGGTGGTGCCGGCGTTCACCTGGTCGTAGGTGGTGCGCGGGAGTGAGACGCCGGCGGCCTTCCAGGCGGCCTGGGTGAGGCCGGAGCAGTCGTAGGAGTCGGGGCCGGTGGCGCCCCAGACGTACGGCTTGCCGATCTGCGCGCGGGCGAAGGCGAGCGCCTTCTCGGCCTTGGTGGCGTACGAGGAGTCGCTGGTGGAGGTGGATCCCGAGCCCGAGGAGGAGCCGCTGTCCTGGGCCGCGGCCTCTTCCTTGGCCTTCTCCTCCGCCGCCTGCTGCTTCGCCAGCTCCGCGGCCTTGCGTGCGGCCTCCGCCTCCTTCTGCTTCTGGATCGCCGCGAGGCGTGCCTTCTCCTCGGCGGTCAGCTTCGACAGCAGCTCGCGCGCGTCGGAGAGCTTCTTCTGCACCGTTGACTTGGCGGTCTGCAGGTCGCTCTGTGTCGCGGTGAGCGTCTCGAGGCTCTTGGAGGCCTCCTGGCGTTTCTTCATCGTCGCGGACTGCTCGGTGAAGTAGTCGTCGACCGCGCTCTTCTGGCGGGAGGTCAGCCGCCCCATCAGCTGCGTCTGGTCGAAGTAGTCCTGCGGGGAGTCCGCGAGCAGGAAGGTCGCCGTGTCGGGTGCGGCGGCTCCGGTCCGGTACTGGGCCGCGGCGAAGGAACCGAGCTGTTCCCGCTCTGCGTTGAGCTTCTGCGTGCGCTTGGCGACGTCGTCGAGGAGGGTGTCGACGTTCTTGCGCTGCTTCGTGGTCTTCTCTTTGGCCGCGTTGTACTTCTCGGTGGCCGACTCCGCCTGGCGGTAGAGGTCGTCGACCTTCTTCTCGACCTCTTCGAGGCTGGGCTTGCCGTCGGCGGCGGGGGCGGCGTTCGCCGACTGGGACAGCAGGGCCACCGAGGTGAGGGCGGCCGTGGCGAGGGCGGGGGTGCGTATGCCTGCTACGCGCGTACCCGCGGGGCGCGACTTGCGGTGCGACGCCAAGGGAGGCGACTCCTTCCATGCTCCGCCTACCGAGTTAGCTGTCGGGTTCGGGCGGGTGGTTCGGAAGGGTTGCCCTACGGTCCGTGCCCCTGGAGGGAGTGGGACCGATTCACCCCAAGGTCGGTGTGGGTCCCCGGCTCCGGATGCGCGGCGGCGCCCCGGACTCGGCGGAGGCCGCGCGGCCCGGCGACGTTCGCCGGTGGGGGTCGTGCGGCCTGCCGGAACGGTAGCCAACTCGTGTGGCCCCTGTGAAGGTTGATGTTCGATATGCCCGATACATTTTCGTGACCTTCGGTCAGGAGGTCGCGCACAGCCGTCAATCCGGAAGGATCTGCGGTGACTCGTGCGCATTTTGAATGGAATGGCGTCGTACGTCCGCTCCCGGCGGATAGCTTCCAGGCGGCCGCGGCGGCAAGAAGTGCCCGGGGCGGTGAGCCGGGCGTCCGACGTGCCCGTCGATCCGCCCTGGGCGAGTCCGGGCCCTCCCCGGCGGCGATCACGGGCCTCGCCTTCCGTGCAAGGTCCACGCCTCGGCCTGGTCGGTCGCGGACCGTGACCGCACGGTCGTGGTGGGTAAGGTTGGGCCTGGCCGCCAGATCTGGAAGATTCAGGGGTTCTGAGGGTCGGGGAGGCCCGTGGGGCCCGAGGATTGCGGCGATGTTCTCAGGGCGGCGGCGGGCTGTCAGTGGGGCACCCTAGACTCGGAGAGCGATGAGCAGCCTCTTTGACGACAGCTTCCTGGCGAACCTCCAGACCCCCCGCGGGCACGAGGAGGAATCTCCGCCGCCGCCCGAGGACGATCACGGACCGGAGCCGGTTCCGGACGATCTGTTCGGCGGGAAGTTCGACGTGCCACCGGACGGGGAGGCCTACTACCGCAACGGCGCCCCCCGCCCGGCGATCGACCCGGCCGCGCTCCTGGACGGGCTGAACGAGAACCAGCGCGCGGCCGTCGTCCACTCCGGCACGCCCCTGCTCATCGTGGCCGGCGCCGGCTCCGGCAAGACCCGCGTGCTCACCCACCGCATCGCCTACCTCCTGGGCGAGCGGAACGTGCATCCGGGCCAGGTCCTCGCGATCACCTTCACCAACAAGGCCGCGGGCGAGATGAAGGAGCGCGTCGAGCAGCTCGTCGGCCCGCGCGCGAACGCGATGTGGGTGATGACCTTCCACAGCGCGTGCGTCCGCATCCTGCGGAGGGAGTCGAAGAAGCTCGGCTTCACCTCCTCCTTCTCGATCTACGACGCAGCCGACAGCAAGCGCCTGATGGCCCTGGTCTGCCGCGATCTGGACCTCGACCCCAAGCGCTACCCGCCGAAGTCCTTCAGCGCCAAGATCTCGAACCTGAAGAACGAGCTGATCGACGAGGAGGACTTCGCCGCCCAGGCCGCCGACGGCTTCGAGAAGACCCTCGCCCAGGCCTACGCCATGTACCAGTCGCGGCTGCGCGAGGCCAACGCCCTCGACTTCGACGACCTGATCATGACGACGGTCAACCTGCTGCGCGCCTTCCCGGACGTCGCCGAGCACTACCGCCGCCGCTTCCGGCACGTCCTGGTCGACGAGTACCAGGACACCAACCACGCCCAGTACGCGCTCGTACGGGAACTCGTCGGCACCGGCGCGCACGACGAGGACGTACCGCCGAACGAGTACGACCTCCAGCCCGCCGAACTGTGCGTCGTGGGCGACGCCGACCAGTCGATCTACGCCTTCCGCGGTGCGACGATCCGCAACATCCTCCAGTTCGAGGAGGACTACCCGGACGCGACGACGATCCTGCTGGAGCAGAACTACCGCTCCACGCAGACCATTCTGAGCGCGGCGAACGCGGTCATCGAGCGCAACGAGTCCCGCCGCCCCAAGAACCTGTGGACGAATGCGGGCGCGGGCGCGCGCATCACCGGCTACGTCGCCGACACCGAGCACGACGAGGCGCAGTTCGTCGCCGACGAGATAGACCGTCTCACGGACGCCGGCGAGACGAAGGCCTCGGACGTCGCCGTCTTCTACCGCACCAACGCCCAGTCCCGTGTCTTCGAAGAAGTCTTCATCCGCGTCGGCCTGCCCTACAAGGTCGTCGGCGGTGTCCGCTTCTACGAGCGCAAGGAGGTCCGGGACGTCCTGGCCTACCTGCGGGTCCTGGCCAACCCCGAGGACTCGGTGCCGCTGCGCCGCATCCTGAACGTCCCCAAGCGCGGCATCGGCGACCGCGCGGAGGCGATGATCGACGCCCTCGCCCAGCGGGAGAAGATCAGCTTCCCGCAGGCGCTGCGCCGCGTCGAGGAGGCATACGGCATGGCCGCGCGCTCGACCAACGCCGTCAAGCGGTTCAACACGCTCATGGAGGACCTCCGGACGGTCGTCGAGTCCGGCGCGGGCCCGGCGACCGTCCTGGAGGCGATCCTCGAACGCACCGGCTACCTGGCCGAGTTGCAGGCCTCCACCGACCCACAGGACGAGACGCGCATCGAGAACCTCCAGGAACTCGCCGCCGTGGCCCTGGAGTTCGAGCAGGAGTCCGGCGAGGGCGAGGAGTCCGGCTCTCTCGCCGACTTCCTGGAGCGGGTCGCGCTGGTCGCCGACTCCGACCAGATCCCGGACGAGGAGGAGGACGGTTCCGGAGTCATCACCCTGATGACCCTGCACACCGCCAAGGGCCTCGAGTTCCCGGTGGTCTTCCTCACCGGCATGGAGGACGGCGTCTTCCCGCACATGCGCGCCCTCGGCCAGACCAAGGAGCTGGAGGAGGAGCGGCGGCTCGCGTACGTCGGCATCACGCGCGCGCGTGAGCGGCTGTATCTGACACGGTCGTCGCTGCGCAGCGCGTGGGGGCAGCCCTCGTACAACCCGCCCTCCCGGTTCCTGGAGGAGATCCCGGCACAGCACGTCGACTGGAAGCGGACGGGCGCCACTGCCCCGGTCTCCTCGGGACCGGCGTCGGGCGTGGCGGCCTCCCTGTCGTCCTCCCGGTCGCGATCGTCGGCCTCGGGCGCGTCCGGTTTCGCCACGAGCCGCGCCTCCGAGAAGCCGGTGGTCTCGCTGGCCGTCGGTGACCGGGTCACACACGACCAGTTCGGACTCGGCACGGTCGTGGCCGTGAAGGGCACGGGCGGCAACGCCGAGGCGACGATCGACTTCGGCGAGGCCAAGCCGAAGCGCCTGCTGCTGCGGTACGCACCGGTGGAGAAGTTGTAACTGGCCGCGACCTACAGCCCGTCCGGCGTTTGAGGACGGGGCCGTTCAGGCCGAAGGGGGGTCTGGGGGCGCAGCCTCCAGGCTTCCTACGTAGGGTCCAGCCCATGGCTGCGCAGCCACGGCAGTGGGTCGATCGCCGAGCCCCCGCCCGGCCGGACCTCGAAGTGCAGGTGCGGACCGGTCGAGTTGCCGGAATTCCCGGAGTACGCGATCGGCGTGCCGGCCTTCACCGTCGTACCGGAGGCGACGCGATAGCTGGAGAGGTGGCAGTACCACGTCTCCGTGCCGTCCTTCGCGGTCACTATCATCATGTTCCCGTACGCGCTGTTCCACTGCGTGCGGACGGTGCCGTCGGTCGCGGCCATCACCGTCGTGCCGTACGAGACCGGGAAGTCGATGCCGGTGTGCACGGACATCCAGTTGATGCCGGCCTGGCCGAAGTAGGCGCTGAGCCCCTTCTGGGTGACCGGAAGGACGTACTTCGGGCGCAGCCGCTCCTTGCGGGCCGCCTCCGCCGCCGCCTTCTTCTTCTCGGCCTCCTGCTGGGCCTTGAGATCGATGCGCTCCTGCGTACGGCTGGCCCGGTCGGCGAAGTCGTCGGCGCCGGCGGAGAGGCTCCGGAGCTGGGTGTCCAGCTTGTTGTTTGCGGCGGATGGTTTCACCGCATGTGCGTCCGACGCGGTCGTCGAGGTGTTCTTGTCGCCGGTGAAGGTGCCCACGGAGGCGGCGGCGATACCGGCCACGCCCATCACACACGCCGAAGGCACGGCGATGGTCAGCAGCGCGGACCGCTTGGCAGGCGCGCGACGGCGGGAACGGGCCCCGCTGCGGGAGCCCGCGCGCGACGCCGGAGCCGGCGTGACGTCTTCCTGGTCGTCGAGGAGCGGGGCCGCCGAGGGCAGCTCGCCGGTGGCGTTCAACCGGCCGCCGTCCGGGGCGGATTCGTCGTACGAACCGTGATCGGCCTGCTGCTCGTAGTCGTCTGCGGGTCCGGCGGGCCCGGCGGTGTCGCCGGCCTCGGGGCTCTCGGAGTTCCACTGTGTGGCGTCGTACGCCCCGGTGTCGAAGGCCTGGGTGCCCCATTCCCACTGCTGGGTCTGGTCGGCGGGGGTGCCCGAATGGTCGGGCTGCAGCCAGGCGTTCGCGTCCCACTGGCCTGAGACGTCGTGCCCGGTGGCCTGCGGCGGGATGGCGGAGAGCGGCTGGTAGCCGGCGGTCCAGGCGGTCGTGTCGTACGCGCCGGTGTCATAGGCGGCATGGTGCTGGGCCGCATACGCGTCGTAGTTCAGGGTGTGGTGGCCGCCCGTGGCCCATTGGCCGGAGTCGTACGAACCCGTGCTCTCGCCCGGGAGGCTGCCGAACAGGGGGTCTGCGGCGAAGGTCGCGGTGGCGTGGCTGCCGGTCGCAAAACCGTTGGAGTCGTAGCCACCGTACGTGGTGAAGTCGCCGTACTGGGCTTCCTGTGTGCCGTACGACGCGTAGTGCGCCGAGGCGGCGTCGGAAGCCGGAGCCGGGGTGGTCATGGTCCCCGACGGGTGACGGTCGTTCACCAACTTCTCTTTCGCCTCGACAACAGGGGCTGGCAGAGCAGTGCGGTGACTGTACCCGGCGGTATACGGGCTCGACAATCTTCAACAGGTTTCGTGCGCGCAGGAAACGGGCATTCGGCCGTGTTTCGGGGGAGGGCGGGCACGGCTTTGGCCCTGTGTTCGAAGAATGTTCGAGGCCAAATGGCTGTCGCATAGCCGTGCGGGTGCTGTCCGGGTGCCGTCCCAGGGCTGTCAGCAGGCTGTACAGAATGCGGCGGTGCAGGATGCGGCAGTGAGGAATGGGGTCAGGCCACCGTCAGGCCGCCGGCGTGGGCGGCGGCTTCGGCTCCTGTTCGTTCGGCGTCGAGGGCCTGGCGTATGCCGGTCGCGACGGCGGGGTGCACGGGCAGGGCGAGATGCCCGATGCCGCTGACCCGTACGTTCTGCACCATCAGGTCCGGGTGGTCGATACAGGCGGTCTCCAGCGGGTCCATCAGGTGATCGAGGTCGCTCCAGAAACTCACGAAGTGCGTACGGCAGCCCGGTGCGGGCCGGGTCAGCTCCTCCAGCAGCTCCGAGCCGGGGCGCATCTGGCGGACGATCGGGTGCGCGTTCGCCAGCGGCACCACCCGGGTGCCGGAGTGCGGGGTGCCGAGCGTCACCAGCGTGCGGACGCGGATGTCACCGCCCAGCCGCTGCACGTAGTACCGCGCTATCAGTCCGCCGAGGCTGTGTCCGACGATGTCGACCTGCCTGCTGCCCGTGCGCTCGCAGATTTCCTCTATGTGCCGGCTCAGCAGCTCGGCCGCGGTGCGGATGTCGCAGGTCAGCGGCGAGTAGTTGAGCGACTCGACCTGCTGCCTGCCGTGCTGGGCGAGGCTGCGGCGCAGCAGCACGAAGACGGAGCGGTTGTCTATGAAGCCGTGCAGGAGGACGACCGGGGGTTTGGTCCCGGTCGGCAGCTGTGCGGCGCCGTCCGGCGACGGCAGCGGGGCCGATGATCCTCGGCGTTCCTGCGTGACGCCGGAGGGATAGAGCAGGAGGTGTCCCGCGAGGATCGCGAGTTCCAGGGCGGTCGCCTTCAGCAGGGCCAGCGAGAGTCCCGCCAGTCTGCTCGGAAGCAGCCGCTGGCAGAGCGGAAGAAGGGGCAGCGCCGCCCTCGTGACCTTCATGGCCGACCTCCTGTCGGCACGCAGGAGGACGCCTCTGTCCCCCGTGTGCCCTCGTGGGAGGCCGCGAGGAAGGCGGTCGACGGCCCTTCAAGGCATCGTCGACACGCCGCATCGCCACGGCGCGCGGCCTGCGGCGCGGTGGTGCGGCAACCTCTTTGCGGCTCCCGTTGCGCGTGTTCCCGCCGGAACGGTGCGCGGTGAACGTGTCCCATCGTGTGATTTCCCCCTCGGTCTTCACCGCGAAACTGCCGGTTGCGGGATGCTGGCGATAACGTTCGTTCACTTCCCCGGCCGGTTCGGGTACTGCAGTACTTGTCGGTAGGGATGAATGCAGTCGCTTCATGGAGGCAGTGATGGGTGTGGCAGCCGGTCCGATCCGCGTGGTGGTGGCCAAGCCGGGGCTCGACGGCCACGATCGCGGGGCCAAGGTGATCGCGCGTGCGTTGCGCGACGCAGGTATGGAGGTCATCTACACCGGCCTTCACCAGACCCCCGAGCAGATCGTCGACACCGCGATCCAGGAGGACGCCGACGCGATCGGGCTGTCGATCCTCTCCGGTGCCCACAACACGCTCTTCGCCGCGGTGATCAAACTGCTCAAGGAGCGGGACGCGGAGGACATCCTGGTCTTCGGCGGCGGGATCATCCCCGAGGCGGACATCGCTCCGCTGAAGGAGCAGGGCGTCGCGGAGATCTTCACGCCGGGGGCCACGACGCAGTCGATCGTGGACTGGGTGCGGGCGAATGTCCGTCAGCCTGCCGGAGCGTAGGCCTCCGGCAGTGCGGGCGCTGTCTGGTGCGGGTGGGCTGGAGTGGCCGGCCCTGGGGGTTCTGCCCCCAGACCCCCGGTCGGCCTGAACGGCCTCGTCCTCAAACTCCCCCACTCCCGGCTTCGCTCGAGCGGGGGGACCCCCACAACGGGCTGGAATGTGCTGACCGGCGCTGAAGCGGTCCGGAGATCGCCGGAACAGACAGGCCCTACGCCCCCAGCTCCTCCGCCATCGCAGCACGCAACCGCAAGGTTCTCACCAGGCGCTGGAACGCCTCCGCCCAGTAGCCGCCCGCTCCCGGTGACGCGTCCTCCGTTTCGTCGGGTATCGCCAGGAGGCCGTCGAGGCGGCTCGCTTCGGAGGGGTCGAGGCAGCGTTCGGCCAGGCCCATCACTCCGCTGAAGCTCCATGGGTAACTCCCCGCGTCCCGCGCGATGTTGAGCGCGTCCACCACCGCCCGGCCGAGCGGCGCAGACCAGGGCACCGCGCACACCCCGAGCAGCTGAAACGCCTCGGACAGGCCGTGTGCCGCGATGAACCCGGCCACCCAGTCGGCCCGTTCGACGGCGCTCAGCGTGCCGAGCAGCTTGGCGCGCTCGGCCAGCGACACCGCGCCCGGCCCGCCGGCCTCCGGGGCGGACGGAGTTCCGAGGAGCGCCCGGGCCCACTCGGGATCCCGCTGCCGCACGGCGGCCCGGCACCAGGCCGCGTGCAGTTCGCTCTGCCAGTCGTCCGTCACCGGCAGTGCCACGATCTGCCGTGGCGTACGCCCACCCAGCCGCACGGACCACGTCCCGAGCGGTGTGGCCTCCACCAACTGGCCGAACCACCATGACCGTTCTCCCCGTCCCGCCGGAGCCTTGGCCACCACACCGTCGCGTTCCATGCTCGCGTCGCACTCGTGCGGAGCCTCGACGGTGATCATTGGTGAGTCGCCCGTGTGGTCGACGGCCACGCACGCTGCGGCTCTGACGGCCATCCGTGCGGCGAGCGCCGAACCCGGCAGCGCGGAGAGCAACTCTGCTGCCGTCGCGCGCACGTTGCGACTGCGGTCGGCCAGCGCCTGTTCCAGGAAGGGCTCGTCCTCGGGGCCGAGTCCCATGCGCA
>Ga0207647_10003712_pt1 | contig 11418 bp, 9 predicted proteins | sample KBSCornC2_FD_184295 | JGI IMG/M metagenome (GOLD analysis project Ga0207647, IMG submission 184295) | Corn rhizosphere microbial communities from Kellogg Biological Station, Michigan, USA - C2 (SPAdes) (version 2) | ecosystem: Host-associated > Plants > Roots > Rhizosphere ...
GAGCCACAACGAGAGCGACGGACGAATTCTGAGCAAGGGCTACTCCGAGCGGGGGGTGGGTGGAGTTGATTCTAGCGTTTCTCGATTTTGCCTTCGGCGTATCCATCGGTAGATGGATGGCAGGGTCCAACTGCATCGCGTATTCTTCTACGCCAGGACCCGATATCCGTGTCGAAATCATCTCATTCTCTCCTTTCGTTTGCGCTCGTGGTTTTGCTGAGCGCGTCGCCGATTTGCATTCGCGCGCAGGCTCCGGCGGCCCCGGCACAGCAGGGGCCACTGCAGGGGACGAGCGGCGGCGTGAACACAGGCGGAACGTTTGCGCCGGTGCTGGACGCGCAGAAGCGGCCGATCACGGCAGGCGGCTTTGTCGATCAGGGCACGCCGATTTTTATGGACATTGCCGAGAAGGCCGGGTTGTCGAAGTGGTCGCATCGCGACGGGACCAAGGAGAAACAGTTCATCCTGGACACACCGGGTTCGGGCGTGGGGCTGATCGATTACGACAACGACGGCTGGCTGGATATCTACCTGGTGAACGCGTCGACGTACGATGCGCAATCGGGAAAAGCGGAAGCGCCACACGCCGCGCTCTTTCATAACAATCATGACGGGACCTTTACGGATGTTGCGGCGAAGGCGGGTGTCACCAACGACCGATGGGGCTTCGGCGTCGCCATTGCGGACTATGACAATGATGGCTGGCCTGACATGTACGTGACGAACATGGGTAGTAATCGGCTGTACCACAACAACCACGACGGCACGTTTACTGATGTTGCGGAAAAGGCCGGCGTGGTGCTGGGCGGCTGGTCAACAGGCGCTACGTGGGGTGACTACGACGGCGACGGCCGAGTGGATCTGTTCGTGCCCGGTTACGTGCACTTTGAAAACAATCAGCCACCAACGCCGAGTTCCGGAGCCGCGACGCTGGCGAAGAACTTCTGCCAGTTCCGTGGGACGCCGGTGATGTGCGGGCCGCGTGGCCTGGAAGGGGAGCGAGATCACCTCTTCCACAACAATGGCAACGGGACGTTTACGGATGTGAGCGAGAAGGCCGGCGTGGCGGACAAGTCCGGGTACTACGGGCTGTCGAGCGTCTTCATTGATCTGAACAACGATGGCAAGCCTGATCTGGTGGTGGCGGACGACTCAACGCCGAACTATGTGTATTTGAACAAGGGCGACGGCACGTTTGAAGATGCGAGTTATGCCTCAGGCTATGCGCTGAATGAGAATGGCCGCGAAACCGCATCGATGGGGATTGCGTTGGGCGATTACCAGAACAACGGGCGCATCGATCTGTTCAATACCACGTTCTCTGATGACTACGACGTGCTTTACCACAACGATGGTGATGCAAACTTCACGGACGTGAGCTACGAGGCAGGCGTGGCGGAGCCGACTGTACCGTTCCTCGGTTGGGGCGATGCATTCCTGGATTACGACAACGACGGATGGAAGGACCTCTTCCTTTCGAACGGCCACGTGTATCCAGCGGTGGACAAAAATGACTGGGGGACGACCTTTGCCGAGCGGCCGCTGCTCTTCCGCAATCTTGACGGAAAGCGATTTGAACTGCAGCCGGCGGTGACGGGTACGGGGCTGGCGGTGGTGCGGCCGGGACGCGGGGCTGCGATGGGCGACCTCTTCAATGACGGCAAGGTGGACGTGGTGATCAACAACATGGACTCACCTCCTACGCTTCTGCGCAATGTGAACGCCGACCATCATCACTGGGTGGGATTGAAGCTGACCGGAGGAGCGAAGGGGCCTCGCGATGCGGTGGATGCCACGGTCTATCTGACCGCGGGCGGGTTGAAACAGCGAGGCGATGTATACAGCGGCGGCAGCTATGCTTCGTCAAGCGACCAGCGGGTGCACTTCGGGATCGGCGACGCGAGCAAGGTGGACGCGGTCGAGGTCCACTGGCCGGACGGAACAGTCGAGAAGGTGCAACTGCCGGGAATAGACCGGATCTTCACCGTTGAAGAGGGCAAGGGCGTGACGGGGCACGCGCCTACCGCCAAGATCAAATAAAGTCTATTAATTAGTGGGGGGCGCCTGGCTTGCCGGTGCATAGTGAGCGGTGGCATGCCGCTGCATGTTGCGGCTGTGTACCTCGACGACACCGGCGAAGAGAACGGCAAAGAGAGCGACGAACAAAAGGGCGAAGGCAAGAAGGTGTTTGCGGGAGAGGTCGCGCATAAGTGCCAGCCATGCTCTACCGCGAGCGAGACGATCGTCAAGTGACTTCTGTCGCAGCCGAGGTGCTACTTATGCAACGGCCGGTCCCCGGCTCCTTTGAGCAGGGTTATCCCTGTTCGTTTGGAGGACACAGGTGCGGTAGAGTTTCGCACAATGAGTTCGGGACGGATTTTGTATTCGACCGCGGGGGTATTGGCTTCCCGCTTTCCTGAACGATGGAGCGCCTGAAAGGCGCGGTCAGCGATCGCGGCGCGGGACAGGCGCACGGTGGTGAGCGCCGGGTGCAGGAAGGCGCTGATCTCGATGTCGTCGAAGCCGACAACGGAGACATCTTCGGGCACACGCAGGTTATGGCGATGCAATGCGCCAATGGCACCGATGGCGGTTAGGTCGTTTGACGCGATGACCGCGGTGGGGAGTTCTTCTAGGGCGAGGAGCCGCTCCATCGCGGCGCGTCCGCCGTCGATGCGGTGATTGCCAATTTCAATCAGGGACTTGTCGCTGGCGAGACCCTTGCGTTTGAGTGAGGCGAGCAGCGCCTGGCGGCGGGTGCGCGCGGAGGCGAGTTCCATTGGGCCGCTGATGAAGGCGATGCGGGTGTGGCCGAGCGACGTGATGTGTTCGACAGCATCGTCGACGCCGGCAGTGTAGTCGATGAGGATGTTGCTGATGCCATTGGAAGGATCGCCGGTGTCGAGGAACACCATCGGGATCTGCCCGCGGTGAAAGCGGTCGATGAGGTGGGAGCCCATCTCGGAGGTCATGACGGCGACGCCATCGACCTTGCGCTCGAGCATTCGCTGCACGCAGATTTCGGTGCGCTCCGGGCTGTAGCCGGTATTGGCTACGATAACTTCGTAGCCATTGCGCACCGCTAAGTCTTCAAAGGATTTGACCAGCTCGGGGAAGAAGGGGTTGGTGATGTCCGAGATGATGAGGCCGTAAATGCGGCTCCGGCCAGAACCGAGTGCTCGGGCATTGGTATTGGGGTAATAGCCGAGCGCTTCGATGGCGCGGCGCACCCGTTCCGCGGTCTTGGGCGCCACCTTGTTGGAGCCGTTGATGGTACGGGATACCGTGGCGGTGGAGACGCGAGCCCGATCGGCGACTGCCTGGATGTTCATTTGCCCCCGAGCGGGATCCGTCGCGCTGGAAGGCCGGATCACCCGCGATTGACGCTTTTCACAAATACAGTGTTTGGCCGGCAATCGCGAGCTGCATCGTTTTCTTGACGGAAAGCTGCGTCAAGAATTCGTCCCGGTGGCTACACCACTTGTGAAAACGATTTAGACAGAGGATAACCCGGCGGGCAAGATTCGAGTTATTGTGAACCTTCTGAAGAAGTTGTGTGCTTGGGGTTGTAATCGGTTACAATCCTCACGGCGATTAACGTACCCGGGGTCAGGTCGTCAATGACATCGCAGCGTAATGCGTTTCCGCACCGCCGCTACAATCCTTTGCGTGGCGACTGGGTACTAGTCTCGCCGCACCGGACACAACGTCCGTGGCAGGGGGAGACAGGGAAGCCGGAGGCTGCGGCTCCGGTCCACTACGACCCCAAATGCTATCTTTGCCCGGGCAATGAACGCGCCGGCGGTCACCGGAACCCCGATTACACATCAGTCTTTGCCTTCAATAACGACTACGCGGCGCTGCTGCCGGATGCGCCCGCGCCCGAGGCAAGCGCATCGCCTTTGCTCCGCGCTGAACAGGAGCGGGGAATCTGCAAGGTGCTTTGTTTCCATCCGGACCACAGCCTGACGCTGGCGCGCATGACGGTTGCGGAGATTGAGACCGTCGTGGAGGCGTGGACGGCTCAATATGTTGAGCTTTCCGCTCAACCGTTCGTCCAGCACGTACAGATTTTTGAGAACCGCGGCGCGATGATGGGGGCGAGCAACCCGCATCCGCATTGCCAGATATGGGCGACGGAGCATGTGCCGGATGAGCCCGCAGCAGAGCGCGTGAACCTGAAATTATGGCGGGAGAGTCATAGTCGCGGCATGCTGGCCGACTATGTGGCGCTCGAAGTGGAGCAGCAGGAGCGCATTGTCTGCCGGAACGACGGATTTGTCGCCGTGGTGCCGTATTGGGCGGTGTGGCCGTTTGAGACGCTGGTGCTGGCACGGGAACCATTGCGCGAGTTGCCGCAGTTCAGCGCCGCACAGCGGCGGGCCTTGGCCGATATTCTCAGTCAATTGACCATCCGGTACGACAATCTTTTCCAGACCAGCTTTCCGTACACCATGGGGTTCCATCAGGGACCGGGGCCGGAAGACCACTTTCATGCGCATTTTTATCCGCCGCTGCTTCGGTCGGCGACGGTTAAGAAGTTCATGGTCGGCTTCGAGATGCTGGGCATGCCACAACGCGACATTCTGCCGGAAGACGCTGCGGCGCGGCTGAGGGAAGTGCCATCGGCGCACTACCTGGGGAGCAGGTCGTGATGAACAGAGCCAGAGCGACAGCGGAGGAGATGGAGACGCCGCGGAGCCCGACTGCGCGCGTTCTTGAAAGCGCTAACATCCGCGTGGAGGTGGTGCCGGAACTGGGCGGGAAGTTCATCTCCCTGCACAGCAAACGTACGTCAACCGAATGGCTGCTGCCCCCACTGAGGCCGTATGCCACTGCCAAAACAGGCGGCGGCTTTGAGGAGTGGGATGGCGGTGGGTTTGACGAATGCCTGCCCACCGTAGCGCCGACAGAGACTGCTCCGGACCATGGAGAGGTGTGGCGGCATGTATGGCGCGAAGAGCCGGCGGTCGGTTCGTTGCTGTTGCGGACGACGGCTCTCGGCGGCGCGTTGGAATTCGAGCGCCGGGCGCATGTCGATGGAACGAGCCTCGTCCTGGATTACTCAGTCAGGAATCGTAGCAATGCGCCGCAGAGCCTGGTGTATTGCGCACATCCTCTGCTTCGTGTGCAGGAGGGCGACCGGATTCTGCTCCCCCCTGAGGTACGGCAGGTGAAGATTGAGGGCTCGGCAGAAGACAAGCTGGGACGGCGCGGCGACCGCGTCGCATGGCCAACGCCAAAGGCGGGTGTGGATCTGAGCGTGGTCGGGCCGCCGGATGGAAGGCAGGCAGACAAGATCTTTGCCGGGCCGATTACGGAGGGATGGTGCGCGCTTGTGCGACCGTCACTCGACGAGGGAATCGAACTCGCGTTCAGCAGCGAGGTGCTTCCATACCTGGGTATCTGGATCTGCCGGGCGGCGTGGCCGGAAGCTGGCACGGCGAAACAATACACAGTCGCTTTCGAACCGACGGGCGCGGCGCATGACAGTCTGGCGGATGCCGCGCGCGATGGTAGTGCCTGGCGGCTCGCGCCCGGAGAGGGACGCGCATGGACGCTTCGCTTCCGGATCGGCTCGCGTGCCGAAATCGAAGCGAAGTATGCGCGGCCGGGGAGGGTTCATGATCGAGCTTGAGCCGCTTGTCCGCCGGCATGTGGAACACTTCGGCGTTGCGGAACGGGCCTTCCAGGCGCCAGGGCGCGTGAATTTGATCGGCGAGCATACGGATTACACGGGTGGCCTGGTGATGCCGGCTGCGATTGACTTCAATACCGTTGCAGTAGTGGGGCCGGCGAAGGGCGGCAGGAGCGTCATTCATTCGGTTGATTTCAAGAAGGAGTTCGAGTTCGACGCGAGTGCGCTCCCGGCGAAGGCGAAGCATGACTGGACGGACTATCCCACAGGCGTGCTGTGGAGTCTGAAGCAGTCCGGGGTCGTAGCCCCGCAGTTCACCATGACACTTCAGGGTGACGTGCCGCTGGGCGCGGGTCTGAGCTCGTCAGCATCGATCGAGGTTGCGGTTGCGCTTGCTGCGCTTGCGCTCGCGGGCAAATCGATGGCGCTGACCGACGTTGCGCTTGCCTGCAAGAGGGCAGAGAACGGATTTGTGGGCGCGCAGAGCGGCATCATGGACCAATACATTGCCTGCTGCGGAGTGAAGGACCACGCGCTGGTGATTGATACGCGTGACCTGGGTTCGCGAGCGGTGCCTGTGCCGTCTGACGTGCGGCTGGTCATCTGTAATTCCATGGTCAAGCATTCGCACGCGGGCGGAGAGTACAACGAGCGCCGCGCCGAGGTGGATGAAGGAAGCCGGGCGCTGCGTGCTGCGAACCCCGATATTCATGAACTGCGCGACGCGACTGTTGAGGATCTGGAGAAGGCGCGCGACTCGATGTCAGAGAATGCCTTCCTCCGCTGCCGGCACATCATTACGGAGAATGTGCGCGTGGAAGAGGCCGCCACAGCCCTGGCAGCCGGCGACATGAAGCGTATGGGAGAGCTCATGGCAGAGGCACACGCGAGCTATCGCGACGATTTCGCGGCAAGCTGTCCGGAGGTCGATCTGCTGGTGGAGCTTGCCGCGGCGGAGCCCGGGGTCATCGGAGCGCGGCTGACCGGCGGAGGGTTCGGCGGATGTACTGTCAACTTGGTTGAAGCGGCACATGCGGAAGCGTTCCGTCGAGACATTCACTCTGCTTATCTCGAGCGCGCCGGCATCGATGCAGAGATTTACCTGTGCCAGGCTGCGGCCGGGGCGTCGGAGCTTGCTCTTGCCAAATGATCTGCTTGCTCCCGGCGACCTGCCGGTGCACGCTCGGCTGATGTAGGGTCAAAGAATGCGCCGCCTCTTCCTGGCATTGCTGCTGATTTCTGCTTTCTGGCCGTTGATGCATGCTGCGCCGCCTGCGAAGCCTCAGGTCATCGAGGTCCCGAACGCGGACAACCGCGCGGAGCAGCTTACGAAGCACTACGTGCTGCTGGTTTCGATCGATGGCTTTCGCTATGACTATGCAAAGCTCTATGGAGCGCCGCACCTGGATGCGATGTCGAGGGACGGCGCCTCGGCGCCTGGCGGCATGCTGCCGGCGTATCCATCGGTCACGTTTCCCAATCACTACACGCTGGTGACGGGCCTTTATCCGGAGCATCACGGCATTGTGGCCATGAGCTTCTATGATCCGGCGCGCAAAGAGCGTTATGCATTCAACGATGCGAAGACGGTGACCGACGGAAGCTGGTATCGCGGGGTGCCGCTGTGGTCCCTGGCGGAAAAGCAGGGAATGCGTGCAGCCTGCTTTTTCTGGCCCGGGTCGGAGGCAGAGATCGCAGGCAAGCGGCCTAGTTATTACCTGAAGTACGACGATACGGTGCCGGATGACGAGCGGGTGGATCAGGTGGTGGAGTGGCTGAAGCTGCCCGCGGAGAAGCGGCCACATTTCATCACGCTGTACTTTGGCGAAGTGGATCACGCGGGTCACGAATATGGTCCCGATGCGGAAGAGACTCGAGCGGCGGTGCGCCACGTGGATGGCGAGATCAGCACGCTGCGTTCGAAGCTCCGGAAGCTGCACCTACCGATCGATCTGGTGGTGGTCTCCGATCACGGCATGGCGAAGGAGCAGGGTGACTGGATCGACCTGGACCAGTATGCGGATTTCAGTGGAGTGCAGACAGCGGGCGCGCTGATGTATCCGGATTCGGAAGAGGCGGCGGCGAAGCTCTACGCGAAATTGCGCATCGCCAACGGCAAGTTCACGGTGTATCGGCAGAACAGGATGCCGGCGGAGCTGAACTACACGGGTGAGCCACGCGTTGGCGACCCGGTGGTAGTGGCGACCGGCCCGTATTCGATTCGTGTGCATGGGCCGGACGATCCGACGAAAAGCCACGCCCCGAATAAAGGTGTGCATGGTTATGACCCGCGAATCGTGCCTGAGATGCGCGCGATCTTCTACGCGGAGGGGCCGGACATTCGCAACGGCGCGGTGCTGAAGCCTTTCGAGAATGTGAGTGTCTATCCGTTTCTGGCGGAGATTCTTGGGCTGGATGCTCCTGCGACAGATGGCAATGCTTCTGTGCTCGAGCCGGCCTTGATAGCCGCGCACTGAAGCAAAAGGACAGACGGCTAAATGGAAGGGATGGGGCAGTCCACCCCGCTTCCTGTGAGAGCGGCCGCGTCCGGAAACGTGCCCACTTAGATCGTCTGTGCTTTTGTTAACCGAACGAAGCAAGCCGTTATGATGATGACCGCATGACATATTTTCTGGGCTTGGATGCCGGAGGCACCAGCACGCGAGCAGCGCTGGCCGACGACCGGCGTGTTCTGGGTCGCGCGAAGAGCGGCAGCATCAAGGTGATGCGCGTTTCGGCTGTTGTGGCCGAGGCGAATCTACGCGCTCTACTGGATGATGTGGCAAAGAGCAGCGGCGTGCCAATCACGGAGGTTGCCTCAACGTGCATTGGCACTGCCGGGAACACTGTATCGACGGTGACGGGATGGATATGGCAGACACTCGGTCCCATGCTGCGCGGCGATCTTATTGTGTGCGGCGATGTGGAGATAGCGCTGGATGCGGCGTTCCCTGGTGAGGCGGGCGTGCTGGTGATGGCAGGTACCGGCTCGAACACGCTGGGCCGCACGTCGAAGGGAGAGCTGACGACGGTAGGCGGTTGGGGACCACTGCTCGCGGATGAGGGATCCGGGCACTGGATCGGACTCCGGGCGCTACGAGCAGCGATTCGAGAACACGATGAGCAGGGCAGCAGCAAGCTGCTGAATGCCCTGGCTGCGCAGTGGAAGATAGACACGCTGGAGCAGGTAGTGGAAGTTGCCCATACCAATCCGCCGCCCGATTTCGCGGCATTGACGCGCACGGTGGTCGACGTGGCCGCGCAGGGAAATCGCCTGGCGCAATCGGTGCTGGTCGGCGGTGGGCGGGCACTCGGGGAAGATGCTTCGCTTGCACTGCGCAAGGTGCTGGCACTGGAACCGACGGCGCCGCGCCGTGTGGCCTTTACCGGCAGCGTACTCGAAAACATTTCGATGGTGCGCGATGCGATGATCGCCGAGATTGAGCGCGAGCACCCTGGAGCTCAGGTGTTGGCCAACGCGGTAGATCCGACGGAGGGCGCGCTGTGGCGCGCCCGGCAGAACCTGCAGGAAGCGCCGTGACGGAGAAGATCGAAGCGCCCGCCGCCCGGCCACGCATTGGTGTACATCTCTCAACCGCGGGCGGCGTATTTCGGGCGGCGGAGCGCGCGCACGAAATTGGCGCGAATACCTTCCAGATATTTTCTTCGAGTCCGCGTATGTGGCGTCAGCCGAAGATCGCCGCTGATCATTGTGCGCAGATGCGTGAGCTGCGGGAGCGCTTCGATGTGAGTCCGCTTGTGATCCATGCAAGCTATCTGATCAATGTGGCTGCGCAGTCGGACACCGTCTGGAAGAACTCAATTGCGGCGCTGCGTGGCGAGATTGGACGCGCGCTGGAGCTTGGGGCGGAATACCTAGTGCTGCATCCCGGGTCGTGGCGCGGGATGACGCGCGAGGCGGGGCTGCTGCGGGCGGCGGAAGCGATCGAGCGGGCAATGGATGGGCTGGCGTGGCAGGAATGTGATTTCCGCGTGCTGATCGAGAACACGGCGGGGGCGGAATTCTCTCTAGGTTCGAATTTCGAGCAAGTGGGCGAGCTGGTCGAGAAGCTGCGGCCCCTTGCACCGGTTGGTGCGTGCCTGGACACGTGTCATTGCCATGTCGCCGGCTATGACATTGTGACCAGCAGCGGTTTTGAGGATACGGTGGCGCAGATTGAGCGGTTGATCGGGCTCGATACGGTTCGCGTGTGGCATATGAACGATGCGAAGGCGCCACGGGGCTCGAAGCTGGACCGGCACGAGCATATCGGCGAGGGAACGATTGGGGTGGGGGCCTTCCGGCGTGTTCTGAACGATCCGCGCTTCCGCCACTGCGCGTTCGTTGCCGAGACTCCGGTGGATGAACCGGGCGACGATGCGCGCAATGTGAACGTGCTCAAGTCGCTGGTAGGCAGGGCTGCTTCGACGAAATAGCTGCGCCAGCGGCGATACAATCGTTAGTACACATGGCAACCCAGCGAGAGACGCCCCGCGCGGACGCGAGCGCGGATATTCACACCAGTAGCGGCCCAGCTGCGGCGAACGCAGAGGTGCGCGCCGAGGTCCGTTACGACCCGGCAGAGATTGAAACGCGCTGGCAGGCGCGGTGGGCCGCGCAACCGGAGCTGTATGCAACCGAACCGGCGACGAGCCGGAAGCCGAAGTACTACGTGCTCGAGATGCTGCCGTATCCCTCTGGACAATTGCACATGGGCCACGTGCGCAACTATGCGATCGGCGATGCGCTGGCGCGTTACATGTGGATGCAGGGCTACAACGTGCTGCATCCGATGGGCTGGGATGCCTTCGGCCTGCCGGCGGAGAACGCCGCGCTCAAGAACAACACGCCGCCGCGCGAGTGGACGCAGAAGAACATTGCCGCGATGCGGGTGCAGATGGACCGCCTTGGCTTGAGCTACGACTGGGCCACCGAGGTGACGACGTGTCTGCCGGACTATTACCGGTGGAATCAGTGGTTCTTTTTGCGCATGTACGAGCGCGGGCTCGCATATCGCAAGAAGAGCAAGGTGAACTGGTGCCCGGAGTGCCAGACCGTGCTGGCGAACGAGCAGGTGATCAACGGCTACTGCTGGCGGCACGAAGAAACCCTTGTGGAGCAGCGCGAGCTGGAGCAGTGGTTTCTGCGGACGACACAATACGCGCAAGAACTGCTGGATGGGCTGGACAAGCTGGATAACTGGCCCGAGCGCGTGCGCACCATGCAGCGCAATTGGATTGGCCGCAGTGAGGGTGCGACCGTCGGATTTGCGATTGAAGGCCGCAGCGATGTGGTGAAGGTATTCACCACGCGCATCGATACGATCTTCGGAGCCACGAGCTTGCAACTGGCACCAGAGCATCCGCTGATTCGCGCTTTCGCGGACCAGGACGCGGAGCTTGCGAAGCGGGTTGCGGCACTTACAGACGAGCAGAACCACGCGCGCGAGTCGGGCGACGTCGGGGGAATCGAGAAGCACGGCGTCTTCACGGGGCACTACGCAGTGAATCCGTTCACGCAGGAACGCGTGCCGGTCTGGGCTGCGAACTATGTGCTGCTGGATTACGGTACGGGCGCAATCATGTCAGTGCCGGGGCATGACGAGCGCGACTATGACTTTGCATCGAAGTACGGCATCGCCATCAAACGTGTGATCCGCGAGAAGGAGCCGGGAGAAGCTCCAGCGCCGCTGCCGTTTGCTTCCGAAGACGCTGTGCTGGTCGATTCGGGCGAGTGGACTGGATTGAGCTGCGCGGAGGCGCAGCAGAAGATGACGGCC
>Ga0207647_10003713_pt1 | contig 11418 bp, 11 predicted proteins | sample KBSCornC2_FD_184295 | JGI IMG/M metagenome (GOLD analysis project Ga0207647, IMG submission 184295) | Corn rhizosphere microbial communities from Kellogg Biological Station, Michigan, USA - C2 (SPAdes) (version 2) | ecosystem: Host-associated > Plants > Roots > Rhizosphere ...
CGGACAGATCCACGTCGATCAGTCGTGGGGCAGGCAGGTCGTGTTGTTCGGCGACTTGGAGTGCCGCGGCGCCCGTCGCGATCATCGGCGCATTTATGCGTGGAGTCGGTGCCCGTAAGACGTAGCGCGCGTCGGCGGTGGTCAGGCGCCACGGGCCCTGGTCGCCATGGAGTGGACTGATCTCGAGCACTGGGCCGACCGCCGCCGCGGCCCAGGTCAGCAGGTTGCTTTCCCTCATGGCCGAGCGTACGCCGAGTCAGTGGTCGCCTGGGGTGATCAGGCCGGTTTCGTAGGCGAGGACTACGGCTTGGGAGCGGTCTCTGAGGGTTAGTTTGGCGAAGATTCGGGCGGCGTGGGTTTTGACGGTGGCTTCGCTGAGGGTGAGGGCGGTGGCTATTTCGGCGTTGGAGAGGCCTTGGCCCATGAGGGTGAGGACTTCCAGTTCGCGGGGGGTGAGGGCGGCCAGGTCGCGGTGCAGGGTGGGTGCGGGGGTGGCGAAGCGTTCTACCAGGCGGCGGGTGATGGAGGGGGCCAGGAGGGCGTCGCCGGTGGTGACCAGGCGGACGGCGGCGGCCAGGTGTTCGGGGGTCACGTCCTTGAGCAGGAAGCCGCTGGCGCCGGCGGACAGGGCGGCATAGACGTACTGGTCCAGGTCGAACGTCGTGAGGATCAGGATCCGGCACCTGGTCGGGGTGGCGAGGATGCGGCGGGTGGCCTCCAGGCCGTCCATGGTCGGCATGCGGATGTCCATCAGGACGACGTCCGGGTGCAGGCGCCGTACGGCGTCCACGGCCTCGACGCCGTCCGCGGCCTCGCCGACGACCTCGATGCCGCGCGCGGACAGGATCATCCGGAAGCCGGTGCGGACCAGGGCCTGATCGTCCGCGATCACGACCCGCGTGGTCACGGGCGCTCCAGTGGGAGCTTGGCGCGGACGCGGAAGCCGCCGCCGAGGCGCCGGCGGGCGTCGAGCTGGCCGCCGTACACGGCGACGCGTTGCTTCAGCCCCAGCAGCCCCCGCCCCTCACCGTCGGATGCGACCGGGCGGCCTCCGGTGAGGACGCTCGGCCCGGTGTTCAGGATCTCGACCCGGAGCGCGTGCGGCGCGTAGCGAACGGTCACCTCGGCGGTGTTCCCGTCGCCGTGCTTGAGCGCGTTGGTGAGCGCCTCCTGGATGATGCGGTACGCCGTGACGTCGACGCCGGCCGGTAGCGGAACCGGGTCGCCGGAGATCCGCACCTCGACCGGAAGACCGGCGAACGCGATCCGATCGATCAGCTCGCTCAGGCGCGTCAAACTCGGCTGCGGCGACAGTGCGTCGTCCTCGGCCCCGTCCGCCTTCGGTGCGAGTACACCGAGCAGATGCCGCAGCTCCGCCATGGTGTCGCGGCCAGCGGCCTCTACCGCAAGGAGAGCCGCCTCCGCCTCGTCGGGTGACGTTGCCAGCACCTGCCGGGCCGCACCGGTCTGGATGACCATGACGCTGACGTTGTGGCTGACGATGTCGTGCAGGTCGTGCGCTATCCGCGCCCGCTCGGCGTCGACCGCCTTCCGCGCCGCGGCCTCCCGTTCCCGCTCCAGCAACCAGCCGCGCTCCTCCAACGCACGCGCATGGGCACGCCGAGTGCGCACAGAGGCGAACGCGAGCAGGCCGGCCACCACAGCCAGCAGCGCTACCAGCAACCACATCACGAGATCCACTGTCCCAAAGAATGCGTGGCAGGTCGTACATCTCCAGGATGACAAGGCGCGCACTTTAGCCCGGCAGGCTGACGTCAGCGACCGTTCCGCGGCTCTAGCGTGAGGAGCATGACGGAGGACAACGGACAGGCGGTCGTACAGCTCACCGCCGTACGCAAGGACTACGGCGAATCCGCCGCGCTCGACGGGGTGTCGCTGGAGATCCACGCGGGCGAGGCGGTCGCGGTGATGGGACCGTCGGGCAGCGGCAAGTCGACGCTGCTCAGCATGGTCGCCGGACTGGACCGGCCGACGTCGGGATCGGTCATCGTGCACGGCGACGACCTGGGCACGCTGGACGAGAAAGGGCTGGCGCTGTTCCGGCGCCGGCGGATCGGGATGATCTTCCAGTTCTTCAACCTGCTGGACGACCTGTCGGCTCTCGACAACGTCGCGCTGGCCGCACAGCTCACCGGTACGTCGGCAGCACACGCACGGAAGCGCGCGCTCGAGCTGTTCGAGGAGCTGGGCATCGCCGGACGCCGCAACACCTACCCGGCGCAACTGAGTGGCGGTGAGCGGCAACGGGTAGCAGTCGCCCGCGCACTGATGAACCGCCCTGCCATCCTCCTCGCCGACGAACCGACGGGCGCGCTCGACACCAGGGCCGGCGAGCAGGTCATGGATCTGCTCCTGGACCTCAACCAGATCGGTCAGACGCTCCTGCTGGTGACACACGACCAGCAGCTCGCAACACGCTGCGCCAGCCGGGTCATCGACTTCCTCGACGGACAGATCGCCGGGGAGCGCAGCCTGGAGCGTACGCCGTGAGCGCCGTCTGGCCGGTCGCACGGGCAGCGGTACGACGGCGTCGCGTGCAGACCGTGGTGATCGGCGTCGTCGTACTGCTCTCCACAACGATGATCGTGGTCGCACTGGGCCTCCTGGCCGCGTCGAGCGGACCGTTCGACCACGCGTACGCGAAGCAGAGCGGTTCCCAACTGACGGCGTCGTACGACCGCAGCAAGGTGACCGACGCGCAACTGACAGCGGCTGCGCGGAGTGCGGCCGCTGTCGCCGGACCGTTCGCGCAGGCGACGCTTGAGCTCGACCGCACGCAGCTGATGGATTCACTGGTGACGGTGGGCCGTGCTGATCCAGGTGGTGCTGTGGATCGGCTGAACGTGTGGAAGGGGCGCTGGGCAACCAAGCCGGGTGAGATCGTGCTCAACCGGAACCCGGTCGACAAAGAGGGACGCGGGGGCCCGGAACTGAACGGCACCATGACAGCGGGCGGTCAGACGCTGACCATCGTCGGGTTTGCGTACAGCGTGAGCCAGTCGGCCGATGCCTGGGTGACACCGGAACAGATGAACGCACTGCACCCGACGGCGACGCAGATGCTTTATCGCTTCGCTCACGCTGCGACCAACGCCGACGTCACGGCGGGCCAGCAGGGCGTGACGGCCGGTCTGCCGTCCGATGCCCTCATCGGCACACAGTCGTACTTGGCGTTGCGAGCGATGGCAGCGGGCGAGCCCAACACGTTCGTACCGTTCCTGATGGTGTTCGGATGGCTGGGACTCGCCGTCGCCGTACTGATCGTGGCCAACGTCGTCAGCGGCGCTGTGGTAGCAGGGTTCAAGCACATCGGCGTTCTGAAGTCGCTGGGCTTCACGCCGACGCAGGTCATGACGGTGTACCTGGGGATGATCTCCATCCCGGCCGTCGTCGGCTGCGCCGCCGGGGTCGCGCTCGGCAACGTACTCGCGACGTCCTTGCTGACAAGGGCTTTCGAGAACTACGGCGCCGGCGGGCTGGGCGTGCCGATCTGGGTCGACATCGCGACGCTCCTCGGCGTACCTGCTCTGGTTGCACTGTCTGCCCTGTTGCCGGCGTTGCGAGCACGCAGTCTGTCAGCGGCTCAGGCGATCAGTGCGGGGAGCGCACCGCGGGCCGGACGAGGGCTACGAGTACAGCGGTCGCTGAGTGGGACCCGGCTGCCGCGGGCGGTCAGTCTGGGGCTGGGCATGCCGTTCGCGCGTCCTGGACGTACGGCGCTGACCCTGGCGGCAGTGGTGCTCGGAGTGACCAGCGTGACGCTGGCTGTCGGGCTGGGGAAGTCACTGACGACCTACCAGACCGCAGCGAGTCGAGCGGATGCTGTTGACCTGACGATGTTCGCCGGCCAAAGCGGCGGCGAGGGCGAGGCGCCGCCGGGTGCGCCCCCTGGTGCCAAGCTGACCGACGCCGAAGACGAGGCCGTACTGCGGGCAACGCCTGGTGTGACGTCCGTGGCTGCCAGCACGGACATGGGAATGCGGCTGCCTGGGACACGAACAGACGTCCGGGTCTCGTTCTACCGCGGCGACTTCGATCAACTCGGGTACCGGATCCTGGCCGGACGCTGGTTCGACGGTCCGGGCCAGGTGGTCGTGTCGGAGCGGTTCCTGCGGCAGCGCGGCCTGGCTCTCGGCGACACGATCACACTGCAGTCCAGGGGCAAGAGCGTACGGGCGCAGATCGTCGGGAAGGCGATGTACAACTCCGGCGACGAGGCGCTGTCCAACTGGGCAACGCTCGCGCTCATCGCGCCAGAGCTCCGGGCCAACCTGTACGAGGTCAACGTGAAGCCGGGGACCGACCTCGACGCCGTCGTCAAGGCGGTGCAGGCCAAGGACTCCGGTTTGGAGGAGACGCCCGGTCAGGACCCCGGCACGTTCGTGGCCGTCGTACTGGCGACCGTAGTACTGCTCACGCTGATGCTGGGCACCGTTGCGGCGCTCGGTGTGTTCAACACCGTCGTCCTCAACACCCGCGAACGCCGCCGCGACCTGGGCATGCTCAAGTCGATCGGCATGACGCCTGCGCAGGTGACCGCGATGGTCGTGACGTCGATGACCGCGGTAGGTGCGGTCGGCGGCCTGCTCGGCATCCCGCTGGGGATCGCTGCGCACCGCCTGGTCGTCCCGGCGATGGCCAACGGCGCCCAAATCGAACTGCCGGACTTCATGCTCGAGGTATACCCTGCGGGCCTGCTCGCCCTGCTGGTCGTCGCCGGCATCGTGATCGCCGCGGCCGGCGCGTACTTCCCGGCCCGCACGGCCGCCCGCGCCACGATCGCCGAGGTCCTCCACAACGAGTGAGCTTGGACAGGAGGTCCCACGGTGACACCGGAGCGGGTGTTGCAGTTGCTGGACGCGCTGAAGCCGCTGGACGTCTGGGTGGACGGCGGCTGGGGTGTGGATGCGCTGGTGGGCCGGCAGACGCGGCCCCACGGGGATCTGGACCTAGGTGTGGCCAGACCGCAGCTGGATGAGGTGGTGCAGGTCCTGGAAGGACTGGGGTACGCCGTGACAGATGCCCGGTTCGTGCAGGTCACCGTGCAGCTGACACATGCGGCCGAGGGGCATCGCGTGGACCTGCACCCCAGTACACCGGTCGCCGGCGGGACAGAGCAGCTCGACTTCGACGGCAACACGTACCTCATACCGCCTGCTGTCGAAGGGCAGATCGGCGGACGGTCGGTGCGCTGTATGCCGCTCAGTGCGCAGCTCCGGTCGCACCAGGGCTACCAGCTGAGGCCGGTTGACCTGCACGATATGCAGTTGCTCGAAGAGCTGGGGTCGGGCTGACTTAGGGCATGGACGAAGTCGTCGCGGGCAATCGGGTGGTGTGGGAGCGGGCTTCGCAGAAGCACGTTCACGAGTACGACGAGTTGCTGGCGGAGGCTCGCGGGGACGAGCAACTGTTCGCGCGGGAGCGGGAGCTGCTGGCGCCGGTCCTGGCGCAACGGCCGGTGGTGGTGCATTTCCAGAGTGGGCACGGGCTGGACGACGTGGCGTTGGTGAAGGCCGGCGCCGAACGCGTCGTGAGCGTCGACTACAGCTCCGTAGCAGCCGGTGCGGCGCAGCGCCGGGCCGACGACCTGGGCGTGAGCTGCCGGTACGTCGTGGCCGAGGTCCCCGGAGTACCGCTGAAGGACGCGTCGGCCGATCTCGTGTACACCGGCAAGGGCGCGCTGATCTGGATGCGGGACATCGACGCCTGGGCACAGGACGCGGCCCGGGTGGTACGACCGGGTGGGCACCTCTTCGTGTACGAGGCGCACCCGGCCGTACCGCTGTGGACCTGGGACCAGGACGAGCCGCGGATCCGACCTGACAGGAGCTACTTCGCCAAGTCGCACATCAACGACACGTTCCCCGGCAATGGCGCCCAGGAGTGGCAGTGGACGCTCGGCCAGATCGTCACCGCGATCACGACAGCCGGTCTACGGCTCCAGGTCCTCGAGGAGTACGCCGAGCCGTTCTGGCGCCCGCAGGACGACACGAGCGCCGCGGCGTGGTCCGGCCGACTCCCCAACTCCTATGCGCTGCTGGCGCAACGGCCGCTATAGATAAGGCAGCAGCTCCGCCTCCTCGCGGTCCAGGTGCGCGTTGAGCTGGGCGATCAGCTCATCGACCTGGGCCAGGACGTCCGGGGCACCGACCAGACGCTTCAGCTCCTCGAGCAGTACGGCGATCTGGTCGTGCTCCGTCTGGAGCATGGCGATCACGTCCGCCAGCTCCGGGTGCTGCTCCAGCAGCGACGGGAACAACATGGTCGACTCGCCGGTGTGGTGAAAGTGCAGGCCCTGACAGACCGTCAGGCAGTTGATGCGGAGCTGTGCGCCCAGCGTGCCCGACGTGGCGACCTCGTGCCGGATCAGGGCCAGCTCGCGCCGGAACGCCGCATGGATGGTCTTCAACGCCTCGGCGAACGAGCCTCCGCCGTGCGGCGGCGGCCCCGGCTTCTGGACCAGCGCGACGACCGGGATCGTCCGGGTGGTGCGCTGCTGGTACTCGCCCCACCCCGCGTCGGCCTCGACGAGTCGCGCGAAGACCTCGTCGCGCTCCGCGTCCCGCAGGACGACCGCGGTCGCCGGATAGTCGAACAGGCCCAGGTCGATGTGGACCTCGGGGTCGGCGAGCAGGTTGTGGTACCAGCCCGGATGTTTCGGGCCGCCGCCGGCCGAGCCGACGACCAGGACCCGGTCGCCGTCCGGGTAGTACCCGAGGATCGCGGTGCGCGGTGCGCCGGTCCGCGCACCAGTGGTTGTCAGCAGCAACAACCGGGAGTTCTCGAAAGGACCGCCGACCTTACCGTCGTTGGCCTTGAACTCCGCAATGAGTTGTGCGGTGAAATCGTTCAGGATTCGCTTCTCTCTCTGGTGTCATGACAAAGCAATTCGCAGACAACAGAGAAGCGGGGCGGGGCCCGCGCGGCGCTCAGAACGCAGCCGGGGACCCAACTCGGTAATGGCTCGAAGCCGACCCGGCAGTCACGTCGGCGATACTACCGTACGTGTCCTTGCCCGATCGGCTCGTCCAGGCCGGGGTCGAAATCCTCGAGGAGGACGGCCTCTCCGACCTCACGCTGCGCGCGATCGCGCGCCGTACGGGCGTCTCACACGGGGCACCGCGCCGCTACTTCCCGACCCACGACTCGCTGCTCGCCGCCATCGCCGCGACCGGCCTGCAGGATCTCACCGCCCGCCTGGAGCCCGACGGCGACGGACCGCCCGAGGAGCAGCTGGTCGCGGCCGCGACGAAGTACCTGGAATTCGCCGCCGAGCGGCCCGGGATGTTCGACCTGATCTTCCGCCACGATCTGCTGGCCGGTGCCGGCGGCAATCTGCGCGCGACCTCGCTGCCGCTGTTCCGGACGTTCGTCGACCTGGTCGCCCGGCTACACCCGGCCGACGCCGAGCTCCGCGCCATCGCGCTGTGGACGAACCTGCACGGCCTGGCCACGCTGCGCGCGACGAACGCGCTGGAGCTCCTCGGCACGACCGATCTCGGGCCGATGGTCCGGTACGTCGTCCACAGCCACCTGCACTGATTCGCTCACGGACCGTCGCCGAATGTATGCGAAAGGAAATCGTCGCGCGGATCGGCGAAAAAACCTCACGATTGTTGTAACGAGGGCCACACTGCGCCGATAAACGGGTGAGTGACCCAGCGGGGGGACCGAGTGGGAAACTCCGGTGTTTCTTCGGGACCACCGCATGTGGAGGGGGCCTCGCAGGTGCTCACCCGGGGCGGGGTGAGCACCTGTTCGAGGATTCAGCCCTTGATGCCCACGTTCGCCATTCCTTCGACGAACCGCTTCTGGGCGAAGACGAACAGCACGATCATCGGCAGCGTCGCGAGCGCCGTCCCGGCCATCAGATACGGCCACTGGATCTCCGCCGGGTTCTGGGAGAAGATCGCCAGCCCGAGCTGCAGCGGCCGCAGGTCGTCCGACGTGGTGATCATCAACGGCCAGAGGAACCCGTTCCAGGCGGCCTCGATCTGGAACACCGCGATCGTGATCAGGGCCGGCTTGATCAGCGGCGTCATGATCCGCCAGAAGATGCCGAACTCACCCAGCCCGTCCACCCGGGCGGCCTGCGCCAGCTGGTCCGGCAGCGAGACGTAGAACTGCCGCGCCAGGAACGTGAACAACGGCGCCGCGCCGAGCGGGATGATCAGGCCCCACCACGAGTTCAGCCAGCCGATCCCGCCCTGGCCGAGGATGTTGTTGCCGCCGAACAGCGGGATCGACTTCACGATCAGGAACAGCGGCACCAGGATGATCTGGAACGGCACCAGCAGCAGCACGATGAAGTAGTTCAGCAACGTCTTGCCGCCGCGGATCGGCAGTTTCGCCAGCGCGTACCCGGCCGTCGTACAGACCGCCAGCGTGAACGCGGTCTCGCCGACAGCGATGAACAGGCTGTTGCGGAAGTACCGCAGGAACGGCGCGGTCTGCATCGCCTCGACGAAGTTCCGCCAGCGCAGCTCCCCCGGCAGCCAGCCGAACTTCGCGATCTCCAGGTTGCTCTTGAAGGCGGTCAGCAGCATCCACACGAACGGCGTGATCATCAGCAGCGCGCCGACCAGCAGGACGACGTACAGCAGGATCCGGCCGGGCCGGAACGCCGACGGCTTCGCCGAACCCACCGCCGGCAACGAAACGCTAGTCATTGGCATCCGCCTTCTGGAGCAGGCGCCCGACGCCGATGAAGAGCGCGATCACGATCATCATGATCACGGTCTCGGCGGACGCGTAGCCGAGTTTCAGGTCCTGGAACGCGTTCTGGTAGATGTCCATCACCAGCACCCGGGTCTCCGATCCGGGGCCGCCCTGCGTCATCACGTACACCAGGTCGAACACCTGGAAGGTCCCGACGATCGACGTGATCAGGACGAAGAACTGGACCGGGCCGATGGCCGGCCAGGTGACGTTGACGAACCGCTGCCAGCGGCCCGCGCCGTCCAGCTCGGCCGACTCGACCAGGTCGCGGGACACCCCCTGGAGCGCGGCCAGGTAGATGATGATCTTGGTTCCGAGGCCCTGCCAGATGCCGACCACCATCAGCGACGGCAGCGCCGTGGCCGGGTCTGCCAGCCACCGGTTCGGCGCGAAGCCGAACAGACTGAGGAAGCCGTTCGCCAGGCCCGAGCCCGGGTTGTAGATCCACAGCCAGATCGTGGCCACCGCGACGGTCGCGGTCACGGTCGGGATGTAGAACGCCGTCCGGAAGAAGCCGAGGCCGCGGATCTTCTGGTTCAGCCCGATCGCGACCGCCAGCGAGATCGCCATCGAGATCGGGATCACCACGATCGCGTACAGCACGGTGTGCCACAGCGAGGCCAGGAAGTCGACGTCGCGGAACAGGTCGGCGTAGTTGCCGAAACCGACCCAGGCCCAGGTGTCGCCGAAGCTGTAGTCGGTGAGGCTGAGCACCAGCACTGCGATCACCGGGATCACGATGAAGACGCCGGAGTGCAGCAACGCGGGCGCGAGCAGGGCCCAGCCCGCGCGGGCCTGGCTGCGGAGCAGCGTGCGACCGTCCTTGGACGGGCTCACCTTGCGTGGAGTGGCAAGTGTGGGACGTTCAAGAGTTGTACTCATCGGGACTGTCCTGCCAGGTTGTGCAGCACCTTGGCGGGGTCCTTCTGTCCGAGGACCGCCTGGGTGAGCTGGATGTCGAAGTTGCCGCGCATCTCGAGCCAGTTGGACGGCACTTCGTTCTCGTTGACCGCGTAGACCAGGCCGTCCGCGACGAACTGGCTGAGCGGGTTGGACTTCGCCTGCGGCGAGTTGCTCGCGTCCTTGTAGGCCGGGACCTTCTTGTTCAGCTTGGCCAGCGCGTCCAGCGTGGCCGGCTTGGTCAGCGACTGGATGAACGCCCAGGCCGCGTCCTTGTGCCGGCTTCGGGACCCGATCGAGGCCAGGTCACCGCCGACGTACTCGATCTCCTTGCCGCTGTTGAAGCGGAAGAACTTCAGATCGTCACAGTTCTTCTGGCCGATGCCCTCGGCGGAACAGTCCACGCCGCCGTTGACGATGCCCATCGCGGCCTCACCAGTCAGCACCAGGGGTTGCTGCGCCGCGTTGGTCTGGCCGTACGGCTGCACGTTGTTGATCATCGACTTGATCCACAGCAGCGTGTCGAGACCCTTCTGGTTGTCGAAGTTCGGCTCGCCGCCGACGTACAGCGGCGTACCGGTCGAGGCCAGGAACGTCGTGAACGACTGCCGGAAACCGGTCGCGGACGCGAGGTCGAACCCGCTGCGGGTGATGTTGCCGTCCTTGTCCCGCTTGGTCAGCTTCTCGGCGGCGACCTTGATCTCGTCCAGCGACGCCGGCGGCTTGTCCGGGTCCAGGCCCGCCTCGCGGAACGCGCTCTTGCGCAGCGCGACGGCGCGGGCGTCGGCGATCAGCGGGTAGGCGTACAGCTTCTTGTCGTAGGTCACCGCCGGGATCAGCGCCGGGGTGCTCTTCTCCCTGATGTAGTCAGGCGTCACGCCGTACTTGCCGAGGTCCTCGAAGATGTTCTTCGACGCGAACGGCTGCACCCAGCCGACGCCGGTCACCATCACGTCGTACGGGATGCCGGCCGCGATCGCGGTCGACATCTTCTCGTTGAGGTTCTTGTACGTCGCGAAGTCCGGCTCGACCTTCATCTTCGGATAGGCCTTGTGGAAGTCGTCGACGACCTTCTGGAACTCCGCCTTGCCCTTCGCACTGGGCGGGAAGGACGGGAGCAGCACCCGCAGCGTCCCGGTCGCCTCGGCCGGGGGCACGCCGTCCGTGCTCTTGTCGATCACCCCGCTGCCACAACTGCTGACCACGACGCTGAGCGCAGCGGCCAGCAGGGTCAGTCCCACTCCACGTCTCACAGGGGAACTCCTTCGCTGACTTTGTTCAGCCGGGGCCTACGACCCCTAAGTGCAGCGAAAGTATGGGAAAGGGCTTTCCTCGTCAATACCCAAGCGCTCGAATGATCACATTCGATCAGGATCGGAACACGGACAGGTTCTGTTCCGCCTCAGCGGTGCCGCAGGAGGTGCGGATGTTGAGGGTGGGGAGGAGGCTCAGGTGCTGGATGGGGGTGCTGGGGGACTCGAGTTTGCGGAGGAGGAGGTCGCAGGCGGTTTCGCCGAGGGCACGGCGGGGTGGGGAGATGGCGGTGAGGGGGACCACGGCCAGGGACGCGGTGACGTCGTTGTAGGCGATCACCGCCAGGTCCTCGGGGACGCGCAGGCCGAGTTCCATCGCGCGTTCGACCAGGCGGGCGCCGTGTTCGTCGGAGTGCACCAGGACGGCGCGGCTGCCGAACGCCTCGCATTCGGCGAGGAACGCGTCCAGCTGCGCGATCGCGCCGGGGTCGTCGCCGCGCATCGGCAGGTCGACCGGTGACAGGAA
>Ga0207647_10003716_pt1 | contig 11411 bp, 9 predicted proteins | sample KBSCornC2_FD_184295 | JGI IMG/M metagenome (GOLD analysis project Ga0207647, IMG submission 184295) | Corn rhizosphere microbial communities from Kellogg Biological Station, Michigan, USA - C2 (SPAdes) (version 2) | ecosystem: Host-associated > Plants > Roots > Rhizosphere ...
GTCGTGGTGACGGCGGGAGCCGGTGCCGCGGCAGGGGCAGGGGCCGAGATCGCCGGCGGACGGTCGACATATTTCGGAGCTTCAGTGACGGGTGCGACTTCGCTCACCCGCGTGGCCGTGGTTGTCGCTTGTGGAGCCGAGGCCTGTTCGCTCGCCGTGGCCAGCGAGAGGCTGCGTGGGCCACCGGCCTGGGCAGATGCGGAAGCCAGGACCATGGCGGCAACCAGAATGATCTTGCGCATGTGAAATCTCCCCGTGTTGGCGTGACGGGGACGCTACGCGAGAGACGCGCAGCATTATGTGATCGCAATCACGCAGGCGACCGGACGATCTTGAACCCGCGCACGCTCACGCCAGCTGGATGCATCGATGAGGACGCTTGTCTGCGACGATCGAATGAATTCGGGGCGCTGGTGCCGCAAGAGGGATTCGAACCCCCGACCCCGTCATTACGAATGACGTGCTCTACCGACTGAGCTATTGCGGCGAACCTTGCCGGGGCCCGGGCGGTGCCGGCCCCGATACGCGCGCTCCTGATATCGGGCATGGCCCGAATTGGCAAGAACAAGCGGGATGCGAAATGCGGCTTAGGCGCCCCAACGGGACCAGAATCCGCGCCAGCCGCCGGCCTGGGCCTTGGGCGTGCCGATTTGTTCCGTAAATTCATCGCTTGGGCCCTCGTCATCGATGCCGGGATCATCCGGGGCACGGACGATCGGGATGACAGCGGGAATCGGGGCGGGTGCGGGCTTGCCGAGGTCGGCGCGGGTCCGGAACACGGGCGTTTCCGCCACCGGCGCTGATTCGGCCGGCTCGGGGGCCGGTTCAACCGGCTCGGTGGGCGTGACGACGGGCTCTGCCTTTGGCTCTTCCTTGGCCGCCGGAGGTGAATTGTCCTGCTCGGCCGGGGCCGGTGCAGCCGGAGCGGGTTCCATCGGGGTGTCATTCGCAGGCGCCGTGACCCGTTTCGGCGGCGGGGCCGCCAGCATGGCTTCCTCGAAGGCCGAGGACTCGATCAAGTCGCCCTTGTCGGAAGGAAGGCTCGCGACCGGCGTCTGCCACTGGAAGGCGTCGAGGCGGCCGGTGACCGGGGAGACCGGGCGCCAGCGATCACTGACATAGCCGTCGGCGGTCCAGGCCGGATCGTGGCGGGCACGCACCGCGCGCAAGGTCCAGGCGCGGGCGCGGCCGCCGTCGCCGTGCTCGGTGCGCTCGATCTCGGCCATCAGCAGTGCGACGCGCTGGGTCGGATCGTTGACGTAGGGCGCCAGCACCGCACGCGCGCGGGCAAACTCGGAGGCATCGATCGCGGCACGTGCGAGCGCGAGCTGGCCTTCAATATGGCCGGCTCTATCGGCAGGCGTCTTGGCCGCAAGCGTCTCGATCCGCTGCAAGCGCTGCCGTGCGGAATCGCCGATCCTCACATGTGCATAGGCCTCGGCCAGATCGGGATGCGGATTGGCGAGCCAGGCGGCCTCGACCAGCTTCATGGCGCGGCGCACCTGATGCGCCTCGCTCTCGAATTTTGCGGCGAGCACGGCGGCCGGCACCAGGGTCGGTGCGAGCTTGATCGCCTCCATCACGCTCTCGCGTGCGACGTCGCGGTCCATCGTCTCCAATTCCAGCGCGCGTGCGGTGAGCAGCACGCCGCGCTGGCGGCGATAGGCCGGCTTGTCGATCAGGCCCGCGGACAGGTTCGAATCGAGGATCGCGAGCGCGCCGCTCCAGTCGCCGCGCGCGCAGCGGAAGCCGAGCACCGCATGCGAGGCCCAGGTCGAGGACGGCGACAGCTTGATCGCTTCCTCCGCGATCATCACGGCGCCGACCGCATCGTCGGCGCGCTGCGCCTCGATGAACAGGCCGCGCAGGCCGAGCAGCCGCGTATCCTCGCGCTCGGCCATGGCGCGGAAGGCGCGCTGCGCCTCGCCGCGATTGCCTTCGAGCTGCGCCGACTGGGCGTGCAGCAGCAGCGCGAGCGGATCGTTCGGCGCATGCCGCCGCGCCGTCTCGGCGTGACGGCGGGCGAGCGCGGTATCGCCATGACCGATCGCGAGCAGGCCGTGGGTGATGGCGTGGCGGCCGCGGGCGTGACGCTTTTCATGGCGGCGGCGGCGCAAACGCCCCGGCGTCCGCCAGATCGTCGTCAGGATGCTCCAGACGAGCACGACGGCCGCGGCAAAGAGGCCCAGCAGGAACACGAACCTCGGCAACGTCGTTGAGGCGCGGAAACCGCCCGCGGTCAGGACGAGATCACCGGGCTGATCGGCAACCCAGGCCGCGCCGGCCGCCGCCAGCGCAATCAAGACAAGGAAAAGGACGATGCGAAGCATGACGATCCCTATACGCGCTGATTATTGCGCGAAGCTTTATTGAGCAGGCTTGACGAGATCCGCCATGGCATCGTCGGCGAACTTGCGGGACGCGGCGAGCGCGGCATCGCGGGCATTGGCCTTGTCGAGCCAGGCCTGCGCCGGCGCGCGATCGGCATCGGGCAGCGTCTTCAACTCGCGCCGCGCCTCGACGAAATCATTGCGGAGCGCAGCAGCCGTCACCCGCGCCACGATGGCGCCGCGGTCATTGCCGACCCCGTCGGTCCGCTCGATGCGGACGAGTTTTGACGCTCCCGCCTGGAGACGCTCGACGATGCCGGTGCCGCTGGACTGGGCATCCGCCGGCGGCGACAGCTTTGGCACGATGTTGAGGAGCTCGCGGCTCAGCGCAACCGGTGTCGGGATGCCCGACGATGCAAAGGTGTCGAGTGGCTTCAGCATGTCGGGCTTGGCCGCCAGCGACCGCGCCGCGGCGAGCTGCGCCTCATAGGGATCGCCATGGCGCACGGCGACGTCGAGCAGGGCCGCCGCCACCACATGGCGCAGCGGCTTGTCGTCCATCGTCTTGGCATCAGCGATCTTCTCGCCCTGCTGCGCGAGCTCGGCCCGCTCCGTCTTGCTGGCGCGCTCGAGCTGCGCGATGCGGTCGTTGAGCGCGGCAAGGTCAGGCGAAGCGGCGCCCGGCGCAGATTTCGCATCGTTCAGAGCGCTCGCGGTCTTGTCGGACTGCGCGCGCAGATTGGCGATGTCGCTGCGCAGGCTGCCTGCGGATTTTTCCAGCGCATCGATCCGCGCCACCATGGCCGGGTCGGCGGCGGGCTTGCCAGCCCTGGCTTCAACCGCGGCAACGCGACCGTTCAAAGCGTCGACCGTCGCGCTTGTCACTTGTGGCGCGGCCGGCGGCGCCTGCACGGCGGGCCAGCCCAGCATCCAGCCGACCCCGATCACGACGGCCGCCGCCACCGCACCGGAGAGCGGTGCAATGACCCAGGGCGAAACCGGAGGCGACGCGGGAGCGGCCGCAGCCTGCGCCTCGGGGCGCTCCGGCTCGGCGTCGGCCTGCTCGGATTTTGCCTGCTCGGGCTCGATGTGCTCGCTCGCCGGCGGAGCCTCGGGTTCGCCCGCCACCTCCTGCGGCTGGGTCGAGACTTCGGTCGCCTCGAGGTCGATGGTGGTCGGGGTGCGCTTGGCACGACCGGACTCGGGGGCCAATCCTGCGTCTTCAGGCTTGTCGTCGGCCATCGTGACGGTTCCTCACACTTCCATACCTTGCGCGGCAAAGGTCCTTGGACGGACCCGATCGCGTCGGATTCGGCCCGACCTCTTACGCCAAACGGGTGCGCAAAGCACGCTCCAAGGTGTCAAATAAGGCATTTTCGTCCGGCTTCGCGGCCACCAGAACCTGCGACGCACCGGCATCGCGCAGCACGCTGGCGACCGTCTCGGACAGGCAGCATTGCGGTATGGCCAGCGCCGAGATTTCGACGCCTTCGTCCCGCGCTGCATCCAGAAACGCCCGCGCGCTGCGCCGGGAATAATGCAGCACAGCCTCGATCCCATGCGCGGCGAAGCCCTCGCAGACATCGCGCGGGAGAATCTTGACCGGTGCCATGCGATAGGTGGTCTGCGTAACCACGTTGAAGCCTTCGGTGCCGAGTTCGCCGCCGAGATCGCGCGACAGATCCGCGCCGGCGAGATAAAGCAGCGTGCTTTTCTTCTTCAGCACCTTGTCGCGCGCACTTTGTATGACCTTGTCGCGCAGGGCCGCGGAATCGCCGCCGGCGATGATCACCTCGACAAAGCCGGCGTCGCGCGCGGCAGTCGCGGTGTGCTCGCCGACCGCGAACAGCGGCAGCTTCAACAGGCCGAGATCCTGCAATTGCGGCGCGACGGCACGGATCGCATTGGCCGATGTGACGATGATGGCGCTATAGTTCGCCTCGCTCTCGTCGTGGAAAGCGACCGGCTCGAACTTGAGCACGGGCGCGAGCAGCACCACATGCCCCCGCGCGCGCAAATTGTCCGCCGTCGCCTCATTTTCGGGATGCGGCCGTGTGACAAGAATGGACATCGCCTGTGTTCCCGAACCGCGTGACGGTGACGCATTCGCAAGGACGGCTGCGCGTGACGATTGCGCAAGCCGACCCCGGAATGCTACCGGACGTACCAGAACTCTGCTTTCCGGATGAGCGCAAGGGCGCAAATTGGATAACAATTCGCCAATGCTGGTATTGGGCATCGAAACCACCTGCGACGAGACCGCCGCGGCCGTGATCGAGCGCGCGCCTGACGGCAGCGGCAAGATCCTGTCCAACATCGTGCGGTCGCAGGTCGAGGAGCATGCCCGTTTCGGCGGCGTGGTGCCGGAGATTGCCGCCCGCGCGCATGTCGACCTGCTCGACGGCATCATCGACCGCGCCATGCACGAGGCCGGCATCGACTTCGCCCAGCTCAATGGCGTCGCGGCGGCCGCGGGACCGGGCCTGATCGGCGGCGTCATCGTCGGGCTCACCACCGCGAAGGCGATCGCGTTGGTGCACGACACGCCGCTGGTCGCGGTGAACCATCTGGAGGCGCACGCGCTGACGCCGCGCCTCACCGACGGAATCGAATTTCCGTACTGCCTGTTCCTCGCCTCCGGCGGCCATACCCAGATCGTCGCGGTCACCGGCGTCGGCCAATATGTGCGACTCGGTACCACGGTTGACGACGCCATCGGCGAAGCCTTCGACAAGGTCGCGAAGATGCTGGGCCTGCCCTATCCCGGCGGACCGCAGGTCGAGCGCTCGGCGGCAAGCGGCGATGCCGCGCGCTTTGCCTTTCCGCGGCCGATGCAGGGCAGGCCGGATGCCAACTTCTCGCTGTCGGGATTGAAGACCGCGGTGCGCAACGAAGCGAGCCGTATCGCCGAGATCACGCCGCAGGACATCAGCGATCTCTGTGCAAGCTTCCAGGCCGCCGTGCTGGACTCGACGGCCGACCGGCTGAGTGTCGGCTTGAGACTTTTCCGCGAACAGTTCGGCGCGCCGCGTGCGCTCGTAGCCGCCGGCGGCGTCGCCGCCAATCAGGCGATCCGCGGCGCGCTGCACGACGTCGCGCGGCAGGCCGGGACGCAACTGATCATGCCGCCGCCCGCGCTCTGCACCGACAACGGCGCGATGATCGCCTGGGCCGGCGCCGAGCGCCTCGCGCTGGGAATGACCGACACGATGGAAGCCCAGCCCCGCGCACGCTGGCTGCTCGACGCGAATGCGACAGCGCCCGCGGGCTACGGCAAGACGCGAGCGGGATTCTAGCGATGACCGCGTTCCAATCCGTTGCGGTGATCGGAGCGGGCGCCTGGGGTACGGCGCTGGCGATGGTGGCAGCGCGGGCCGGGCGGAGCGTCACGCTCTGGGCCCGCAACGCCGAGCATGCGGCGCGGATTGCATCGACCCGCGACAATCCACGGCTGCCCGGCGTGCGCCTCGCGCAGGAAATTGTCGTGACGAGCGAGCTGGCGCTCGCCGCGCGCGCGGACATGCTTCTGATCGCAACGCCGGCGCAGCATCTGCGCGGCGCCGTCAACATGCTGGCCACGCATCTGACGACGCAGACGCCTGTCGTCGCCTGTGCCAAGGGCATCGAGCACGGCACCCACAAATTCATGACCGACGTGATCGCCGAAGCCGCACTGCACGCGCAGCCGGCGATCCTGTCGGGCCCGAGCTTTGCCGACGACGTCGCACGCGGCCTGCCGACGGCGGTGACGCTGGCGGCCAAGGAGGAAGAGCTGGCCAGCAGCCTGGTGCAGGCGCTGGGCTCGCCGACGTTCCGGCCCTATCACTCCACCGACGTCCGCGGCGTCGAGATCGGCGGCGCCGCCAAGAACGTGCTGGCGATCGCCGCCGGAATCGTGGTCGGCCGCAACCTCGGGGCCTCCGCGCTCGCCGCGCTGACCACGCGCGGCTTCAGCGAGCTGGCACGGCTCGGCCGCGCCTGCGGCGCGCGCACGGAAACGCTCTCGGGCCTCTCCGGCCTCGGCGATCTGCTGCTGAGCTGTTCGACCGCGCAATCGCGCAATTTCGCGCTCGGCATCGCGCTCGGCCGCGGCGAGGCGGCGCCGGCGGGCAAGCTTGCGGAAGGCGCATTCACTGCGCCGGTGCTGGTCGAGCTCGCGGCCGCACGGAACGTCGACATGCCGGTCTCGCAAGCGGTCGCTGCCATCCTCGACAACAAATTGACGATCGACGCCGCGATCGAAGGGCTGTTGACGCGGCCGTTCAAGGCCGAGGAATGACATCTTCCGTCATGCCCGCTCTTGTCTCGGGCATCCACGTCTTGATATTGAACACGGAAGCAGAGACGTGGATGGCCGGGCATAGGCGAGCGGAAGCGACGCCGTCCTTCGGACGGCTATGCCCAGCCATGATGAACGGATAGGGCGCGTGATGAACTACTGGCTGGTGAAATCCGAACCGTCGGTGTGGTCCTGGGATCAGCAGGTGGCGAAGGGCGCCAAGGGCGAAGCCTGGACGGGGGTGCGCAATTACACCGCGCGCCAGAACCTCGTCGCCATGAAGAAGGGCGACAAGGCGTTCTTCTATCATTCCAACGAGGGCAAGGAGATCGTCGGCATCGCGGAGGTCATCAAGGAGGCCTATCCCGATCCGACCGACAAGACCGAAAAATTCGTCTGCGTCGACATCAAGGCCGACAAGCCGCTGAAGACGCCGGTGACGATGGTCGCGATCAAGGCCGAGAAGAAGCTCGCCGACATGGCGCTGGTGAAATATTCGCGCCTGTCGGTGCAGCCGGTCACGGCGGAGGAGTGGAAGCTCGTCTGCAAGATGGGCGGGATGTAGTCGAAGCTGCCGTAGCCCGGATGAGCGCAGCGACATCCGGGATGGTCCGGTCCCGCATGTCGCTGCGCTCATGCGGGCTGCGCTATCCGACTCACGTCTCCGGCAGCGCGAAGACCTCGCATGGCGCGGCAATGCCGCGCAGCGAATGCGATCCCAGCGCAACGAGAGCCATGTCCGTCTCCGCGGCGAGCGCGCCCGACACCAGCACGGTCTCGCGAAGCGGCTTGCACAATCCCTCGAGCCGGCTGGCGAGATTGACGGCGGGACCGATCGCCGTGAAATCGAGCCGGTTGGCGGCGCCGATATTGCCCCACAGCATCTCGCCGAGATGGAGCGCGGCGCCAAACGCGAGCGGCGGCAGGCCCTGGTTGCGGCGCTCATTGTTGAGATGGGCCATCCCGGCCCTGGCCGCGCTGGCGGCGCGCAAGGCCGCATCGCAGGCGCGGCGCGGTGATGCCTCGACCACCGGAAAGATCGCGAGCACGCCGTCGCCGATGAATTTCAGCACCTCACCGCCAAAGGCGTGGACGGCACCGGCGATGCGGTCGAACCAGGCGTCGAGCGCCGCGATGACCTGGGCCGGCGGTGTGGTTTCCGACAGGATCGTGAAGTCGCGCAGGTCCGCATAGAGCAGCGCGGCCTGAATGGTTTCGCCGAGGTCGCGCCGCAGCGGTGCCGCCAGCACCCGCGCGGCGCTGCGCTTGCCAAGATAGGCATCCAGCGTCGCCCGCAACGTGTCGCGCGCAGCGAGCACGGCAAGGGGCGTCGCGGCAAAACGCGCGGCCTGGCGCAGTTGCTCGATTTCATCCGCGGTGAACGGACGCGGTCCGATCCAGCCGAGCAATGGCCCATCGGACCGCCCGACGACATCTTCGTGCACGGCACCGTCCGCAATGCCGCGGAGCCAGCGGCGACCGGCATCGTTGGGCGGGTCGGGTGCCAATCCGCCCGGTGCAAAGCCGAGCGCTTCGATCACCGTGCCGTTCTCGGCTCGCCACAGCCAGGTCCGCTTCGCGATCAGCGGGTGTGGCACCTCCAGCGTCAGGCTGCCTGCCGCAAGCGGCACGCCGTCGGCGACCAGGTGCGCGCCGAGTTCCGCAAGCAGGCGGTCGGCTCCGGGACTATCGGAGGCGGCGTCGACGAGCCAGGCGAGGGTCGGAGCGAGGTGCATGGCCCGATCATGGCGAAGGCAGGCCGTCTTTGTCACGAGGCAATCCTTGACGTACCGCTCGGCCGCCGCCATGTCCCAATGTCAGCCCCAGGGATGATCGCCGATGACCGAACCGTTCGTAGTGCGACGCGAGACCCAGATCGCAGCCCCACGTGCCACCGTCTTCGCCTATTTGACCGATCCCGAGAAGATCTTGAGCTGGATGGGCTCCGACGCGACCACGGAGCTGCATCCCGGCGGGCTCTATCTGCTCAAGGGCGTCGGCCCGCGCGGCGGCTCAGCCCGCGGCGCCTTCCGCGAGGTCGTGCCGGTGCATCGTCTGGCCTACACGTTTGGCTGGGAGGGCGGCCAGGAAGTGCCGCCCGGCTCGAGCCTGATCGAGATCGACCTGATCGAGCGCGACGGCGGCACGCTGCTGCGCATGACCCATAGCGGGCTGCCGACCGAGGAACAGGCCGCCGCCCACGCGAAGGGTTGGGCGCACTATCTGGAGCGACTCACCGCCGCAGCCGCAGGCAACGATCCCGGTCCCGACAAGGGTGTTTCAGACAAGATGTAGCGACGGGCGGCTTAGACCGCCGCGGTCGCGACCACCTGCGCCAGAAGCTGCTCGCGCCTTGCCTGCGAGCGCTGGCCCTTCATGGTCGCGGCGAAACGCTCGAGGATGCCGTCCTCGAAGGCGGTGACGATGGTGTCGTGGACATAGCTCTTGCGGCAGATCGCCGGCGTGTTGGAGAGCTTGTCGGCCGCGGCATGGATCGCGTCCAGCACCTGCTTCTTGCGGCCGCGCTGGCTGGTCGCCGGCGTGATCCGCGACAGCGATTCCACCACAACGGCTGAGGCCATCAGCGTGCGAAAATCCTTCAGCGAAATCTTGATGCCGGCGATCTCGCGCAAGAACGCGTTCACCTGCGTGGTGTTGACCGCGCGCACGATGCCGTAGGCATCGCGATACTGGAACATGCGCTTGCCGGGAACGCCGCGCAGGATGCCGATGGCGCGCACCAGCTTGGCCGCGTCGCATTCCTTGCGCACTGCCTTGCCGCCCTTCGCCTTGAAGGTCAGCACGAAGCAATCGTCTTCCAGCGTCACGTTCGACTTCAGCAGCGTGGTGGCGCCGCGGGTGCCGTTGAGGCGGGCATAGGATTCGTTGCCGGGACGGATCGCGGTGCGCGCGATCAATTCGATCACGGCCGAGAGCGCGAACTCGCGCGTCGGCTCGTCGCCCGACAGGAACGCCGAGACCTTGCGCCGGATCTTTGGCAACGCGCCGACGAGCTTCTCCAGGCGATGCGCCTTGCGGTGCTCGCGGACCTTCTCCCAGTCGGCGTGATAGCGATATTGCAGCCGGCCCGCGGCATCGCGTCCCACGGCCTGGAGATGCGTGCTCGGATCGGCCGAGTAGCGCACCTCGCGATAGGCCGGCGGCACCGCCATGGCGTGCAGCCGGCGGATGGTGCGGGCGTCGCGGATATGGGCGCCGTTGGGGCGGACGAAGGAATAGCCCTTGCCGCGCTTGATGCGCCGGATCTTCAGCTCGTTCTGGTCGCCGAGCCGCAGGCCCAGCTCCTTGGCGAGGGCCTCGACCGTCGCCGCGGGCGCCGTGTCGAAGACCTTCTTCGGGCTCGGACGCCTGAAAGAGGCCGGTTTCGGCCATTGTCCAAGGGCTTTGGCCAGTGCAATAGCCGCAGGATCGGCTGAAGCGGGCCGTATCGTCCCGAGATTCTGCTGATCCATCATAGTCTTATGCCTTAGCCCTGTCTGTTATCGGTCAATGCCGTTGTTCTGATTTTTGTTCCGAGGGGTCTCTTTGGACCCGGGTTGGCCATTTAGGGTGTTCCGAACCGTATTGCGAGTCCCGAATCAGTGAGTGATGGTTTCTAAATACCTCTATTGATGCATGAGGCCTCTGCGCAGGCCCGTTCCGCGGATCTGGGTAAAGACCCAAAAGCCCCCGTCGGGCCTGTTTCAGATTTGCGACAATCGCAGCAGGTGGCCTTGATCCTCCGCATGGCCGGCGGCCCGCCGAAGGTCCAGCTTGTGCTCCTTGTCGGGTCCGGTTAGCCCGACGCATAATCAGTCAATGATCAAGTCGGCTCGCCGGTTCGCTAGCGTTCGGCCTGCCGTATGTGGAGGGAAAGCATGTCCGAGAAGATCTACGACGTCCCCGCGGAATGGACCAAGCGCGCCTGGGTCGACCAGGCCAAGTACAAGGACATGTACGCCCGCTCGATCTCAGACCCGAACGCGTTCTGGGCGGAACAGGCCAAGCGCATCGACTGGATGAAGACACCGACGAAAATAGAGAACGTCTCCTTCGCGCCCGGCAACATCTCGATCAAATGGTTCGAGGACGGCGTCCTCAACGTCGCCCATAATTGCATCGACCGGCACCTGCACACGCGCGGCAACCAGACCGCGATCATCTGGGAAGGCGACGATCCCTCGCAGTCGAAGCACATCACCTACAAGGAGCTGCACGACGAAGTCTGCCGGATGGCCAACATCCTGCGCACCCGCAACGTCAAGAAGGGCGACCGCGTCACCATCTACCTGCCGATGATCCCGGAAGCGGCCTATGCGATGCTCGCCTGCGCCCGCATCGGCGCTGTTCACTCCGTGGTGTTCGCGGGCTTCTCGCCGGACAGCCTTGCCCAGCGTATCAATGACTGCCAGTCCAAGGTGATCATCACCGCGGACGAAGGCCTGCGCGGCGGCAAGAAGGTGCCGCTGAAGGCCAATGTCGACGCGGCGCTCGCCAAGGCCGACGGCGTCGACTGGGTCGTCGTTGTCAAGCGCACCGGCGGCACGGTCGAGATGAATCCGTCGCGCGATCTCTGGTATCACGACGCCGCCAAGATGGTGACGACGGAATGCCGGGCCGAGCACATGCACGCCGAGGATCCGCTGTTCATCCTCTACACGTCGGGCTCGACCGGCCAGCCCAAGGGCGTGTTGCACACCTCGGGCGGCTATCTCGTGTTCGCCGCGATGACGCATCAATACGTCTTCGACTATCACGACGGCGACATCTACTGGTGCACCGCCGACGTCGGCTGGGTCACC
>Ga0207647_10003717_pt1 | contig 11411 bp, 12 predicted proteins | sample KBSCornC2_FD_184295 | JGI IMG/M metagenome (GOLD analysis project Ga0207647, IMG submission 184295) | Corn rhizosphere microbial communities from Kellogg Biological Station, Michigan, USA - C2 (SPAdes) (version 2) | ecosystem: Host-associated > Plants > Roots > Rhizosphere ...
GGGTGAGGCGCTCGCCTGCGGTCTGCCGAAGCCGGCCGGTGCGGTCACGGAGGCCCGGTAGCCGAGGAGCCCGACGGTGGCCAGGGCGGCCACGGTGAGCCCGAACACGAATCCGGAGCTGCTCCTCGCCACGGTCGCCACCTGCCCCATTCGCCTCGAACGTCGTGCCTTTCGGCGACCGTAGCAGCCCGCACACGCCTGACCGGGGCGGCGATGCGCGAGGCGCAGGAGCCGTAGGCTGTTTGCGTGCTCTTGCTCGCTCTGGATACCGCAACCCCAGCCGTGACCGTCGCCCTGCACGACGGCACGGACGTCATCGCCTCCTCGAGTCAGGTGGACGCGCGTCGGCACGGTGAGCTGCTGCTGCCGGCCGTCGACCGGGTGCTCGCCGAGGCCGGGCTCAGGCTCGACGCCGTCACCGGCATCGTCGTCGGCATCGGGCCCGGCCCCTACACCGGGCTGCGCGTCGGCCTGATGACCGCGGACACCTTCGGGCTCGCGCTCGGTGTCCCCGTGCACGGCGTGTGCACGCTCGACGGTCTGGCGTACGCGGCCGACATCGAGAAGGGCCCCTTCGTCGTGGCGACCGACGCCCGGCGCAAGGAGGTCTACTGGGCGCGCTACGCCGACTCCCGGACCCGGCTGACCGACCCCGCCGTCGACCGGCCCGCCGACATCGCCGACCGGGTGGCCGGGCTGCCCGCAGTGGGTGCGGGCGCGCTGCTGTACCCGGACACCTTCCCGAACGTGCACGAGCCGGAGCACGTGTCGGCCGCCGCGCTCGCGAGTCTGGCCGCCGAGCGGCTGGCCAAGGGCGAGGAACTGCCCGAGGCCCGCCCGCTGTACCTGCGCCGTCCGGACGCCCAGGTCCCCAAGAACTACAAGGTGGTCACCCCCAAGTGACCGAACCCGTGACCTCTCGACTGCGCGAGATGCGCTGGTGGGACATCGACCGCGTGCTCGAACTGGAGAAGGACCTCTTCCCCGAGGACGCCTGGTCCCGCGGCATGTTCTGGTCCGAACTGGCCCATGCCCGCGGGCCCGAGGCGACGCGCCGCTATGTCGTCGCCGAGGACGCCGAGGGGCGGCTGGTCGGGTATGCCGGCCTCGCCGCCGCCGGCGACCTTGCCGACATCCAGACCGTCGCCGTCGCCCGTGACCAGTGGGGCACGGGGCTCGGCGGGCAGCTGCTGACCGAGCTGCTGCGGGCCGCCACCGCCTTCGAGTGCGCCGAAGTGATGCTGGAGTGCCGGATCGACAACATCCGCGCCCAGAAGCTCTACGAGCGCTTCGGCTTCGAGGCCATCGGTTTCAGGCGCGGCTACTACCAGCCGGGCAATGTGGACGCCCTGGTGATGCGTCTGACCACGCAATCCGACAGCGGCTCCGCCGCCGGACCGACCTCCGAACGGGAAACCGAGATCCATGGCTGACGAACCCCTGGTCCTGGGGATTGAGACCTCCTGCGACGAGACCGGCGTCGGCATCGTCCGCGGCACCACCCTGCTGGCCGACGCCGTCGCGTCCAGTGTCGACGAGCACGCCCGCTTCGGCGGCGTCGTCCCAGAGGTCGCCTCGCGCGCCCACCTGGAGGCGATGGTGCCGACGATCGACCGCGCGCTGAAGGAGGCGGGGGTGAGCGCGAGGGACCTGGACGGCATCGCGGTCACCGCCGGTCCGGGTCTTGCCGGTGCGCTGCTGGTCGGCGTGTCGGCGGCGAAGGCGTATGCGTACGCGCTGGGCAAGCCGCTCTACGGCGTCAACCACCTCGCCTCCCACATCTGCGTGGACCAACTGGAGCACGGCGCCCTGCCCGAGCCGACGATGGCGCTCCTGGTGTCCGGCGGGCACAGCTCGCTGCTGCTGTCGACGGACATCACTTCGGACGTACGTCCCCTGGGCGCGACCATCGACGACGCGGCCGGTGAGGCCTTCGACAAGATCGCGCGGGTGCTGAACCTCGGCTTCCCGGGCGGCCCGGTCATCGACCGGTACGCGCGCGAGGGCGACCCGTCGGCGATCCCGTTCCCGCGCGGGCTGACCGGTCCGCGCGACCCGGCGTACGACTTCTCCTTCTCCGGGCTGAAGACGGCCGTGGCCCGCTGGATCGAGGCCAAGCGGGCGGCGGGCGAGGAGGTGCCGGTGCGGGACGTGGCGGCCTCCTTCCAGGAGGCGGTCGTCGACGTGCTGACCCGCAAGGCCGTACGGGCCTGCAAGGACGAGGGCGTCGGCCATCTGATGATCGGCGGCGGTGTGGCCGCCAACTCCCGGCTGCGCGAGCTGGCCCGGCACCGCTGCGAGGCGGCCGGGATCGAACTGCGGGTGCCGCGGCCGAAGTTGTGCACCGACAACGGGGCGATGGTGGCGGCGCTCGGTGCGGAGCTGGTGGCCCGCAACCGGGCGGCGTCGAGCTGGGACCTGTCCGCCGACTCGTCGCTGCCGGTGACGGAGGCGCATGTGCCCGGGCACGAGCACGACCACGATCACGTGCACGAGGTCAGCAAGGAGAACCTGTACTCGTGACGGTCGCGTTGATGTGGGAGGCGCGGGCGGCCGAGGGACGGGGCGAGGAACTGCTCGCCTGGGCCCGGGCGCAGGAACTGCCGGCCCGGCCGCTGCGCCGGGAGACCTTCCGGGCCGCACAGGACCGCGTCCTCGTCATCACCTGGTGGGACGCCCCGTACGACGCAGACCTGCCTGAACTCCCAGAGCCGGACGGGGAGTTGGCATCCCGTGCGGTGCACCGGTGGCGGTTCGAGTCGGTGGCGACCGACTGAGCATGTCCGTTCGGCGCACATATGTACGGTTATGTGTGTCATATGACACATGCCCATTTACTCTGTTACATATCTCACTTGCGTAAAACCAGACAACTTCTCCTGTCCGCCCTCAGTTCGGACGGATACATTCCTCAATCTCGGTATGCGTCTTCTGGCCGTTTTCGTCGCCGGCGCATGCCATCGGGGAGAGGGCTGGGGGGCCAATGCAGGTGGGCGAGATGGCGGTCGAGGCTGTCCGGATTCTGACGCATTCCATGACGTCGGCGGCCTCGGGTGCGGGGGAAGTGGTACAGGGGGTGGCGACGCGGCTGCTGTCGGATCTGGTCGCCGACCGGCTGCGGAGCAGGGGGAACGAGCGGGAGTGGGAGAGCTTCACCCGGGACCCGCGCAACAGCTCCCTGGTCGAGTACCTGTTGAGACAGGCGGCGGAGGACGACGCCGACTTCCGGCTCGCGCTCGCCGAGGCGGTGCGCGGCGCGAAGGCCGAGCGGCCGGCCGGGGTGAGCGTGAAGTCGATCAGTATCGGCCGGGACGGCGACGCGCAGATCGGCGACCGCCGGGACACCTACGGGGACCACAACCGGGTGGTGAGCGGCGGCAGTTCGCTCTACGAGGGTGAGGTCACCCAGCACCGGGACGGCGACACGTACGAGGGGGACGTCCGCAACGACAACCCCTTCGGACGGTACGTGCTGATCGCCCTGGCCGTCCTGGCGCTGCTCCTCCTCGTGTTCAAGGGCATCCCGGCCGTCATCGGCGGCGGCAGCGGCGACGGCCTCTCGGCCTCCTCGACCTGCAAGGACTTCCTGAACACGGACCAGGGGACCGAGTCGCAGGCACTCGTCGACATCGCGACGTCCAAGGGGCTCGGCGGCTTCGGCAGCCCGCTCGCGCTGCCGGCCATCCGCTACGAGTGCAGTTACCACCCGTCCGAGTCGCTGGGCGCGGTGATCGAGCAGTACAAGGGCCAGTTCTGACGCACGCCGCGGCGGGCGTTCTGACGTAGGGGGGATTCATCATGCATTGGGGTGTCTACGAAGTCTTCTCCGTGATCTCGGGGGCCGTGCTTCTCATGTGCGGGCTCATGCTGCCCGGGGTCACCGTGAAGGACAGGGCCTGGTCGGTGATCGGCGGCGCGTTCCTGCTGGTCTACGGCGTCTATGTCGCCAAGCAGACGTCGGGGACGTACTACTTCCCGGTGGTCGTGTTCATCATCCCGGTGGGAGCGGTGCTCTATCTGCTGGGCGCCGCCTTCGGTCTGACAGGGTCCGAGGCCGCGGGCGGCCGGGACGACGGCGAGTGAGAGAGGGGGGCCGCCATGACCGACGACATCGCATACGGGCCCACCGAGGCCCGGCCCGGCCAGCCCACGTGTCTGCGGGGAGACTGCCGGCAGTACAACAAGCTGGAACTGGACCGTAGTTGTCGCGGCTGCGGACGCCGGACGTCGATCCGGCCCCAGGCCGATCTGTTCGAGAGACTGGGCTACCAGGGGCGGACCGCGCCGGTGCCTCCGATGCCGGCGGGCGCGCCGCCCATGCCGCTCGCACCACCGCGTCCGTCGGTGGGTCCCGTCCCGTCGGCACCGCCGGCGTGGGGGCCACCGATGCCGATGCCCGCACCGCCGCCCGCTCCCGGGCTCGGGGCGCGGGAGACCCTCTCCCGTGCCGTGTTCGGCGGTTTCTGGTGTGTGATCGGGGTGCTGGGTGTCGTCGCCGCGGTGTCGGGGCTTGCCAGGGAGGACGTCGGCGGGTTCCTGCTGAGCGCGCTGGTCGCCACGGCGAGCGGCTTCTACGCCCGCTACATCTTCCGCGGCGGCCGGTTCCGGATTCTCTTCTGGTAGGCGGCTGTTCAGCCGTGGCTGGGCGCCGTTCCGGCGGGTGAGTACGAGAGGTGCCACCGTTCCCTGGGGTCGGGGGCCAGCCACAGGCGTCGGCCGGTGCTGTGCTCCCAGCCCGTGGCCGCCACCGCATTGCCGAGCCAGTCCAGGCCGACGGCCAGCAGGACCACGACGATTCCGGTGTCCCGGATGACGAACACGCACAGGGCCGACAGCAACAGCAGTCCGGTCATGCGGGGGGCGAAGGCGGCGCGGTGCGGACGCTCCTCGGTGTCCGGCGCGAGTGCCGCCGCCTCGAACTCCCGCAGCCGGCCGACCCACTTGAGCCGGGACGCCCGCAGCAGCGCCGACACCACGAGGAAGCCGAGCGTGAAGGTGATCAGCACGCCCATGGCTCCGGTCCGCACCGGCGGGCTCTGGCCCGTGCCGACCGCCGCCGCCCAGCCGCCGGCGATCCCGGCGAGGACGAGCGACGCGGCCCACCACTCGTGATGCACGTACCGGACCATCGCTCCCCCAAATCCGAAGCACCGGTTACGCCTCCCCCGAGACCCCCGTCTCGCGGCGGTCGCCGGTCGGTGTTCCCACGGTAGTTCCAGCGCCCCCGTTTCGGCCGTCCACACTTGTGAGCGGTCGGTGAAGGCAGGTTCGACCGGTCGCCCGATCTCAGTCCCACCACAAGCGCCACTGCCGGGAGGTCAGGAGCTCCTCCGGGTAGGTGTCCTCCCAGTCGTCGAAGTTGTTGTGGAACCAGTCGGGGCAGGCCAGATAGTGCTCTCCGGCCAGGACATGGGCCTCGTGGAGGTTCTTCGGCGGGATGGCGGCCGACAGATAGAGGTCCCCGTGGCCGAAGCCGACGAGGCGGGCGCCGAAGCGGTCCTCCCAGGAGCGCAGCACCCCCGACAGTTCGTGCTTGCCCATGTGGTTGCCCATGCCGGGCCAGTTGAGCGCAGACGGAACGTCCGAGCCTCGTTCGGCCTGGACCAGTGCGAGGCAGCGGGCCCGGTCCTCGTGCACGAGCTCGGTCGCCTCCTCGCCCGCGCACACGTCGGGGGCCGCCCCGGCAGCCGCCGGAACGGCCAGGCCGGGCCACGCCGGGAACGACGGCCAGGACGACGGCTTCCACGCGTCCCGGAAGTACGCGGCGGCGTCGACCGGTTCGTCACGCCCGACGTCGAACTCGTACATGTCCTCCGTGTATTCGAGCAGGACGGGATACAGGCCCGTCCGTGACCGGTCGGCGTACAGCCGCCGCCACCACTCGTCCGCGTCGAGTAGCTTGCCGTCGCTCATCCACACCAGAATGCCGGACCGGCCGTACGACTCGACGATCCGGCCCGGTGGCAGCGACTTCGGAAGTGACGTGACGTTCATGGCCGGAATGTATGCCGCCCCACTGACAACGTGCCTCGCCCTAGGGTCGGCGGACCCGTGCCTCGCAGCGGAGGCGGCGGTCGGGGCCGAGGACACGTACCGGTCCCGTCAGGTTCAGTCGGGCCGTGTGCCGTACGTCCGCACTCGATGCCGCCAACCGCAGTTCCAGGGCCCCGGGTTCGACCACCCGGGCTCCCGAGCGGTCGGTGAAGGCCGACAGGTCGGCGTGGAAGGAGAAGGTGACGCCGGCCGACTCGCCCGGCTCCAGCTCCAGCCGCCGGTAGCCGATCAGGCGGACGTCCGGGCGGGTCACCGAGGCCACCGGGTCGTGCAGATAGAGCTGCACGACCTCCACGCCCGCGCGCCCGCCCGTGTTGCGGACGGTGACCGCCACGTCGTACGAGCCGTCGGTGCCGATCTCCGCCCCGGTGGACTCGGACTCCCACGCGAACGTCGTGTACGAGCGGCCGTGGCCGAAGGCGTACAGCGGGGTCGGGTCGAGGTTGCTGACCTCGCCCGCGAGACCCAGCGGGGGCTGGAGGTACGTCCACGGCTGGCCGCCGGGGACCCGCGGGACGCTCACCGGGAGGCGGCCCGAGGGGTTGACGCGGCCCGACAGCACGCCCGCCACCGCCGGGCCGCCCTCCTCCCCGGGGAAGAACGCCTGCACCACCGCGGCCAGCCGTCCGTGCCAGCGGCCCAGCGCGTACGGACGACCGGTGAGCAGGACAAGCACCACGGGGACCCCGGTGGCGACCAGGGCGTCCAGCAAGTCACCCTGCACGCCCGGCAGTTGGAGGTCCGTCACATCGCAGCCCTCGCCCGAGGTGCCCCGCCCGAACAGGCCCGCCCGGTCGCCGAGGACCGCCACGCACACGTCCGCCTCCGCGGTCCGCGCCACCGCCTCCGCGATCCCCGACGGGTCCGGATCCGAGGTGTCGCAGCCCTCCGCGAACGTCACCTTGGCGTCCGGGAGTTCGGTGCGCAGCGCCTGAAGGACGGTCGGGATCTCCACGCCCATGGGAACGTCGGGGTGGTGCGCCAGCACGTGGGACGGGAACGAGTAGCAGCCGAGCATCGCCAGCGCGTCGGCCGCCCGCGGGCCGACCACCGCGATACGGGTGTCGGGCGGGAGGGGGAGGGCCCCGTCCGGGTTGTCCAGGAGCACCACCGACTCCTCGGCCAGCCGGCGGGCCAGGGCCCGGTTCGCGGCCGAGTCCAGGTCGATCACGGCGGCGGGCTCGGGGTCCCAGTCCTCGTCCAGGAGGCCCAGCTCGCACTTCTGGAGCAGCACCCGGCGGGCCGCGCGGTCGACCAGCGACTCCGGTACCGCGCCCGCCCGCACCGCCTCCAGCAGGGGTTTTCCGTAGCACTTGAGCGTTGGCAGCTCGACATCGATGCCGGCCGCCAGCGCCGCGTGCGCCGCCTCGGCGGGGGAGCCCGCCACCCGGTGCAGGGTCTCCAGGAAGCCGATGCCGAAGTAGTCCGCGACCACCGTGCCGGTGAACCCCCACTCCTCGCGGAGGAGTTCGGTCAGCAGGGACGGGTCCGCGGAGGCCGGGATGCCGTCCGTGTCGGTGTACGCCGCCATGACCGAGCGGGCGCCGCCCTCGCGCAGCGCCAGCTCGAACGGCGGCAGGGTGACGTCCGCGAACTCGCGGACACCGGCCCGGACGGGCGCGAGATTGCGGGCCCCCGCCGAGGACGCGTACCCGGCGAAGTGCTTGAGCGTGGCGACGATCCCGGCGGACTCCAGTCCGCGCACATAGGCCGCCCCGATCGTGCCCACCAGGTACGGGTCCTCGCCGATCGTCTCCTCGACCCGGCCCCAGCGCGGGTCCCGTACGACGTCCAGGACCGGGGCGAGGCCCTGGTGCACGCCCGCCGTGCGCAGGTCGCCGCCGATGGCGCGGGCCATCTCCTCGACCAGGGGCGGATCGAAGCTCGCGCCCCAGGCCAGCGGGACGGGGTAGGCGGTGGCGCCCCAGGCGGTGAACCCGGCCAGGCACTCCTCGTGGGCCATGGCCGGGATGCCGAACCGGCCCGCCTCGGCGATACGGCGCTGGGCGCGGGCCAGTGCCTGCGCGCCCAGCGCCGGGTCCACGGGGGCGGTGCCGTAGGAGCGGGTGAGCTGGCCCAGGCCGTGGGTGATCAGCTCGTCCCAGTCGTAGTCGGCGGTCATCTCGCTCTGCAGGGGTGCGACTCCGTCGCCGTCCGTGGCGGCGCCCACCCACACGCCGTACAGCTGGGCGGTCTTCTCCTCGAGGGTCATCCGGGAGAGGAGGTCGTCGACGCGGGCGGCGGCGGGCAGGGCGGGGTCACGCCATGGGGCGGTGGTCATGAAACTCCTGCTCTGGTCGAGTGGGGGAGGCCCTCTCACGAACGCTGGCAAACTCTGGCGACGAATGTTTCGTTATGTGTGTCGAATGTTCCGGGAACCTAGGCGGGTCCGGAGGCTTCGTCAAGAGGTCGTGCAGGGATACGATCGCCGCCATGACACCCCCGGAGCCCGTTGAAACGCGGACGACAGCCCCGGCGGCAGGCCGGTCGGCACAGACCGCGACGCTCGCCGAGATCGCCCGTGAGGCCGGCGTGTCCGCGCCGACTGTTTCGAAGGTCCTCAACGGCCGAGCGGATGTGGCCCCGGCCACCCGCAGCCGCGTCGAGGAACTGCTGCGCGCCTACGGCTACCGGCGCCGACGAGCCGAGGCGAGCCGCTCGCCCCTGATCGACCTGGTCTTCCACGAGCTGGAGAGCGCCTGGGCGATGGAGGTCATCCGGGGCGTGGAGAACGTGGCCAGGGACGCAGGCCTCAGCGTGGTGCTGAGCGAGAGCGCGGGGCGGCTGACGCCCGGGCGGACCTGGGCGGACCAGGTCGCCGCCCGCCGCCCGCACGGCGTGATCCTGGTGCTGTCCGGGCTCGACGAGTCCCAGCGGGCGCTGCTGACCAGCCGCTCCATCCCGTTCGTGGTGATGGACCCGGCCGGCGACCCCGGCGTCGACGTCCCGTCGATCGGCGCGACCAACTGGCAGGGCGGACTCGCCGCCACCCGGCACCTGATCGAACTCGGCCACACCCGCATCGGTGCCATAACGGGACCCTCCCGCATGATGTGCAGCCGCGCCCGCGTCGACGGCTACCGGGCCGCGCTGGAGACCGCGGGCCTCCCGGTCGACCCGGCGCTGATCGCGACCGGCGACTTCCACCACGAGGCCGGCTACCGGCAGGGCCTGGAGCTGCTGCGCCGCCCGGACCGGCCCACCGCCGTGTTCGCCCTCAACGACCTCCAGGCGCTCGGCCTGTACGAGGCCGCGCGCGAACTGGGTCTGCGCATCCCCGAGGACCTGAGCGTGGTCGGCTTCGACGATCTGCCCGTCGCACGCTGGGTGGGGCCGCCGCTGACCTCCGTACGGCAGCCGCTGACGGAGATGGCGGAGGCGGCGGCCAGGCTCGTCCTCGACCTGGGGCGGGAGGACCAGGCGCCGGTGGCGACCCGGGTGGAACTGGCGACCAGCCTGGTGGTGCGCAGCAGTACGGCACCGCCACCGGCGTGACGTACGTGTCCTGGGTGGCCGGAAGCTGACGTATTGACGGGTGGTACGGCCGCCTCCACACTCCTCCGAAGCCAATCGGTTGTACGACCGAAACTTTCGGAGGCATCCGCGATGAGATCTCTGAGAACGGGCTCATCCCTTGCGGCGCTCGTGACCGGCGCCGCGCTGCTGTTCACGGCGCCCGTGGCGCACGCCGCCGACACCCCGCTGCGCGACCTCGCCGCCGCCAAGGGCAAGGTCATCGGCACGGCGGTGACCGGCTCCAAGCTCACCGGGACGTACGGCGACATCGCAGGGGCACAGTTCAACTCGCTGACCCCCGGGAACGCCATGAAGTGGGGCTCGGTCGAGCCGACCCAGGGCAGCTTCAACTGGGCGGAGGCCGACCAGATCGTCGCCTTCGCGCAGGCCCACAACCAGCAGGTGCGCGGCCACACCCTGGTCTGGCACAACCAGAACCCCGGCTGGCTCACCAACGGCAGCTGGACCTCGGCCCAGCTCGGCAGCCTCCTCCAGAACCACATCTCCACCGAGGTCGGCCGCTACAAGGGGAAGATCGCCGCCTGGGACGTGGTCAACGAGCCCTTCAACGAGGACGGCACCTACCGCCCCGACCTCTGGTACAACGGCCTCGGCGCCGACTACATCGCGAACGCCCTGACCTGGGCGCACGCCGCCGACCCGGCCGCCAAGCTGTACATCAACGACTACAACGTCGAGGGTGTCAACGCGAAGTCGACCGCCCTGTACAACCTGGTGAAGGACCTCAGGAGCCGCGGCGTCCCGATCGACGGCGTCGGCCTGCAGGCGCACCTGATCCTCGGTCAGGTGCCCTCGTCCCTGCAGCAGAACATCCAGCGTTTCGCCGACCTCGGCGTCGACGTGTCGATCACCGAGCTGGACGTGCGCATGGCGCTCCCGGCCGACAGCACGAAGCTCGCCCAGCAGGCCGCCGACTACAAGTCGGTGCTGAACGCCTGCGTGGCGGTCACCCGGTGCGCGGGCGTCACCGTCTGGGGCTTCACCGACTCCGACTCCTGGGTGCCGGGCACCTTCCCCGGCTACGGGGCGGCGACGCCGTACGACGAGAACTACGCGCCGAAACCGGCGTACCACGCGATCGCGGAGGCCCTCGGCGGTACGACGACCACGCCGCCCACGGGCGCCTGCACGGCGGCGTACAGCGTGACCAGCCAGTGGAACACCGGGTTCACCGGCCAGGTGACGATCGCCTGCTCGGGCGCCTCGCTGTCGTCCTGGAAGGCGAACTGGACGTTCGGCGCGGGCCAGCAGATCACCCAGGCCTGGAACGCCACCTGCAGTCAGTCGGGTACGGCGGTGGCGTGCACGAACGCCTCCTACAACGGCTCGGTGCCGGACGGCGGTTCGGTGAGCTTCGGCTTCAACGCGTCCTGGAGCGGCAGCAATCCGGCGCCGGCGGTGACGCTGGGCTGAACGTGAGAATTTCCGAAGAAAACCGTTTCACGCCGTCGTCACTAACAATCCCCTAATAATTCGGACTTACGTTCCTGTCCGTGACGGGACACGAGGGCAGCGCAGACGCGGGCAGACCCAGGGGCCGGCGGTCGACCGTACTGAAGATCGCCGGCCTCACCATGGCGGGCCTGCTGGTGCTGGGTGCGGGGGCGGCGGGCTGGGCGTACTGGCATCTCGACAGCAACATCAAGAGCGTCGACATCAACCAGGCGCTCGGCGACGACCGTCCGGCGAAGGCGATGATCACGCCCTCGGCGTCCGCATCCGCCTCCCCGCTGCCCACCGGCTCCCTGAACATCCTGGTGCTGGGCTCGGACTCGCGCAGCGGCAAGGAGAACAAGGCGCTCGGCGGGGGCGACAGCTCC
>Ga0207647_10003719_pt1 | contig 11407 bp, 9 predicted proteins | sample KBSCornC2_FD_184295 | JGI IMG/M metagenome (GOLD analysis project Ga0207647, IMG submission 184295) | Corn rhizosphere microbial communities from Kellogg Biological Station, Michigan, USA - C2 (SPAdes) (version 2) | ecosystem: Host-associated > Plants > Roots > Rhizosphere ...
AGAGGTTCAGCAGCCGTGTCGCATCCGCGAGAAACACGCGTCCTTCCGTGGTCAGCTTGACCGTGCGGCCAACCCGCTCAAACAGCTTGACGCCCAGATTGTCTTCCAGCAAGTGAATCTGTCTGCTTAACGGCGGCTGTGTCATGTTCAGCAGTGCCGCGGCGCGTCTGAAATTCAATTCAGTCGCCGCGGTGACGAAGCAACGTACCTGTGCGAGATCGAGCATTCTGTGTCGACGTGAAGGGATAAGTCGACGGTCATTATAGGTGCGGACGTTGGAATACGTGACGTGGCCCTCGCTGGCGCGACGCGTTAGCCTGCTCGACGGTTACGTGGTCAGGCTGCCTTCGGGTCGTTGCCCGGCGAGCGCTTGCGACAAACTCGCCAGCACCATTTCGCCCATCGCCGTGCGCGATTCGACGGTTGCGCTCGCGCGGTGCGCCTGAAGCACCACGCGATCCATGCCGAAGAGGGCGGCAGGCACATTCGGTTCGTCGACGAACACGTCCAGGCCCGCGCCGGCAATGGCGCCTTTGGACAAGGCTTCCACCAGATCGCTTTCCACCACCAGTTTTCCGCGCGCTACATTCACCAGGTAGCCGTCTTTCCCGAGCGCGTCGAGCACTGCCGCATCGACGATGCCTTGCGCCTTGTCGGCGGCCGCGGCCAATACGAGGATGTCGCAACCGCGCGCGAGCGCCAGAAGATCAGGAACAAATTGATGGGGGACGTCCTCCATGCGGCGCAAATCCGTATACGCGATCGGGCAGCCGAAAGCGCAAGCGCGTTGCGCGATAGCGCGGCCGACTTTTCCCATGCCGACAATGCCGACGCGTTTTCCGCTGAAACGACGGGACAGCGGCAATGCGCCCGGATGCGGATTTTTTTTCCAGTTACCCGTTTTCACGAAATCATTGCCCGTGCAGATTTCGCGGCAAACCGCCAGCATCAATCCGATGGCGAGATCCGCCACATCCTCGGTCAATGCACCGAAGGTCGCGGTGACCGGAATGCCGCGGGCACGCGCAAACGCCAGATCGACTGCATCCGTGCCGACGCCGTTGACGGCAATCACTTCCAGTGCGGGAAGTCTTGCGATCAGATCGTTGGAAATGCCGGTATGTCCGCCGGTAATCACGCCCCTGATCGAGGCGCCGTGTTCACGAATGAACGCATCCTTGTCGTGCTGTTCGAACAGGCGATGCACGGTGTAGCGTTCGCCCAATGTGTCGTTGATTGCCGGAACCAGGATGGGATTCAGTTGCAGAATGTTCGGCTTCAATTCAGACGCTCCTTGTTGACGGACAACGTGTTTGAGTCAGTGTCGCCGCGGATGATGTGCCATTTGCAGAATCGCGTCCAATCCGAAAAGTCTATCAATTGATCCACGAATCGATGGGACCGTGCCGTGGTTCGCGATCGATTCAATCCGGGCATCAAGTAATAGCGAGAAAAGATTGGACGGTGAGCTCGCCGATCAACAGAATTGGTCTTGTCATCAGAGAAGATCATTAAAAAAGCCTTTTCAATTAGATCGGAGACAACGTCGTGACAACGCCTCTTGGTACATCCCTATCCCTATCGGTCGCCGTTCTCGAACACAGTGCCGGATTCCGGCCGGAGAATCGGAGGGAAGCAGAATGAACAATGCTGACAGCGTTGTCGCCAATACCGAAGCAGGCTCCGTCGCGGAAAGACGCACGGGCCACCGTTGGATAGTCATGGGCCTGATCTTCTGCATCTGGGCGATCGCCTGTGCCGACCGGGCCAACTTCGGTATCGCCTTGCCCTACTTGAAAAAGGAGTACGGCATATCCAACACGCAAGCCGGCTTGATCGTCAGCCTTTTCTCGTTCGCATACGGCTTCGTGCAAATTCCCGTTGGCCTGCTTTATAAGCGGCTCAGTGAAAAGACGACCGGCTTTCTGTTCGCGGTCTTCATGATCTTCACTTCGATTTTCACGGGCCTGATGGGAACGACTTCGTCGGTCTTTCTGATGCAGGTGTACCGCGTCGGCCTCGGCTTATCCGAAGGTCCGCTGGGCATCGGCTGCACGAATGTGATCAATCGCTGGTTCCCCGCCAGGGAAAAAGGCACGGCCACAGGTCTTTGGATTGCCGCATCGAAGCTAGGCCCATTGATCGTGCCTTCGGTGTGCATCGTCGTGATCCAGTTGTGGGGATGGCGAGAGATCTTTTATGTTTTCGCCGTACCGGGAATATTGTTTGCGATCGTCTGGATGCTGCTGGTCACGAACTCGCCCAGCGAGAACAGGTTTTGTTCTCCGGCGGAACGCCGCTATATCATGGACGGCGCGTCCGCTGAAAGCAGCGGCAGAGAGCCGTTACGCCGTCATCAATGGGCAAGCATTCCGTATCTGGACGCCTTCAATCGTACCAGGCGTGTACCGCAACTCGAGACGATTCGCCAGGTGTTCGGTTCATGGAATATCTTCGGCGTGGCTATCGGCTATGGCTGCATGATCGGCATCAGCAACATCTTCATGTCGTGGATGCCAACCTACCTCGTCACGGTCAAGGGCTTTGCCTCTGTGAAAATGGGCTTTCTTGCGTCGGCGCCCTTCATTGGCGCAGTGGCGGGGAACATGCTCGGCGGCGTCATTTCGGATCGCATCCTTGGCGGACGACGCAAGCCGATGATGATTCTCGGCGCGTTGGGAACAATGCTCATGATGTTGCTGCTCATCGACGCACCCGACAGCGTCGCCTTTCTTGGCGTGGTGCTGGTGATGTCGGGTCTCATGCTGGGTATCGGTTTCGCGGGATATTCCGCCTATCCGATGGGCCTTGCCACTAAATCGACGTACCCGACGGCATTCGGCATTGTGAACTGCGTCGGGCAAATCGGCGGCGCATGCGCACCGTTGGCCGTCGGCATGCTGCTGGATGCCTATAGCTGGACCAGTGTGTTTCTGTATATGGTCGGGACGGCGCTGTTGTGTGCGGTGCTGTTGCTCAGCGTCGTGGAGCCGGTGGCGGGGGAGACGGGTGCGAGTGACGGAGTGCGGAAACCCAAATAGATCGCGTTACGGGACGATGTTCTGGACGGGCCAGTGATGCGGATCACTTCCGCACTGCCCCATGAGCGCGCGGTATTGCGTCGGTGTTGTCGACAGATGCTTGCGAAACAGTTTCGCCAGTCGGCCGCCGCCGCCGATCCCGCAGTGCCTTGCAATCTTCTCCACCGGCAGGCTCGTCTCAACCAGCAATCGCCGGCTCATGTCGAGACGTGCCTGAAGCAGATGATCGGACGGCGTTCTCCCCATCTCGCTCTTGAAACGCCGCAGGAAGTTCCGTTCACTCATCATGGCGACGCGCGCCGCTTCGTCCATGGTCACGGCGCGGCCGATGTTCGCTTCCAGCCAGCGCGCGGACTCCATGATCTGAGCGCTGACGCGCGCCTCCGGCACCGTGTGACCACGTGTTACCGACTCGGCAACCCGTCGCGCGACGGCGGGCCCGAGATCGTCTTCGACAATACATAGAGCCGCACGTATTCGATGCGGCACGTTCGAGCACAGCCCCTCGGCAAATCGCGACCAGGTGACGTCGTCGTCGAAAAAGCCGGTTGTTCCGGCGCGGTCGATACCCGCCGCCTCGAGCAACAGGCGGCCCTCCGCAATGGGATGGATCGTCTCGCCGCGCCTCGACGCCTCGCGTAGCCAGGCGATCAGGCGGGCATCGCGCAAAGCGCCGTCCGCGCCCGTCCCTCCCACGACGAAGAGGGCACGGGATTCGCCCGTGGGACCATGCGAAGCGAAACTTTCGGTCCATACAAACACCGACGACGAACTCGCGATCCGCCCGCCCGAAGCGGAGAGAAGCGTCGCCTCGTATTGCACGGAGCCGGCGTGCGCCTCACGATTCAGCGCATTCGCGGCCTGAAACAGTTCGACAATCGACGCCGCGTCCGGCAGCGAGAACCCGTTGAACACTGCGATTTCGATGCGTTTGACGGTGCTCGTTTGCGGCAAAACGACTGACTGCCGCGCATGGTGTGATTGCGCATATTGAATCAGTCCCATGAACTTCCCCGGTGACAAGGTTTACCCTGCTTGAGCCGCCTAACGCGTCGATTCAGCGCTTCGTCCACGACCGCGATTGCTACGGAATTGCTTTTGGGGCCGTGGGCGAGCACGCGCTGCGAGGCAAAAAAGGCGCTTGGAAAGCGGGCAGAAGATGTGGAGATTTTCACGCCGGCTTTAACGCATCCAAAGATATCGGCGTGCGCCTCGATTGCTAGCCTTATATTGCAATGGAATATGAAATATGCATTGAGAGCGCCGGTTGCGATTCGCAAACGTTTTACGCCGATAAATTGTTCGAAACACCCGAATTCAATGACACGGCGGGTTTGAGAATGCCCGATGCTTAAATTGACGCCGGCAATATCATGCATGGCAATTTGAAATGGCATTCCGGGTTTTGAATCGGACCAGGCCCGCGGCGGAAAGCGCTCGGATAGTACGCGAACGTTCGTTCGTCGCGCCATCGGGCATGCGGTGCTCGGGCTGCAGAGCAGCAAATCGTCCTCAGATTGCCATACCAGATTGCGCGAAGCAAGAGCGCTTTCACTTGGTAAGAAAAGGCTGGGCGCCGCGTAAATGCGACTATGTTGCATTGCCGCAGGTCTTTAGTGTTTCGGGCGTTTAGGCGCGTCGGTTCATGTGGCGGATTCCGCCATCCAGCGGTTTATCGCTGGCGTAAAAAGAACATAGAAATAACTTTGCAATGAATTGAATATCAGTTATGCGCGCTCTTCCTGAATTAATTGGGAAAAGATTTATCTCATGCATGGAGAGTGCCTCGCGAAGACGTTAATCTTGCCAATCGTCTGCATCGGCGGGATAACCGCGATTATTACGACCTGCTTCTCGTCTCCGCCAGGCGCATTCAGGAAGTAACGACCAAGGTGCGCTAAATGCCACGCCCGCACAAGAAGGGCGAATACGTATCGATCGCCTCCTGGATCGGCGCGTGGTGTCCATATGCGAGGGTCGAGATGCCGAGCAGCGACGCGATTGCGAGCGGCCGAAACCGCGCTGGCAGCACGGGAGCATTCTTCCAGCACACGAACAGCACGGTAACGAGCGAGCCGACCCCCCAGCCTGCGATGACCTCGGACACGGTATGCGCGTCGTCGAACACGCGCGCGGTGCCGATGCCGGCCGCCAGTGCGAGTCCGAGGGTAAGCGCGAGGCGGGGCTGCGCGTTATCGCGACGAGGCAGACAAAGAATGAGCGCCATCGGCCACACGGCGGACGCGAGCATCGTGTGGCCGCTGATCACGCGAAAGTCGATAGCGCGTATCTGTATGCCGCAACCGGCATACAGGATCTTCGTCACGCCGACCATGAACGCGCCGGCCGCCAGCAGCGTCAGCCACGATGTCGCCGAGCGCCAGCCGGCCAGCGACATGGCCAGCCATGCCGCGCAGGCAATGGCGAGCGGCAGCGTGAGCGCCGCGTCGCCGAGGTTGCTGAGAGCAGACCACATTCGGATTCCTTTTTGGTTGGGCGGCGCTGCAAGCGCCCGCCGTTTTCGGTCAAATATGCGTCGTCGCCATGCGGGCAGCGAAGTGGTGTTCGAAATCCGCCGCCACTTCGGGGTGCTGCCGCAGTCGAAACGAGCGCCATCATACCGGTAAGCGAATAGCCGCTCGTTCTCGTCCGTCGGCAACGACTGGATTGCATCTGTCAGTTGCAAGGCATCGCCGCTAGCGAGCCGCAACGCAAGGCACTCGCGGAAAGACCGGAACGGGTGTGCCAGCTACGCATCGACGCTGCGCCAGGACGCGCGTGACTTTACCGGCATGGCATGGAAGAAAAAAAGCCTGTCGGACGGGAGTGTCGACAGGCTAAGCGTCCAAGCGGGGTAACTTCCAATCAGAGAAGCTTCTTGGACGGACCAAGGCGGACTATAGGCGAGTTGCCGGTGGAAAACGACGTGACGGCGGCATACAACAAGTTCTTGGCGGAAGCGGTCAAAACCTGGCAGTACCGGCGCGACTAGCCGAGCCGGACAATGAGCGCCTCGCCGCCCGCAAGACAATCGACGCCTTCGGTAATCGGTCCGCTATCGCGGCCCGGTATCGTCGACAACAACACGATGCCCGGCGGCAAATGCACGGCTGCGTCGGCGGCACTCATGTTCAGCGCAATCAAAAGCCGTTGAGTTCCCGAGCGCCGCTCATAAGTTAGCACGTCGCCGTTCGCGGTGACGTGTTCAATCGAGCCGTCCACGAGCGCCGTATAGCTGCGTCGAATCGACAAGAGCCGGCGATGCAGCGACAGCATGCTCGACGCATCATCGCTTTGGCTGGCGACGCTGGTTGTCGAGTTCACCGGCAACCACGGCCGGCCGCTCGTGAAACCCGCATTGGGCAGCGACGAATCCCATTGCATCGGCGTGCGCTCAGGGTCGCGGCCCTGGCCGATGCCGGGCTGCCGAAGTTCGGCCGGGTCCCGCACCTGTTCGGGCGCAATGGCGCTGTCGGTCATGCCGATCTCGTCGCCGTAATAGAGCGTTGGCGTGCCGCGCAGCGTCAGCAACAGCACCGCGGCCACGCGCGCTTGCGCGGCGCCGAGGCGCGACGCCACGCGCGGGTTGTCGTGATTGCCGAGCACCCAGTTGGGCCAGGCGTGCTCCGGCAATGCGCGATCGTAGTCGGAGACTATTCTGCCGATGTCGGCCGCATTCCACGCCGCGTTCAGTAGCTGGAAATTAAACGGCATATTCGCGCCATCGCCGCTCGCGCCGTAGTACCGCATCAACTGCGGCACGGGCAGATAGATTTCGCCGATCAACACGCGTTCGCCGTATTCATCGAGCGTGGCGCGCATCGAGCGCACGATCTCGTGTACCTCCGGTTGATCCTCGGTATAGGTCTGCAATAGCCGATGATGCTCGGGCTCGCGCGGCGTGAAAGCAGCGTTCGGCGGATTATCGCGGAACTGGGCGTCCTTGATCAGCAGCCACAACACGTCCACGCGGAACCCGTCGACGCCGCGAGCCAGCCAGAAGCGCAGCACCTCGTCCATCGCGCGGCGCACTTCGGGATTGCGCCAGTTCAGGTCGGGTTGCTCGCGCAGGAACGCATGGTAGTAATACTGACCCGTATGCGCGTCCCACTGCCACGCCGACCCTCCCATGCGGCTCAACCAGTTGTTCGGCGGCCCGCCCTCGGGCGCCGGATCGCGCCACAGATACCAGTCGCGCTTCGGGTTATCGCGGGAGGATCGGCTTTCCTCGAACCACGCATGACGCTCCGACGAGTGATTCGGCACGAAGTCGAGCAGCACTTTCAATCCGAGTGCGTGGGCGCGGTCCAAAAGTTGCTGGAAGTCGTCGAGCGTGCCGAAGATCGGGTCGATATTGCAATAGTCGGCGACGTCGTAGCCGAAATCCGCCATCGGCGAAGGGTAGATCGGGGAGATCCAGACTGCATCGACGCCAAGCGCCGCGAGATACTCGAGACGCGCGCCAACGCCCGCCAGGTCGCCGATGCCGTCGCCGTTGCTGTCCTGAAACGAGCGCGGATACACCTGATAGATCACGCCGCGTTGCCACCACGTCAGTTCGGGCATTGCCGTTCCTTTCACTGATCGATCGTTTAGACCTATGCTAAATGACCTCTGGTACAAGAATGCAATCGTCTATTGCCTCAGCGTCGGCACTTTCATGGACTCGAACGGAGACGGTGTCGGCGACTTTCAGGGCTTGGTGCGCCGGCTGCCTTATCTTCAGGGACTCGGCGTCACGACGATCTGGCTAATGCCGTTCCAGCCGTCGCCCGGTCGCGACAACGGCTACGACATCTCCGATTACTACAACGTCGATTCGAAGTACGGCACGCTGGGCGACTTCGCCGAGTTCACGCATGCGTGCCACGAGCGAGGCATGCGCGTCATGGTCGACCTCGTGATCAATCACACGTCCGACCAGCACCCGTGGTTCAGGGAAGCACGCAGCGATCCCGCCTCGAAGTATCACGACTGGTACGTATGGGCCGACAGGCAGCCGCCTCATGCCAGGGACGGGGTCGTGTTTCCCGGCGTTCAGAAGTCGACCTGGACCTTCGACAAGCAGGCGAAGCGCTGGTTTTTCCATCGCTTCTACGATTTCCAGCCGGATCTGAATACCGCGAACCCGCAAGTGCACGCCGAACTGCTCAAGATAATGGGCTTCTGGCTTCAACTGGGCGTATCGGGATTCCGCATGGACGCCGTGCCTTTCGTGATTGGCACGAAGGGCGCGAAGGTACGCCAACCCGTCGAGCAATACGACATGCTGCGCTCGTTCCGCGAGTTCCTGCAATGGCGCACGGGCGACGCGATCATCCTTGCGGAAGCAAACGTCCTGCCCGATACCGACCTCGATTACTTCGGCGACGAAGGCGAGCGCCTGCAAATGATGTTTAACTTTCAGGTCAACCAGAACACGTTTTACACGCTCGCGACCGGCGATACGGGTCCGTTGAAGAAAGCGCTGACAGCGACGAAAGCGCGTCCCGCGACCGCGCAATGGGGCGTATTCCTGCGCAATCACGACGAACTCGATCTCGGCCGCCTCGCGCCCGAACAACGCGCGGCCGTGTTCGCCGCGTTCGGCCCCGATCCCGACATGCAGCTCTACGGGCGCGGCATTCGCCGCAGGCTTGCGCCGATGCTCTCGGGCGACAGGCGCCGCGTCGAACTCGCTTACAGCCTGATGCTGACCTTGCCGGGCACGCCGGTATTTCGTTACGGCGATGAAATCGGCATGGGCGAGGACCTGAGCTTGCCGGAGCGCGAATGCGCGCGCACGCCGATGCAATGGTCGACCGAACCCCACGGCGGCTTCACGAAGCACCCCAATCCTTCGTCGCGCGTCATATCGGGCGGCGCATACGGGTTCGAGCGCGTGAACGTCGCGAGTCAGCGGCGCGATCCGAATTCGTTTCTGAACTGGACCGAGCGCATGATCCGCATGCGCCGCGAAGTGCCGGAAATCAGTTGGGGCGATTTCGCGATATTGCGTGCGTCGCGCAACGATGTTCTCGCCTTACGCTACGACTGGCGCAACAACTCGGTGGTGTGCGTGCATAACTTCGCAGCCGAGGCCTGCACGGTGAAATTCCGCTCGGGCTGCAACGGACCGGGCGAGAACCGCCTCGTCAATCTTCTCTCCGACGACCACAGCGAGGAGGGCGATGATGGCCGGCATACGGTGGTGCTGGAGCCGTATGGGTATCGCTGGTATCGGGTGGGCGGCCTCGATTACCTGTTGAAGCGAAGCGAGCTTTAGGCGCACGCGTTGCGGGCGCGCAGGATGCCTCACGGCGCGCTTTGCAGCGTCGTTTTCGTTTGCGTGTCCGTAGTGCCGCCGCCTAGCGACTGAAACAACGCCGCCGTATCCGTCAAGCGGCCCGCGTGCGCGCGCGTTCTGTCCAATGCGGTTTCCAACGCCTCGCGTTCGGCATCGAGCAGGTTAATGTGACTGATGCCGCCAGCCGAATAGCGCCGGCGCGCGACGCCGAGGCTGGCCCGCGCCGCGTCGGCGGCTTCGTCGCGTGCATGGAGTTCGTGCGCGTCGTTTTGCAACGCCGTCAACGAATCGGCTACTTGCTGCAATGCCTGCAACACCGTCCGCTGGTATCCGGCAAACGCGGCGTCGTAAGCCGCCTGGGCCGCGCGTCGTTCGGCGCGCAGTTGTCCGCCGCGAAAGACGGGCTGCGTCAGGTTGAGTCCCACGTTCCAGATGTTCAGGCCGTTCACGATGTCCTGAATGCGGGTTCGCTCGGAGCCGATACCCGCCGACAACGAAAACCGCGGATACAGATTCGCGGTCGCCACGCCGACGTTGGCGCTCGCCTGATGCAGCAGCGCTTCGGCGGCTCGAATGTCGGGGCGCTCGCGGGCGAGTGTCGACGGCAGCGTAACGGGCACGTCGTCGGGCAGATGCAGCGCGTCCAGCGTGAGGTCGCTGAAATCCGCCTTCGACGGCGCGACGCCCGCCAGGATCGCGAGTTGATGATCGGCCTGGGCGAGTTGCGTCGCGAGTGGCGGCAACGTTGCCCGTGTCTGTGCAAGCAGCGTGCGCTGACTGTGAACATCGAGTTGCGAAACGCCGCCGGCCGCCAAACGTGCCTCAATGATTTCAAGTTGCAGCGCCTGTGCGTCGGCGAGGCGTTGGGTCAGCGTAATCTGCTCCTGCAACGAAGCACGCCGTACCGCCGTGGAGACGATATTGCCGGCGATGGACAAGCGCGCCGCGTCGAGTTCGAACGACTCGTAATCCACTTGCGCGAGACTCGCTTCGAGTGCGCGACGATTGCCGCCAAACAGATCGAATACATAAGACACGCTTACCGACGCATTGAACAACGAAAACGGCCCCGGATTCTGCACATTCGGAATGCCGAAGGCAGCGGGGTCGACTTTTTGCCTGGCGGCGGAGAAGCTTGCATCGATCGCCGGAAACTGCGTCGCGCCCGCTTGCGCGGTGTAGTTTTCGCGGGCCTGGATCAGTTTCGCGCGAGCTTCCGCGAGTGTCGGGCTTTGATGCAGCGCCTGATCGACCAGGCGATCGAGCGCATCCGAACGGAACTGTCGCCACCACATCGGTAGCGCATTGCCGGCGGTGCTGAATGTTTGCGCCGATCCCGTCGCGCTGCTCTTCGACGGGGTAGAGCCGGGCGCCGTGTCATGCAGATAGCCTTGCGTGTCCGGAGCCGCCGGCGCCTGAAAATCCGGGCCGACCGCGCAGCCGCACAGCGCCAATGCGTAAAAGATAGCGAGCTGTTTCATGGGCGTATTTCCCTAATCGAGCGTGCGGCGATAAAAGCGCAGCGCGATCGCCATCACGATGACCGTAAACAGCATCATGGGCCATACCGAAGGCCACAGATCCGTCCAGCCATTGCCCTTGAGCAGAATGCCGCGAATCAGCCGGTTGAAATACGTTAGCGGCAACAGGTTGCCGATCCAGCGCGCCCATTGCGGCATGCCCGCGAAAGGAAACATGAAGCCCGACAGCAGGATGTTCGGCAGAAAGTAGAAGATGGTGAGCTGCACCGCCTGCAACTGATTTTTCGCGAGCGACGACAGCGTGATGCCGACCGTCAGGTTCGCGGCAATAAAGAGCAACGCCGCGAGGTAGATCGCCACCGTGCTGCCGACAAAGGGCACATGAAATACGAAGCGCGTCGCGACCAGAATGATCGATACCTGAATCAGGCCGATCGCCACGTAGGGGACGATCTTGCCCGTCATGACCTCGACCGGCAGCACGGGCGTGGCGAGCAGGTTCTCCATCGTGCCGCGCTCGCGTTCGCGCGTGACGGCGAGGCCCGTCATCATCACGAGCGTCATCGTGAGGATCACGCCCATCAGGCCAGGCACGACGT
>Ga0207647_10003721_pt1 | contig 11402 bp, 10 predicted proteins | sample KBSCornC2_FD_184295 | JGI IMG/M metagenome (GOLD analysis project Ga0207647, IMG submission 184295) | Corn rhizosphere microbial communities from Kellogg Biological Station, Michigan, USA - C2 (SPAdes) (version 2) | ecosystem: Host-associated > Plants > Roots > Rhizosphere ...
GACGTGAAGGAGGCCGCGGCGGTGGTCCTGGCCGTCCTCGACGGCCTCTCGCTCCAGGTCACCTTCGACCGTGGAGTGATGACCCTGCCGCGCGCGGTCCGCGCCGCCGAGACCGTGCTCTTCCGCTACCTCGAGAACGGAGATCCCACATGACCATGCCGCCCGAACACGCCAAGGCCAAGGCTTACCTGCTCGAGAAGGGCACCCAGGCCCCCGTCGCCCAGATCCGCGAGCGGGTCGCCGATGCGTTCGCCGCACTCGAGAACCTGCTGGACGGCGTCACGGAAACCCTCTCGCTGTTGCCGGCGAACCGAGCTTCGTTCAAGGCGCGTTCCGAAAACATATCCCCGGCTCGTAATGCCGCCAGCCTGCTGCATGACTTCGCCGAGCGTGGTGTTGGCCGGCACATAATAATTGCCCGGCTTGTTGACCTCGCCTTCGATCCGCACCAGCACGGACTGACGCGCCTGCGACCGCTGAAGCGTTCCTTCGGACAATATCTGGAGGAGATCGCCGCCCTTTACCAGAAATCTGCCGGTCTCGGCGCGATCGATCTGTTGCCCGCCAATCCGATCGAGATCGGACAGCCGGTAAAGCATCACACGTGAATTATCTGCCAGATCGTTCGTACCGCCGGCATATGAGAGCATGGTCTGGATGGTTTCGCCCGGCTTGGCCTCATAAATCGCCTCGGAGTTGACGCTTCCCGTGATGGCGACCTGCTCGCCTACCGGCGGGATGACCAATATGTCTTCATTTTGAAGGACGGTATCGTTTGTCCGGTCGCCCCTGCGGATCAAGTCATACAGATCGAAGTCACTAACCAGCTCGCCCTGGCGGTAGAGCTTGATGGATCGGAAGCTGCCGCCGGCCGCAGGGCCGCCCGCCGCCAGCACCGCATTGACCATCGTTGAAAGACTATTGACGGTATAAGCGCCCGGATTGTTGGCAAACCCAGTGACATAGACGCGAATGCCGCGGAGCTGGCGGATGCCGACAGTAACGGTGTAGCCGCGATATTGCCGTCCCACCGCTTCAGCGATCCGGTCTTTGAGATCGCCATAGCGGACCCCGGCAAGCTGGATTGAGCCGACTTTGGGGAGGAAAATGCGGCCGTTGGTATCAATTTCCTTGTCTACGCTTCCTTCGGTGGACCCAGTCAGCGAGATCGCCACTATGTCGCCCACGTTTAGAATATAGTCGGGAGGAATTGTCGCAGTCGCCGGCACGGCATAATCCCGGTTGCTCGGCAGCAGCAGATCAGCCCCGAAACGTGGCAATTTTCGGCCGAGGGCATTTTCGACATAACGTTCGAATTCGTTAGGCGGCGGAGGAGGCTTGAGGCGCGGATTATCAACGGCGTCGGCACTGCCAGAGGGTGTCGGCCGATCAGAGCCGTAGATTTGAACCGGTTCGATCTTGTCCGTACTCAATCCTCCGAGAGGATTGACAACGTCGTTCGATTGCCGCGTCGGCTGCTGCTGCTGGATTTGACCACCATTTGGACCCGCAGCACCCAGCGGTGAGCCATAGGGCGTGTAACGATAAGCGTCAGGTGACATCACCTGCGCAACGGACGAGGATGCCAATGCCAGGACCAATGCTGCGGAAACGCTATGCCCGCCGAGGCATTTCCACTTCGCGGGTACTTTCCACCGGCGCACCCGCGCCCAAACGACGTGCATATGAATTCCTACCGCTCCACGGGACTGTCGAACTAGCAGAAGTTTCGCAGAGCACAAGACCGCTGAGTGCAGCACTGATCTTCTTTTGCGAAGCATGTTCGCTGGCGGAAAAGCGAGAAGAAATTAGGGAACGGGCCAGCCCAAGCCATGAGAAAGCTTTGCTATTTTGTCAGGCAGGTGGCCAAATTCTCGGAATCGATCGGCTATGTCCTCGGGCGCGCATCGGGCCGGCCCATATCCTTCTTCATAAAGTACGAACGGGATGGTACAGGCCCGTGCAGCAAGGGCATCAACATCGCTGTCGCCTATCAATAGCGCCCGATCCTTGCTGCAACCCAGCCTCTCAAGCGCCCATTCGATGGGCGCGGGGTGCGGCTTGCTATGGGGCGCAGTGTCACCGCCCACGATGGCACCGAAATATTTCGTCAGGTCCAGGCTTTCCAGTAGCGAATGACTGAGATCTGCCGGCTTGTTCGTGACGACCGCCATGGGATAGGAGGCTTCCCTAAGGTAAGAAAGCGCGAACGTCACGCCATCAAATATTGCCCGTCGGTCGGGGGAGAGCGATCCCAAGATTGCACGAAATTCGGCCAGATCAGCAATTGTGTCCCGAGCCCAACGACCCAGTGCCTCCCGGACCAACACGTCTGCACCCAAGCTGATGAAAGAGCGAACGTGATGGACATGGATCGTAGGCCCGCCTCGTGACAGGCTGACCTGCGTGAGAGCCGACGCAACTCCGTGCGCGCTGTCAAAAAGTGTGCCATCGAGATCGAATAACAGCGCCGGCAGCCGGTGCATGTCAGCTTATAAGCGGAATAAGCATATTTTCCTCAAGCTCTGCCCGGGGGAGGAAGGGCGACATATCCTCAAGAGGCGCCGTCACCATCGTGCCGTCATCCAGCCGTTTCGACGACAATTTTGGTGCAAAGTTCTGCGCCTTATCCACAATCACCTCACAAATAGCGGGGCCGCTTGACTCAAGCGCTTGCCTGATCGCGGTCCGCATGTCTGCGTGATCCGAGGTACGGATGTAATGAAAATCGAATGCGGCTGCGACTTTAGCGAAATCGGGAAAGGACACTCCCGAATCCGGGCCACAGCCTACCGAGAACCCATTGAAATGGGCCTGCTGCGACTGCCTGATCGAATGATATCCCGAGTTGTTGTAGAGGAAAATCTTGGCGGGAATTTTTTGTCCAGAGATCGTTTGCAACTCTTGGAGATTTTGCATGATGCTCCCGTCTCCGGCCATGCAAATGATCCGCTTCGAGCCTTCCGGCATGGCATGCCATGCGCCGATCGTCGCTGGCAGATCGTAACCCATTGACGCGGCTCCGGAGTTCGAAAAGATCCGCTGGCCCGCCTTCAGTTTTGCCGCCTGGACCGTAACCACCGCGGCGGTCGCATCGGCCATGACGATAACCTCATTCTCGTCCAGCTGCTCAAACAATGCTTCTGTGAAGCAATAGGGGTTCACCACCCCCTTGGTTTCCCAATATTCCGGCAGCACCGTGGTATAACGATGCTTTCTCACCAACGTCCACTCGAGGTAATCACGGTGCGCGCTGGGAATTTCATATGCTTGCAGCTCCTCCAGAAAAACCGGCAGGAACGTCGCAAGATCTGCATGGATGGGCATATCGATGGACAGAGTAGGTTTCCCCAACTCCGCTGCATCGACGTCGACCATGATTTTCTTCGCAGCACGTGCGAAGCTCGAAAAATTATAGCTGATCTGTCGAATATTCAGACGGCAACCCAATACGAGCAACAAATCTGCATTTTGAACCGCGAAATTTCCTGGACGGTCGCCCACCGTACCGGGCCGGCCGACATAAAACGGATGAGCATCATCGACGACATCCTGGGCGTTCCAACCGGGCGCAATCGGGACGCCAAGCCTTTCGGCAACTTTCAGAAATACAGAATGAGCTCCGCTGATCCGCACGCCAGTTCCCGGCAGCAAAACCGGGCGCTTGGCATTTCGCAGCGCTTCAATAACCGACCTTGCGGCACTACGCAGCGGCTGATCGGAAAGCCATCCATATTCGGCGGGTAAGGCGAAATCGCGACCATAGCCTTCCACCCGGGGCTCAAAACCTCTCAGATTATCAGGATCGATCGGGGCCGCCTGAACGTCGATGGGAATATCAAGCCAGACGGGACCAGGCCGCCCGGTACTCGCCAGCCACAGCGCCTTTTCTAGATAATAGCGGATATCGCTGGGATTATCGACCAAGACCGCAAATTTGGTGATCGGCTTTACCATCGCGACAATGTCGACTTCTTGGTCGCCGAGCTGACGCAAGACGACCGGCGCGTTTGCGCGCAGGGTTTCGCGCTTCACCTGACCCGAAAGGACGATCATGCCGATGGAGTCGGTATAGGCTCCATGCACCCCGTTTAACGCATTGATCCCGCCCGGCCCTGTTGTGACGTTAAGGGCTGCGATCCGCCCTGAAAGACGGGTATAGCTCTCGGCCGCCATGGCCAGCGCCTGTTCATGGTGACAACAGACGTAACTAAGGCCTTCGGCGCGGCCGAGTGCATCGTTGAGATGCATTGCGCCACCGCCAGTGAGCATGAAAACATGCCGTATTCCATGCCTGACCAGGGTCGACGCCACATAATCGGAGAGGCGGATCAAGGCCATTGCATTTCCTCAGGCATAGACAATCATGCGCTCGACGAGCGGCGTCGAGCGCTACCGAGATAACGAGCTACGAGTTGACCGCCACGCGCGGCGAGGACGGCCTGATCGGTTCCATGCCGCGATCTTCGATAAGGGAGACAAGTTCAACGTCAGCGAGATAGCCGGCCTTGAGGCTGGCGATATCCACGGACATGTTTGCCTGAAGCGGTTTCGTCAAAACCTCTCCGCTTTCAAACTCCCGGGTCGATATTTGCCCCTTCAGCAAGGGCACCGCGTGATAGACATCCTCATCGGTGAGGACGTGCCCAGCAGGCAGATCGCGCTTGGCGTATACGCCGCGCACCAAGGCATCGAGATAACGACGCTCCTTTTCCGGCACGGCACGCCGGGCCGCGGCTGAGCCGCCACACATTTCCTGAGCTTTTTTGAATGCCCGGAACCAGATATCGGCCTGCTCCGGCTTGGTGCAATAGGCGCTTACTGGCACCCCTTCATAATCGATATCAATATGACGCTCGAAGGTCCGTGCGCCCTTTGCATAGGCGATCATGATGGAATCATGCCAATCGCGATGTTCGTGCGTGGACAAGCCAATGACGATATTGGGATATCGAGCACGCAAGAAATCGATCTGGTTTAGTTCAAGTTCGCTATCCTCCGAAGGATAGATCGATACGCAATGGTTCAGTGCAAATGGTATGCCGCGCGATACGAAATAGTCGACCAGCTCGTCGACATGCTGAAGTTCAGCACCGCCGGATGACGCGATGACGGGTTTACCCGTTGAAGCCATCTTGCGAAGCAGCGTCTTGTCACGAACGTCCGAGCTCGCGATCTTGAGCACGTCGACATCGAATTCGACGCATTTATCGACCGAAGCTTCATCGAAGGGCGTGACCATCGTGACCATTCCGCAGTCGCGGACGAGCTCGACCATCTGCCGAAGGTGCTCCCAGGGCATCTGCGTATCGAGGGTCTTTTTGATATAACGGACGTCGTCGCGGTCCCGGAAATCGGGGTGGATGAACGCGTCGACGTCCCGAAACTGCAATTTTATCGCAGCACGCACGTCATTGAACCGCACAACACGGCTGAAATCACGAATTATCTTGAGCCCGCGCTCGAGCTTGCCCCAATGATTGTTTGCAAGCTCCAGGACAAAGAGATTCTCAAAGATGGTGTCGGACACTTTTATCTCCTAACGCACGGGAAAGTGAACTTGACGCCCGATACTTCGCCACCTTCAACCGCTCCCCCCAGCACCTTCGCGGCCACATATGGAACCCGTTGCTGATAGGCGCCGGTGTTATCCAAAACATTTTCTTAAAACAACCTTAATCGCCTGCCAGCAACGCTCCCGAAACTGAAGCTCAGGAACCGTCTATCCATGCCATTGTATCGATAACCTGTTGATCAAATGCGGCGAGTTGTGTCCCAAACTCCATAGCGAGGACCTTGGTGTCAACGAAATTACCGAGGTAAACGCTTGGCCTGGAGCAATCCATTCCGCCTCGCAGGATCTCCACCTCGCCACCCGTATGACGTGCCACAGCAGCCGCAATATCCCCCATCTCCAATATCTCGGAGCCGCACAGATCGACGGGAGAATTCCGCCCGACGCCGCTTGATAGAGCTTCGAACACGAGCGCGCAGAGATCATTCACATGGAGAAAGGATCGAAAGACAGGAACATCGGCTTCGATGCGTATCCGCCCTTCGCGCCTAGCCTGGAGGACAAACGACCCGAGCGCGTAGGAATTGACCTTATTGATATAAGGCCCGGCCAGATTAAATATCCGGCCGACGATAACCGGCACGCCGGACTTCGCCGACCATTGCAGAAATCGATCCTCCTGCCGAAGCTTGCACATCCCATAGGGATGCCTGTCTGTGCCTTTTTCCGCGAATTTGGCGGCTCCCGAGGATGCAATGAAAACTCCTCGGGGGCGCGCCATTTGTAAGGCACTCAAAATTTTATCATCAATATCGATGTTGGTGTCGGTGAAGGTGCGCTCGCCCAAAGCGTCAGCCTTTTCCTTGGTCAGATAAGCCAAATGGATCACCACGGCGCCTTCAATGTCCGCCGGTTTCAAATCTTCCAGCCCTTTCAGGTCCGCTTTCAGGCCGCCGGGAAAGACATGCGACCGCGCTTGGGATGCGCAGAAGCGGGCCGATGAGATAGCATCAGCTCCGAAACGGGAATGGGCATAGTTCACGAACGCGTTTCCAATCCACCCGGTCGGACCCGTGAGGACGATTGGTGGATAAGGACCTTTGGAAAGCGTCGTGGCAGTCATGCGCTTTCTGCTGGGAAATTAGCCATGAATGAAGTTTCTCACCACGTCTCCCACATAAGATATGTGATCCGCGCCAATTCCTGGGAAAAGCCCAATCCAAAATGTGTTCTCGGTAACGATGTTGGAATTGGCTAGATCTCCCACCGTGCGATATTGATATCCGTTCATGTAGGGCTGTCGTGTCAAGTTTCCGCCAAAAAGCAGCCTCGTCCCGATTTTGTTGGCATCGAGGTGACGAATAAGATCATCCCGCTTGAAGGGCGCCCCGTCGCGGACAGTCAACAGGAAGCCGAACCACGAGGGATCGCTCTTGGGCGTCGCCTCCGGCAAAATGAAATATTCTTCGAACTCTTTAAATAATTGAGATAACAAGCCGAAGTTCTTCTTCCGTGCGTCGATGAACTCGTCCAACCGGTCCAATTGGGTCACGCCCACGGCCGCCTGCATATCGGTGATCTTCAGATTATAGCCGCAATGGCTATAGGTGTATTTGTGATCATAGCCTTTCGGGAGAGAGCCCAGCTTATGTCCAAAGCGCTTGCCGCAGGTGTTGTCTTTACCCGGCTCGCACCAGCAATCCCGGCCCCAGTCGCGCATGGATTCGATCAGCCGCTTCAGGACATTGCTCTTGGTGAAGACTGCCCCGCCTTCGCCCATGGTAATGTGGTGGGCAGGATAAAAGCTTAGCGTACCCACATCGCCGAAAGTGCCCACGAGCTGGCCATCATAAGTAGCGCCGAGCGCGTCGCAGCAATCTTCGATCACCCACAGATTATGCTGCTTGGCAATTCGCATGACGACGTCGAGATCAAAGGGATTTCCAAGCGTATGCGCGACCATGATCGCCCGCGTCTTTTCTGAAATGGCCGCTTCGATCAGCTCGGGCTTTATGTTGTAGGTCGGGATATCGATGTCGACGAAAACCGGCACCAAACCATATTGCAGCGAAGGATTGACCGTGGTCGGAAATCCTGTCGCGCACGTGATGACCTCATCACCCGGTTTCAGAGCACGGGCCCGCAACATGGGAGATGTGAGCGCCGAAAGCGCGAGAAGGTTGGCAGACGAGCCTGAATTCGTTGTCAGAACATGCCGAACGCCAAGCCTGGCAGCAAGCTTTTCTTCGAATGTCGCATTGAAGCGGCCTGTCGTCAGCCACATGTCGAGCGCAGAGTCCACGAGCGAGCGCATATCGGCTTCACCCACGACCTTGCCCGACACCGGCACCGGGCTCTCCCCCGGCACGAAGCTCTTCGGCGCATGAAATGACCGCGCATATTGGCCGACCAGGTCCAGGATGAGCTGACGAAACTGCGGCTCCCCGCATTCGCTGGCAAAGGCTTCAATGTCCTTGGGATCGGCATTGAGAAGCGTCATCTATAATGCTCCGACATGACGTGTTCAAATTTGGCTTGGTATGCTTTGAGTTGCTCTCGGCTCACGAGCAAAGGATCGGCACCGTCCGATACACTGCGATACCATTGAACGACCATGTCCAAGGCCTCCTCCAGCCGCATTGCCGGGCGCCAGCCCAGCTCGCTTCGTGCCTTTGAGCAATCCAGCCTGAGAATTCTCGCTTCGTGGGGCTGAATTCCCTCCGGACAGTCCCATCCAGTCGTTCCCCAAGTGGAAAGCATCCGCTCGACGATCCATCTGACCGGCTTGGCGTCGCTTTCGTCTGGCCCGAAGTTCCAGCCGCTTGCTGCAGCCTCATCTCCTTGAAGCAATCGTTCTGCGATCAAAAGGTAGCCGCCCAAAGCCTCCAGCACATGCTGCCAAGGGCGGATTGACCCGGGCGAGCGGATGAGCGGACGCTGACCAGCTTGAAGCGCGCGGATAATGTCCGGAACAAGTCTATCCAGCGCCCAATCGCCGCCGCCGATGACATTGCCGGCGCGCACCGACGCGACACCCTTCCCCGCGCCATAGAAGGATCGGCGATATCCTGAAATCACCAGCTCGGCCGCGCCCTTGCTGCTGCTGTACGGGTCATATCCCCCCATGGGATCATTTTCCCGATACGGCCAAAGCCACTCTCTGTTCTCGTAGCATTTGTCGCTGGTGACGCAGACGACCGCCTGTACCTCGGCCACCCGCCGGCACACATCAAGCAGATTGGCGGTGCCCATCACGTTGGTCGCGTATGTTTCGATCGGGTGATCGTAAGAATAGCGCACCAGTGATTGAGCCGCGAGATGGAAAACCACCTCCGGCCTCGCCGCCGTGATAGCGGCTTCAAGGCCTGCCAGATCGCAAACGTCACCTTCGATATGATTTATAACGCCGGAAAGCTTAGCTTGATCGAAAAGGCTCGGCTGAGTGGGCGGCGGCAGCGAATAGCCCGTAACCGTGGCACCAAGGTCCGCCAGCCACAGCGCCAGCCAGCTCCCTTTGAAGCCGGTATGCCCGGTAATGAAAACGCGCCGGCCGCGCCATTTGTCCTTCATCACAGCGCGGAATCCTGCGTTAGCCCAACATGACTATCGGAGAAACCAGATGCCGTCATCGGCCTGAGGGTTGCCTCACCAGCAGGCACTTTCTCATCGGCGGCTGCAATAAGCGAGATAATGAACAGCGACGTCATCCAACACGCTTCTTGTGATTATTGATGTGTTTCAGACACTTCTCCCGTTCGGCATGCAGCGGTCCGTGCGGTGTCGTGATCTTTTCGGGCGGGCTTATGGACAGCGCCCCGAATCTTGTCAACCGCGCCCAATCCGGCGAAGTTCCCGAAGCACCTATCACGTCTGCCATCCCCGTCATTCCGGCGGCCTGCTGCCTACCATGTCGTGCAGAACATGTCGGTCCAGTGCAACTATGCGAACCTCTGGACCGCCAATTTCGCCCGGCTTCGGCATGAAAATCTTGAGCGTGCGGCCGAGACGCATCGCCCGTTCATAAGCTGCGACTTCGTTCGGATAGCGTGAACGCTCGGCGTGATATCGAGCGTAATGCGAGAAGATTGCGATATCAGCTTCGCATGTCGGCAGCTTCGCGATCGGCAAATTGCCGAAATCCACGACCGACCGCGTTCCACGCCATTGCACCACCGATCCGTATTGCAGCTTTTTACCAAGTACGTCGGCGGCATCCACGCAACCGACATCACCGGCAGGAAATAGGATTTTGCGCTTGGCGACAAACAGGTCAAAGGCAAAATGTTCGACCAGCACGCTGTCTTCTGGCGGGGTGTGGCGAAGGACCCATCGCGCGGCAAGTGTACGGGTATCGTTCATGCGTTCATTAGCGTTGAGGCGCGTGGTGGCGAGCGCGGGTACCAGCAGGGCGACGCATGCCGCAGCTATAATGGACGAGGCCCACCTTTTGCTGCTCGCCTCACAAAGCCAATTCCAAGCCGAAAGCAACGCCCACGCCTCGAAAATCGCGACAAAGGGAAGCAGTGGGACGAGCCATCGCTCCCAAATCAACGTGTTCGCGCAAATGATGACGAAGGTCACCAAGGCGCAAGGCAGGATGGTTGCCGTCAGAACGCGGCTGTTTCGGACGGCTAGTCCGATACCTACCAATGCCAGCAAAAGGCCCATCGTTCCGATCGCGCCTCGCAGCGGCACGGCGATGTACCACGCAACGTTCGTCAGGAAACCGCCCCCCGAAGCACCGACATGGTCGGGCTGGATCTCCCCACGAAGATTGTCGAACAGGACAGGATAATCGAGCAGAAGATAAGGGGAGACGGTGACGACAGTTACGAGCGAGACCAGCAGGCCGACCACAAGGTTGCGAGTTTGATCCCGCGCCTCCGACGGATGATCGCGTAGACGCGCCAGCGCAGCCGTGATTAAGCTGACGTCAACCACGCCGGCGGGCCATTTGGTCACGCAAGCACAGCCCGCCCAGATTCCAGCAATGACATAGTCGCGACGACGGCCTTCGGTCACTATCCGGCACGCCCAGAGCAGACAGAGGAGCATGAACACGCTTGACTGAACATCCGTACGGATGAGCTGCGAATAGGTAACGTGCAACGGGTTCAGTGCCAACAACAGGGCTGCCAACAGCCCCATGCCGGTCGATCGCAACCGCTTTGCGAGCAGGAAAGTCAGAAAGACGCAAGCGCTCCCGCAAAGTGCGAAAAAGATTCTGCCCGACAGAACCAAAATGCCCGGATCGTTATAAACATAAGCGACGAATGAGGATATGTCCGCGAGCTGGCGCGATGCGAGAGCGGCACCGCCGATCAAGGCATAGATGATTGCCAGCGCATAGATCGTCGTGGTGCCCGGATGCCCGAACCATCCTGGGTTCAGCGTATGTTGTCCGAGGAGCTTAAGCGCGCTTATGATGAAGAGCGGCTCGTCTGGATCCAGTAGCGCCGGGAGGCCGAAGGTGATCCCGTAAAGCCTGAGAGCGAGCGCGCAAGCCAATATTACGAGGAGCGCAACCACCACGCGCGGGGTGCAGGCTTTGGCCGGCATTCGTTTCGATCACTCCCTGCGGGTGGCGGGCGGATACCGGGTGGAACGCGCTAAGGCAAGTGTTGCAGCGCAATAGCCGGCGTGATCCAATGCCGATCTCTCTCGCAACCCAGATAGGCCGCTTTGCTTGGCCTACGGCGATAGCGCCCAACGTTCCTAATATCGCCAGTCTTACGAGCGTGCATTGCCCGAACGCGTTGCGTGCGATGAACGCTTCCCGATTAGCCTTAGTCTGCAGCCACAACGTGATCGCTGGGGGCCGGCTTTCGCGTCAACCAGACAATGCCGATAACGAAAAGCGACATCCAGCCGCAGACCCAGAAGAGCT
>Ga0207647_10003725_pt1 | contig 11400 bp, 9 predicted proteins | sample KBSCornC2_FD_184295 | JGI IMG/M metagenome (GOLD analysis project Ga0207647, IMG submission 184295) | Corn rhizosphere microbial communities from Kellogg Biological Station, Michigan, USA - C2 (SPAdes) (version 2) | ecosystem: Host-associated > Plants > Roots > Rhizosphere ...
CGATGCACGACTCCCTGTTCGTGCGCAGCGTTGAGTGCGTCTCCGACCTGGCGCGTGATGTCGACCACGCGTGCGAGTGGCAAAGGACCTTCGTCACGTATTACTTGTTTGAGCGTCCTGCCACTGAGGAATTCCATTACGAGGAAGACGTGTCCACTCTCGTCCTCGCCAAAATCAGTAACACTAATTGCGTTGGGATGTGAGATACGCGAAGCCGCGCGTGCTTCGCGTGAGAATCGCGCCACGATCTTTTCGTCAGCCGCAAGCGACGGGCGCAGCACCTTGATGGCAAACGTCTTGTCCATCAACACGTGTGTGCCGCGATAGACAGTGCCCATCCCGCCTTCATTCAGACGTGCATCAATGCGATATTTTCCGGCGAGAGTAGTGCCGACCAGTGAGTCGGGATCCTTTTCAAGCGCAACTCCGTCTGCGGGACAAAGAGTCGTCGCGTCAGGATATTCGACTCCACATTTTGGGCACGTCTTCATTGATGTCAGCCTATCACACCACCTTAATCCTGAGAAATCATGTTCATCCTGTCTAAAAAAATACGGGCGAGAGAATTCTCCCTCGCCCATTCAAACAAATCTTAAGTGCGACTTAGGCAGCGCTGGGTTTGACGACCGCGAAGATCACCAGCAGTGCAAACAGCACCAGCGACTCGATCAGCGCCAGACCAAGAATCATCATCGTCTGGATTCGACCAGCAGCGCCGGGGTTACGCGCCGCGCCTTCGCACGCCGCAGCACCAATGCGCGACTGTCCGAGCGCGCCACCAAAAACCGCAATCGCGAAACCAACGCCGGCGGCCAGGGCTCTGTACTTGTTAACTGACGCGGCATTATCGCCCACTTCCGCGGTCGCTTGCGCAAATGCGGTCATGCTGGTTGCGAGAATTCCGATCACCACAAACAGCACCATTCTCAATTTGCTCATGTTTCCTCCTCTGATCTGCATTGCAACTCACTTACCCGCGCTAACCGCGACGTGATAATTTCGCCTGTATCCGGTATCCACCGCCCCTCTTACAACGGCGCTCCAGCGAGACAGACCTGCCTTGCTATGTATTGTCTGGTTTGCTTCGGTTGAGTTTTGCATTTGCGCGACAACGTTTGTGAACGCGTTTGCTCACCTCGCTCGCCGCGCGCTTTTTGATAAAGCCATTAAGTAAGAACTGGAGCTATAAACTCGTCGCCCTCGTACTCTTCTTCCTCTTCGCCATGTTCGCCGTGCGCATGATGATGCGGTGCGTGCGAAACCTCGCTGATATAGAGTTGCGAGAGCAGTATGAAAACAAACGTCTGAATCAAAGCCACAAAGACGCTCAGCGGCATCAGCGCGATGGGCGCAAACCATGTGTACGGCGGCGCCAGGCCGGAAAGAGTTTCCAGCACCTTCTCGTCCGCAAACAGGTTTCCGAAAAGACGGATGCCGAGCGAAAACGGTCGAATCAGATTACTGATCAACTCGATCGGGAAGATCAGTGGCGCGATCCACCAGATTGGACCAGCAAGGTGTTTCAAATGACTGATGATGCCGTTCTCAGCGATGCCGATGTAGTTGTAATAAAGGAATGAACTCAAACCGAGCGCAAACGTCACGCTCGTAGCCGAAGTCGGACTCATAAACAGCGGAAAGAGTCCCATGAGGTTTGAGACGAGAATCAGGACCGCGAACGTCATCACCACCGGGAAGTATTTCAGACCGTGTGGGCCAATGATGTCTTCGATCATGTTGCGCACGGCAAGCACACTGACTTCGAGTGTCTGCTGTCCGTGGCCCGGCTCACTTTCAGAAAGCTTACCCTTCATGATCCAGATGATGATCACGCTCAGGATACAGGCGATGAAAAACATCACCGTGTACCAGGGAATCGCGTTATCCGCCGTGTAAGGTCCAAACGCGTCTTCCGGTGTGGTTCCAAACCAGCCCAGGACCGTTGTCCAAACCGGCTTGGTATAGGCATTCTCAAAGCGAAGCGCGTACTCGCCGAACCAACTGTTAACCAGTTGCACGACGATGGGAGCGTGGTGCTCCGCCTCTTCGGCGTGCTCAGCAGCTTCTTCTGCAAACCAGTACATCTACTAATTTTCCTCTCGCTTCGTGATTGCGAAGTAGAACTCTCTAACAGCTTCGACCATCATGGCTACGACAAAACTGGACATCCCGGCGAGAACTGCCGGCAGCGAAATCAAGTCAAGCGTATATAGACTGAAAATGACTGCAGCGATTACGACATAGCGCAATACAAACTGTGCGAGTCTGAGTTGCGGCGTGCCGCCGGCTGTTGAAAGCTGAATCGCCGCTGCTGCTGAGTTTTTCAACCAGCGATGACTGAAGAGTGCTAACAACCCTCCAACCAGCAAACCAGTCGTCACACGCCAGGGCGCAATAAAAGCTGCGATCGTCACTGCAAGGGCGCTGGCAACGACCATACTGCGAAACACTCTGTACTCCAGCATTGCGAAGCCGGAGATTTTAACTGGAATTTCGACAAATTGTCGAGTTTGGGCGGTTATTGGCAGCTTTAGTTTCGGTTCTATCCACAGATTACGCAGATTCTATAAATCAATCTGTGTAATCTGTGGATAAAGGATCTCGATTTAGGGCACCACCTGTTTATCCTTGTTGCACTGCTATACTTATCCAGAGAATGGCGCGTACGAAACTTCTTTTTGCATCCTTTGGTACAGGAGTAGTAATTACTACCGCCATATTCATAACCCTGCTGTTTGTTAGGGCGCTCTTCAAAACCGCTGCCGCACTCACGGTTACGTTGTGGCTCTTCTGGTGGCCCATGTACTTTATTGGATGTTTGCCGGGGATTTCCAATAATGCTCTGATTTGGCTATCACTGGCTGTGGGCGTGCTCATGGACATAGTGTTTATTTCCGTCGTGACCTACTTTGCCCTGGGAGCGATCATCTCGAGGCAAAGGCGAGCGCGCATCGTCATTCCTCCCCCTCAACCTCCGACTTTTGATCAGCAGTCATGAAGCCAAAATATGACGCTCGTCGTAGACAAATACCGTCATGTTGGAATAAGGTTAACGCTTGAAACAGGAAGTTCGGTCCTCCAAAATTCGGCAAACCCGGTCTCTCACTAGCTAGTCGTCGGTGACCGAACAAATTCTCATCCAGTCGGAAGTCCAGAGGTTATCAATGAAAACGAAGTTTGCCATCACTCTCACAAAGACCTTAACAGTCTTTCTCGTCGCGGTTTTGATAGGGCTTATCCAGGCAGCCCATGTGTCTGCACAATCGTTTGCTCCTCCGGCGTCCTACACGGTGGGCACTAATCCCTATGACTGCGCTCTCGGAGATTTCAATGGCGATGGGAAACCAGACCTCGCGGTAGCAAATAACAGCACTCACAATATCAGCGTCCTGCTGGGTAACGGAGATGGGACCTTTGGGGCCAAGACGGATTACGACGTTGGACAACAAGCTTATGGAGTTGTCATTACCGATCTGAACAGCGATGGAAAGCTCGACATCGTCGCCGAAACCTCCTTCAGCCTTACAGAGGGCGTCAGCGTTCTCCTTGGAAATGGCAACGGCACTTTTCAGACCCGCGTCGACTATTTGTTTTCAGGTTTGGCGCAACCGAAATCAATTCTCGCAAGCGATTTCAATAACGATAATAAGCCCGACATCGTGGTTATCGACGGAGACGGCGCCTCAGTCCTTTTAGGAAATGGCGACGGTACCCTGCAACCGGCCGTAGGTTATGGCTCGAGTAGTTTTGCCACGTCAGTTGCAGTTGGCGACTTCAATGCAGACGGCAAGATGGATTTGGCAGTCAGCAGCTACGGTGTTAGCGGAACCGTTAGCATCATGTTGGGCAAGGGCGACGGGACGTTCTTTCCCCAGGTAGATTACGCGAGTGCGCCCAGTCCTTTCTCCATAGTCAAAGGCGATTTTAATGGTGACAGCAAGCTCGATCTGGCCACTGCGAACGTTCAAGTCGACAGTGTCAGCATCCTGTTGGGAAATGGAGACGGCACTTTTGCAGCTCCCGTTAACTACGGAGGCGGAGGTTTTCCTTATGAGCTGTCGACTGGAGATATCAATAGCGATGGAAAATCTGATCTGGTGATAGCGGGAAATGGGAGTGGCTTGAGGGTCCTCAAGGGAAACGGGGATGGGACGTTTCAAAAATCAGTAAACTTTGAAGGCGGCGGTAACTTCGCAATCGTTCTTGATCTCAATGGCGATTCAAAACCAGATATCGTCTCAGCTCAAGGTGCGAATTCGGTCGCAGTCTTCATCAATCAAAGCGGACCACACAACATCAGCGGCACTGTCAAAGATACCAACAACGCTCCACTTTCGGATACGACGCTTGTCCTCAGCGGTGGAACGCCAGTCATTATCACAACCGACGCAACCGGCTCCTTTGCATTTAACGATCTGACTGCCGGTCAAACGTACACGCTAACGCCAGCCAAGTTAAATTATACTTTCGCGCCGCTGAATCAAACCTTCAACAACCTGAGTTCGAACGTCGTCGCTAACTTCACTGGAACACTCAACAATTACACGATCTCGGGACGCGCTCGCGACCTCGCAGGCAATGGATTGGCCGGCGTGACCATTACTCTGTCCGGAGCGATGACGGGCACAATCACGACCGGCGCTGATGGCACCTATGCGTTCACGAATTTGCCTGGTGGAGGCCACTATACCGTCACTCCATCACTGGCGAAATTTATGTTCAGCCCACTCTCTTCCACGGTTACCAACCTGTCGAGTAATCGTGTGTTCAATTTCTCCGGCTTTCGGGCCATTTATACGATTAGCGGTGGCGTACTCAATGTCGATAATGGTTTCAATATCGACGGCTTTGTTATTCACTTAACCGGAACGAACACATTAACGGCCGTTACGTCGTTTGATGGGTACAGGTTTGCCGCACTCCCAGTGGACGGCGATTTCACCGTCACCGCCTCCCAACCGAACCGCCTGTTCACGAATTATAAGTTGCTGCCGCCAACGAGCCACAGCTTCACTGCTTTGTCATCGGACATGACGGCCAACTTCAGTGCCAAGCGTCTGGGCTTCAGTACCGGCAATTTCAATCCCCTCGGCATTGCTAGCGGCGATCTGAATGGAGACGGCAAGCTCGATGTCGCGGTTGCAACTACTACCGGCTCTAATATTCATGTCCTGCTTGGAAACGGGGACGGCACTCTCCAGAGTGAGGTCCCATATAATGCAAACTCGAACCCTGCCGATGTCGTCATCGCAGATTTTGACGGTGACGGAAAAGCGGACGTGGCCTCGGCAAATAGTTTTGGTGGAGACGTCAGCATCTTCATCGGCAACGGTGATGGCACATTGAAGACTCGAGTGAATTATCCCGTTGGATTTCAGCCCGGGAATTTGAGCCTGAGCGACTTTAACAACGATGGAAAGATCGATATTGCCGCTCTCGGCGGCGGTGCGTTAGGCATCCTGTTAGGAAACGGTAATGGCACCTTCCAGCCTGTGATAGGCCGGCCAATCGCGACGGCGGTTTTTTCCGTTTTGCCTGGCGACCTTAATGGTGACGGGAAGCAAGATCTCGTATTGCTTGGTTTCCCCGGCAATGTACTTGTTGTTATCGGTCGCGGCGACGGTACGTTTGATAATCCGGTGAGTTACCCGGCGCCGAATGAGGTCGTCAAGGCTACGTTGGCCGATTTCAATTCGGACGGTAAGCTTGACGTTGCAGTAGCGTCGCGACTTCCGGACGTGCTAACGATCATGCTGGGTCGCGGAGACGGCACCTTTCAACCTGGAACCACGACTTCTATCGGCACGACTGCACGAGATCTTATCAGCCACGATTTTGATGGCGACGGCAAACTTGATCTCGCCGTCGCCGCTGGCGGTCTCGGTTTCCTGCGGGGAAACGGCGACGGCACCTTCTCGCCCCCTGTCTTTTATCCAGGGGGATCGTCTTCCGAATCGCTGGTAGCAGGTGATTTCAATAACGATGGAAAGCTTGATGTTGCCTTAAGCAGTGGGGGCAGCAGCGAAGTAACCGTGTTGCTTAACTCACCTGGACCAACATCAGCGCCAACAATCATCGTCGAACAGGGAACGAACAAAGCTGCGGCGTTCGATTCTGTAACGCATTTACGTGGTCCATTCCCCATTCTCAACACTCACAACTTCAGCGCCGATCAGCACACACGAGTAATGTTGTTCACTTCCAACCTGGGACTGACGCAACCAGACCCGTCGATACTTTCAGTGCGAGCGAATGGGATCCTGCTGACAGTCGAGAGGGTTGGACTGTTGTCAGGAGCGCCGTCTCTGGACGCTTCTTACATCATCGTCAGATTGCCGGACGGATTGCCGGCAGGAAACTTACCGTTGACTGTGACGCTGCTTGGCGTAGTGAGCAGCAACACGCCCATACTGGAAATTTCCCCTTAAGACGCACTATGTTCGCCCGGTGGCATTAGGTTTGCGCATCAAATGATTTGGTAGAAGAATTGTTTGGTTTTATTGCACCTAGGAGGTTCTAACCATGCGCAAAGTTTTGTTAGCGGTGTTTTGTACGCTTTGTTTGATTGCAATGACGGCTGTTGCTGCCGGTCAGCAAAATCCCCCACCCGAGAATAAAGATAAGAATGCGGCGGAAAAGGCCGCTGATAAGGCTGGCGACGTAAAGGACAAGACCGTAAAGGGCGCCAAGAAGACTGGGCAGAAGACGAAAGAAGTCGCGGGAGAGGCTGGTGACAAAGCCGAAGACGTAAAAGACAAGACCGTCGACGTCACCAAGAAGGGCGTAAACGAAGTTGGTGACAAGGCTGAGGACGCCAAAGACAAGACCGTCGACGTTACCAAGAAGGGCGTAAACGAAGTTGGTGACAAAGCTGAAGACGTGAAGGACAAGACCGTCGACGTCACTAAGAAGGGCGTGAACGAAGTTGGTGATAAGGCTGAAGACGCCAAAGACAAGACGGCTACCGGTGTGAAAGCAGCCGGCAAGGGAGCGAAAGCCATCGGTAACGAGGCCGCAGATAAGGCCGGCGACGTTAAGGACAAGGGCGAGAAAGGCGTAAAGAAATCCGGCAACTGGTTAACTCGTACCTTTAAGAAGATCTTCTAACGGTCCCCTGCCGTGTCTTTTACTGATTGATTTGAAATACGCCGAAGGCGTTCGCTAATTTCAGCCCAGGGTTCGAGCATCGCGAGAACCCTGGGACGTAATTCCAAATTGCGACGAAACCCTGTAAGGGTTCGCCAACCACCTAACCCTTACAGGGTTAACACCTTTCTTCATCCTTTACCCAGGGTTGTCGCTGGCGCGCCAACCCCTGGGCTCAAATTAGCGAACGCCTTCGGCGTTTCCAAACCGAACCGCTGGGTCTCTTGACAGTACCGTCTAATTTCTCTACTATATCGCCTCACGATATATCAGACGGCGACATAAAATACTAATTCCTTAATCTTGGAGGCTGCTATGAAACGGACGTTTGCATTGCAGAGTGGCGTAGTGTTGCTTCTTGCGCTTTGTCTCACATCATTCGCACAAACATCTCGAGACCAGGACGTCACCCGGAAAATCGATGACTACATGGATGCCCTTGTCAAAGCCGGATGGTTCAACGGCTCGATCCTCGTCGCGCGCAACGGCAACGTCGTAGTAAGCAAAGGATACGGCATGGCCAACTTTGAGCTCGACGTGCCGAACACGCCCCACACGAAATTCCGCCTCGGCTCAATCACCAAACCATTTACCGCGATGGCAATAATGCTTTTGCAAGAGCGCGGCAAACTAAGCGACCAGAACTCTGTCTGCAAATATCTACCCGAATGTCCGCCAGCGTGGCAGTCGATCACACTGCGCCATCTGTTGAGCCACACTTCCGGCATCGCAAAGCACGACACGGCGGGCATCTACCTCAAGACCGCCATGATGCCAATGACGTTGCCACAGCTAATCGACAGCTTTAAGAACAAGCCCCCGGATTTCAAGCCGGGTGAAAAAATGGACTACAACAACAACGGTTATATTTTGCTTGGCTACGTGATCGAAAAAGTGTCGGGACAATCTTACGAAACGTTTGTAAGCGAGAATATCTTCAAACCGCTAAAGATGCTGGACAGCGGTTATGACAACCACGATCCGATTATCAAAAACCGCGCGGCCGGTTACAGACGCGAAGGCGCTACGCTGCTGAACGCAACTTACATCGATCAATCACAGCCATTCTCAGCGGGCGCCCTCTACTCAACAACTGAAGATCTCTTGCGTCTGGATCAAGCGCTCTATGACAACAAATTTCTTTCGCAGAAAAGCCTCGACACGATGTTCACACCTGTGACCGGCAACTACGGTTACGGTTGGTTCGTCAACAAGCAGTTCAATCGCCTGGCAATCTCTCATCCGGGCGGGGTTCCCGGATCAGCGGCGATGATCACTCGTTATCCTGAAGAGAAATTGCTGATCGTTATGTTGAGTAACCTGCAGGATTCTCGAATCATCAGAGCGAGCAACGACCTGGGGGCGATCGTACTTGGTGAGAAGTACGAGCTTCCGAAAGTTCGCACAACGGTCAACGTTAGCGCCACAGTGCTGGAGGCTTACGCCGGAGATTACGAAGACCGTCCGGGCCGGGTCACCAGGATCCTGGTTACGAACGGGACGCTGAAACTGCAATTAGCTGCGAACGCGATCGGTCAGTTCGATCCCATACCAATGTCAGCCGAGTCTGAGACGGAGTTCTTCGATCCTTTGAACGATACGCAGGTTGTGTTTGTTAAAGATGCCGCCGGGCAGGTAACGGAAATGGTTTTAAGAATCAACGGTCGCGAGTATCACACGAAAAAGATCAGGTGAGAGATCAGTAAGTCTTGGAGCTGAGACGGACAAACTCAAACAAACCAGCTGCAGAGCCGAGGACGATGCCGCCGATCAGACACCAGGGCTCTGTACCAAGCCACTTATCGAGGAACCAGCCCAAGGCACAGAAAGTCGCGACCGACGCAAACAACGTGATGCCCGCCGCATAAGCAAAACCGGTTTTCCTGTTCTCGTCCTGATCGGGTTTATTAGCCATGCTCAAGAAGATTGAACGTACTGTAGGGGCGGCCCTCCGTGGCCGCCCGTGGTTTGGATAAGGGTTCAAGAAGCCGCGACCTCGGAGTCGGCGAACACGATCAAAACCACGGGCGGCCACGGAGGGCCGCCCCTACAGTACGTTCATTCGGTCACCAGCTTTCGCGCGTCAGGTAGTTCTTGGGGACCTCATAAAGCAGGGCGCGGCGCGAATGGCGCATGGAGTCGTGAATGAAACATACGTGCGTACACCAACACGCCTTGCCTCCGTCGATGGCGTTGAGTTCCGTCTGCCGCTCGTTAGCAGACCAGAGCGCGCCGAAGTCGTAATCAAAATCTGCCAGTGACGCAAACTTTTCTCGCAACTCACATGCGCGCACGTCGCCGTTGTAGTCGATCACCGCAGTTGTTTCACCTGCCGTGCAGGGAAACGGCCAGGGCGTTGGTTGCTGAAAGTTAACGTGTTGCGTGCGATAGTGAGTGATGATCGATCCGGCGTAAACGGCGTTCTTCACGAAGCGCTTGCCGGCGTCGTCTGCGGCAAACATCCGCTCGCCGTAACGTTTCGTGAGTTTCGAAACGTGAGCGTACATGGCGGGCAACACTTCCGGCGGTACTTGTTTGATTTGTTCGCCGACGAGGGTCTCACCGCGAATGATGTTGAAGTATTGTCCGTCGAGACGATAGTTGTCCCACATGAACTCCGAGAGCTTCTCGATCTCGGTGTAGTTCTCCGCGCAAACAACTGTATTCACGTTCAGTCGAAAACGATCGGTGTACTTTTCCTTCAGTGGATACAGCGATTCGATGCAGTCGAGCGCCTTCTGCCAGTTTCCCGGAACGCCGCGAATGCGATCGTGGGTCTCGCCATAACCATCCAGCGCGATGTTGAGATACAGATCGATCTGCGGGTTGTTTCCGAGGGCGCGATCGACGACGTCGTAAACGCGCTGCTTGATCAGTCCGTTCGTAGGAATGATGATGCGATCGACGCCGTTGTTCGAAACAAACAAATCGATGACGTCTGAAAGATCGCGCCGGAGAGTCGGCTCACCGCCGGAAAGCCATAGATCCGTTATCGGTGGCATCGTTTGCGAAACCTTTTCGATTTGAGCAAAGGTCAGGTCGCCCGGCTGGTTCAACTCTTCGTGATAGAAGCAGGTTTGGCAGAATGCGTTACAGCGCGAGGTGACGAACAAGATCACCGTGCCGAGACGTTTTTCACGCTTCGTCGAACGTAACAACTGCACGAATTGGGCGGCTTTGTTGGGCATTACGATTCGCGAGAGATAATGACAGCTTCAGTGGGTGATTTCAATTCATAGGTAATGCCGCGCCAGGTGATGCGCTGGGAAAAGCCGGCGATGATGGCGTTGTAGAGGTAGAGCAAAGACGCAAAGGGCCAGAGGAAGATGTGGGCGAACACGTCGCGGTTTAGAGAAGAGCGATACCGGTTGAGAGGGATTGTTATAGCGCGCCAGCGGATGAATGATTTGGTGGCGCCGAGCGTGAAGATTAGTAAGAGGGCGAGTAGCAAAACAGGTGAGCGGGATGGGATTAACAGGATGATGCCCCCGATGAACACGATTGCGAAGAGGGCTGAACCGAGCAGGAGTGGAAGCCAAAGATGTGACGCGTAGACGCGCGTGATCTTTATTTGACGGGTAGTGAACTCGAAGAGCTCTCGGAAATCGCAGTCGCCGACGGAGGCGACGAGACAGTTTGGCGTGAAGTGGATCGGAAGTTTCGCTTCCTTCAGAACACGCGTGATGGTGAAGTCGTCAGAGACTGTTCCGCGCCAACGTTCACTAACATTTAGTTTCTCAAATGTCGTGCGCCGAATTGCCGTCGAGCCACCCCAGCAAAAGTTTTTCGCCGTATCACTACCAAGCGCCGACGCGACCGACGCATTCCAAACACCTCGAAGACGCGACGCAACTCCTCGGCGTGGAATGAACCAGCGATAACCAGTCGAAGCACCGAGTGTTTCATCTGCCAACGGCGCAACCAAATGCCTAAGCCAGTCTTTTCCCGGTCGAGCATCTGTATCTACAAATACCAATACCTCCGATTCCCCAGCGACCTCAGTCGCAGCAACTCGAAGATTGTGAACCTTCTGCCCACTGTCAATCGCTGGTCCAGCGATGATCGTTCTGGCAATCCGCGAAGATCCGTGGCCCAACTCATCGCCCAACTGAATCGCCGGGTCGTCTGCCGCGTCAAAAACAAACAGAACCTCATAGCGCGGATAATCCTGCTCCACTAGCGTTTGAAGATTCTCACGAAGACCCGGCTCCAATCCCCTGCCCGGTGCAATCACCGAAACAAACGGCTGAAACT
>Ga0207647_10003729_pt1 | contig 11393 bp, 9 predicted proteins | sample KBSCornC2_FD_184295 | JGI IMG/M metagenome (GOLD analysis project Ga0207647, IMG submission 184295) | Corn rhizosphere microbial communities from Kellogg Biological Station, Michigan, USA - C2 (SPAdes) (version 2) | ecosystem: Host-associated > Plants > Roots > Rhizosphere ...
TGCCTTTCGGTGCCGGGTGGGACGGGTGGGACGGGTGGGACGGGTGGAACGGGTGGATCGTGACCATGGTCGCCCGGGCGGTCGCGAGCGGGCCAGCAGCGTTTCTTCCGGGGGGTCAGGAAAGCGTCGTCCTCCCATCGGACATCTTGCATTTAAACCTGACGCATTAATGCCCTAGTATCGACGACCATGAGTTTCATCAGAAGCCACAGAGTCGTGGGACGCGCCGCTCGCACCGTCGCGATCGTCGGTGCGTTGGTCCTCACGACGACGGCGGCGGTCGCGTCGGCAGAGGGCGCGCCTCATCCGCAGAGCCTTGTGCTCGAGTCGCCGGACGGTCGCATCTCGGCGGCCCTGACGGTCGGCTCCGGCGGCACGCCAGGCCTCGACGTGTCCATGAACGGGCGCCCGGTGCTGCAGAGCGTGCGGCTCGGCACCGTGACGGAGAACGCCGACCTGACGACGGGCCTGAGCTTCGAGCGCTCCGAACGCCGGCGGATGGAGCCGACCTACCTCCCGGGAGGCGCGGTCAATGGCACCGTGGCGTCCGTGGCCGAGGAACTCGTGGCCGTGTTCAGCAAGGGGGCCGCCGAACTGACGATCGCCGTCCGCGCGACGCGCGACGGCGTGGCCTTCCGCCACACGATCGGCCTCCCTGGCGCGTCCGCGGTCGTGTCCGAGGCGACGGCATTCGACCTCCTGCCCGGATCGACGGTCTGGGCAGGCGGGTACGAGCGCCACCACGAGGGCAAGCCGCAGCGGTTCGGTAGCGGCGAGCTCGGCGGCAAGCGGCTGGCCATGCCCGCACTCATCTCGACGCCCGACGGGCGGTGGGTGCAGCTGATGGAAGCCGACGTGCGCGCCGGCGGCGCGTACCCTGCGGTGCGTCTGGATGTCCCGGCCGGAGAACCGCTGTCCCTCCAGGTGGCGTTGCCCGGCCCCGACTCCGATGTCTTCGCCGGCTCCCCGCCGAGCGTTCGCGTGCCGTTCGCGGGCTCCGTCACGACGCCGTGGCGCGTCATCGGGATCGCCGGCGGTCTCGCCGGTCTCGTGGACTCCAGCCTGCTCACCGACCTCAACGACGCACCGGCGAAGGAACTCACCGGCGCTGCCGCGAGCTGGATCAAGCCGGGCGTCTCGCTCTGGCCGTGGTGGTCGAACTCGATGATGAGCGGTGACGACTACCTCGACCTTCACCGGGAGTACGTTGATGCCGCCGAGCGCCTCGGCCTGACCTACGTGACGGCGGACGCCGGCTACTCGTCGTGGGATCAGCTCGAAGAGCTCGCCCACTACGCGACCGCGCGCGGCGTCGGGATCTTCGCGTGGATGCATCGCAACGAGTTCCGGAGGGCGGACAAGACGCTCTTCGACCAGAGCGAGATCGACGCCGCCATGAAGGAGTTCGCTGCTCGCGGGGTCGTGGGGCTGAAGATCGACTTCTTCGACTCCGACCGGGCCGACATCATGCAGTTCTACAACCGCCTCAGCATCGGCGCGGCCCGCGCCAAGCTCATGGTCGACTTCCACGGCTCCGTCGTCCCGGGCGGTGAGCAGCGGACCTTCCCGCACGTGCTCACGAGCGAAGCTGTCGCGGGGGCCGAGGGCTACAAGAACGGCAATCCGGCATCGGCGCGGGACAACGTCAACCTGACGCTGGGCCGCGGGTTGCTCGGCAGCGCTGACGCGACACCCGTCGCCCTGTCGCTCGGGAACCCTCTGACGACGCAAGCGCACCAGCTGGCGCTGACGGTGGCCTTCACGTCGGCGCTCACCACATTGGCCGACACTCCCGCCGCGTACGAGACCTGGCCGGGGCTCCCCGTCCTCCAGTCGCTCCCGACGGTGTGGGATCAGTCCCGGCTGATCGACGCCGAACCCGACAGCCACGCGGCGTTCGCGCGCCGGTCCGGGGAGGCCTGGTACGTCGGCGCGATCGCCGATGCCGCGCGACAGCTCCCCGTGCCGCTGGACTTCCTGGGCTCCGGCACGTACACGGCGACGGTCTACCGGGATGGCGGTGCTCAGGGGCAACCGCTGGTGGAACGATCCGTGGTCCGGGCGACCGACACGCTCGCGCTGCCGCTGGCAGAGCACGGCGGCGCGACCGTCGTGCTGACGCCCGGCGCAACGGCCGCGGCGGTCTCGGCCGACCGCGTCATCGAGGCGGAGGCGGCGACGATGGGGGGAAGCGCCCGCGTGTCAGCGTGTGCGTCGTGCTCGGGCGGCGCGAAGGCCGGCTACGTGGGTTCTGCCGGAATCACTTTCCGCGACGTCGAAGCGGAAGGCGCTTACACCGCCCGGATCGCCTACCTCTCGGGCGAGCGGAGGGGCCTCACGGTGACGGTCGACGGCGTCGCCGTCGCGTCGGTGACCCCACCGGAGTCCGGGCGGGGCAGCGGTGACCCGAACGGCTGGAACGTCCCGCGGACCGTCGACGTGCCGCTGGTCTTGGGGCCGGGCCGTCACACGATCGCCGTGACCGGAACGGGCGGCAGTGCGCCGGACATCGATCGCCTGCACCTCATCCGGACGTACCAGGCGGAGGACGCGGCGAACGTCCTCACCGGTCTGGCGACGACGACGGCGTGCACCGCGGACGACTGCAGCGGCGAGCTGGTCGGCCAGCTCGGACGAGGCGCGGCGGTCGTCTTCACCGAGGTGAAGGCGGTGAAGCCCGGGGTGACGACAGTAGGGATCCGTTACGCCTCGGCGGCGGCGCGCTCGATCATCCTCCGTGTCAACGGCGGTCCCGAACGAGTCATCTCGTTCCCGCGCACCGCGTCCTGGGACGACTGGAGCCTGCAGACGATCACGGTGGACCTCGTCGAGGGAGTCAACTCGATCGCGCTCTCCGCCGAGTCATCCGGGTGGGCGCCCGACATCGACGCGATCGAGGTCGCGCAGTAGGGAGCCCCATGCCCATGCCGACCGACCACGTCGGGTCACTCGTCTCACGTCGCGAGCTCCGCCGCGCCACGGCGCCGCGTTCGCGGCTCGCCCTGCTCGACCTCCTCCGGCTCGCGGCCGCGCTCTCGGTGGTCGCCTACCACTGGCTCTTCTGGGGCATCGAGCACGACGCCATCCGCTCGTTCGGACGCACCCCGGTCTCGTGGCTGGCCGCGTACGGGTTCCTCGGCGTGCAGCTGTTCTTCCTCATCAGCGGCTTCGTCATCTTCCTGTCGGCGTCCGGGAGGGAGGCGTCGGCGTTCGCGGCGGGGCGTGCGACGCGGTTGTATCCGGCGTACTGGGCCGGGGTCGCGCTCACCTCCGCGACCCTGCTGCTTACCGCGCAGACCGCCCCGCTTGAGCTGCTGCCGAAGTTCCTCGCCAACCTGACGATGGCGCCGGCTGTGTTCCGGCAGACGCAGCTCGACGGGGTCTACTGGACGCTCACGCTCGAACTGCAGTTCTACGCGCTCGTCTTTCTCTTCCTGCTGTTCCGGCGGCGGAGCTGGCTGGAGGTCTTCTTCCCGCTCTGGGCGATCGCGATGCTCGGCACGACCCTCTTCCTGCCGCGGGTCGCGGCGCTCCCGCTCTGCGGCGACCTGTTCACGCTCTTCGCGGGCGGGGCGCTCATCGCGGTGATCTCCCGCGCGGGCTGGACGGTGCTGCGCGCCGCCGGCTTGCTCGCGAGCGTCGTGGGCGGCGTCGTGGGGACGATCAGGCACGCCGACGAGTCCGGCGACGGCTCTGCCACCGACCCCGTCGTGCTCGCGATCGTCGTCGTGCTCCTCTTCGCCCTCGTGTTCGTGCTCACGCGTCCGAAGGTCGCCGCTCTGCGTATCCCGGGCAGCCGGTTCCTCGGCGCGCTGACGTATCCGCTCTACCTCAGCCACGCGGTGTTCGGTTACGCGCTGCTCAACCGCTGGGTCGATCCGGACGCGATCTGGTCGGGGATCGCGGCGGCCCTCGTGGTCGTCCTGGCCGTCGCCGCGGTCGTCCACTTCGCGGTGGAGCGGGCAGCAGCCCCGGTCTGGCGGAGGCTCTTCCGTTTCGTCTTCTCGCCCGTCGCGTGGTGGGAGGGGCGCACCAGCCGAACTTCCTGAGGGCCGGAAATCTCCCGCGCCCGACCTGCGATTACCGCCACCGAGTGATTGACTCGGTTCCGAAAGGTGGTCGCGGTCCATGGCGCTCTCGGCGAAGCAGACGAGGATGCTCGACATCCTGTCGCGTCGTGCTGCCTGGGTGACGGCCGCCGAGCTCGCGCACGACCTGGGGGTGACCTCCCGCAGCATCCGCAGTTACGCCGCCGCCCTCGGGGAGCTGGTCGAGTCGGGGCCGAACGGCTACCGCGTGAAGGGGGAGGCCTACGCGGCCTACCTCGCCGACGCTCCCGGCGCGTCCCCGTCCGCCGGTTCGCCGCAGGAGCGCCTCGCCTTCCTGGCGCGGCGGCTGCTCGACGAGCCGGAGGGGATCGACGTGTACGAGACCGCGGAGAGCCTGTTCGTGAGCGACTCCACCATCGAGTCCGACCTCACCCGGGTGCGCAGCCTCCTCGCCGACACCGAGCTCGGGCTCGACCGGCACGGGCCCGTCGCCCGGCTCACCGGCCCGGAGATCGCGCGGCGCAAGCTGATCAGCCGGTTGTTCCGCGACGAGATGCGGCAGGGTGTCGTGGACGTGTCGCGCATCCAGGAGGCGTTCGCCTCGCAGGGGCTCGCCGCCTTCAAGTCCGACCTGGTCGAGATGCTCGACGCGCGCGGGTTCTTCGTCAACGAGTACGGCATCAACGACGTGCTGCTGCACATGGCCGTCGCGCTCGACCGCGTCGCGAAGGACCGGGTGCTTCCGGCCGCGGGCGCCGCCGAGGCGGGGGAGGCGCTGCGCGGGCTGGCGGACGACCTCGGCGAGCTCGTGCGGCGGCATTTCGACGTCGAGCTCGACCCGACCGAGCTGCGCTACCTCGCCATCCTGCTGCGGACCAGGGTCATCGCGCCGGGCGCCCGCGCCGACAGTGTCGCCGAGTTCGTCAGCGACGCCGATCTCGCCGTGGTGCGCGGGATCGTCGCGCGCGCCTCCACCGAATACCTGGTCGACCTCCGCGACGAGGACTTCATCGTGCGGCTGACGCTGCACGTGCAGAACCTGGTGGCGCGGGCGCACGAGAACACGTACTCCCGCAACCCGCTCACCCGCTCGATCAAGAGCTCGTACCCGATGACCTACGAGCTGGCGGTCTACATCGCCAGCCGGCTGCAGGCGGCCGAGGGGATCGCGGTCAACGACGACGAGATCGCCTACATCGCCATGCACGTCGGCGCCTACCTGGAGCAGCAGTCACGTCGCCGGGACGCCGTGCGCACCGCGGTGGTCTGCCCGAACTACTACGACATGCACATCCTGCTGCGCGAGAAGCTGGAGAGCGCGCTCGGCGACGAGCTGGACATCGTGAGCGTCATCACCTCCACCGACGCCGACTGGGCCGCGATCGACGCCGACCTCGTGCTCACCACCATCGACCCGCGGGGGAGGCGCGAGAACACCGTGATCGTGCAGCCGTTCCTCACCGCGACGGATGTGGAGCACATCCAGCAGTCGGTGGCGCGGATCCGCCGCCAGCGTCGCCGGGCCGGGATCAAGAACGAACTGCTGGAGTACTTCGACGAGACCCTGTTCCTGCGCAACTTCTACGCGCGCGACGCGATCACCATGATCCGCGCGCTCGGCGACCGGATGATCGCAGCGGGCGCCATCGGCAGCGACTACGTCGACCAGGCGGTGGAGCGCGAGCAGATGTCCTCCACCGCGTTCACCGACACCCTCGCCGTGCCGCACGCGATGACGATGAACGCCAATCGCACGGCCATCGCCATCGTGGTCAACGACACCGCGATGGACTGGGGCGACGCCCGCGTGAACGTGATCGCGTTCATCGCGTTCTCGGAGGGCGGCCGCGCGGCGTTCCAGACCGTGTTCGACCAGTTCGTGGAGGTCTTCTCCGACCGGGAGGCCGTGCTCGGCCTCATCCGCCGCGCCGACACGTTCACGGCCTTCATCGACGAGCTCGTCCGCATCATCGACGCCTGACGGCCCCGAAACGTGAGAAGTCGCGGGAATCGACCCTGCGATTCCCGCGACTACTCACTCTTCGATCGTCAGTTGGCGGTGACGAGGTACGTCACGGCGACGCCGGGGGTGCCGACGGCGACGGTGTACTTGTCGTTCGTGTACACGGCCTTGCTGTCGGTGGCGCCGGGCTGGACCGTGAAGCCGGCCTTCTCCAGAGCGGCCTTCGCGTCGGCGAAGCCGTTCTTGTCCTTCGGCTGGACCGTGACGGACCAGCCGTCGTTCTGGTCGCCGTTGGCCACGATCACGGTGCCGGCGACGATCGGGACGTCCGACTTCGGGAAGTCGGACGGGAGCGACTTGGAGGTCGCCTCCTGCGATGCGGACGCCGACGGCGTCGCGCTGGAGCCGCCGCCGCTGCCGGAGCAACCGGCGAGGGAGGCGATGGAGAGTGCCGCGACGAGGGCGGCCGGAACGAGCAATTTACTGTTGGTGCGCATGTTTCTTCCTAGTGCTGTATCCAATGCGGTTGTGGAACACTCCAGCGTACTGCGCGACCCCCGACGCCCTCGTCCTGGCGCCCGGGACTCCCGGCGGCCCGGCGGCTCAGCCGAGCAGCAGCGTGCTGAGCTGGTCCGCCGAGTGCACCACCGCGATCGCGCCCGCCGCCTCGGCCGGGGAGCCGTAGCCCCACTCGACGAGGATTGTCGGGATGCCGTGCTGGCCCGCGCCCTCCACGTCGAACTGGCGGTCGCCGACCATCACGGTGTGGTCGAGCGCGACGCCCAGTTCGCCCAGGCGGCGCAGCGCCTCGGCGACGACATCCGCCTTCGCGCTGCGGCTCTCGTCGTCGGTCGCGCCGGCGATCACGTCGAAGTACTGTGCGAGGTCGAAGTGCTCCAGGATGCGGGTGGCCTGCGCCTCCGGCTTGCTGGTGGCGACGGCGAGCGGGATGCCCGCGCTGCGCAGACGCTGCAGGAGGCCGCGGATGCCGGGGAACACCGCGCTGTCGAACGCGCCGTGCGCCGCATAGTCCGCGCGGTAGACCGTGAGGGCGGCCCGGGCGCCGGCCTCGTCGAAGCCGGCCATCGACTGCAGCGAGTCGAGGAGGGGAGGGCCGACGTACTCCACGAGCTCGGCGGGGGTGGGGATGGGCAGGCCGAGGGTCTCGAACATGCGCGAGAGCGAGGCGGTGATGCCGGGCGCGGAGTCGGTCAGGGTGCCGTCGAGGTCGAAGAGGACGCAGGTCCAGGTGCGCGTGACGGTCGTCGTCTCAGCGCTCGTCGTGGTCGGGTTTGTCATAGCCGTCCAATGCTATGTGAGATGTGGGTATGTATCGTCAGTGCTCGCTGAGAGCTGACTCGATGTGCGAGCGTGCGACGACCATCGTGTGGGCCGCTCCCGGGTCGAATTGCACGGCGACGAAGTCGGCGTTGGCGATGTAGCCGAGCGCTTCGGCGGCCGGAACGATCACGGCCTGCACGCGGGTGCCCTTGCCGCCGGCGGCGCCGACCGCGTTGCGCAGCGCCTTCATCGACGTGAACAGGGGGAGCACGGGCTCGCCCGCGGTCGACTGGACGGTGCGCAGCCGCACCTCGTCGGCCGTCGACCCCGTGACGTCGACGACCAGCCCGCCGGTGGTGGCGGCGGCGAGCAGCGCATCGAGGTTCTCGAGCGTCGGCTCGGCGGTGATCGCGGCGAGGGCCTTGCGGACGGGGCCGTTCTCGTAGCTCTGCGGGAAGCGCCCCGCGGGTGCGGCCATCAGAACAGCCTGCTGTCGCTGTCGTCGAGCCCGCGCATGGCGTCGTAGTCGAGCACGAGGCAGCGGATGCCGCGGTCCTCCGCCAGCGTGCGGGCCTGCGGCTTGATCTCCTGAGCCGCGAAGACCCCGGACACGGGAGCGAGCAGGGGGTCCCGGTTCATCAGCTCCAGGTAGCGGGTGAGCTGCTCGACACCGTCGATGTCGCCGCGCCGCTTCAGCTCGACCGCGACCGAGGCGCCGCGCTCGTCCCTGGCGAGGATGTCGACGGGGCCGATCGCGGTCATGTACTCCCGGCGCACGAGCACGTGGCCGTCGCCGAGGAGGTGGATCTGCTCGGCCAGCAGCTTCTGGAGGTGCGCCTCCACGCCGTCCTTCTGCAGCCCGGGGTCGACGCCCAGCTCGTGGGCGGAGTCGTGCAGCACCTCGTGGATGGACACGACGAGCATGTCGGCCGTCTTCGCCTGGGTGACGCGCCAGACCTCGGTGATCCCGGCCTCCTGCTGGACTTCGTCCGGCTCGTCGACCGTGAGCGTGCACGGCGGGCTCATCCAGTTGAGCGGCTTGTACGAGCCGCCGTCGGAGTGGACGAGCAGGCTGCCGTCGGACTTGAGCATCAGCAGGCGCTTGGCGAGCGGGAGGTGGGCGCTCAGGCGGCCGGCGTAGTCGACGGAGCAGTTGGCTATCACGAGGCGCACCGGTCAAGTGTACGGTGCTGGCAGGATGAGGGGATGGCTCAGGACCTCCTCATCGGCACGTACACGCAGCGCCTCGGGCACGTCGACGGGCATGCCGAAGGCGTGCTGTCGGCGCGGTTCGACGGGTCGGCCGTGACCGACGTCGCCGTGGTCGCGCCGGTGCCGAACCCGTCCTGGCTGGCGGTGTCCGCGGACGGGTCGCACGTCTACGCAGCGGAGGAGACCGGTCCGGACGGCGGCGTCTCGGCGTTCGCCCGGGCGGACGACGGCTCGTTGCGCCCGCTCGGCCGCGTGTCGAGCGGCGGGGAGGCCACCGCGCACCTGGCGCTGCATCCCTCCGGACGGTTCCTGCTGACCGGCACCTACGTCGGCGGGACGGTCTCGGTCTTCGCCCTGGAGGACGGCGCCATCGGCGAGCGGACGGCGTTCGTGCAGCACGAGGGGCACGGCCCCGGCCCCGCACGCCAGGAGGCGCCGCACGTCCACCAGCTCTCCGTCGACCCGGTGACCGGCGACATCGTCGTGGTCGACCTCGGGCTCGGCGAGGTGCGCTGGTACGCGCTCTCGGAGGCGGGCTCGCTGACGCTGCGGCCGGAGGCGACCGTCTCTGTGGGGGCCTCGGGACCGCGCCACCTCGCGTTCCATCCGGACGGGCGGCACATCCTCCTGTTGAACGAGCTGGACAGCACGCTCGACCTGCTGCGCCGGGAGGGCGACCGGTTCGAGCGGGTGGCCTCCTTCGGCACGCGCGGGGCGTCCGCGACCGGCGCGAACCAGACGGCGGCGGTGCGGGTGACCGCGGACGGAAGGACGGTGCTCGTCACGAACCGCGGCGACGACACGATCGGCGTGTTCGCGTTCGATGCCGGAGCGTCGCAGCTGCAACTCGTAGAGGTGGTGCCGGTCGGTGGACGTACGCCGCGCGACCTCGTGATCTCGCCGGAAGGGGACCGGGTGCTGGCGGCGTGTCAGGACAGCGACGAGGTGAGCGTGTTCGCGTTCGACGCGGCGACGCGGTCGCTGCGCCCGCTGGGGGTGTCGCCGGTGCCGACGCCGGTGTGCCTCGTGTTCGTCTGAGCGGAGGTTTGCCGGGCGCGGCTAGTCGGCGGCGGGGGCCAGCCGGCCTCCCCGTCGCTCCGCCGCGGGCCGCACCGCCGGCGCCGCGAGGAACGACGCAACCAGCAGCACCAGGATCAGATACAGCGCGTTCAGGAGGCCGAACTCCTTGCCGAGGAACCCGATCAGCGGAGGTCCGACCAGGAACGCGCAGTAGCCGATGATCGCGACGGCGGAGACGCGCGCGGCCGGGTTGTCCGCGCCGTCCGACGCCGCCGACATCCCGAGCGGGAAGCCCAGCGACACCCCGAAGCCCCAGAGCACGGTCCCGATAACGGCCACCCACAGCGGGCCGCCCAGGATGAACAGCAGGAGGCCGGCCACGCCCATCGCGGCCGTCACCCGGATCGCGGCGACGCGACCGATGCGGTCGACGATCGGCCCGCCCAGCGCGCGGCCGAGCGTCATCGCCGCGACGAAGAAGCCGAACACGATCGCGCCGGTGGAGTTCGACTGGCCGTGACCGTCGACCGTGGCCAGCGCGATCCAGTCGTTCGCCGAGCCCTCGCCGAACGCCATGCCCAGCATGACCACGCCGATGAGGATGAGACGCCAGTCGGCCCACACCGCCAGTGCAGCACGCAGCCGCTGACCGAACGGGATGCGCGGCTTCTCGGCCGTCTCGTCGCCGAGGTCGGCCTCCCGCGGGATGAAGCGGACCGCGACCAACGCGACAACGACCATCACCACGGCCACGAACGACAGATGCCAGACGACCCCGATGTGGAGAGCGGCCGCGGCCGCGCCGAGGCCGGCTCCGAGCACCGTGCCGACGCTGAAGAAGGCGTGCATGAGCGGCATCAGCGTCTTGCCGATCTCGCGCTCGACCGCGGTTCCTTCGACGTTCATCATCACGTCGACCATCCCGTTGCCGAAGCCGAGCAGGACGAGTCCGACCGCCACCATGGGCGTCGCGTGGAAGACCGTCGAGCCGAAGCCGATGAGGAGGGTGCCGGCGGCCACGATCACGAGGCTCCCGACCATCCCCTTGTGCGGGCCGAACCGCACCAGCACCAGGGAGGAGAGCGAGAGCCCGATGATCGCTCCCACGGACATCCCGAGGATGAGCAGGCCGACCGAGGACGGGTCCCGGCCGAGGCCGAGGTCGTCGCGCACGCCGGGGATACGGGCCACCCAGGTCGCGACCGCGAGTCCGCTGAGGATGAAGATGACGAAGACCGCGTTGCGCCAGGCGCGCAGTTCGCCGCGGCTGCGGGTCGTCGTCGGGGTCGGCTGAGACATCGGCTGTCCTGTGGAAGCGGGGGCCGCGCGCGGCCGGCTGTTCTGGCGGATGAACGATTTTTCACCGCTCGAATCGTTTCGATCGAAACGATTCGACTAAGCTACCACACGTGAACGACAGCAGCACACCCCTCGCAGGCGCCCGGCCGACGCTGGCCGCCGTCGCCCGCCTGGCCGGTGTCTCCAACTCCACGGCCTCCCTCGCCTTCTCGGGCACGGGACCCGTTTCGGACGCGACGCGCGAGCGCGTCCTCGACGCCGCCAAGCAGCTCAACTACGCCGGCCCCGACCCGCGTGCGCGCTCGTTGCGGCGCGGCCGGTCGGGGATCGTGGGCGTGGTCATGGAGGAGCGGGTCGGCGACGCCTTCCGCGACCCGATCAAGATCGCGCTGCTGGACGGCATCTCCGACGAGATCGCCGCCGTGGACGCGGGCCTCCTCATCCTCACGGACGCGGGGGAGACCGCCCAGCGCATCGAGGACGCCCCGATGGACGCGGTGGTGCTGGTCGGCTGCAGCCCGAGACTCGACGAGTCGGTGGCGATGCTGCGCCAGCGCGGCATCCCGCTC
>Ga0207647_10003730_pt1 | contig 11393 bp, 8 predicted proteins | sample KBSCornC2_FD_184295 | JGI IMG/M metagenome (GOLD analysis project Ga0207647, IMG submission 184295) | Corn rhizosphere microbial communities from Kellogg Biological Station, Michigan, USA - C2 (SPAdes) (version 2) | ecosystem: Host-associated > Plants > Roots > Rhizosphere ...
CGCCAGATCTTCGACGCCATGTAGATCAGGTACGCGCCGCCCGCCACCTTGAGCCCCACATACAGCCATTCGACCGTCTGCAGCAGCGTGTAGAGCCCGGCCAGCGCGACGCCGCCGAACGCGATCCCGCCGACGCCCATGCCGAGCGCGGTGGCGAGCCCGTCGCGGCGCGACAGCCCGATCGAATTGCGGGCGACCAGCACGAAACTCGGGCCCGGAATCATCGCGCCGAGCCACAGCGCGGCCAGAATGGCGAGTACGGCAGCCGATGCAGTCATCGAAGTCTCCTTGATCAGCGACGCCGAAGCGCCGGCGCCTGCGTGTCGGTATCGTGTCGATTCCCGACGGTGAAGTCGCTGATTCTGGCACGCTTCGCGAGCCGCCGGAAGGACCGGCGCGCTGCTATGCTGGCTGCCGTTCCCGCCATCCCGCACCACCCGCCATGATCGAGCTGCCCGAATTCGCCGCCGCAAGGCAACTGTATGGTTCGCTCGGCTTCACGCCCGCGCCGCCCGTTGCGTTCAATCCGGTGCCCGGCACCCAGTTTCTCGGGCGGAATCTGTGAGGGGCACGATGCGCGCACCGGCCGCGGCGGTTCGTCGAGCCCTCCTCGTTCCGCTGTTGGCCGCGTGGTGCTGCCATGCGCAGGCAGCGCCGCCGGTGCCGCCGTCGATCGCCGCGCAATTGCCGGCCGGCTATCAACCGTTCGTCGCGCAGCCCGGCCCGGCACTCGGCGACGGCCGGCGCACCCTGCTCGTCGTCGTGCATCGCGCGACCGACACGCGCGAGCAGCCGTCGCCGCGCCCACTCCTGATCTATGAGGAACAGGCCGACCACACCTATCGGCTCGCCGCGCGCAACGACGACGTCGTGCTGCGCGCGAACGACGCGCTGCAGTGCGACCCGTTCGATCCGGAATCCGCCGCCGACGGCGGGATCGCCGTGAAGGGGCGCTATTTCACGGTGCAGAACGACGTCGCATGCGGACAGCACTGGAGCGACTACGTGACGTTCCACTACGTTCCGCGCACGCACGAATGGGTGTTTTCCAGCCAGATCCACACCGAATCGTTTCCGGTCGATCCCGGCAAGCCCGACATCGTCAGCGTGGTGCGGGCCGACGCGCGCAAGCCGGTGTCGTTCAGCCAGTGGCGGCGCAAGGAATGAAACCCGCGCGCGGCGCGCATGCGCAGGTTTCGTCATGCGCATGTCCGTGTTCCTGATACGCCGCGACTAGCGCACATTCGATTGCATGCCCGGCGCGCTCGCCTGCGTGTGCCGCTGCGGCGCCGGCGGTCCCGCGTCGCGCGCGTCCACGACGATCGACTCCGCCCCGGCGCGACGATCGAGAACGGCCCGGGCCTTGTCGAGGTCCAGCGCCCCTTCCCAACGGGCCACCACGACCGTTGCCACGCCGTTGCCGATCAGGTTCGTGACGGCGCGCGCCTCGTTCAGGAAGCGATCGACGCCGAGCAGCAGGACCAGGCCCGATACGGGCACCTGATGCATGGTCGACAAGGTTGCGGCCAGCGCGACGAAACCCGCGCCCGCGACACCCGCCGAGCCCTTCGACGTCAGCAGCAGCACGCCGAGCAGCAGAAGCTGGTCCCAGATCGACAAGTGGATGTTGAATGCCTGCGCGATGAACAGCGACGCCATCGTCAGGTAGATCGCGGTGCCGTCGGCATTGAAGGTATAGCCGGTGGGCAGCACCATCCCGACGACCGGACGCGAGCAACCCATTCGCTCCATCTTGAGCAGCATCTGCGGCAGCACGGCTTCCGTCGACGCCGTGCCGAGCGTGATCAGGATCTCGTCGCGGATATAACGCAGGTATTGCCACAGCGACAACCCGCACACGCGCATGACGAGGCCGAGTGCCACGACGACGAACAGAATCGACGTGAGATACAGGCACAGCATCAGTTGTCCGAACTGTGCGAGCGTGCCGATCCCGTATCTGGCGATGGTGAACGCCATCCCGCCGAATGCGCCGGCGGGCGCCACATGCATCACGATGCGCACGACCCCGAACATCCCTTGCAGGAACATGTCCAGCATGTCCACGAGCGGCGCGGTCCTCGGGCCGAGTTTCGCGAGCGCGACCGCGAAGATGACCGAGAAGAAGATGATCGGCAGTATCTCGCCGTTCGCGAAGGCGCCGACGACACTGCCCGGCACGATGCTCATCAGGAAGTCGAGCGTGCCGTGATGCTGCGCCGCGTGCGTGTAGCTGGCGATTGCGGCACCGTCGATCTTTGCCGGATCGACATTCATCCCGCTGCCCGGCCGGACCAGGTTGACGACCACCATCCCGACCACGAGCGCGACAGTGGACGCGGCTTCGAAATACAGCACGGCCTTGACACCCACCCGGCCGGCTTCGTGAAGATCGGTCATGCGCGCGATGCCGACCACGACCGACGCGAAGATGATCGGCGCGAGCAACATCCGGATCAGCTTGATGAACAGGTCGCCGAGCGGCTTGAGCTGGGCGCCGATATCGGGGTAGAAGTGCCCGACGAGGATGCCGGCGACGATGCCGATCAGAACCTGGACGTAGAGTTTGGAAAGCGTTCTGCGAATGCGTGATGCCAGCATGACTGTCTCCTGTGCATGGCGTCCTGTTTCCGGAAAGCGCACGCGTGCCGGCGATGCAGCCGATCGCCCGGAAGCCAACGCCGATTCCGCCTGCCCGATTGATTGTTTTGTAATGTGATACGGTGCGCCGTCGAGCGTCCGGCGCACCTTGCCGACGACGCTTATGCGGACAGCTTCCGCATTTGCGCGTACAGGTCGGCCTTGCCTTCGAAGCCGATGCCCGGCAGGTCCGGCATCGTGATGTAGCCGTTGTCGACCTTCACGCCGTCGGGGAAGCCGCCGTACGGCTGGAACAGGTCCGGGTACGACTCGTTGCCGCCGAGGCCGAGGCCGGCGGCGATGTTGAGCGACATCTGGTGACCGCCGTGCGGAATGCAGCGGCTCGGCGACCAGCCGTGCTGGCGCAGCATGTCGAGCGTGCGCAGATACTCGACGAGGCCGTAGCTCAGCGCACAGTCGAACTGCAGCCAGTCGCGGTCGGCGCGCATGCCGCCGTAGCGGATCAGGTTGCGGGCATCCTGCATCGAGAACAGGTCCTCGCCCGTCGCCATCGGCTTGTCGTAGTAATTGCGCAGCGTCGCCTGCAGCTCGAAGTCGAGCGGATCGCCCGGTTCCTCGTACCAGAACAGGTCGTATTGCGACAGCGCCTTCGCATAGCGGATCGCGGTGTCGAGATCGAAGCGGCCGTTGGCGTCGACGGCGAGCTTCTGGCCATCGCCGAGCACGCTGAGGATCGCGTCGATGCGTCGCAGATCTTCGTCGAGCGAAGCGCCGCCGATCTTCTTTTTCACCACCGTGTAACCGCGGTCGATGTAGCTGCGCATCTCGTCCTTCAGCTTCTCGTGATCCTGGCCCGGATAGTAGTAGCCGCCCGCCGCATAGACGAAGATCCTGCGGTCCGGCCGGCCGTCGCCGTAGCGGTCCGCCAGCAGCTGGAACAGCGGCTTGCCTTCGATCTTGGCCACCGCGTCCCACACCGCCATGTCGATCGTGCCGATCGCGACCGAGCGCTCGCCATGGCCGCCCGGCTTCTCGTTGGTGAACATCGTCGCCCAGATTCGGTGCGGATCGAGGTTGTCGCCGGCATCGTTGACGAGCGCGCCCGGGTCGGCTTCGAGAATGCGCGGGATGAAGCGCTCGCGCATGAGCTTGCCCTGGCCGTAGCGGCCGTTCGAATTGAAGCCGTAGCCGACGACCGGCTTGCCGTCGCGGATCACGTCGGTGATCACGGCGACGAGGCTCAGCGTCATCTTGCTGAAATCGATGTAGGCGTTGCGGATCGGGGAACTGATCGGAACGGTTTGTTCGCGAATCTCGACGATTCTCATGGCGGCGTCTCCTGGACTGGCACGTTTGCGGGTAGCTCGATTGCATGCACGTTGCTGCAACGAGACGGAGCATAGTCCGCGGAGAGCGCCCTATAATTCACCTCAATTCATTTCATTTTTTACCCAAAGTGAGAACTGATTCGACTTCCGACTTCGAGTTCTTCGTCCAGCTCGCCAAACTGAAGAGCCTGTCGGGCGCGGCCCGCTCGCTCGGGATCACGCCGCCCGCGGCAACCAAGCGGCTCGGCATTCTCGAAGACCGGTTCGGCAAGCGGCTGGTCAACCGGACCACCCGCAGCGTCAGCCTGACGCCGGAAGGCGAGATGTACGCGCGGTACGCCACGCAGATTCTCGACCAGGTGCGCGAGATGGAGGACGCGATCGCGGGCACGCCCGCGGACCCGCACGGGCGGCTGCGCATCAATGCGACGCTCGGTTTCGGGCGCACGACCATCGCACCGCTGGTGTCGGAATTCGCGAAGCGCTATCCGAACGTCGATGTCCAGTTCGTGGTCACCGATCGCCCGGTCGACCTCGTCGAAGGCGCATTCGACATGGCCATCCGGTTCGGCGAGTTGCCGGACCAGCGCTTGAGGGCGCGCCGCCTGATGAGCAATCGCCGGTTCCTGTGTGCGTCGCCGAAGTATCTCGAGCGCAACGGCGTGCCGCAGTGCAAGGAGGATCTCGCGCATCACCGCTGCATCATCCACACGCAGAACGACGATGCGTTCGGCGTGTGGCGCTTCATGCAGGAGGATCACCTCGAAGCGCTGAAGGTGAGCGGCTCGCTGTCCAGCAACGACGGCGACATCGTGCTGCGCTGGGCGCTGGACGGTCACGGCATCCTGATCCGCTCTGAGTGGGATCTCGCCAAATACATCCAGAGCGGCCGACTCCGTCTCGTGCTGCCCGACGTCGTCCTGCCGTCCGCCGACCTGTTCGTCTACTATCCCGGGCAACGCAACGAATCGACGCGGGCCCGCGCGTTCATCGACTTTCTCGTCAAGCACTTCGAGGCGCCGTTCGTTCCGGTCGACGTAGCCAACGCGGCGCCGGACCGCAAGCGATCCGCTCGAGCGAAGCGTTGACACGCGCCGGCCGCCGGCTCTTCCGGCCGCGGGCGGTCGATGCAGGGACACATCACGGGGCCGCATTGCCACGGGGCGGGAATGAAGCATGTTCCGCCTCGCGCGCATCCATGCAACTCGCACACCTGCGCCAACCGGTCTACCATAGGCGCTCGTCGCCGTTCAGGCGCGCGCCGGCGCGGCATGCGGCTTGCGCGCCGCCCTTCCCACGTTGAACCCGCGCAGGAGGACGTCATGACGCAACAATTCGACGCGATCGTCATCGGCACCGGGCAAGCCGGGCCGCCGCTCGCGGCGCGACTCGCCGGCGCCGGCATGAAAGTCGCGATCGTCGAGCGCGGCCGCTTCGGCGGCACCTGCGTGAACACCGGCTGCATTCCGACCAAGACGCTGATCGCGAGCGCGTACGCGGCGCAGCTCGCGCGGCGCGCGGAAGAATACGGCGTGTCGGTCGGCCCCGTCAGCGTCGACATGAAGGCCGTGAAGGCGCGCAAGGACCGGATCTCCGGCCGCTCGAACCACGGCGTCGAGCAATGGGTGCGCGGGCTCGACAACACGACCGTGTTTCAGGGCCATGCCCGCTTCGAGCGCCCCGATGCGGTGCGCGTGGGCGACGAACTGCTCGAGGCCAAGCGCATCTTCATCAACGTCGGCGGGCGCGCGCAGATCCCGCCGATGCCGGGCCTCGACTCGGTGCCGTACCTGACGAACTCGACGATGATGGACGTCGACTTCCTGCCCGAGCATCTCGTGATCATCGGCGGCAGCTACGTCGGGCTCGAATTCGGCCAGATGTACCGCCGTTTCGGCTCGAAGGTCACGATCGTCGAGAAGGGCTCGCGCCTGATCCATCGCGAGGACGAGGACGTGTCGCAGGCCGTGCGCGAGATTCTCGAGAACGAAGGCATCGACGTGCAGCTCGACGCGAACTGCCTGAATGCGCGGCGCGACGGCGACGGCATCGTGGTCGGCCTCGACTGCGCGGGTGGCGGCCGCGAGGTCGCGGGCTCGCACCTGCTGCTCGCGGTCGGTCGCGTGCCGAACACCGGCGACCTCGGGCTCGACCAGGCCGGTGTCGCGACCGACTCGCGCGGCTACATCACGGTCGACGATCAACTGCGCACCAACGTGCCCGGCATCTGGGCGCTCGGCGACTGCAACGGGCGCGGCGCGTTCACGCACACCGCGTACAACGACTACGAGATCGTCGCGGCGAACCTGCTCGACAGCGATCCGCGCAAGGTGTCCGACCGCATCGCCGCGTACGCGATGTACGTCGATCCGCCGCTCGGCCGCGTCGGCATGACGCTCGCGGAAGCGAAGCAGACGGGCCGTCGGCTGCTGGTCGGCACGCGGCCGATGACGCGCGTCGGCCGCGCGGTCGAAAAAGGCGAGAGCCAGGGTTTCATGAAGGTGATCGTCGACGCGGACAGCCATGCGATTCTCGGCGCGTCGATCCTCGGCGTGACGGGCGACGAGGTCGTGCACGCGCTGCTCGACGTGATGGCCGCCGGCGCGCCGTACACGACGATCAGCCGCGCGATGCACATCCACCCGACCGTGTCGGAGCTCGTGCCAACGCTGCTGCAGGACCTGCATCCGGTTGAATGAAGGGCGGCGGGCGCGCGTCGCCCGCCTCGCAGCCACGCCGAACCGGTGTGGAACCCCTGTGCGAAGATGGCTGATCGCTACGACATCATCCGGAAGCGCCATGGACCGTCTGCAAACGATGCAGATCTACGTACAGATCGTCGAACGCGGCAACTTCACGCAGGCCGCCGATGCGCTGCAACTGCATCGGCCGGCCGTCACGAAGGCCGTGCAGCAGCTCGAACAGGAACTCGGCATCCGGCTGCTGAACCGCAGCACGCGGCGCGTCAGCATGACGGCCGAAGGCGAAGCGTTCTATGCGCGCTGCGTGCAGCTGCTCGGCAGCATCGACGATGCGTTCGCGTCTTTCCCGAAGCAACGCGTCGTGCCGAAGGGCCGGCTGCGGCTGGATATTGCGGTCGCGCTCGCGAAGACGGTCGTGATTCCCGCGTTGCCCGAATTCCAGCAGCGCTATCCGCAGATCGAGCTCGTGCTCGGCGCGAGCGATCAGCCGGCCGATCTGATCGGCGAAGGTATCGACTGCGTCGTGCGGGTCGGCACGCTGAAGGATTCGAGCATGATCGCGCGGACGGTAGGCGCGGTGCCGATGGTCACGTGCGCATCGCCCGCCTACATCGTCCGCCACGGACTGCCGCGCACGCTTGACGAGTTGCGCACGCATCGCGCCGTCAATTTCTTCACGGGCGCCAATCGCAAGGTGCTCGAATGGACGTTCCGCGCGAACGGCGAACTCGTCAACGTGAAGCTGCCGAGCAGTCTCCTCACGAACAACTCGGAAGCGCTGCTGTCGTGCGGGCTCGCCGGCCTCGGCATCGTGCACGCGTTGCGGCCGGCGCTACAGCCGAGCATCGATTCGGGCCAGTTGATCGAGCTGTTGCCCGGCGTGCCGGCCGAGCCGAAACCCGTCTCGGTGATGTACCCGAACCGCGCGCACTTGCCCGACAAGGTACGCGTGTTCATCGACTGGCTCACGGAATTGTTCGCACGTCGGTATCCGGCGTAGCGCCGCCGGGTATGACGCGCGAGCGCGTCACCCCGTCACCCGATAACCGACCGAACGCTCCAGGTATCGTGCAAGCTGCTCGCGCGAAAATGCCGGCTGCTCGATCCCGCTGCCCTCGAGAAATTCGATTACATTGCGGCAGTCCCATACGTAGTTGTTCTGATAGAGCTCGGCGGTACTCATGCCATCGCGAATGTTGTCGTCGAAGAGGCTCAACAACGGATAGAGCGGTGCATCGATATCCGTCTTCCACGCGCCGAGCCATTCACGGAACGGAACGACCCGAAACCGCAGGCCGAAGTATCGCTCCAGCCGCGCAAAAAACTCTTTGAGCGTGATGTTGGTCTCGGGCGAATTGATCAGATTGAATTTGCGCCCGAGCGCCGCCGGATTACGCGAAATCCTCGCGAGCGCTTTCGTCATGTAGTCCACGCTCGTCAGCCCTTCGCGCAGATCGTCGAGATCGGGGACGGTACCGAGCGCGATGCAGGTCTTCACCAGCCGCCCCCACCACTGATAATCGGCGCTGACGCCCGTCTCGCCATGAAACGTCGCGTAGCCGAGCCGGAACGTCATCAGCGGCAGGCCGCGCTGCGCGGCCAGATCGGCCATCTTCTCCATCACCCATTTGCTGCGCGTATAGCCGATGTCCTCGAGCACCGCCGGCAGATTCTGGTCGATGTCGTCGGCTTCGGTCATCACGGTCTTGCCGGTGAAACGATGTCCCCAGCTGTACACCGAGATCGTCGACAGCAGAATCAGCGCCTTGGTTCGCCGGCACCCGGCGAAAGCGAGGATCTGCGTCAGGCCGTCCACATTGATCTTCTTCATGTACGAATACGGCTGGATGAAATTCACGGCGCCGGCCGAGTGGTAAACGATGTCGATTTCGTCCGCCAGCTCCGCGTAGTCGTGCTCGTTCATGCCGAAGCGCGCCTGCGTGATATCGCCCGCGCACACACGGATGCGGGATCGCGCGTCCGGCCCGACATTCACGTCGTATGCACGCAGCTTTTCGTCGATCCGCGCGCGCCCCGCCGCGGCGTCCTGGGCGCGCACCAGACAATGCACCACCGCCGACGTCGTCGCGAGCAGTTCGGCCAGCAAGTGAACGCCAACGAATCCCGTGGCACCCGTCAGCAGTATCGTGCGCGGGCTCGCCAGCAACGCATCGTCGAACGGGCGGCTGAAATCCGCCTCGTCCGGCACGCGGATATCGTTATCCAGCGCATAGACGGGTTCGCGCTCGATCTCGAGCGCCGCGGCGCCGACACGCCGCTCGATTTCGCACGCCAGCGCCGCCACCGACTGGTGCTCGTAAACATCCCGGATCAGCATCTTCGTGCCTGCGGAATCCGACAGCGCCTTTGCGAGTTTCGCCGTCAGCAGCGAATTGCCGCCAATGTCGAAAAAACTGTCGGTCTTGCGAAACGACGCATGGCCGATCAATGCGATGAATGCGTCCGCAACGATTCGCTCGGCGGGCGCATACGGCTCCTTCTCCGTCCGCTCGCGCTGTTCCGCGCGGTAACGCCGTTCGAGCGCGGCCCGGTCGGTCTTCCCGTTTGCCGTCATCGGCAGATCGTCGAGCAGCACATGACCGACGGGCCACATGTAATCGGGCAAATTGCGCCGGACGCTCGCCCTGAGCGCATCGACGACATGCGCGGCCGGCTTGGCCGGATCATGCGGCACGACGAACGCGACGAGCTCGACCCCGCTTCCGGCCGCATTGGGCAACGCCAGCACCACAGCCTTGCGTACCTCGCCGGATCGGATGAGCGCCGCGTGAATCTCGCTCAGCTCGACCAGATTGCCCCTGATCTTGACCTGATCGTCGACTCGGCCGAGGAACTGGATCGAGCCGTCATCCAGCCGGCGCCCAAGGTCGCCGGTGTGGTAGATCGTGCTGCCCGGCCGCAGCGGATGCGGACGGAACTTCTCGAGGGTCAACGCGGCGTTGCCCAGATAGCCGCGGGCAAGGCCAGGCCCGCCGATGCAGATCTCGCCGGTGTTGCTTCCCGTCACCTCTTCGCGCGCGTCGTTCAGGATCAGGATCTCCGTATCGCCGACAGGCCAACCGATCGACTCGGGACGGCCGAGCGTCGCGCTCGGAACGACATGGCACGTCGCGAAGATCGTCGCTTCGGTCGGTCCGTAGTAATCGATCACCGTGTAATCGATGCTGCCGGTATCGATCGGGCCGAGCTTTTCGCCCGCCGTGAACAGATATTTCAGCGCCAGGCCGGCAGGCTGCCCGACACCCACCACGTCGGCGACCATCGCGGTGGGCACGTATGCATGCGTGATCCGATGACGAACGAAGAAGCCGACCAGTGCGTCGGGATCGAAGCGCGTTTCGTCATCGGGCAAGAACAGCGTCGCGCCCGCGCAGAGCGTCGACCAGATTTCCCACTGCGATACATCGAAACCGAGACCCGCCATCAACGTCGTGCGGCATTCGGCATGCATCGCAAAACGCGCGTTGTGCCAATCGACGAGTGCCGCCACGGCGGCATGTTCGACGATCACGCCTTTCGGCGCACCGGTGGAACCGGACGTGAAGATCACGTAAATCGCTGCGTCCGGTGCATCCGCATCGTGCGTCGGGCGCGCGTCGTCACGCGCCGACCGATCCGCGGACAGGTCCGCCACGCCCGCGAACCGGATGGCTGCGTCCCGACGTGTCGCGCCCGTCGTCAACACCAGCGCGGCGTTGCATTGCTGCAGGATGTAGCGCTTGCGCGCATCCGGATAGCGGTCGTCGATCGGCACATACGTCGCGCCCGCCTTCAGAATGCCGAGGATGCCGACGATGAAATCGGCGTTGCGCGCCGCCTCGATCGGCACCAGGCTGCCGCCCCCGATTCCCCGGTCGCGCAATTCACGCGCAAGCGTGTCGCTACGCCGGTCGAGTTCACCGTAACTCACGCATTCGCGCGCCGAGACCACGGCCGGCCGATCCCCGTCGTGCGCCGCACGCAGCCGGAATTTTTCGAGCACATTCGATTGAGTCGTCATCGTTTTTATTCCTCACATCGAAAAGAACTGATCCCAATATAGACAGCAAGCGGTGAAAAGCAATTTCGCGCGCGATGCTGCTTGCGATCACGAACGATCGGGCAGTCAGGCTGTTGCGTGGCCGTCGGTTGCAGCAATATCGCGCAACAATGAAGGTGTTTGATTCGATTCGAGACGCGACATCGATGCGAGACCCGCTCGTTTCCGGATGCGATGTCGAATCGCTCGATCAGCGTAGCGCATCGAATATCGACGGACTGCGATGCGAATCGGGCGCCTATTGTTATTCGTCAAATAACAATCAATGATCAGGTCGTGCGTTTATCGGCCGCGCTCCCCCGCCTACAGTTCTCCTTCATCTACCCCGTTCATCGAAGGAGAGCGTCATGTCCCGTGTCATTCGTTTCCATCGTATCGGCGGCCCCGACGTGCTGCAGATCGATACCGTCAACGTCCCCGCGCCCGGCCCCGCCGAAGTGCAGCTGCACGTGAAGGCGATCGGCATCAACCGCGCGGAAGTCATGTTCCGCAGCGGCGAATACACGATCCAGCCACGCTTTCCCGCGTCGCTCGGCTACGAGGCGTCGGGCGTCGTCGCGGCTGTCGGGAGGGACGTGACGGCGTTCGCCGTCGGCGACGCGGTGAGCGTCGTGCCGTCATTCTCGTTCGCCGACTACGGGATGTACGGCGACGTGGTCAACGTGCCCGTGCATGCGCTCGTCCGGCATCCCGAGAACCTGT
>Ga0207647_10003731_pt1 | contig 11393 bp, 8 predicted proteins | sample KBSCornC2_FD_184295 | JGI IMG/M metagenome (GOLD analysis project Ga0207647, IMG submission 184295) | Corn rhizosphere microbial communities from Kellogg Biological Station, Michigan, USA - C2 (SPAdes) (version 2) | ecosystem: Host-associated > Plants > Roots > Rhizosphere ...
TGTTGTCGATGGCGTAGACCGCGCCGTCGATGTTGAACAGTACGATGCAGCGGCCAGCCATGAACACGAGCTTGCGCTGACCTCGCGGTAGCTCCGTCACGGGAATCGACGTGGTGTGCGACACGCGGCCTTCCGATTCAGCGCACGGCATCGATGAGCGCGCGCGCTTCCGGCCACGGGCCGAACCCCGATGCCGGATTCAGGTGGCCGACCGCTCCCAGATCCACCAACCGGCTACCCCAGTCGGCGGCCATATCGGCCACGCGCTCATACGATGCCAACGGATCATTGCGGCTGGCGGCGACGATGCTCGGAAACGGCAGCGGCCGGGTCGGCACTGGCGTCCAGCCGTGCGCGTCGAGCGCATCGGGCGCCGGATAGCCTGTGGGCATCGGCGTATCGAGATCGGCCGGCGCGGCGAGCAGCGCGCCGTCGATCGTACGCGTGGCCTGCAGCGCCCAATGCGCGACGATCATCACGCCCGCGCTGTGCGCGACGAGAATCACGGGGCCGTCGATCGCGGCCAGCGCCGCATCGAGCGCCGCGACGCGCGCGGCGCGGCTCAGCTTGTCGGCTTCGAGCGGCGCGACGGCGCGCGCGTTCGGCAGGCGTCGTTGCAGATGCGTCTGCCAGTGGTCTTCGACGTGATCGCGCAAGCCGGGCACGATCAGGATGGTGGGCGTGGTCGCGAGGGTCATGCAGCCTCCGGGAGGGTTCGGTTCAGGAAGGTTCAGGAAAGACGGGATGCGCGCCGTTCGCGTTCGACGCGCGCGATATCGGCCGCGTAGCTCGCGCGTCCGATCGCGAACAGCACGGCGGCCGCGAGCGGCACGGCGGGAATCCACTGCAGTGCGCCGACGAGACCGGCGCGATCGGCGACCCACCCCGTCAGCAGCGGGCCCGGCGCCATGCCGAGCAGGTTGTTGGCGAGCGTGAGCGTCGCGAACGCCGACGCATGGATCGCGGCCGGCGTCAGGTTCGCGACCATCGCGCCCGACGCGCCGGACGCCCCCGCGCCGACCAGCATGCCGGCGCAGATCAGCGCAAGCTGCAGCGGTCCGGGCGGCAGCCGGAACGCGATCGCGAGGCACACGCCCGTCAGCACGCAATACGCGATCGCGGTCAGCCACTTGTGCGCGCCGTCGGCACGCCCGACGCGGTCGGTGACGATCCCGCAGCCGACCATCCCGACGCCCGACAGCAGCACGAAGCCGGCCGCGAGCACGGCGGCGCGGTCGGGCGCCATCGCGTAATAGCGGTTCAGGTAGCTCGGCAGCCACGCGAACAGCGCGCCGGGCACGAACAGGTGCAGCCCGCTGCCGACATACGCGCAGATCACCGAACGCGACGCGAACAGCCCCGACATCAGCACGCGCACGCTGCCGCGCAGGTCGCGCGGCGCATCGGGATGGGGCCGGCACGGTTCGACGCGGCACGTCGCGAGCCGCCGTTCGGTCACCACGCAGCGATACGCGATCAGCAGCACGATGCCGAGCGCGGCCATCACGCCGAACGACCAGCGCCAGCCGAGATGCGCGCCGACCAGCCCGCCGAGCGCCATCCCGAACACCGAGCCGAATGCGCCGCCGGCCATGAATGCGCCGGTCAGCGTCGCGCGCAGGCGGGCCGGAAAGATGCTGAGGATCAGTGCAACGCCGACGCTGCCGTACGCGGCTTCGCCGAGCCCGACGAGGCCGCGCGCGACGAGCATTTCGGCGTAGTTGGTCGACAGCGCGCAGCCGAGCGTCGCGACGCTCCACAACGCGGCCATCAGCACGATGCTGCGCACGCGCCCGAAGCGGTCGGCGAGCACCGACAACGGAAACGTCAGCAGCCCGACCAGCAGCGCGACGACGCCGGACAGCGAGCCGAGCTGCGTGTCCGACAGTCCCCACGCGTGCTTGAGCAGCGGAAACACGGCGTTGAGCACCTGCCGCGACATGTAGTCCGACAGCAGCAGGCCGACGGTCAGCCCGAACACGAGCCAGGCATAGGCCGGCGCGCGCCGGCCGGTGGCGGCCGCCTCCTGCAGCGACGGCTCGACGTGATGAATCAGCATGCGTGTCTCCTCCGGCACCGGTGCGGCAACGCGCCGGCGCGGCTTGCGCGGCCCCGCTCCGTTGACCGGAGTCAGCCCCCGCGCCGTGCGCAGGGGTGGGTGCCACGCCACAACGATCGGCGGGCGGCGGCCACCAAGGCCGCTACCCGGATGCGCGGCGCGTCAGGCCGCGCGCAGCGGCACGCTCGCCTGGCCCGGCCGGCGGTTCGGCGCCATCCCGAGCTGCGCGAGCGTCTCGTCGACGCCGTCGTACTGCACGCCGATCTTGTAGATCGCCTTCGCTTCCTTGCCGGTCGCGATGTCGCGGCCGAGTTCGCGCGCGATCCGCACGCACTGCTCGACCTGCTGCACGGACGTCATCCGGTTGCCCTTCTGGTCGATGATCGTGTCCTCGATCCCGCAGCGCGGATGCAGGCCCAGCGCCATCGCGACCGTGTTGATCGGCAGCACGTTCTTCATCAGCGTTTCGAACGTAATGCACGCACCGTCCGGGCAGCGCCGCACGAATTCCATGAAGTTGTACGGATTCGGGCCGTCGAAACCGCCGCCGATGCCGACCCACGTGACGTTCAGCGGGCCGCGATAGACGCCGCGGCGGATGATCCGTTCGAGCGTCTCGAGCGCATGCATGCCGGTGAGCTGGAAATGCGGCTGGATGCCGGCCGCCTGCAGCCGGCGCAGGTGTTCGTCGACCCAGCCGGGGCCGGCCGGCACCGTCATCTCGCGGTACGCATCCCACAGCGCGGGTTCGTTCAGCGACGTGCCGGCGATGTCCTGACGGTTCATCAGCTCGGTGATGTTCATCTGCACGGTGTTGATCGCGACCGTCACCTGATCGGGCTTCGGCGTCAGCTCGGCGAGCATGTGGCGCGTGTCGTCGGACAGCCATTTCGCGTCGGCGCCCTCGCCTTCCGGCGCGAACGAGATCGAGCCGCCCACCTGCAGGATCATGTCGGGCACCGCCTCGCGCAGCCGGCCCAGCAGTTCGTTGAATTTCGACAGCCGCTTGCTGCCCTTCCCGTCGAGTTCGCGCACATGCATGTGCAGCACTGTCGCGCCCGCGTTGTAGCAGTCGACGGCCTTCTGCACGTGCTCGTCCATCGTCACCGGAATGTCTTCCGGAAAATCGGCGGGCATCCATTCGGGGCCGTACGGCGCGACCGTGATGACTACCTTGTCCTGGTTTTCCGGGTGCAGCGAATCGTCGAAAAATTGCATGTCGTCCTCCAGTGGAAATCGTTGTGTTCGGGCGTACGGGCGTGCGTATCCCGTCGCGCCGGGCGGCGAGCCCGGCGCGTTGTATCGGTTGCGGATCGGTTACGGTGCGCGCGTGCTCAGAACGGCACGTCGCCGACGATGCCCGCGCGCTCCATCCGGCGCACGCACGGCGGGTAGTCCATCACCGCGTAATGCTGCGTGGCGCGGTTGTCCCAGATCGCGACGCTGTTCTTCTTCCAGCGCCAGCGCACCTGGTATTCGGGGATCGCCGCCTGTCCGATCAGGTAGTGCAGCAGCTGGCCGGCACCGGGGTTCGCATCCTGCCCGACGCGCACGCGCGCGGGGGTGTGGAAGTTGGTGAAATGCGTGGTGAACGCATTCACGTAGAGCACCTTCTCGCCCGTTTCGGGATGCGTGCGCACGACCGGATGCTCGGCGTCCGGATACTGCGCCTTCAACGCGAGGCGCTTGTCGATCGGCATCGCCGCGCCGAAGCTCGCCTCGATGCTGTGGCGCGCGCGCAGGTCCGCGATCTGCTGCTTCACGTGGTCCGGCAGGTTCTCGTACGCGAGCACCATGTTCGCCCACATCGTGTCGCCGCCAACCGGCGGACCGTCGATGCAGCGCAGCACACAGCCGAACGGCGGCGCCACGCGCCAGCTCGCATCGCTGTGCCACGCATTCTCGTAGCGGTCGTTCGGCTGGTCGGGCGACTTGTAGATCCGCACGAGCCCCGGATGCTCCGGGTCGCTGCCGGCGACCGGGTGATCCTCGAGTTCGCCGAAGCGGCGCGCGAACGCGACATGCTCGGCACGCGTGATGTCCTGGTCGCGCAGGAACAGCACGCGATGGCGCAGCAACTGCGTGCGGATCTCGGCGAACAGGCCGTCGTCGTGCACGGCGTCGGCGAGGTTCACGCCAAGCAGTTCCGCGCCGATCGCACAGGTCAGGGGTTCGACTCGCATGCGCGTCTCCTCAGACGATGAATACCGACGAGCCGGTCGTCTTGCGCGACTCGAGGTCGCGGTGCGCGTGCGCCGCGTCCTGCAGCGCATAGCGCTGGTTGATTTCGATCCGGATGCGGCCGGCCGCGACGTGCGCGAACAGTTCGCCGGCGAGATCGTTCTTCTCGGCCGGATCGGCGATGTAGTCGGCCAGCGCCGGGCGCGTCAGGTACAGCGAGCCCTTCATCGCGAGGCGCTGCGGATCGAACGGCGGGATCGGGCCCGACGCGGTGCCGACGCAGACCATCAGCCCGCGCCGCTTCAGCGAATCGAGCGAGCCTTCGAAAGTGTCCTTGCCGACGCTGTCGAACACGACGTCGACGCCTGCGCCGCCGGTCAGTTCGCGCACGCGTTTCGCGACATCCTCGCGGCTGTAGTCGATCGTGTGGTCGCAGCCGTGCGCGCGGGCGACCGCCGCCTTGTGTTCGCTCGACACGGTGCCGATCACCGTGAGCCCGAGCAGCTTCGCCCATTGCGACACGATCAGCCCGACGCCGCCCGCTGCCGCATGCAGCAGGATCGTGTCGCCCGGCGCGAACGCATGGATGCGGCGCAGCAGGTAGGCCGACGTGAGCCCGCGCATCGTCATCGCCGCGGCCGTTTCGCATGCGATGCCGGCCGGCAGCCTGACGAGGGGCGCGGCCGCGATCAGCCGCTCGGTGCTGTACGCGCCGAGCGTGTTCAGGAAGCCGGTGTAGGTCACGCGGTCGCCCACGGCGACGTTCGTCACGCCGGGCCCGACGGCCTCGACCACGCCGGCCGCCTCGACGCCGATGCCAGCCGGCAGCGCGACCGGATACAGGCCGCTGCGGAAATACGTGTCGGCGAAGTTCAGGCCGACCGCCTCGTGCCGCAGGCGCACCTGGCCGGGGCCCGGATCGCCGACGTCGACTTCTTCCCAGCGCAGCACGTCGGGGCCGCCGGTTTCGTGGAATCGCACTGCATGTGCCATCTTGTTCTCCGTAGGTATTCAGTCGGATGCGCGTCACGCATCGTCGGGTTCGTCCGCGCCCGGTGGCGTCGCGGCGGCGCCGCTCACCGGGGGCGCGTCCAGTTCGTTCCAGTCGGCGTCGAGCAGATAGCGCCGCGCGGCCGGGAAAATCACGCCTTCCATGCGTCCCATCTGCTCGAATGCCCCACGCGCATAGACGGCGAGCGCGGCAGCGAACGCGCTCGACGGCAACCCGTCGGCGGCGAGCCGCGCCAGCGCGTCGAGCGCGTGCGCATCGCGGCGCCGCTGGCGATCGAGCTCGTCGAGTTCGGCCGCGGTGCTCGGCGCCCGGGTGCGCAATGCCGCGCAGAGACGGGCTTCGGGGCCGGTGCCGAAGCGTGAGTGCTGCAGCGCCGCGAGCGATGCCAGCGCCGCCAGCGTGCCTCCCGTGTCGGCCGTCGGCCGCCCGGCAGCGTCGGGGCTTTCGCTTGCCATCATGAGCGCCTCCAACCGCTCGCCGAGCGCACGATGCGCGGCGAGACAGCGGGCCACCACACGTGCCTCGGCCGGCCCATGCCGCGCCGGGCACACGAGTACCGGCACGTCGCTCGTCGCGAGCAGGCCCCGCCGTTGCGCGGCTGCCGCGGCATCGGCGTCGTGCGGCAGCGCCGCCACGCCGATCAGGTCGCAGCCGAGCGCGCCGGCGAGCGTGGCAGGCGACGTGTCGCCGGCACCCGCATGGCCGGCCCCCGGGTGGCCGGCCCGCGGATGGCCGGCCCGCGGATGGCCGCCCCCCGCGATCACATGGGACAGGCCCTGCGCCCGCGCGGCGGCTTCCACTTTCGCATCGTGTCGCGGCATCCGCGCTCCGGATAAACGCGAGTCCGGCACGGCGCCCGACAGCACGAACGTGACCCGCGCGCCGACTGCGCGCGCCAGCTCGAGCGCATGGCCGATCGCGTCGATGCCGCCGGGCGCGCCGTCGACCGTCACGAGCAGATGGCGATACATCGTGTCGCTCCGCTTATCCGGCGCTCGGCACGCTGGATCGCGCGCCAGTCGATACGATGTTCATGGTCCACTCCTCGTTGCATGGGTAAATTGCATTCGTTCAGTTGCGCTCGTCACGCTTCGGAACCCATGCTATCGACCGCGCGGCGTCGCGGCCCCACTCGTCGCGGGGGGGATTGACGCGCGAGCGCGGTTCGGCCGATCCTTCCCCCCACGCCCACTCCGGACGCTGGCCCGCACGGCATCGCCGGAATCCCACTGCTGCCCCGATGGCCCACCCACCCGATCGCGCCGACGCGCCCCCCACCGAACTCGTGCTGAAGACGACCGCGCCGCGCGTGCCGGCGCAGTTGCTCGCGCGTGCGCGGCTGAGCCTCGCCGCGCCGGCGTTCGACGCCCGGCCCGTGATGCTCGTGCAGGCGCCGGCCGGCTACGGCAAGACGTCGCTGCTCGCGCAATGGCGGCGCGAATCGCTCGCGCTTGGCCGCGCGGTCGTATGGCTGTCCGCCGACGAGCGCGACGACGCGCCGCGCCTGCTGCAGGGGCTCGTGCAGGCGGTGCGCACGGGTTGCGCGCGGCCCGGCTTCGGGCGCTTGATCGCGGGCGGCGCGGCGCGCGCGCTGGAGGGGCTCACCGCGTGGCTCGCCGAAGTCGCGCAACTGTCGATCGACGCGCTGCTGATCGTCGACGACGCGGAGCGGCTGCCGGCCGCCGGCCTCGACGCGCTGACCTATGTGCTGCACAACGCGCCGCAGAACCTGCGGGTGATCGTCGCGGGCCGGCGCGGGCTCGATCGCGCGGCCGGCGACCTGCTCGCCGGCGGGCAATGCACGCTCGCGGGCCCCGAATGGCTGCGCTTCACGCTCGACGAGACGATCGCGCTGGTCGGTGCGCGCTTCGCGCAGCGGGTCGACGCCGATGCGTGCGCGCGGCTGTTCGAGCGCGTCGACGGCTGGCCGCTCGGGCTGCAGCTCGCGATGGCCGCGATGGCGCGCTCGGCCGATCCGCGCCAGGCCGTCGACGCGCTCGCCGCGCGCATGGACGGCACCCGCGACCGGCTCGTCGAGCTGCTGCTCGCGAACCTGTCCGCCGACGACACCGCGTTCCTGACGCGCACGAGCATCGCCGACCGCCTGCATCCGTCGCTATGCGCCGCGCTGCTCGACGACGCGGAGGCGCCCGACCGGCTCGCGCGGCTCGCGCGCGATACGCCGCTGTTCATCGCGTCGGATGACTCCGACTGGTGCCGGCTGCATCCGCTGGTGCGCGATACGCTGCGCGACCGGCTGGCGACGGGCCCCGCCGCGGAGCGCAGCGCGCTGCATGGACGCGCGGCCGCGTGGCTCGATGCGCACGGGATGACGGAGGAAGCCGCGCGCCATGCGTATGCGGCCGGCCAGGTCGAAACCGCGTACGCGCTCGCGCAGCGCTGCCTCGAGGATGCGATCAAGCAGGGCCGAATCAACGACGTGCTCGACTGGCTCGCGCTGCTGCCCGATGCGGAACTCGACAAGCGTCCGACGCTGCGGATCGCGGTGGCCTGGGCGCTGGCGCTGGGCGAGCGTCATGTCGAGGCGCAGCGCCAGATCGCCGGCATCCTCGCCGACGCCGCCACGCCGGCCGCGATGCGCTACGAATGTGCGCTGATCCTCAGCGCGGCGGCCTATTACGCGGACGAAATCGACCGTTTCGTCGAGCTGTTCGAGCCGTGGGCCGACTTCACGCCGCCCGCGGCGACGTGGCTCGCGCAGATGCATGCGAACCGCCTGTCGGCACGCGCGATCATCGTCGGCGAACCGGCGCAGGCGCGCCGCTACCAGCAGGCCGCGCCGCGCGGCGGCACTGCTGCCGGGTTCGGCTACGTCGCACGCTGGGGCGAGCTGATCACCGGCCTGAGCTACCTGTGCGAAGGCCAGATCCGGCTCGCCGACGACGCATTGTCGCCGGCCCTCGCGCGCGCGGAAGCCGACCTCGGGCGCCGCCATCCGCTGACCTGCATGCTCGCGGCGATGTGCGCGGCGATCGCATACGAAGCCGATCGCGTGGACCAGGCCGCCGCGCTGCTCGCGAACCGGCTCGACGTGCTCGAGCACGCGGGCACGCCCGATACCGTGCTGCTCGGCTATCGGACGGCCGCGCGCATCGCGCTGCTGCGCGGCGTCGAGCATCGCGCAATCGACCTGCTCGAGGCACTCGACGCACTGGGCGTCGCGCGCCGGCTGCCGCGGCTGTCGGTGGCGAGTCTCGCCGAGCAGGTGCGCATTCACGCGGCGCGCTATCGCGAGGCGACCTGCCATGCGCTCGTCGAGCGGATCGATGCGATCGCCGCGGCCGAGTTTCCGTCGCACGGGCCGCTGTGGCGGCGCCCCGTCGTGCTGCTGCAGGCGATCGCGCATGCGGGCGCCGCGCTTGCCGCGCGCCGCTGGGACGATGCGTGCGCGGCGCTCGACGAAGCGGCCGTGCTGGCCCGCGAGATGAGCCTCGGGGGCGCGCGCATCGAGATCATGGCGCTCGGCGCGTTCGCGCTCGAACAGTCGGGGCACGACGGCCGCGCGCGGCTCGACGAGGCGATGAACCTCGCGGACATGTTCGGCCTCACGCGCACGCTCGCCGATACGCATCCGGCCGTCGCCGACTGGGCGCGCCGCATCGGCGACGAGGCGATCGAGCGCAATGCTCCGGCAAGGTCCGCGCAACCGCAGCCGCGCATCGTGCCGCCCGCGCCGCGCAGCACGGCCAGCCCGCGTGCGGTGCCGAGCGTCGTGCTGACGCCCAAGGAGCGCGCGATTCTCGAGCTGCTCGCGCGCAGCCTGTCGAACAAGGAGATCGCGGTGGCGCTCGCCGTCGGCGAGGAAACCGTGAAGTGGCACCTGAAGAACCTGTTCGGCAAGCTCGACGCCAGCTCGCGCAAGCACGTCGTGCGCCGCGCGCTGGTGCTCGGGTTGCTCGAAAGCGCGCCTTGATCGCTGCGTGTGCCGGCGTTGCCGGCTGTTGCGCCCGTTGCACCCGTTGCGCCTGTTGACGCCGGAATCGGCGCCGCTCCCCCTTTCGATTCTCCGCAACCCTGCCCCCCGCGCATGGGGGGGGAGCGGCCGCGCGCCGTTGCGTAGTCTTTCCGCACGGCTCGAACCGGCGTCGCCTCGCGCGCCTTCCCGCCTGCCTCGATGCTGCCTCGCTTCACCCGCTTCACCCGCCCGGGCTCGATCCCGTGCGGTCCATTACGATCCTGGAGACTTCGATGAAGACGAAACTGGCCGCGCTCGCGGCGCTTGCCGGCTGTTCGGCGCTCGCGCAGGCGCAATCCTCCGTCACGCTGTACGGCGTGGTCGACACGGGCCTGCTGTACCAGAGCACGTCGGCCGCTTCGTTCCGCCCGAACGCGCCGAACACCGGCAAGGTGTTCCGGATGAAGGACGGCGGCATCTATTCGAGCTTCTGGGGGATCAAGGGCAGCGAGGACCTCGGCGGCGGCTACAAGGTCAACTTCAAGCTGCAGGGTTCGTTCGACAGCGGCACCGGCCGGCTCCAGCTGAGCGACACGCCGGGCGCCGTCGCGATCTTCAACCAGATTGCGTCGCTCGGCGTATCGGGGCCGTTCGGCACGGTGACGGCCGGCCGCCAGATCGTGCCGATGATCTACGCGATGGCCGACACCGACGTGCGCAACGCGCAGTTCTTCGGCAGCGTGCTGACCGCGTGGCTCGGCCTGAATACCGCGGCCGGCTGGCCGGCGACGAGCACCAACGGCGCGATCGGCGCGCTGTACGACAGCAATGCGCTCGTGTATCAGTCGCCGACGTTCGGGGGCGTGTCGCTCGCGCTCGAATACGCACCCGGCGGCGTCGCCGGACAGTTTCAGGGCGGCACGCGCGAGTCGGTCGTGCTCCGGTATTCGAACTACGGGCTCAATGCATCGGCCGTCTACTACAACGGCCACGACACGAATCCGGCACCGGGTGTCGCGCCGACCGGCGTCGACAACAACCGCTTCGTCTACGTCGGCGCGAAATACACGATCCGCGATTTCTCGGTGTCGGCGTCGTATGGCAACGGCCGGAATCCCGCGCATGCGGACCGCGTAAACCTCGACATGCTATCGGCCGGGGTCGGCTATCGCTTCACGCCCGCACTGCAGGTCGCCTCCGCCGTGTACTACCTGAAGGACCGCAATTGCTCCGCGAACCGGTCGACGGCCGTCGTGCTCACGGCCGACTACAGCCTGTCGAAGCGGACGATGGTCTATGCGCAGGCCGGCCACGTGAACAACCGCGGCACGATGGATCAGATGCTGGTGTACGGGCAGCCGGTCGCGCCCGGGGTCGGCACGACGGCCGCGATGGTCGGGTTGCGGCACAACTTCTGACGACGAAGTGACGCGCGGCGGCGCTTGCGCGCGACGCGCGGCTGCCGTCTGCAGCGATCGCGGGGATCGGCTACAGTGGGCGTTTTCGGCGCGGCCCGCCCGCCTGCCGATGCGCTCGTCCCGCCCCTGCCGCCGTGCCGGGGGGCGCTCCGTGGCGCACGGCCGGCCGGCGGATCGCGGATCCTCCACGTTGACGAGCGAACCTCCATGCCCGACCTGTCCGCCTTCCCGATCACGAAAAAATGGCCGGCCCAGCATCCCGACCGTCTCCAGCTGTACTCGCTGCCGACGCCCAACGGCGTCAAGGTGTCGATCATGCTCGAGGAGACCGGCCTGCCGTACGAGCCGCACCTCGTGAGCTTCGACACGGACGACCAGATGTCGCCCGAATTCCTGTCGCTGAACCCGAACAACAAGATCCCGGCGATCATCGATCCGAACGGCCCCGACGGCCGGCCGCTGCCGCTGTTCGAATCGGGCGCGATCCTGCTCTATCTCGCCGACAAGACGGGCCAGCTGATCCCGAAAGACGCCGCGGGCCGCTACGAGACGATCCAGTGGGTGATGTTCCAGATGGGCGGCATCGGCCCGATGTTCGGCCAGGTCGGCTTCTTCCACAAGTTCGCCGGCCGCGACTACGAGGACAAGCGTCCGCGCGACCGCTACGCCGCCGAATCGAAGCGCCTGCTCGCCGTGCTCGACGCGCATCTCGCGAACCGCAAGTGGATGATGGGCGATACGTACACGATCGCCGACATCTCGAACTTCCCGTGGGTGCGCAACCTGGTCGGGTTCTACGAAGCGGGC
>Ga0207647_10003732_pt1 | contig 11392 bp, 8 predicted proteins | sample KBSCornC2_FD_184295 | JGI IMG/M metagenome (GOLD analysis project Ga0207647, IMG submission 184295) | Corn rhizosphere microbial communities from Kellogg Biological Station, Michigan, USA - C2 (SPAdes) (version 2) | ecosystem: Host-associated > Plants > Roots > Rhizosphere ...
TCTTGGGTGGTGCTTGCCATATCGCGGGCGGAGGAGGCGGCGGCGGGGCCTCGGTGGGGGATTGGGCGGCAGCGTCGGTCATGCCCGGACCTCCTGCGTTTGACGGCGTTTCCGTATCACCTCAGCGATCTGACGACCGGCAAGATAAAGGGCAGCCAGCAGTGCGATTGCGGTCACCAGCCGGAATACATCGCCGAAAGCCAGAATGGTCGCTTCGCGCGTGACCGCCTGGACGAGCAAGCCGGCGCCTTGCGACGCCTGTTGCGCGGGATCGGTCAAGGCGCTGGAGAGGGTCGTCGCGCCCGCCTGAATGCGCGCGGCAACTTGCGGATCGGCGGCGATCAGATGTTCGGATAAAGCTCCGGCATGCGCCCGCGTTGCCATGACCTGGTAGCTTCCCAGCAAAGCGGAACCGGCAAGGCCGCCCACATTCTGCGATACGTTGAATAGCATGATGAAACTGATCAGATGATTTGGGCCCTGACGCATCATACGCAGAAAGCCGAATACCAGCGCCGGCCCGATAAATAGGGTGGTGCCATAGCCGATCAGCGCCTGACTCAGGTAAAGCTGCGGTGGACGCGTGACGTTGGTCGCATCGGTGTCGAGCCAGGCGCCCAAAGCGATGATCAGCGCGGCAATCATCACCTGATAGCGAATCCGGCTTTCGGCCAAGGTCAGTGCCGCGGTGGCGATTCCCAGCGCCATCGCGACAATCACGATGGCAAACAGAATATGGAGTTGATCGTTGGTCAGGCCGCCGGCGGTGAGCAGACCAACCGCGCCGTAAGTTTGTTCGGCCAATGAGAGGCGCAGAACCAAAGCGACTGAGGCAAAACGCACAATGTCGCGACTTCCTATCCAGCGGAGCTGGAGCAGGGGTCGGCTGCGATAATGTTCGATGAGGATAACCGATGCGAACAGTACCACAGAAACGGCCAGCGCCGCGCCTAGCCAGGGCGTATCGGTCCACCACAGCAAACGTCCCAGGCCGAGCACGCTGCACAGCAGCAGCATTGCAGGCAGAAACAGGGCGTAGGTCAGAAAGTCGAGCGGCTCAAAAGCGCGGCTACATTCGCTTGGGGGAAGGGGATGGGAAGTGATCGCCGCCAGAACCGACAGAGCAAGGCCAATCTCAATCAGATGCAGGCCGCGCAAATGGTCAAGCGCAAGCATCTCCACCGGGGCAAGCCGCGCCAATGGAATACCGAGTTGCGTTGTGCCGATGCCGACGACCAAGGCGAGCGGTCGCAGCTTCAACGGGAAGGCCTGCATGAAATAATAGATGGTCAATGTCGTGAGGCCGGCGGCAGTAAGGCCGCTCACAAAACGGATCAGCGCGGCGGCTGCGAAGCCTGGAAATGCGAACTGAAGGAGGCCAACGCAGATGTAGAGGATGAGCAGTCCGTGGGTGATGGTCGGGATACCAAATTGGGTCCGCGCCTTGATCAGCATCAGATTGGCGCTGGCGTTCGCCGCAACATAGATGGCTGGCAGCAGGCTCGCCTGGACGGCATAGGTCCCGAGCGCGCCGGAAAGATTGGTGACATTGACGTTGACGAGACCGTTGCCAAAGGTCGCGGTCGTGCCAACGAGCAATCCTACCGCGCCATAGCCCAACCGCTGTTTTAGGGTATGCGCCGGGACGAAAGGCGAGCCGGGAAAGGTCGGCCGCTCCTCGGGTCGGAACACATATTCATTCGCCAAGCCCATCTGTGCACGGCTCCGGACGGCCCCGCGCTGCCGCCTATGCAGCAGTCAAGACATGTTCGATGCGCGCTGTCACGATGAAATCGTCACGCAGCCGTTCTTTTGCGCGTGGGGATCAATAGGTGCTCGAAAAGGGACGATCGCGGCGCTTGCTTGCCCAGCTCTTGTTCGGAGTTCCCTGCATGACGAATTCGAGCGTCCCGCCGGCCATGATCTGCTCGTGGCGGATGTAGGAGCGACGAAGAGGCACACCGTTCAATAGGACCTTCCCCACGTAAGGCTGTCCCGCATTTCGCGTCGCGACGGAGAAGACCTTGCCATTGGGCAGGCGAAGGGTTGCGCGATCCACAAACGGCCTGCCGATCACATATTCGAGGCTGCCCGGCGTAACGGGATAGAAGCCGAGGCCGGTGAAAACGAGCCAGGCCGACATCTGCCCCAGATCGTCGTTGCCGGCGAGGCCGTCTTCGGTCGGCTTATATTGGCTATCGACAATCTGTTTGAGCCGTTCCTGCGCCCGCCACGGTGCCCCGGCATAGACATAAAGGTAGGCGACCGAATGGCTCGGTTCATTGCCATGGATATACTGACCGATCAGACCCGCAATATCTTCTGATGCCGAGTAATCGACTTTGCTATTGTCATAGTTGAACATCGCATCGAGCTTAGCGATAGTCTTCTTGTCGCCTCCGAGAAGGCGAATAAGTCCGCCTTGGTCCTGCGGTACGAACCAGGAGTATTGCCAGGCGTTCCCTTCAGTATAATCCGATCCGTATTTGATGGAGACAGGATCGAAAGGCGTGCGGAAGGCGCCATCGGCCAGGCGCGCGCGCACCCATCCGGTCTTGGTATCAAAGCTGTTCCGCCAATTGCCGGCACGCTTCTGAAAGGCGGCCGCGATATCGGCGCGGCCGATCTTGCGCGCCATCTGCGCGATCGCCCAGTCGTCAAAGGCATATTCGACCGTCTTGGACGCCGCCTCCGGCTCCTTATCGATCGGCACATAGCCGAGCTTCATATAGTCGCCGAGGTCGCCATAGGGAGCGTAGGTTGCGCTCGCCACCATTGCATCGAGCGCCTCTTGGGAATCGAAGCCGGAGATACCTTTGAGATAGGCATCTGCGATGACGGGAACGGCATGATAGCCGATCATCGTCCAGGTCTCGCGCCCCTGGAATTGCCAGACGGGAAGAATACCGAACGGGCTCTGTTTCTGGCTCACCAGCAGCGATCGGATGAAGTCGGCGTTGGTACGCTCGGGCTGGATCAGTGTGAGCAAAGGATGTTCGGCGCGGAAAGTGTCCCATAAGGAAAAGGTCGACCGAAAGGTGAAACCTTCGGCCCGGTGAACCGCATTGTCAGGGCCGCGATAGCGCCCGTCGGCATCGCTTGCGACCGATGGGGCGAGCAGGGCATGATAAAGCGCGGTATAAAGGCTACGTTCCATCGCCGGGGGCGCCTGGATTTCGACAGCGCCCAGTGCTTGCTCCCAGGCGGCTTTTGTCTGGGCGCGGATTGCATCGAAGTCGCCAGGCTCAGCGTCCAGGTTCGTGATGGCGCCATCCTCATCAACCGATGAGATGGCGACCTTCACTTCCAGCGGCTTTGTCAGCGCACCAAAATCGAACCGCGCCACGATTGCGCGGCCCGACCGTTCGGCCACGTCGTCAACCCCACGCCCCGGCCCCTGGAATCCCTTATAGGCAGTGTCGGTCTCCGTATTGATAAAGGCGTGACCCCGGAGCGGCCCGTTGAAGCGCATGGCAAAACAGAGGACGCGGTCCGGTGCCCAGCCACGGGTCTGCCGGCAGCCAGTGATCGTACCGTCCGACCGCTGCCGGATGGACGACCACAAGATCTTGCCCGGATAATTATAAAGCGAAGTGCGTAGATCGAACACGAGATGCGCCTGCGCACCGTTCCTGAACGTGTAGCGATGCACGCCAACGCGGGTGCCGGCGGTCAGCTCGGCGAACACTCCGGGGCCTAGCAGGTCGACCGCATAATAGCCCGGCGTCGCTTTCTCGCTTTTGTGGTCGAAGCGCGAACGATAGCCATCGCGCTCGAGCGGCACCTGCGCATCCGACACGGGCATCATCAGGAAGTCGCCCAGATCGGAATGGCCCGCACCCGAAAAATGCGTGTGGCTGAAGCCTTCGATTGATTGGTCTTCGTAGCGGTAGCCCGCGGCCCATTTGTAGCATTCGCGAATGATGCACGCGGTGTTGGTGTCCGGACTCAACTGCACCATGCCAAACGGGGCGACCGCACCGGGAAAGGTGTGGCCTTCCCCGCCTGTGCCGATGAAGGGATCAACCACGTCGTAGCCAGAAGCAGCAGAAGCGGAACCTGCGATTAGCAAGGCGGCGGTGAAAGCGAGAGTCGGGTGGATCAGCATGGCGCTGTTGAACCAGCGGGCGGGCCCGAGCGAAAGCGAAACTTTGGATCCGGAACGGTGGCGGCTCGCGCAGCGTTGGATTGTTGTTTCGCAGCTTTATTGGTGGAGACCGTCATGCTCTGGACAATCGCTGTCATCTTGATCGTATTGTGGCTTCTGGGCGTGGTCGTCCATATTGGCGGCGGTCTCATCCACCTCTTGCTGGTGGTGGCGATCATCGTTGGCCTGATCCAACTTTTCACGGGCCGTCGGGCGCTCTAGCCGCCTCACACGACGGGAATGGCCAGGGCGAAAGAAAATTGCGTCGCCGCCCAATGCTAAATTTGTGTTCCGCCGCGCGAAAAGCGGCGTGCGCAACCTTGACCCACATATAAAGAAATCTTTATATGGCTGGGATGTCCGGCCTCTCCCTTTCACAGCTCGAGGAAGCGCGCCGCGCGCTCGACGCCCCCCTGTTCGCGGATCTGGCGGGCGATGCGACCGTCAGTTTCGAATTCTTCCCCCCCAAAACGGAGAAGATGGAGGAGCAGCTTTGGCAGGCGATTGAGACGCTGGCCCCTTTGGAGCCGCGCTTCGTGTCCGTGACCTACGGGGCTGGCGGCTCGACGCGGGAACGTACGCACGCCACCGTTGCAAGGATTGTCAAGGAAACCGCGATTCCCGCGGCCGCCCATCTGACCTGTGTCGAGGCGAGCCGCGCGGAGATCGACGAGATTGCCCGTGCTTATTGGGAAGCCGGTGTGCGCCATATCGTGGCTTTGCGCGGCGACCCGCCGCAGCAGGGCGAGGCGTTCGCGCCGCACCCGCAGGGCTATGCCAATGCGGCGGAGCTGGTGGCGGGGTTGAAGACCATCGCGCCGTTCGAGATTTCGGTCGCCGCCTATCCTGAATGCCATCCCGCGTCTCCCAGCGTACAGGCCGATCTGGATAATCTGAAGTCCAAGATCGACGCTGGTGCTGACCGTGCGATCAGCCAGTTCTTCTTTTCTCCGGAGATTTTTTTCCGGTTCCGCGATCGCGCTGCGCAAGCGGGGATCACCGCGGAAATCGTGCCCGGCATCCTGCCGGTGTCGAATGTCGCCACGACACGCAAATTCGCTGGCATGTGCGGCGCGGCCATCCCGCCCTGGATGGATCGCCTGTTCGAGGGGCTGGATGACCATCCCGCCGCACGCCAGCTCGTCGCCGCGACCATCGCGGCCGAGCTTTGTCGTCGCCTGTATGCAGGTGGGGTTCGGCATTTCCACTTCTACACGCTCAACCGCGCCGAGCTGGCTTATGCGATTTGCCACCTGCTCGGGCTTCGCCCTAAAACCCATGCCACGGAGAAAGCCGCATGACGCGCATACCCTCCGCCGCCGCCCGCCGTTTCCGGGCCGAGGCCGCCAACCGGATCCTGCTGACCGACGGCGCCTTTGGGACGATGATCCAATCTTACGGGCTTGGCGAAGCGGACTATCGAGGCTCCTACGAACTGCCCCTCGATCAGAAGGGCAATAACGACCTTCTTGTGTTGACGCGGGCCGATATCATCCGGGACATCACCGAAGCCTATCTGAGCGCGGGCTCGGACATGGTCTCGACCAACACGTTCAACGCCAATCGCGTCAGCCAGGCGGATTATGGTGCCGAACATCTGGTGCGGGAAATCAACCTTGCGGCCGCGTCGATTGCGCGTGGCGCCGCGGACAAGTTTGAGGCCCAGGACGGCCGACCGCGCTTCGTCGCCGGCGCGATCGGGCCCACCAACAAGACGTTGTCCTTGTCGCCTGATGTGAACGATCCGGGCTATCGGGCAATCGGCTTTGACGAGCTGAAGGACGTTTACCGCGAGCAGGCAGAGGCTTTGCTGGACGGGGGCGCGGACTTCATTCTGATCGAGACCATATTCGACACGCTCAACGCCAAGGCGGCGATCGTAGCTGTGCTGGAGATCCAGGACGCCCGGCAGCATGAGATTCCGATTATGCTCTCGATGACGATCACCGATATGTCGGGTCGAAACCTTTCCGGCCATTCGGTGGAAGCGTTCACGTATATGGTGCGCCATGCGCGGCCGCTCACGATCGGGCTCAATTGCGCTTTCGGGGCGGATTTGATGCGACCGTATCTGAAGGAGATGGCGCACGTCGCGGATAGCCTGATCATGGCCTACCCCAATGCCGGCCTGCCCAACGACCTTGGCGCCTACGACGAGCAGCCCCACACAACCGGTAGCCTGGTTGGTGAGTGGGCCAAAGACGGCTTGGTGAATGTCGTCGGCGGATGCTGCGGCACGACGCCGCCGCACATTGCTGCCATGGCGCAGGCGGTGAAAAATAGCGCGCCGCGCGTGCTGCATCAGCATGAGCCAGTTACTCGACTATCCGGTCTAGACCCGTTCGTAATGGCAGCCTGAGCTCGCTGTTCCCTGATGCTGAACCTGGTTCAGCACGGACCCATCAACCCTTCACCGTCGCCGCTTCGGCGCGGTGAACCCTGAAATAAATTCAGGGTGACGAAGAGACATATGGCCAGCACCCCTTCAACCGCCCAATTCGTCAATATCGGCGAACGCACCAACGTCACCGGATCGGCGGCTTTCAAGAAGCTGATCATGGCGGACGACTATGCCAAGGCGGTCGAGGTCGCGCGCCAACAGGTTGAGAATGGCGCTCAGGTAATCGACGTCAACATGGACGAGGGCCTGCTCGATGCAGAGCTCGCGATGACCACCTTCCTCAAGCTGATCGCCGCCGAGCCGGATATCGCGCGCGTGCCGGTGATGGTGGATAGCTCCAAGTGGAGCGTGATCGAGGCCGGTCTGAAATGCGTATCGGGAAAGCCGATCGTGAATTCGATCAGCATGAAGGAAGGAGAGGCTGCCTTCCTCGATCATGCCCGCAAGGTGATGGCCTACGGTGCCGCGGTGGTCGTGATGGCCTTTGACGAAAAGGGCCAGGCGGATACATTCGAACGCAAGGTCGAGATTTGCGAGCGGGCTTATCACCTGCTGACTGGCATCGGCTTCCCGGCCGAGGATATCATCTTCGATCCCAACATTTTCGCGGTTGCGACGGGGATCGACGAGCATCGCCGCTACGCGATCGACTTCATCGAAGCGACGCGCGAGATCAAGAAGCGTTGCCCGCACTGCCATATCTCGGGCGGCGTCTCCAACCTGAGCTTCAGCTTCCGCGGTAACGAGCCGGTCCGTCGCGCGATGCATTCGGTCTTCCTTTATCACGCCATCGCCGCGGGCATGGATATGGGCATCGTCAATGCCGGCCAGCTCGATGTCTATGACGACATCGATCCGGAACTGCGCGAGGCGTGCGAGGACGTCATTTGGGATCGGCGCGAGGATGCAACCGAACGGCTGATTACGCTTGCCGAGAAATATCGCGGGACCGACGTGGCGGCCGAAAAGGCCGCCGAGGAATGGCGCGGCTGGGACGTCCGCAAGCGGCTCGAACATGCTTTGGTCAAGGGCATCGACACATATGTCGTCGGGGATACGGAGGAAGCTCGGCTCCAGCACGCTCGCCCGATCGAGGTGATCGAAGGCCCGTTGATGGACGGCATGAATGTGGTTGGCGACTTGTTCGGGTCAGGCAAGATGTTCCTGCCCCAGGTCGTCAAATCCGCACGTGTGATGAAGAAGGCCGTGGCACACCTCCTCCCTTATATCGAGGCGGAGAAGGTCGAGGGGCAGCGCTCCAAGGGCCGGATCGTGATGGCCACCGTCAAGGGAGACGTCCACGATATCGGCAAGAACATCGTCGGCGTCGTGCTCGCCTGCAATGGCTATGAGATTATCGACCTTGGCGTGATGGTGTCCTGGACCGACATCCTGAAGGCTGCAAACGATAATGATGCGGACATGATCGGCCTCTCCGGTCTGATCACTCCCTCCCTCGACGAGATGGTCACGGTTGCAAGCGAGATGCAGCGCGCGGGCATGACCATGCCCTTGCTCATCGGCGGCGCGACGACCTCCAAGGTCCACACCGCCTTGCGGATCGATCCGGCCTATGAGGGGCCGGTCGTGCACGTGCTCGACGCCAGCCGCGCGGTCGGCGTCGCCTCCACGCTGATGTCGGATACGCAGCGGGATCACTTCGTGGAAAAGACGGCCACCGATTATCAGGCCGTGCGCACGGCGCGCGAGAATAAGGGCCAGAACGAACTGGCGCCGATCCAGGAAGCGCGTGCCAATGCCTTCCCGTTCGACGCGGCGCAAAAGCCGCCCGCGCCGATTCAGCCCGGAACGCACGTCTTTAACGATTGGCCCCTCGACGATTTGCGCCCCTATATCGATTGGACGCCTTTCTTCCGCGCGTGGGAACTAGCGGGAACCTATCCATCTATCCTCGAGGACGACGTGGTCGGCGAAAGCGCGCGTCAGCTTTTTGCCGATGCCGAAGCGATGCTCGACACGATCATCGCCGAGAAATGGCTGACCGCGAAAGGCGTCGCGGCGCTCTGGCCCGCAAGGCGCGAGGGCGACGATATTCTCGTTTTACCCGGCAAGGAGGGTGATCACGTGCGCCTGCCGATGCTGCGCCAGCAGATCAAGAAGCGGGAAGGGCGCGCCAACATGTGCTTGGCCGATTTCATCGATCCGGAAGGCGATTGGCTCGGTGGTTTCGCGGTCGGCATCCACGGTATCGAGCCGCACATTGCCCGCTTCAAGGCGGATCATGACGATTATCGAGACATCTTGCTCAAGGCGATCGCTGATCGCCTGGCTGAAGCTTTTGCGGAGCGCCTCCACCTGCACGTGCGCACGAACCTATGGGGTTATGCCATAGGTGAGCAGCTAACCAATGAGGCTCTTATCAAAGAGCAATATCGTGGCATCCGCCCAGCGCCTGGCTATCCTGCCTGTCCGGATCACAGCCTGAAACCCCTCCTGTTCGAGCTGCTCGGTGGCAGCGAAACCAGCGGCATCACGCTGACCGAAAGCTTCGCGATGCTGCCGACCGCAGCCGTGTCGGGCTTCTATTTCGGCCACCCCGACAGTCAATATTTCGGGGTCGCGCGGATCGGCCGCGATCAGCTCGAGGATTACGCCGCGCGCCGCAGCGTCGATCTCCAGACCGCCGAACGCTGGCTCCGCCCGAATTTGGATTGAGCTGGGCGCGCAGCGTCGCGTTCCCGAGTTGGGTGCATCGCAGCCGGGAGCTCACCGGCGAACGAACAGGTACCGAAGCGGTTCGGCAATTACGGTGACACTGCACTTTAATTGGCCAATACGGTGCCAATTACGTGACACTGCACTTTTGGTTCACTGCTGAACGTCTGCAACTGGGCCGTTAGCGGACAGGCTGCTCTCAGGCGGTCGGCCTGCAATAGCTGCCGCTCGCGGCCGGGGTCCGTGGGATGACAGCTTCCCACCACAAGTAGCGTTCCCGCCGACGAGCGGTCATCGTGGCGCCGAATGACCGAGATTGGGTGGGCAAGCGGACGTTTGCTCGTATCGAGGAACAAGCGATCACTCGACTGGCGCTACTTTTTTGCCGCCGCGCTCCGTATGGCTAGCATGACGTCTAACTGGTTCTGTCGGTCAGCCTTTTCAGATTCCAAGGCGTTCCGCACCGCGGCTTCTTGGTATTGGATCGCCTCATCGAGCCCCGTAAGGTCTCCAACCGGATGGGCAGACATCCAGTTAGTGAAAAGCCATGTGGCTAAGAGAGGTGCAGCATCAACGCGGCCACGCTGATAAGCGGCTTTCCATAATTCAGCGGATTTGGCCCGATTGCGCTGAACACCGTCGCCATTCCAATAAATCTGTCCAAGGACGAACTGAGCATTCGGCTGACCTTGGGCAGCAGCCAACTCATACCAATGGCGCGCCTGCACCATGTCGCGCGGGACGCCGGTGCCCCTGAGGTAAAGATTTCCGAGGTCAGTTTCTGCGTCGGGTTCACCTAGCAAGGCGGCTTGCCTGCAAAGCTCCGCTCCCTTGCCCTCGTCTTTTGGCACGCCCCGGCCAGCGATATAAAGGTTGCCGAGGGCGCACATCGACTTGGGATAGCCCCGCTCGGCGGCCTGCTGGTAGAGTATGGCGGCGCGGGCAGGATTCGGTGTCCCGCCGACCCCCTTTTCGGCGCAAAGCGCCAAGTTGTGCATAGAATCAGCGCGCGATGTAGCTGCTTTGGCAAACCACCCACAGGCCGCCGCTTCGTCGCGCAGAGGGGCCGGACCGATGGGGCCAAGTAACTCGCCCAGCATTTCCTGCGCATCCGATCGCCCACTGGCAGCGAGGCTTTCGAGGTCCGAGCGGCCGCTCAAATCGCCTTTGATCCATCGACGCGCGGGAGCGATCACGTCATTGCCGACAGCAGCAGGAATCTCAGCGGCCCGTTTCGAGGCTGCTGGCTCGGCAAGCGCCGTGCTTCCCGGAAACACCATCGCCAAGCTACCGACGGCACTCGCGACGACAATGTAGCGAACGGGCATTTCGTGTTCTCCAGACCATGTCTTGCGGACAGGTTCGAACGTCACGCCAAAACAACATAGAGACCTTGGCGGTCAGCTTTAATGTCCGCAACTGGGTCGTTAGCTGCCTGTCCGCTTTCAGGCGGACGAGCCTGGAAAGCGGACGTTAGGTGCGCAGAGCTAACCGATGTCCGCTTCCGACCCCAAAGTCAGCCGTTCAATTTGCTATAGTCTTCCCTAAAGCTGCCGGTAGCGCGCAGCTATCCCGGAAGCCGATCCGGCGAGGGCGCGGGCGATTGCAGCCAATCAGGCTCGACAGGGTAACTCTTCCAATCGCGTTTAGCGGGTGTACGCACCTCCACCTGCTTGGGATGAAAATCACGCACCCAATACGCGGCTGCTTTCAATTGAGGCTGAAGTTCTCCAAGTTCGATCGTAGTGGTTCCGCACCATTTTCCTGTCGCATCTGTGAGGACAGCGGTGCGCATTTCGCCTTTCAGCCACTGCGCAACAAGCGACTTGGCATGTTCTGCGATCACGTCTGCTTCGGCGTCCCAGAGATCGTATGGGGCTGGATTGTGTGTTTCCCAATATCCGAAGGCTACGGTCAACTCTTCGTCCGCGGTATAGAGTACGATCGGTTCGATCTCGATCCCGTCAGCTCGGGTGATCGTGAGGAGGAGATAACCCGGCTCCCAGCGAGTCCATTCACCATCTTTGGCGACATGCCAATCGCGAAGGGCCGCGTAGACCGCCTCGGACCATTCATCGACAGGTCCCGCTAGGTCGCTCGGGTACGGCACTCCGGTTTCGGTGGCATCGGTCATAGGGGATTATCGCCGCAAGGATGGCAGCTTTCCA
>Ga0207647_10003733_pt1 | contig 11387 bp, 9 predicted proteins | sample KBSCornC2_FD_184295 | JGI IMG/M metagenome (GOLD analysis project Ga0207647, IMG submission 184295) | Corn rhizosphere microbial communities from Kellogg Biological Station, Michigan, USA - C2 (SPAdes) (version 2) | ecosystem: Host-associated > Plants > Roots > Rhizosphere ...
CAGAATGACAGCCACTCACATTGACGGTTATGAAGCGATTTAACGATCGTCGCGTTTCCAATCCCCCAGCAAAGCCACTACTGATCTGGGACGGCGACTGTGATTTTTGCCGCTTATGGATCGAGCGCTGGCGCCTAATGACGGCGGGTAACGTTGATTATACCACCTATCAAAAAGCAGCTGAGCATTTCCCTGAAATTCCAACGGAGCAATTCAACCGATCGCTGGTTTTAATCCAATCAGACGGCACAGTCGTCTTCGCGGCGGAGGCGGTGTATCGCTCCCTGGCGAATCGGCGTTCGCGACAGTGGCTTTCGTGGAGCTACGATCATGTCCCTGGGTTCGCGGCTGCTTCTGAAACCGGCTACGGCTTAATCGCCCGCCACCGAAAATTTGTGTCAGCAGTTACGCGATTGCTCTGGGGCAAAGACGTGCGGCGGCCCACCTATTTTTGGGCGCAGCGCTGGTTCCTGCGCGCACTCGGCGCGATCTACTTAATCGCATTCTTATCGCTTTGGGTGCAAGTGGACGGGCTTGTCGGCAGTAATGGGATATCACCCGTCAATCAATTCCTGCCGGCAGTTCGGTCGCACCTCGGACCAGACAGTTCCATTCTGTTGCCGACTCTTTGCTGGTTTAATTCGAGTGATGCGTTTCTTTATTTTCTTTGCGGCAGCGGTGTTCTCTGCTCGTTGCTGCTGATTTTCGGAATCGCTCCTGCGGTTTCACTCATTGCTCTCTTCGTTTTGTACCTATCGCTGACAATCGCAGGACAAGTTTTTTTCAATTTTCAGTGGGACGTGCTTCTACTGGAGACTGGTTTCTTATCGATCTTTTTTGCGCCGTGGCGGCTGTGGCCGCGGCAGTTGCTGTTGTGGCCAAGATCACCCCCAGAGGGTACAGCCTCAACGGTTTCGGCAGCTGGTTTGTTCTTGCTCAAGCTTCTTTTGTTTAAGCTGATGCTGATGTCCGGAGTAGTGAAGTTAACCAGCGGCGACGACAGCTGGTGGAACCTGACAGCGCTCGATTACCATTACTGGTCGCAACCGCTGCCGACAGTGTTCGCCTGGTGGGCGGACAAGAGTCCCGAATGGTTTAATCATTTTTCCGTCGCGTTTTGCCTCGTAGTGGAAATCATCGTGCCATTTTTCATCTGGGCGCCTCGCCATCTGAAATTGATAGCTGCTGGACTACTTATTTTTCTTCAACTCGCGATCGCGATCACGGGAAACTATTGCTTTTTCAACCTGCTCACGATCGCGCTGTGCTTATTGCTGATCGACGATTCGGTGGTGGTCCGCAAACGCGGTGTCGCCGTGCCTAGCCTGCCCGCCGTAGCCTCGGCGAAGGCGGACGGTCGCGCCCTACCACAGCGACTGTGCACTTATACTGGCATACTCGTGATCATCGTGACGTTACCCATCAATGCGTGGTTAATCTTCAGCGCATTTAAGCCGCTGAGTCGACCACCGCGCGCGGTAGCGAATCTTTACGAAAGGCTCCAAGCACTCCGAATTGTGAGCGGTTACGGCCTTTTCCGCGTAATGACGAAAGACCGCTGCGAAATCATCCTTGAAGGTAGCTCTGACGGAATTGACTGGCTGCCCTACGAATTCAAATGGAAGCCTGGCGACATGAAACGCGCACCCGGCTGGTGTGCGCCGCACCAGCCGAGACTCGACTGGCAGATGTGGTTTTCCGCTCTGGGAACACCGCGCGAGAATCCGTGGTTCGTCGCATTAATCTACCGATTGCTTCAAGGCTCGCATGAAGTGAATGACTTGCTCGCAAACAACCCATTCCCGCACAAACCGCCGCGTTATATTCGAGCGATGTTTTATCGCTATCGATTTACAACCCTGGATGAGCTTCGCCGCACGGGCGGGTGGTGGAAACGTGAGGAGCTCCGCGAATACTTGCCAACGATTTCGCTCGAACAGTTCCGCTAAACACAGACAATCTTGAGTGTTCCTCAAAAAGGCGATCTCCACATTCCTAAGAACACCGGACCAGGAGCGTCGCTTCTTGAGCGACGTGGGTTGGCGGGTATATTCGCCGCGCAATGGCGAAGGAAGAACAGATCATCACCGAGGGCACCGTGACGCAGGTCTTGCCTGGAACGATGTTCCGCGTGGATCTTCCTGGTCAACGAAATGTCCTTGCGCATATTTCAGGCAAAATGCGCAAGCATTTCATCCGGATCGTGCCCGGTGATAAAGTTTCCGTGGAGCTTTCGCCGTACGATCTGACAAAAGCGCGAATCATTTTTCGCGAACAATAACTTTCGGTTTTCTCGCTCGTTGAGGACGTTAGGCGTTTAAGCGTCAAAACGTTTACAAGGCAAAGAAGTCCGCCTGAACCGTGCGACGCGTTTATGTTTTGAGACAAGTCGGCGTTTGCCCATTTAGGAAAGCGCGCGGATAGTCGCAGCGAACAAATTAACTGGAGATACCAATGGCAGAAGAAAATAAACCAGGACAACAGACACCATCGGCCACCCCCGATGCGCAGAATAAATTGCAGAGCAGCAAAGAACATGCCCGTAAAGCAGCGGAAGATTTGAAATCAGCCGCAGGTGCTTTCGCCGAAGAGTACCGCGGAAAAGCGGAGCAGGCCTGGGGCGAAGCACGCGGCAAAGCGGAACAAGCCTGGGGCGATGCCACGAGCCGCGCTCGGACGTTCCAGGAAGACGCCGAGCAGTACGTCCGCGAAAATCCAACAAAAGCAGTATTCACGGCGCTCGGAATTGGGTTCGTGCTGGGTCTGATCTTCCGGCGTTAATTTCGAAAGCGCCGGAAATGAGCAGCGGGAGTTTTCCATCTCGCAATCCTGCGGGCCACTCCGGTTTGCTCGACAACGCGCTGGGTCTAATCAGCGCGGTCGTAGCATTTTTTGAGAGCCGGTTTGTTCTGCTTGCGCAGGAATCCAAATCGGCTGCGGTGCAACTGCTGATATTGGTAGGTTGTGTCATCGCGGCGCTGGCGCTGTGTGTGATGGGGTACGTTTTTCTCATCGTCAGTGCTGTTGTTGGCATCGCGCATTTACTCGGGACCTCATGGCCTGTGGTAGCGCTGGTTGCTGCCCTGGTGCATTTCATTATCGCAGGAGTGCTAGTGCTGGTGGCGCGCAGCCGGATCTCCAAGCCGATGTTTCGGGATAGCATTGACGAATTAAAGAAAGATCGCGAATGGCTGAAAACTCTGAATCAATCAACGAGCTAAAAGGAGAGATTGCAGGTTCGCGTCAGCTCTTGGCAAACGAGTTGCGCGGCCTGCGCTACGAACTAGATTTCCCGGCGAAATTCCGGAGGTCATTCCGAAAACAGACGGGTTCCTGGCTCGGCGCGGCGACAGCAGTCGGGGCACTGATCGCGTTGGCGCCGATGCGGAAGAAGAAAGTTCATGTGGAGGCAAAGAGCCGGCGTAAGGGAGATAAAAAGCTGCTGCAGACGGGGCTTGCGATGGCGGCGCTCAAGCTGGTCGGAAACCTGGCCCGGCCGGTCGTCATGGAGTTTGTTAAGAACCGGTTTTTTTATTCTGGCGCACCTTCCCGCGGCAGGAAATAATGCACCGTCTGTCGCTTGGGACTTGTGTGTCCCGTGAGACAAATGAGTGCTTCCTCGCATGATGTCACAAGTTTCTGCTCCTTCATTCGAATCGCATCCGCTGCCGCACGTCGATAACTATCTGGAGATTGGCCAAAAAGCCGGCGCATCAGATGTTCACCTCGGCGTGGCCGCGCCGCCAATCTGGCGAGTGCACGGAACGTTGGAGCCCATGTGGCCTGACGCGCCAGTTCTGACGGACGAACAAACCCTTGCGCTGGCAGAGACGTTCATGCCCGAAGTATGTAAGGAGGAGCTCAACGCCCGCGGCGACTCCGATTTCGCGTATGAGAATGAGTACGCTCGTTACCGGGTGAGTGTCGTTCGCCAGCGGTTGGGGGTCGAAATCGTGTTTCGGCTCATCAATACGTACGTCCGGACAATGGACGACCTCGGATTGCCGGAATACCTTAAGCTACTCACTCGTTATCAGAACGGCCTGATCCTCGCCACCGGTACAGTGGGAACCGGCAAATCAACCACGCTTGCCGCTATGGTTGAGCAAATCAATACCGAACGGCACGATCACATCATCACGCTCGAGGACCCAATTGAATACGTCATCCACTCAAAGAATTGTCATGTTAGCCAGCGCGAGGTTTTCACGCATACCGAGTCGTTCGCCACGGCGCTCCGCGCCGCGTTACGCGAAGATCCCGACATAATCATGGTGGGCGAAATGCGCGACTTGGAAACGATTTCACTTGCGATCACCGCCGCCGAGACCGGACACCTTGTTCTATCAACCCTGCATACCTCGAGTGCATCGCGCACACTTGATAGGTTACTGGATGGGTTTCCGCCAGATCAACAGGAACAAGTTCGTGTCATGGTAGCGGAATCGCTGCGCGGCGTTATGAGTCACCAATTGATACCGCGTAAAGACGGCACCGGTCGCGTGCTGGCGCTTGAGATTCTCACCAATACACCCGCTGTCGCCAACGTGATTCGCGAAAACAAAACGTTCATGTTGCCCGGTATAATTCAGACCGGAAAAAAGCAAGGCATGCGTTTAATGGACGATACATTGATCGATCTCTATCAACACGGTTTGATTAGCGCAAAGGAAGCTTACGCACGTGCCGAACAGAAAGATGTCGTGCGGCAACACGTCAAAAATGACGTGGATTACGCAAATAAGTAACGCATTTACGAATCGATCTTCATGCTAAACTTGGTTTATCCGCGACGACCGCGTAATCCGCGGTTTTCCCATGGCTTATATTGATAAATTTCTGCAGATCGTAGCTCGAGAAGAGGCGTCAGATTTGCATATTGCAGAGGGCGAACCGCCCAAGATACGCATACATGGCGACATAATGCCGATTCGAGACAAGCCGATTTCGCACGATGAAGCCACGCGAATGTTGAGTGAGGTTTGCACTCCGGGTAACTGGGAACTTTTTAAGCAACACGGCGATCTCGATTTTGCCTACCAGATGGATGAGCACTCTCGATTTCGCACCAACTACTTTAAGCAGTCCGAGGGGTATGCCGCGGCATTTCGGCTAATTCCCACGAAGATTTCGACACTCGAAGAGCTCGGCATTCCAGCAGTCGTAAAGGACTTTGCCAATTTGCGTGGCGGGCTCCTGCTCGTTACCGGCCCGACTGGTTCTGGCAAAACAACAACGCAGGCTGCGCTGATCGACTTCATCAACGAAAATTTTGCCAGACACGTAGTGACGATCGAGGAGCCCATCGAATTCGTGCACGACAACAAGCGCAGCATCATTACGCAACGCGAGGTGCCTTCAGATTCAAAGTCATTTGCTGCCGGCCTGAAGGCTTCGCTGCGTCAGGACACCGACATCGTTCTGGTTGGGGAGATGCGCGACTTGGAGACAATCTCACTCGCCTTAACGGCAGCCGAAACCGGCCTCCTCGTGTTCGGCACTCTGCATACAAACAACGCGCGCAAAACCGTGGATCGCATGGTGGATGCTTTCCCCGCCGATCGCCAAGCGCAGGCACGCGCGATGTTGGCAAACTCACTTCGTGGCGTGGTCGCGCAATTGCTCTTGAAAAGATCGGATCGTCCCGGGCGCATTGCCGTAAACGAAATTCTGATCGCGAACGCTGCGGTCGCTGCGGTCATCCGCGAAGGCGCCACGCACAAGCTGCAGGATATAATCGTTTCCGGTAGAGCACAGGGAATGCAGTTTATGGATGACGCCATTTGGGCGCTGCTGGAAAAAGGCATCGTGTCGCCGCACGAAGCATTCATGAAAGCGATCGACAAAAGCCGTTTCAAACCATTTCTTTCGGCCCAGGAAGAAGGACTGGCCGACGCCGCCGGTGGCATGCCAGACGACCAAAGACGGCCTCCGGGCAACTTGTTAAGACCGGTGAGTGCTCGCGCGCAGGTGCGAGCGCGCTAAGCGCGATCTCAACTGTGCCATGAACCCTGAAAGCTATGAGGCGCGGTGACGCTGTAGTGTCCGGGACCCAAATACGCTGAGGACAGAGCACTCTACACCACTTAGAGCCATTCATTCAGCGATTTTCAGCACTGCGGTCGCGCTAAGTTTGCCGGCGCGGAATAAGTCGAGCGCAGTATTGGCTTGTTCTAACACGAATGTTTCGGTGTGCGTGCGAACCGGCACACGCGGCGCGATCTCAAAAAATTCGTCGCCGTCGCGCCGAGTGAGATTCGCCACAGATGTGATAACACGTTCTTCCCAAACCTCGGCGTATGGAAATGAAGGGATGTCGGTCATGTGAATTCCTCCGCACACTACAACCCCGCCTTTGGCGAGAGCACGGAGCGCTGCCGGGACAAGCGGACCTGCGGATGCGAATATGATCGCTGCATCGAGTTTTTCCGGAGGCATTTCTTCGGAACCGCCGGCCCAAACCGCGCCGAGTTCTTTCGCGGCTTGCTGTGTTGATTTGTCGCCCGGGCGAGTGAACCCGAAGAGTTCGCGCCCTTCGTAAATCGCAATTTGCGCGATCAAATGGGCGGCGTTGCCGAAGCCATACAATCCAAGGCGCCGCGCGTCGCCGGTTTTGCGATACGATCGGTAACCGATCAGTCCCGCGCAAAGCAGCGGTGCAACCTCGATATCGTTGTAACGCTCAGGCAAATGAAAACAGTATCGTGCGTCCGCGACGGTGAACTCGGCGTAACCACCATCGACTGTGTAACCGGTAAAGCGCGCGTTATCGCAAAGATTCTCTCGGCCGGATCGGCAATACGAGCAATTGCCATCGGTCCAACCAAGCCACGGAATTCCCACGCGATCTCCGATTGCGAAGTTGGAAGTTTCGGCACCGATTTCTTCGACGCGTCCGACAATTTGGTGACCGAGAATCAACGGGAGCTTCGGATCGGGTAATTCGCCGTCGAGTACATGAAGGTCAGTGCGGCAAACCGCGCAGGTGCTGACGCGCACGAGCAGTTGTCCCCTGCCCGGCTTCGGCTTTGGCACATCGCGCAACTCCAACGGTCGTTTCGGTTCGTTGAGAACCATGGCGCGCATAAGCTAAGCAATATTGATCTTACCCATACTCTTGCTCATGCTCTGTAGACTGCCCATTCTCACGAGCAAGAGCAGGAGCATGAGCAAGAAAAGCTAGTGTACGCCTGCTGGCTCGGGCCGCATTGGTCGTCCTACGGGCTCGCCGTGCTCATGATAATGCGCGCTGCGCAAGAACGGCACCTTGTCGAGTACGTGCTCCTGGAACCATTCGAGCCAGAGATAAATAACTGGCGTGACGAATAACGTGACCAATTGCGAGAAAATCAGCCCACCCACAATCACCAGGCCTAGCGGACGCCGCGATGCGGCATCCTGACCAAATCCCAAGGCAATCGGGATTGCGCCCATCAGGGCGGCGAGCGTGGTCATCATGATAGGGCGAAATCGTTCCACGCTGGCTTCGTGAATGGCCGAGCGAAGATCCCAACCTTCGTCGATCCGTTGCAACGCAAAATCAACAACCATGATTCCGTTTTTCTTCACGATGCCTAACAACAGGAATAGGCCGATGACGCTATAGAGCGAAAGCACCGAGTGGAAAATATACAACGTGGCCAACCCGCCGACGACTGCAGGCACAATGGCCGGGAACAAAACCGTGAATGGATGCACATAGCTTTCGTAAAGAATTCCCAGAATCACATACATGACGAAAATTGCAGCAAGCAGGAGCAGCGGCAGAGAGCGGAATAGTTGCCTGAATACAAGCGTTTCCCCCTGAAAGGTGCCTTCAACCGTTGGATAATTTGGATGTATTTGCTCGAATGCGTCCTCGATGGCTTTGGTAGCGTCGCCGATCGCGACGTTTGGCAACAGGTTGAAGTTGAAGGTAACGCTGGTGAACTGATTCAAATGGTTCACCGCTTGCGGACCGATAACTTCTTTTGTTGATGTTACAACACGCAACGGAACAAGGCTTGTCATGTTGCCTGTAGTCGTGGCGATGGTTCCCCCACCCGAGCCGCTCGCGCTGAAATTCCCGCTCGTGCTGCTGCGGACGTATAGATCGTCCAAGTCGCCAGGATGCGCGCGCTCTTTATCTTTAACTTCAAGAATGACCTGGTACTGATCGTCTGGTTGCTTGATTAGATAGATATAGTTTTGGGAGTAGGCGTTGCGCATCAGGCTTTGAATCGCAGAAGTAGAAACGCCATAGATCGCGGCACGATCACGGTTGATGTCGATCTTGAGGTTGGGCGTGTTGTGGTAGTAGTCGGAGCGAACACTGGCGAAACCCTTAAACTGTTGCAGCTTTTTCAATAATTCATCGGCCACTGCGTAAACGTCCTGGGGCACGATGCCACTAATGGTGTAGGCATACTGACCCTGGGCCTGGCTCGTGGCGCCGACGCTGATTTGCAGTACGGGAGTCGGAGTCAACACTGCGGTAATTCCCGGAATGGTAGCGATCGACTTTTGCAGTCGCAAAACGACTTTATCAATGGACGCACGCTCACTGCGTGGTTTTAGAAAAAGGAACATCAATCCCTGCGATAACGGGCCGCGCGACGCAAAACCGGCGAGCGTAAAAAACTGCCCGACGGCTGGATCCTCCTGGAGTTTTTGGTTCACCTGCGCCTGAAACGCGCGCATCTGCGCCGGCGAGCTGCCTTCTTGTGCGATGAACAAGCCTCGGATGAAACCGCTATCACCCGGCGGTAATAATGTGAACGGCAAGTGCGTGAAGAAAAACCACAGACCAAGAATGCAAGCGAGCAGGATTGGCACAGCCAGCCATGCGCGATCGAGAAATTTATCGAGCACCCGGCCATAGGCAGCGATTACGCGCTGGATGAAATTGCTGGTGTGCCGTTCCATCCAGGCGCGCTTATGACCGGCTCTGCGCTCACCCAGGATGCGAGCGCACATCAGCGGCGTGAGCGTCAACGACACCAAACCTGAAGCCAAAATAGCTACGATGATCGTCACGGAAAATTCGCGGAAGATGCGGCCAAGAAGCCCGGGGATGAAAACCAGCGGAATGAAAACCGCGGCAAGCGAAAGCGTCATCGAGAGAATGGTAAAGGAAATTTCGCCGGCGCTATTGTAAGTCGCTTTTAGGATCGACTCCCCGTGCTCCGCCCGGCGTACGACGTTTTCCAAAAAGACAATCGCGTCATCGACAAGAAAACCAATGGCGAGAGTCAGCGCCATCAACGTTAGGTTGTTGATGGAGAAATTGAGAATGTACATCACCGCCACGGTTAGCAGCAACGACATCGGTAAGGCAACGGCAGGGATTAGCGTGTCGGTAGCGCGGCCGAGGAACACGTAAATCACGATAACTACCAGCACGAACGCGATCGCCAGCGTCCATTTTACTTCGTCGGCGGAGTTCACGATGCTTTGTGAACGGTCGAATATCGGCGTGAATTGGATCGATCCCGGTAAACTCGCGCGCAGCTCAGGGAAAAGCGCTCTGACGGACTTGGCCACTTCGACTGCGTTTGCTCCTGCCTGCCGTGAAACAGCAAGCACAACTACTGCGCGCGCTGGCTTATAACCGCGCATCCAGAAAAAGCGCGAGATTCGCTCGTCCTGAACGCTCTGTCGCACATCAGCTACATCCTGCAAATAAACCGGCGCACCGCTGGGGTTGCGCGCCACGATGAGGTTCCGGTAACCCTCGGCTTTGTCGATCTGTCCATTGGGCTGCAGGACAAACGTTCGATGCGCGCCGTCGAATTGTCCCGCGCCGGAATACACAGTTCCGGCTTTAATCGCGCTTGCCAGATCATCCATTGTCAGAGCGCGGGCAGCCAGCGCAGAGGGGTCCGCCTTGACGCGAATCGCGCCTTGCACGCCGTAAATGTTTACCTGCGAAACGCCAGGCAGAATGTTAATACGCTGTGCGACAACGGTAGACGCATATTTATACAGATCTCCGTCGGTCAGCGTATCTGACATCAGGCCTAACAAGTAGATCGCCTGGTCGTTTGGATTTGTTTTCGTGAATGTGGGCGGACTCGGCAGATCAATCGGCAGCTTGCCCGTGGCGCGCTGGATTGCGGCCTGCACGTCGGTCGCGGCGTCCGTGATGTTTTTGCTCAAAACAAACTGCAAAACGAACGACGTATTGCTCTGCGTGCTGGTGCTGGTGATGATGTCGAGGCCGGGGATCTGTAAAAATTGTTTCTCCAGCGGGGTGGCGATGTTGTTCGCCATGGTGGTGGGATCTGCGCCTGGATACGAGCAGGTGACTTGGATAACCGGATAATCGACTGCCGGTAGATCGTTGACGGCAAGTTTACCGTAAGTCGCGAGACCAGCCACGATGACCGACAAGGTCAGCAGCACGGTCATCACGGGCCGGCGAATGAACGGCCCGGAGAGCCCCGAGCCTTTGACTGGAACTAGCTTTGCGCTCTGATCCGGCTTCTCCCTGGCGAACGATCTGGACCCACGGCGGGCATGATCTTTTACTTCGCCTTCGCCGTCATGCTCGTCCGCATCATTCATACGACGTTGCGCTTTTTGAAGCAGCAGTGCGGTCAGGTACCGCGGGGGTTTGAGGCGCGTACGGTTGTGGCGCGATTTTCGCTCCCGGCGAAAGCGCAAGCTGTCCAGTGACAACCACGGTTTCGTCTGGTTTCACACCGTTCTCGATTACAGTCAGATCGCCCTGTTGGCGTTGTCCAGGCGTGACAGAACGAAGCTCGACAGTGTTGTCCGATTTCACTACGAACACGAACGGTCCGCCCTGGCTAATCTGCACGGCTTGCGACGGCACAAGTGTGGCGTCCTTGAGCGTGTCCAGAATGAAGCGGACGAGGACAAATTCGGATGGCCATAGTGCGCGATCGGGGTTCGGCGTGACCCCACGAGCTTTCACGGTTCCGGAGCCGGGTTGCACTGCGTAGTCCATGAAATACAAATCGCCGACCCGCGGCGTAATCGAACCATCCGCGAGGTAGGTTTCTACTTTTACATTCGGACCGCCGAGATATTTTCGCACCAGCGGCAGATCGTTCTCGGCGACGGTGAAGTCCGTGTAAATTGGGTCCAAACCTAGTATCGTGACAAGAGCCGAACTGGAAGGTCCAACGAGGTTGCCGACATCAACATTGCGAAGACCGATTCGTCCGTTAATGGGCGATTTGATGAAGCAATAATCAAGATTTACTTGAGCAGATTCGGTCGCTGCCTGCGACTTTTTCGCGTTCGCCAGAGCAATGTCGTAGTCCTGCTGCGCGACCACCTTTCTCGCACGCAGGTCCTCTTGTCGCTTGAGCGTCACCTCATCTAACGCGGCTTGGGCTTTTGCCTGATCGAGAACGGCTTGGAATGGGCGTGGGTCGATT
>Ga0207647_10003736_pt1 | contig 11383 bp, 14 predicted proteins | sample KBSCornC2_FD_184295 | JGI IMG/M metagenome (GOLD analysis project Ga0207647, IMG submission 184295) | Corn rhizosphere microbial communities from Kellogg Biological Station, Michigan, USA - C2 (SPAdes) (version 2) | ecosystem: Host-associated > Plants > Roots > Rhizosphere ...
GCAGGACCTGGGCGACCCGCAAGCCAATCCGATCGTGAAAAGCGTGCGGCAGTGGAGTCCGGCGCTGCTGTTCCAGTACTACTTCAATGCACCGACGGCGAAGTTTCGGCCGTTCGTCGGCATCGGCGTGTCGTACAACTGGTTTTCCGATATCCAGTTGAGCCAGAACTTCGTGCAGTCGACGCAGAACAATCTCGGCGCCGTGCTCGCCGCCGGTGCGGGCAAGCCGGGCAAAACTCAGGTGTCGGCGAAGGCGTCGTCGTCGTGGGCGCCGGTGTTCAATGCGGGCCTGGCGTACAACATCACGGAGCATTGGGGCTTGGTGGCATCGGTCACGTACATTCCGCTCAAGACGACGTCGTCGGTCATCATCAAGGCGGCGGACGGTACTGAACTGGGCGTCTCCCGGGCGGACCTGAAGGCCGATCCGATCATTTCGTTCCTGGCCGTCTCGTACAGGTTCTGAGTTCAGCGCGGGTGTGTGGCAAAGCCGGCGGTCTTGTGCAAAGGCCAAGCCGGCTTTTTCATTTATAGGGGAGCTGGAAAATCGGGGCAAAAAAAAGCCCGCCTAAGTTGGCGGGCTGAATCCATATCAGAGGAGACATGGAGGAGACAAGGCAAACTATAGCAAATCGTTTGGTGCGGCGCAACATTCAAATAAGGGTTGACCCTCTGCGTTGCTAAAATGCAACACATCGCGCGAGGCTCGCAAGGCGCAATGACCGCGCGACGGATGCCTAGCGCCCGGCCCGCCGCGCCGCGACCTGCCCAAGCACGGCGAAGTCTTTCTCGCCGTCGCCGTGAGCGACCGCTTCGAGCAGACTGTCGCGCACCACGCTTGCGATCGGGAGCGGCGTCGTCACGGCATCGGCTGCGGCGAGCGCGAGACGCAGGTCCTTCAGCCCGAGGCGCGCCTTGAAGAGCGCCGGCTCATAGCGCTGCTCCGCGATCATCTTGCCGTAGCCCGAATAGACCGGTCCGGTAAACAGGCCGCTCGTGATGATGTCGAGGAAATCCTGCATCGCAAGGCCGTGGCCGGTCACGAGCGCGCCCGCTTCGCCGAGTGTCTCGACGGCCGCGCCGATCATGAAATTAGCGGCGAGCTTCATGACGTTCGCCTGCTGCGGCAGCGAACCGATGCGCCATGTTTTCTGGCCGATCACGTCGAAGATGGGCTGAACCTGGTCGATCGCTTCGGCCGGGCCGCCGGCGACGATCGTCAGCTTGCCCGCCGCCGCGACATCGGGCCGCCCCAACACCGGCGCGGCGACGTAGTGGACGCCGCGCGACGCGTGCGCGGTCGCGAGTTCCTCGGCCAGCGCCACCGAAATCGTCGCCATGTTCACGTGGATCAGGCCGCGTGGCGCATGTTCGAGCAGCGTCGCGGTCACGACTTCGCGCAACGCGGCATCGTCGGCGAGCATCGAGAATACGGCGTCGCCCGCGAACGCTTCAGCCGGCGTCGCGACGATCCTCGCGCCGGCGTCGGCGAGCGGCTGCGCGCGTTCCGGCGAGCGGTTCCACACGCGCACCTGGTGCCCGGCTTTCAACATGTTGGCAACCATCGCGGCGCCCATCTCGCCCAAGCCGATAAAACCGATGTCCATCTGTCGCTCCATCTTCTAAAGAACTGGAAGTAAAGCACACCCATGCAACACGTGCAGGAGAGCGCGCAGCGAAACACGGTGCGATACTGCTGCGATGGTGACCGCGACATTCCGCTTCTATGAGGAGCTGAACGATTTTCTCGCCCGGCCGCTGCGCCGGCGCGCGTTCAGCTACGCCTGCGCGCGCGGCGCAAGCGCCAAGCACATGATCGAGGCGCTGGGCGTGCCGCATACCGAGGTCGAGTTGATTCTCGTGAACGGCGAGTCGGTCGGTTTCGATCATCCGCTGTCGGACGGCGATCGCGTCGCCGTCTATCCGAAGTTCGAAGCGCTCGACATCCAGCCGCTCCTGCGCGTGCGCGAACGGCCGCTGCGAGTGATGCGCTTCATCGCCGACGCGCATCTCGGCGGTCTCGCACCGCTGTTGCGGCTTGCCGGCTTCGATACGCTGTTCGACAACCATTACGCCGACGCCGATATCGAAACCCTCGCCGTCGCGCAACAGCGCATCGTGTTGACGCGCGACCGCGAACTGCTGAAACGCCGCAGCATCACGCACGGCTGCTACGTTCGTACACTGAGGCCTCGCGAGCAGTTGCGCGAGGTGTTCGAGCGGCTCGATCTGGCGGGCAGCGCGCAGCCGTTCCGTCTGTGCCTGATGTGCAACGCGCCGCTGCGGCGCATCGCCAGGGAAGAAGTCGGCGCGCGCGCACCCGACGGCGTGCTGGAACGGCACAGCCAGTTCGTCACCTGCGACGTGTGCCGGCGCGTGTTCTGGGAAGGCACGCACTGGCAACGAATGCGCGCGTTGATGGATAGCGTGGCGGGCGCGCGGAACGCGTCCGCGTGAGGTTGCTGGCCGCGTCTTGCGCACCGTCCAGACGCGTAATCGGCGCCGCGCGCTCGACGCCTCGCGCGGTGCGTACAATGCGGGATTACTTATCTGGCAGAGGCCTTCCGTATGGCGATGAAAAAAACCGACCTTGAAAAGAACAAGGCACTCAAGCTGAACAACGCAATGAAGTTGTCGACCGCCGATCGCTTCGGCAAGGCCGCTGCCGCGGAGCCGAAGCTCGATCGTCGCGAGCAGCGCAAGCTCGATCAGGCACAGGGCCTGGTTGCATTCGCGTGCAAGCTGAACGGCGAGTTGGTCGCTGAGCTGAAAGAGCGGGCGGCCACCCATCCCGAAGGCATGACCGGACTGCTGAACGAAGTCATCAAGCGCGGCCTCGCGGGCTGAGCGGTGACAGGCAGCGCTTGTTGGCTGGCGTAGGCACCCGGCTCGCGCTTTTCGATCCGTGACAAGGCGCCGTCGAATGCGTCGCGCAAGCACCGATCTGCGGAAAACCCGCAAAAAACCACCGCTGTCATGCAAAAAGGCCAGAGTACGCGCTCTGGCCTTTTTGCTGGCGATGCCTTAATCCGAACCACCCGGCAACCGCGCTTTGCGCGGCGCGCCGGGCGTCAGCTTAGTTCTGCGTGCCCTTGTCGTTCGTGCCGGCTGCCGACGCTGCGGCCGCAACCGGAGCGCGCTTGCCATGCGACTTCAGCTTCTTCACGTGGTGCTTCTTCGGCGCGCTAGCTGCAGCGGCCGGTGCGGCTGCGTCCGATGCCTGTGCGAAAGCTTGAACGGAAACCAGTGCGATCGATGCTGCTGCGAGCGAGACGATAACTTTTTTCATGTGTTGTTCCCCAAACCTGGACGACTGAGTCGATGTGAATGAATTAGCTGCACGGTGAAGCGGCTGCGGTTAGACCCCCGCCGCTCCCCGCGGGAGAGTATTACCCAGTTGTAGGCGGTTTGTCATGCGCAATACCCGATATGTATTTTCCGCGAGACAGCTTGCTTTCGGGATGCTTTCACTCATTAAGCCCCTATCTCAAGAAAATTACCTGGCCAGTCAAACCAGGTTGCGCAGCAGACTGGCGGTTTCCTGCAAGGTCGGTAGGACACGATGCAGCGCGGCTTTCGCCGACTCGTCGCCGATCGGCATGCTGACGCTAATGGCCGCCACCACCGCACCATGCCGGTCACGCAAAGGCACCGCGACACCACGCACGCCCAACTCCAGTTGCTGATCGGTAACCACGTAGCCATTGCGGCGGATTTCGCCGAGCACTTCGCGCAAGCGCTCGATGGTCGAATAGGTATGCGGCGTGAACACCTTGATGGGATAGGACGCGAGCCACTGCTCGATGCTCTCGGGCGCCTGAAACGCCAGCAGCACCAGGCCCGCCGACGACAACGGCGCAGGCGCCCGCGAGCCCAGCACGAAGCCGACCGCCATCGCCCGGTTCACGCCGTTGCGCGCGACGTAGACCACATCGTGTTCATCGAGGATCGCGACCAGCGCGGTTTCCTGAACCGTCGCGGTGATGCGCTGAAGAAACGGCTGCACCGTGCGCGGCAAGCGCGCCGAATCCAGATACGACTGGCCGAGCCGCAAGACACGCGGCGCGAGCCAGAACAGCTTGCCGTCGGTGTCGACGTAACGGAGTTCGTGCAAGGTCAGCAGATAGCGGCGCGCCGCCGTGCGCGACAGACCCGCGCGAGCGGCCACGGCGGTCGGCGTCATGCGCGCATGTTCTTCGTCGAATGCTTCGATGATCGCCAACGCCTTCGCGGCGCCGGCGATCCAGTCTTTCTCGTCCATTGCATGTGCCTGGAAGTCGGGCCGGCCCGGTGGTCGGTGGTGTCGGAGGTTGCATGGCCGCTGCGCGATTATCGCGCGAGTCGCTCGCCATGCGGTGCGCGCGTTTTGATCCGCGTTCGCTTGGACCATGCGGTGACGCGCACGTGAGCGCGAAGCTCCGCGCCCGCTTCATGCTTCGTCTGTAGCGTGGTCAAGCTTCGTGAGGGCGCCGCCAGTCGCCCGAGGGCGCGCAAGCCTCATAGCTGGACGGCCGCGCGGAAAGCGCGGCCGCATCGATTGGAGAGAGAAGCAAAATGGATTACCAACTGATGGAAGTAGCGGACGGCAAGCCGGTGAAAATGTGGACCGAAGGCGTCGCCGTCGACGACTTCGCGCGCGACCAACTCACCCACGCCGCGAAACTACCGTTCATTTTCAGGCACCTGGCCGTCATGCCCGACGTGCACGCCGGCAAAGGCTCCACGATCGGCAGCGTGATTCCGACGCTCGGCGCGATCATTCCGGCTGCGGTCGGCGTGGATATCGGCTGCGGCATGATGGCCGCGCGCACCACGCTCAACGCCGCCGATCTGCCGGACTCGCTCGCGGGTCTGCGCAGCGCGATCGAACGCGTGGTGCCGCACGGCCGTGCGCCGGGCCGGCGCGATCCAGGCGCGTGGGATCGGCCGCCGCAGCCGGTCGACGTTGCATGGAAAGCGCTCGCCGAAGGCTTCAAACGCATCGTCGACAAATATCCGAAACTCGCGCGGACCAACAACTATGTGCATCTGGGTACGCTCGGCACCGGCAATCACTTCGTGGAAGTGTGCGTCGACGAAGCAGATTCGGTGTGGTTCATGCTGCACAGCGGCTCGCGCGGCGTCGGCAACGCGATCGGCAACCTGTTCATCGAACTGGCGCAGGCGGACATGCGGCAGCACATCGCCAACCTGCCGGACCGCAATCTTGCCTACTTCGAGGAAGGCAGCGCGCACTTCGACGATTACGTGGAAGCGGTGGGCTGGGCTCAGGACTATGCGCGGCGCAATCGCGAACTGATGATGGACGCGGTGGTCCGCGCGGCGCGGTCGGTGATCGCCAAGCCGTTTTCGCTCGATGAGCACGCGGTGAACTGCCACCACAACTACGTGCAGAAGGAGCGTCACTTCGGGTCGGAGATTCTGGTCACGCGTAAAGGGGCGGTGTCGGCGCAGAAGGGTCAGCTCGGCATCATTCCGGGTTCGATGGGCGCGAAAAGTTTTATCGTGCGCGGCCTCGGCAACGCCGAAAGCTTCTGCTCGTGCAGCCACGGCGCGGGGCGCTCGATGAGCCGCACGGAAGCCAAGCGGCGCTTTTCCGTCGACGATCAGATCAAGGCGACCGCGCACGTCGAATGCCGCAAGGACGCGGGTGTGATCGACGAAATCCCGATGGCCTACAAGGACATCGACGCTGTGATGGCCGCGCAGCGCAGCCTCGTCGAAGTGGTGCACACGCTGCGGCAGGTGGTGTGTGTGAAGGGATAGCCGTGGAGGGGCCGCCGGTCAGGCGGTCGCGGCGGCGGTGTCGCTCTCGCGTGGCCGCCGCCAATCGCTTTCCGAAGAAAGCCGCGAGCTACGCAGCGCGCGGATGCGCGAAAAATCTTGGCGTGTCCGCGGTTGGCGGAAATACACACCAGCAACCGTCGTCGTGACGAAAGAAGAACAACCCGCGCGAGCCGCCCTCGACGGAGGTTTCGACGCGCACATAACGCCGGCCGCCCAGCCGCGTGCGGCTGAATTCGGTGACGTGAACCGGCGCCGAGGGCTCCGGCGCGAGCCATTTCTCAACCAGAAAACGCAGCGATTGTTCGCTCGCGGCTCTCATGATCCGCTCCGGGCCGGCTTGTCCTCGCGGACGTCACGCGCGGTGTCGGCGCTTTCGTCGCTTGCCGCGTCGTTGGCGGCATCCGCGTCGCGTTCGGCGGCGGCAAGGGCCATCGTCCGATTGGTGGCAGCCGCGCGCAGCGTACTGCAATGCGCGGCATGCCGGATATCCGAGAGAAGACGAACCAGTTGTCGTGCTGTTCTGCGTTTCATGACACACCCCCGCACTGCACCAAGAACCTCATAAAACACTTTAACTCTATGCCTGAATCGGGCGTCGCTGAAATGGTTTTGACTAAATAGCAACGGTTGCGCTTGCATAAACAGACACGCAATCTTCATACCGACCAGGTTCAATGTGCGCGGCCGCCTCGTCGCCGTCTGTGCGCTCGCGAGCGCTCGACGCGTGTAAAAAGCTACGCCGCCGCCTGGAATAAATATGAGGTCAAAATGCAAGTTATCCACATTTGCCTATGAATAACTTCGGGACAGCGCCGGGATAGTGTGTGCGCGGAATCTGGATAAAACGGATCGGCGAGCTAGGGCCGGCAAAGTTATCCCGCTCTTGTAGTTTTTCTACCGGCGCAGTCCGCAGGGTTATGTATTTCGGATGACGTTGATGCGATGGAGAATTTGACAGTTGTCCACAGAAGGCTTTGGCCCTTGTTAACTATTACTACATACGTATACACACGAGATAAACCAAAAGGATAAGTCACGTGGGCGTGCGTAGTTTGAAGGCTGGTCGGTCAGCGCAACCCAGTGGACGAAGTCGCCTCAAGGCACCACGCGCGTTCCGCTCGCAGGCTCCACGGAAGCAGCCTTGCCGATTGCGTCAGGCATTGCGGGAACAGGCGCGAGAGCCGGCGCTTCGACAGGAACCGGCAACAAACGGCTTTCGATACGGTTGGTCGGCACCGCCTGCGTGCGCACCACGGTTTGCAGATAGTGATCGACGAGGCCGAAAAAGCGGTCGTAAAACTTGCCCGACGGAATCGTCTCGCTTGAAATCTTCACCATCGCGTCGCTGTTCGAGCGGATCGGCAGTGAGAGCGAACCCAGCACACTCAGTCCGACGCTCGCCGACGTATCGCTCTTCTTCAGCGCAAAGCCGTTCTGCACGGCATTCACATAGACGATGCTGGTATCGCTCGCCTCTTCCCCCGGCGTGCAAACCACATGAAATTCGACTACGACGTGGGTATCGCCGCTCGGCTGGAAGTTCTTCGTTCCGTCGACGGTATCGGTGCGCGTCATCGTCGTCAGGTAGCCCTGACTCAACAGGGCGCGGCGCGCGGCTTCGCAGGTATCGGTCGTGTTCGAGTTGAAATTGCGTGCGTACGGACTCGCGCCCGTTTCAAACAATTCCTGCTGGAATTTGGGCTGCGGGGTGCTGCTGCAAGCGGCAAGGATCAGCAAGCCAAGCAGCGAGGCGAAGGTGGCTTTGGAAAACGAGGTCAACATGGTCGATCTGAAGGGGGGGCTGCGAAAACGCAGTGGGAATGCATTGTAGAGCGGGTTGCCGGCCGTGCGTAAAAAGCGCGCAGCGCGCTTCGCGCCTTATTTGGCGTGACGGCCGATTACCGCAGCCCAAGCCACGGCAACGCAAAAAAGAGGGAAGAGCGTCGCTCAGTTCGACGCGGCGGACGATCCAGTCGAGGGTTTCGCCGAGCCGGCAATTCCACTGCTATCGACGGCCGGCACGGTAAAGGCGTTGGCCCAGTTGTCCGGTGCCGCACAACGGTCGGCCGGCCCAGCGTCGCATCTGGCGGCTCGCGCGTCTGCACGCCGGGCGGTGCCCGGTTCAGGCGCGAGCGCGGCAAAGTCCTGAACCCGCAAGCTCACCTTTTGCGCATACGCCTTCGACCCGCCGTAGCTTTTGAGCGCCGCGTCCATGTCGCCGTTGGCGGAGCGCATGTAGCCGTACAGGATTGCCGAGCCCACTTCGATGTTCGTGGTCGGCTCGGTGAGGTCCTTGACGTTCCTCAGCAGCCCCCGATGAGCGCCCGGCACCACTTGCATCAGCCCGGTTGCGCCGTTGGCGCCCCGGGCTTTTTCCTTGAAGCGGGACTCGATGGAAATGATCGCCAGCAAAAGCGCCGGCGGCAAAGAGTATTTGGAAGCGGCGGATTGCACTGCGTCGGAGATCTTTTGCGCCTTCTCCGTTGCGAGACCGAATTTTTGCGTGAGATACGCGGACATGCGATCGGTGTTGTCGTCGGCGACGGCGGTTTGGATTAGACCGAACGAAAGCATGATCAGGCAAAGGAACCGGCTCATAACGGAAGACGGGAGAAAAAGAAAGCGCGCATTATAGCCCTGCCCGAAAAATAGGCACCGAACAGACAAGTTTCATCGTAGGAATAATAGTCGATGATCGCAGCCGCGACCGATGAACCCCACGCCTTTACGTCGCGTAGCGACGGTTCAGCGCTGCCACCGTTTCGCACATTTGCGCGCGCAATTCGGGCGGCGCCAGTACCTCGGCTTCGGCGCCGAAGCGCAGCAATTCCGCGCACGCCTGCCTCAGCGAGCCGACCGGCAGCGTCACGGTGCGCCAGCCGTCGGTTGGATCGGGCTCGCCGATTGTCGCGGCCGAGCGCGCGAACGGCGAAGTGAAGGCTTCCAGCATCCGCATGCCCCACGGAGACAGCCGCAGCGTTGCTTCGCTCGCATGCATCTCCGCGGAGAGCCGCTGCGTGCTGTCCCGCCAGTACTCGGCGAGTTCGAACGCGGGCGGCCGCTCGAAGGTTTCGTCGATCAGGGTCAATTCGAGAATGCGCGAAATGCGATAGATGCGAATATCCGCATCCACGCGCCCGACCACGTACCACGCCCCGCCTTTCAGCACGACGCCGAGCGGTTCTATCCGCCGGACTTTTTCGGCTTTCCAGCTCTGATAGCGAATCCGCAGCGGATGCTGCTCCCACACCGCACGCGCGATCAACGGCAGATGCGCGGGCTGATCGGCGTCGGCGAACCACGCCGGCGCGTCGAGATGAAAACGCGAGCGCATGCGCTCGGCGGTGGAGCGCAATTCGACGGGCAGCGCCGCGAGCAGCTTGGTTTGCGCGCCGGCCATCACCGCGCCGAGCCCGAGCGCCTGCACCGGGCCCGGCAAGCCGGAGAGAAACAGCGCCTCCGCTTCCTGCGGCGACAAGCCGTTGAGCCGCGTCCTGTAGCCGTCCAGTAGCCGGTAGCCGCCTTCCGCGCCACGCTCGCTATGCACGGGGACGCCGGCGGCGCTGAGGGCGTCGATGTCGCGATAGATGGTGCGCAACGACACAGCGCATTCGTCGGCGAGCGACTGGGCGGTGACCCGGCCACGCGCCTGCAATGTCATCAAAATGGAAAGAAGGCGGCTGGCTCTCATGTCGGCAAGTGTAGCCATACCTGACACTCGCTGACAGGTATGGACGCTTACGATAGGTGCGCCCGGCGAAGCCTGCTTGCCGGTTTTCCAACGCGCACTCATTCGGAAGGCTCACACCATGACCCCAGACCGCACGATCACGCTGTTCCATTCGCCGCAATGCCGCTCCGTCAGCGCGCTGACGCTGCTCGAGGAACTCGGCGCGCCGTATCAATTGAACGTGTTGAACATGAAGGCCGGCGAGCAGCGCAAGGCGCCTTTTCTCGCGATCAATCCGCTCGGCAAGGTGCCGGCGATTCTCCACGGCGATGCGTTGGTGACCGAGCAGGTCGCCATCTTCATCTATCTGGCTGATCTGTTTCCCGAAGCGGGCCTCGCGCCCGCGCTCGACGCTCCGTCACGCGGGCCGTATCTGCGATGGCTGGTGTATTACGCGGCGTGCTACGAACCGGCGCTGGTCGACAAAGCGATGAAGCGCGACCCCGCGCCGCCCTCCACGTCGCCTTATGGCGATTTCGATTCGATGCTCGGGACCGTGACGAGCCGGTTGCAAACGTCGCGCTACCTGCTCGGAGACACGATGTCGGCGGCGGATATCCTGTGGGGCATCGCGTTGCATTGGGGGATGATGTTCAAGCTCGTCCCTGAAACGCCGGTACTGGTCGAGTACGCCGGTCGCATTTGCTCACGGCCGAGCTTCGTGAGGGTGAGCGAGCGGGATGCGGCGCTGGCGGCCGAGCATGAGGCGGCGGCCAAGCGTGACTGAGGGTGCGGGCCGACCGGTTTGGATTCGCTCCATGCCACACGGTCAGTCGGCTGTCGCCGGGATTTGAGACAATGGTGCCCGTCGACGAAGGTATTCCCGCGATAACCGGGGTGTAGCCTTGGCCGTTCGCACACATGCCGCCCTTTTGACGAACCAGAGCCGTTTCAGTGATGAGCAAGATGGCATTCATTCCCAGCGTCCCCGCAGCGTCGGAAGACGATTTCGAAGTATTGGCGACGTCGAAACTGGCCGGCTACCGGCGTTTCTTCGGCGTATTGAAAGTGGTTCGAACCACCGATGGCCGCGTGCTGTTTCCGTTCGACGGGGCACCGGAACTCGGGCCGTATGCAACCAAGCTGGAGGCGGTCGCGGCGGCGCAGGTGTATGGCGAACACATCGTGATCAGCGATCTGGCGCGCCCCGAACTGTAGACCGGAAATTTGCTTCAGTTGCCGCGTACATATGCAATCCCTCTATGCCGCCGCAGTTCAACGCGGTGGCATAGAGGCCGGGCGACAAACTGACAGTCAGCCCAAAACAGCTTTACACCTTGGTGCTTTTTTAGTGCTCGCTAGGCCTGATAGCAGGGTCGCTCTCCACCACTTCATGGGTGGCTGACCAGTACGGCTCGCGGTTGTAGTAGCTGTGGGTCGACATGCCCCACTTCGCATCCGCCATGGCAGGCCAGTGATCCTTGTCGAAGCCTGGATCGTCCTTGAGCCGCTGCGCCGCTATGTCGACGTAGAAGCACTTGTGATCCGTATCCAGAGTCAGCGCGTTCCACGGGATCGCGTGCAGAGTCGATCCCATGCCGAGGAAACCTCCCTCCGACAGCACAGCGTAGGCGATACGTCCGCTGCGAACGTCAAGCATGATGTCTGAAATTTTTCCCACGTCTTCGCCATCCGAAGACATCACCTTGTTGCCGTCGAGCGTCGACGCGGCCATGATGTCCGGCCCCGGCCCTTCGCCTATTCCGCCACCGACAATGTCAGCTCCGCCTCGAGTGGCGCTTCGCGGATTGATAGAGCCCATCATTCACCTCCTTGAAAAATGGTGCTCTTTTGTGCCGCAAGCAGCGTGCCCGCGATGGCGAGCGTGCGGCGCGTCCGGACGCCCGGTTGGCCGGGGCGAGTCGT
>Ga0207647_10003738_pt1 | contig 11377 bp, 10 predicted proteins | sample KBSCornC2_FD_184295 | JGI IMG/M metagenome (GOLD analysis project Ga0207647, IMG submission 184295) | Corn rhizosphere microbial communities from Kellogg Biological Station, Michigan, USA - C2 (SPAdes) (version 2) | ecosystem: Host-associated > Plants > Roots > Rhizosphere ...
CGTCGCACTCGGAACATGGGTATATATGGGAGGGGCAGAAGTCGAGGTCACACTCGGGGCACCTGAGGCGTGCGCCTAAGCCACATACAGGACATTTTCTGTTGCTTGTTGGCGACAAACGACCAGAATCAGACGAGGAGAGAGGAATATTCGAACCGGCAACAGGAATGCAGCAAAGAAGGAAATTTCGCCGCGATTCTGTCGAACGCCACCAATAGATCGAAGATTCCTTTCCGCTCCGAGATGTTGGCTAGAAAGAGGATCACGGAGCTTTCTGAGCGTAGCGGGCGACCAGGCGATGGACAGAAGAAGTCGCTGTCAATACCATGCGGCAAGATGTACGTCGACTTACCGCGCGGGTCTGAATTCACGAGGCGGTCGCGGGCTGCTTCTGTCGTGAGCAGAAGTGCTGTCGCTCTTTTCTGCTGGAGATGCGCCGCGGCTCGCTTCACACGCCGCAGAATTGAAGAGACGCCAGATCTAGAGCTGGAGATTGCGTCGGGATTCGCAGGCCAGTCGGCGACGTACGGCCCAAGTACTACGGGCACGTTGAGAGGCCAGAGTGCCAGGGTTATGCCTGTGTAGACCGGATTGAGTTGATGAATCAGGTCGAAGTCGACGGCTCGTTGCAAACGGTGGTACAGGCTTCGAAGCTGCATCATGTAGTCAAGCCTGTTAAGGGCGTTGCTGCGAAACCGGCATTGGATCGGAAAGAGATGCACGTTATCAGGGAGAGGGGTGGAAAGATTTACATTCTCCGCCACAACAAACAGGGAGTGACCCCGCTCGGCAAGCCGTTTGATGAAGCCATACGCTACCAGGCCGTCACCATGCGGCTGATGATCGGTGAGCATCCCCGAGCAGTGCGGGACGAAAATATTCAGAGTCTTACGCAAGTGGCACCTTCAGTTGCAGATTTCCAGTTGACTTCTTTGTCCTTCTGGGGGCCCGTGTGCTTGCAGAGACACTTACGGTTTGATCTCGACCAAGGCACTAGGGTTGAGCAATTGATTCAGGCTACGCAGACTCTCGCGATCAGGGAACCAACGAGAGCGGATTAATATACATCCCGATGTTTGCAACTTTCATATAGTGCTCGATCTTGCTAATTGTGTCCTGTGGAACCAGGATCATGTCGCCTGGCTGTAGAGCCATGTCCTTCTCTAACTGCGCTGTCTTTTTAACTCCGCTTAGGTGCAGAACTCTCACCTCGGCAATCGATTCGTTCAGCTTTCGGAAGACAATCACCTGCCCAGCCTTTGCGTCCGGAGTGAATCCTCCGGCCATGAGGATTGCTCCGAGAGCGGTCATGTCCTCTTTCAGTTCGATCTGGCCCGGCTTCGCAACCTGACCTGCGACGACAACGTAGGGGTGAGTGAAACTTTCAAGGACCAGGTTCAGCTCCGGGTCTTTCAGCCTGGTTGAAACGGTCTGGACGATCAAGTCGTGCGTCTGATCCACCGTTAAGCCCTTCACAAAAATGGTGCCGGCGACGTTGAGGTTGATGTATCCATCCGGCTGGACCATGACTGTCTGGTTGAACTCGGGTGTAAGGCGATATTGGAGGTCGAGTGTATCTCCCGGACGAAGGAGATATCGCGGCCTCGTTTTGAGCCCTTCCTCGGCGTGCCCAAGCCCGGCGAGGAGACCCGCTGCCATGCAGAAGGTCAGGATCGTGCGGGATACAGATCGCATCATTAGATTCCCACCTTTCCCATGAGTGAATTCATCCAGTTCGGCACCGAGCTCGAGCTTTTATTCAGTACCGACCCGAGGATCGTGCCGCCGTACTTTTCGATATTGCGTTCGAGATCATCAAGCTGGCTTGTCGTGGTGCGATTGCACTCCACAATCACAATTGTGCCGTCGACGACTGGCGCGAGCCCAAGCACGTCCGTCCGTTCTGCAAGAGAGTGACAGTCGAGCAGAACGAAGGTGTACGCTTCGCGCAGCTTGTTCAGATGGCCAATCCGATCGCGATAGCGTGCCAACCCTTTGGAACGCATCAGACCGCGATCCCTCTTGGGCCGTCGGCCGTTCTTTCCGTTGTGTGTCAGTTCGGGAGGGCCGGTGTCGGGTAATCCTAGAAGGTCGCAATCTACTGACGTGGCACAGCTCGCCTCGTTTTCATTGAGCATCAATTCGATGATCTGACGAACATGGGTAACCCCGGCGGATGGATGCGCCGAAACCAGCGCCAGAGCATAGCCGCCTTCGCGCTCTTCTGTTTCGCAACGCTGCAACAGGCTGTATACAAGTGCCTGGCATGCTGCGAACTGGCCGTCCGGAATTGTATTGAGTGACAAATCCATTCGCGTCAGAGCTCCTGTGCATCGTGCATGTTTTGCATTACCTGGATCAGTTCGCCCCGCCCTTTGCGGACGTACCCTTGATCGCCCGCGAGGATGGCTGCACCTGCGCGGCGCTCCCCAATTGACTCGAGCGGAATGGTAGCTACGACCGGGTATCGTGACGCAAGACTGAGTTCCCTCGTAGTGGCGATTGTGCTTCTAAACGATTCTGCAAAGTAAACGGCGCTTGCAGCGAGGAACAATGCTGAGAGCACACCCAGCACGGAATACAACAGCGGCTTCGGTGCCATTTGCGTGAAGTTCAGAGTCGGTGTCTCTGCAATCGCGATGTTTACAAGCTTGTGCTCATCCATCGCGTCTTCGATATTCGATTGGTCCCGCTTTTGGGAAAAGACTTGGAAGTTGTTTCGGGCCTGGTCGACTTTTTCCTGCAGCTCGTTGTACTTCAAGAAGAGCGGTTGAACATCGGCGAGCTGTTTACGCAGCTTCGCAATATCCGAAGTCAGGCTCTCAACCCTGCTTCGAATCGCGCGCTTCTCCACAATTGCTTGAACTTGCCCGGTTCTCACCTGCTGCCACGCCGGACTGACGTCTGTAGTATCCTCAGTTTGCCGGCCTTGGGTCATTCGATTGAGAGCCGCACTTGTGTTCTGGATCTGGTGCTCAATTTCGACAACCAAGCGGTCCGTGGGCTGATAACGATTCAGCAGTTCGGTGCGCCGGTTCTGAAGCTGTACCAGCAGCGACTGCAATTGCTGAATGGCCCCTTGATTTGGCGTCAATCTCTGCTGCGTAGCCTGGCGTTCCGGGATTTGGGCGAGCACCTTCGAGGACTCCCGCAGACGCTGGTCAGTTTCAGCGTAGCTTGCCTGTGCAGCGCGAAGGTCGTTTTCAGAGGTGAGGATCTGCTGGCTCAATGCTTCCTCAAGGTCAGGAACAGAAACGAGACCATTGGCCTGCTGGAAGTCGACCATCTCCTTGTTCGCGCTATCCCACGCATCCTTGTAACGCTTTGTTTCCTGGGCAAAGAATTCTGAGGTCCCGGGCGGGCGCGTGATGAGGCGCCGCTTCGCCAGATAGGCAGCTGACAACTGCTCAAGAGCTAGCGCCGCCCCTTCGGGGGTTTCAGCGCGGAAGGTTGCTGTGATAACGTTCGCTTTATTCGAGGCTTCAAGTGTAAGGTGCTTCAGAAAAGCTGCGATCTTCTCTTCGTGCTCTTGCACCTGTTCGGCAGTCCGATTTTTCGAGGGAATGTTGAACCAATGCGGATCGACAACGGTACCGATGACGTCTTCACTTTGAAGAAGCCGCAGCTCAGAGTTGATCTGCTGCTCGGTAACATCTTGCACCTGTGCACCGGCGGAAGATTTGCCGGCCGAAATGACAGAGTCGCTTCTCGATGCCTGAACCAGGAAGATCATCTCTGATTGGAATTGTTTCTTCTTCAAGACAATTACCGCAGCGGTCGCGCCGATGATGGCAAATACGATGAAACAAAATAGCCATCTCTGCCTGTAGATTGCCTCAATGACGAGCCGAACCGAAGAAGAGCGAATCGGTTCAACCGACACTGTTGTTGCCCCGCCGAGAGCAAGCGCGTTAGATGGGCCAATCGCTTTGGTCATGAGGTAGCAGTTCCCTCTTGCAGCCCGAGAGGCACGGCTGCATTTTGGTTTCAAGTTTCGTCGTGCGGTCCGCGTTCGCTGTGCAGCGGTAGAACTTGCTTCAGCTGCGGTTGCCGTGTGTTCCGGCGATCGAGCACTTCACGTTCAGTGCGCCGATCTATTGTTTGCTTGGATTCCAGCCCACGTATTCGACCTGTGAAAATCCTGCAAACTTTCTGCCTAGAACTTCACATCCAGCATTGCAATTGCGGGGCCCATGAAAACGGTCGCTTTGCTTAGGGTGTGTTCACGTTGCATTTGTCCTGAGATGTGAGGGTGCATTGTCGAGTTGCCTCATTACACGCGCCTGGAATCAAGCTTATGAAGACTAACGGGGCTCTTCAAAGCAGGCTGTCAATGCAAATTAATTCAGACGTTTACGCGTTGTGTCCGACCTAAGCAATCGATCGTCGCGAAGGCGTATCGCCCGCGTTTGTCTCTCGATTGTGCGCAAAGCTATCGAGACTGTCAATGCAGCTTTGTTCAGAGTTTCCGCATCCGATCTAACTCAGCAATATGCGCGTGCAAAATCTCACTCGACCTATACGTGTTTTGTTTGTTGATCATACCGCTCAACTCGGAGGCGGAGAGATCTCACTACGCAATCTTGTGAACTCACTCAAAACAAATCGAGTGCACATTACGGTACTTCTGTGGGCTGAGGGAGCACTTGGGGAGCAGCTCATCAGCGCCGGGCATGCGGTTTATATTTTGCCGCTATCGTCTCGCATTGCGGAAACGCGCAAAGACTCTGTGGGATGGAAATCTTTACTCAGAGTTCGTGAATTATTTTCCATGCTTTTGTTTATCTGGAAATTAGTGCGGTTCATTAGCCGAATGGATGTCGATCTCGTCCATACAAACAGCCTGAAGTCTCACCTTGTGGGTGGACTTGCAGCACGACTTGCAGGACGTCCGCTGGTATGGCATCTGCGCGACCGCATTGCCCCGGACTATCTGCCCAGGACAGCAGTGCGAATCGTGCGAATGGCAAGGAAAATGCTGCCACAGTTTGTAATTGCGAATTCGCAGGCGACACTGGATACGATCGCATCACGGTCTGAACACAAATCGGGCAAATACCAACAATTGAGAGTTATTCATGATGGCTGCGTGCAGCCGGCGAGATTGAAAGATGCGAGCGATGGCGATGCTCCAAATGTGGGCATCGTTGGGCGTATTAGTCCGTGGAAGGGACAGCACGTGTTCATCAAGGCGGCTGCGATCGTTAGCAAAGAATGCCCCGGCACCCGCTTCCAGATCATCGGCGCGCCATTGTTCTCAGAAACAGATTACGAGGCGGAACTGCACAGGCTTGCTGCGAGCTTGAATCTGGAAGGACAATTGACATTCACTGGATTCGTATCAGATGTACCTTCCGCAATTGCACGGTTGCGCATCGTGGTTCACGCCTCCGTTATCGCCGAACCGTTTGGACAAGTGGTTATCGAAGGAATGGCTGCCGGAAAGCCTGTAATCGCTACGCGGGCCGGCGGGATCCCAGAGATCGTGACTCATAACGAGACCGGGCTCCTCGTTCCGGTTGAAGATGAGCGCGCACTGGCTGACGCCATGATTGCGCTTCTTCGAGATCCTGCTCGAGCCAAGGCGATGGGGGAAAAAGGGCGTGAAACGGTGCACGAGTTCTTCACGATGGAGCGACATGCCCGTGCAGTTGAGCAGGTCTACGAAGACGTGCTGCTTGCAACACAGAGACGTCCGCGGCAAGGAACTGAGGAGAGCCTTGAGCGCGCCTAGTCTCCAGTGAATATGCGGATTGAAGCACGGCGACTGGTGTGAGGATGCAATGATTCGTATTGGCTTCGTACTGCTTACACACTCTGATCCCGACCAAGTGCTTTCTCTGACGCAGGTTCTCAGTGAACTCTACGATGGGCCGCCGATCGTTTGCCATCACGATTTTACCCAGTGTCCGCTGGACAAGAGCCTTTTCTCTTCGAATGTGCGATTTGTTGAGCCGCATTTCCCAACATTCTGGGGTTGTTTCTCGATTGTTCCAGCAACGATTGCAGGACTTCGTTTGCTGATGCGAGGGCCGAATCCACCTGACTGGATCTATCTTCTCAGCGGCTCAGACTATCCGACGCTCTCTCCAGACAAGGTGCTGTCGATGTTGAGCGAAGCACAATACGACGCGTTCATCGATCATCGCGAGATCTTCTACCACAGCGATACGACGAGCGAGTTGAAGGAGACTCGTAGTCGTACCGGGTTTGCGCGATCGTCTTATCCTTCGCTCGCGTATAGGCGATACGTTGCAATTGCAGTCCCGCGGCCGTCGAAAGCGAAGCCGTTTTCAATGCCACCGGTCGGCCGATCGTACCTGCACCATCCAGCATGGCGCTCGGTCTTCCCTGGTCCGTTTGACGAGGGCTTTCGATGTTTTGCCGGTGAGCACTGGTTCACCGCAAACGGAAAAGCTGCTGAAATACTGCTGAATGAGACAGCTCAATCTCGCCGCCTTTTCGATCACCTTCGACAACGCGAATGTCCGGAAGAGTGTTATTACCATTCCGTGCTTGCAAATGCGCCGCTGAAACTGAGCACGAACAATCTGCGGTTCATTAACTGGCCGGCATCCGATGCATGGCATCCACGAACGCTAACCGTTGAAGACATGGCAGCCATCGAAAGATCCGAGGCACATTTTTCGCGCAAGGTAGCTTACGGATCGGAACTGATAGCGGAGTTGAACCGGAAGCTGGGAACAGCTTTACACGTTTGAAGCGTCGTCGCATCTACTCCGTTTCAAGCAGATGCTTCCTGCTGGCGTAGGAACCTGGTCGCGGAGTTCCAAAGCCGTCCGATGAGCATTCTGCTTTCGTTCAGGACTGCCTTGCCGGTCGGACGGATTGCTGTAATCAGAATTGCAGAAACATACGAAATGACCAGGGCGCACGCGATGACTGCGAATCCATGCATCCCAAGAACGCCGCGAAGGAAATAGTGAACAATAGCGAAGGTCATGCCCGCTGCCACCAGCAATGGAATCTGGTGCCAGCACAGATCCCACGCTGTGACCGGCCCCAGGCGGTGCAAGACTGCATACTGTATCGGCGATTTCACGAAATATTCAACAAAAGCGTAAGCCGCAGCGAGTCCAACGGCTCCGCCAAAATGCAGTCCTACAAAGAACGAGGCTACTGTGATCAGCGATGTGAAAACGCCAAGTCGGAACATCACATCCGTGCGTCCCTGAGAGATAAAGATCCAACCGGTTGCGTTGCCGAGCGGCTGGAGCAGGCCATTGATCCCAAGGTAGAAGAAGATCGGCGCCACGGGCGCCCAGCGATCACCGAAAACGAAAATGACGAAATCGTGTGAAACTGCAACGAGCGCCGCCATGGCAGGCACGATAAAAAGCGTGAGCTGTCCGGTACTGCGAAGGAACATCTCGCGGAACCTCGGCCTGTCGTCCTGCACGCGGCTGAGCAACGGTGTCATCACACGGTACAACGGCCCATTGATGTTCTGGATTGGGAAATACAGGAGCTTGTATGCACGGTCATAGAATCCGAGTGCGACACTGCCAGCCTTGTGACCGATGAGAATGTTGTCGAGGTTGCGAGCGAAGTAGTTCACAAATGTGAATCCCGTGAGATTGGCGCCGAAACGTCCAATCTCTTTATCGACGAATTGCGCTTTGGGCCGGTTCGGTTTCCATCGAGCGCAGGTCCAGTAGCCGACAACAATCACAAGACTCGAGACCGCTGATGAAATCATCAACGACCAATATCGCGCGCCAAGGTATGCAGCGGTGATTGCGCATGCCAGGCCGGAGATAGCGCCAAGAGCGTCTGACACCGCCAGCCCACGGAAATTGAGGCGTCTGTTGAGCAATCCACTGGGGACGGACATGAGGCTGCCGAGGAGGAGTGGGACGCTCGCTGCAATCGTGATCGGCAGGAGTCTTCTGTCGTGAAAAAACCAGGCTACCGCGGGGCTGGCCAGGATTGCTATCAGCGCGCAACTCAAGCCCAACGCCGCCGTCGTCCAGAAGACTGAGGAAGTCTGCTCCTGCGTGATGTCGCGACGCTGGATGATGGCCTGTCCATATCCAAGGTCCTGGAACATCGAAACAAACCCGATAAGGGGGGTCACGGATGCAACTAGTCCGAAGTCCTCCGGAAGAAGCAGGCGGGAGAGCACGATTACCGAGAGAAACTGGACGCCGATGCGTACGAGTTGGGCAGAACCTATAACGATGCCGCCGCGAACTGCGTGCCCTGTGAGGCTTTGCGGCATATCTAAAGTCGCGTGCCCGGTAGTCTCCAACTCCGCGACCAAGGCAGCTTTGGCCAAATCGTCATGTTGCTCTGTACGCTCGCCTTTGATCACGATTCCATTCCAGTCATCACGCCAATTGGTTCATCGCGCCGACGCCGCGCGCGCAGGTACATCGAGCTGAAGACAATGCATTTTCTCGCTGTTCCGAGGAAATATCGGACATGGCCGTTACGAATGCTGTAGCGAAGTTCACCGAGAATCGGGGCGAGCAGGTTCTTCGCAATCATCCAGCGCACGCGGACTGGAAAAGAATTTTTCAAGGCGTAAAAGAAGACGCCGGACTCTGAGAGCTTGTGATCGGCGTAGCTGTACGGACCGAAGAAACGCTGGAGGGTGGCCGATTCGGAAGGAGTCAGAGAGAGCTCTGCGCTGGATCGGAGCAGCGCGGAGAAGGCTTTCAGGTCAGCGGCAGCGTGGCTCCACATTCCTTTGCGGGCCATGATGCACGCGCGTTCGAGAAGAGCAGAGCGTTTTTCGGACGGCGACAACTCACCATGATTTCGATCGGCGAGATACTCAGAGAGCGGGTACGTAGCATAGACATGCGAGAAGATCATGTCGTCATACCTGATCCAGGCAGACGCAACCTTTCCCTTCGCAACTGGCGAGGCCGCCGAACCGCGTGGCCCGGAGTGCTGTCGCTGATGGAAGAGGATGGAGCCTACATCGACGCCCGAGAATCTTCTCGTGATCCGCATCAACATCTCGTAGTCCTGGGAGCGAACCAGTGCCTCATTGAATGGCCCTACGGCGTCGAATACCGCACGCCGTACGAGCATGGCAGGCTGAAATATGTAACAACGCTCAAGGACAGAAAGTCTGAAATCGAGTGATATGTCGATGCGCAGATCGGGCTGAACGACCCTGAACTGTCCGCTGTCAGATTCGACCAGGTGATCGTGGCTGCCATAGGCGAAGGCGGACTCAGGATGCTCCCCTAATGCATTGAACATCTTTTCAAGTGCATCAGGAAGTGCCACATCGTCGTCATCAAATATCCAGATGAATTCGCCTCGCGCGTTCTTGAGGGCGAGATTGAGAGCACTCGCCTTTCCGCCGTTTGTTTTGTGGATGGCCTGAATGCGGGCGCCGTACGTTTTCAGAATTTCGCGCGTTTCATCGACTGATCCGTCATCAACGACGAGCACTTCAGCAGGCCGAAGCGTCTGATCTAGAACGCTATCGATCGCCGCTGCTAGATAGCGGGCACGGTTATAGGTTGGCACGATCGCAGTGATCGTCGCGGGGACAGATTTAAAATTGCGCAGATCGCCCAATCTCTCCTCATGGGTAGCTGAAAATGCATCCTTCTTTCAGAAGACTGCATCGATTGCAGGTAGCACGCCGAACTACCGGGCTCAGACATCAAACCTTCTCACCGAAGGTATTCTGAGCAATCTGAAACCAGAGTCCTTCTCTGGAAGGGCCTCGCAAGAAGGCATTTGAAAACGCGAGCTTTACGGGATACTCGTACACTACCTGTATCCATTTCCGATGCCGAGATGCTACGAAAGGTTTCAAAGCCACTAAACGATGCAATATCAAACATCCACGCAATTGCGCGTTGGCTCATGGCCGGGACGCGATTATCACAATCCATTCGTCCGCAATTTTTGCCAGAGCCTTGTTAAATCGCGAGTAAGCGTGATCGACGTGTCTGATCCGCGCCAAGTCGCAGCCTCTGAAATCGATGTTCTGCACATCCACTGGCCAGAGAAAGTCTTTTGGGACGGCGGATCCTTTCCGCGCGTGATCGCGCGGCTGTTCGGAACGCTGAAGGCGCTGCGCAGGCTAAAGCAGTCAGGCGTGACTCTCGTATGGACGGTTCACAATGTGAGGCCGCACGATCTTGCAGTTCGATTCAAGCCGCTCTGGACGTACTACCTGTCTCAGCTTGGTGAACTCATCGATGGTTTCGTCACTCTAAGCCCTGCAACTGTGGACGTCGTTCGGCAAAAGATTCATTGGCTGCGCAAGACTCGGGCGATCTACGCATGGCATCCACCGTACCCGCGGGAGCCTATGACGAGAGATGTCGATTCAGTAAGAAGAGATCTGGGAATCGGACATGATGAATATCTGTTTGGGTTTCTCGGTATGATTCGTCCTTACAAAGGGGTCGAAGAACTGATCCAGGCGTTTCGAAAGTTAGAGGGCAACGGTTATTCTCTCCTGATTGCAGGCGCTCCCGTTCCGGATGAATATGCATCTCAAATTGGAGCGCTTGCGGCGGAAGATCGAAGAATCCATCTCGTGCTGCGAAGTCTTACCGATCTGGAGTTCTCATCGTATGCGGCTGCAGCGGACACACTGGTTCTTCCATTTCGAGATAATTTGCATTCGGGCTCGCTGGTGCACGCGGTGAGTCAACATAAGACTGCATTGACACCTGAAACTCCTTTCTCGCGCAATCTCGGAGAGGTGGTCGGCCGGGAATGGGTTCAGACTTATTCGACTCCGCTGACGCCGGAGGTCCTTCTCTCTGCCAAACCCGCGAAGGGATTGCCTTCGCTTGACGCACTCGATGTTTCTGACTCAGGAACCAAACTGGCAGAGTTCTACCGTTCTCTCATCGAAGAGAAGCATGGTACCGCCGCCTAACGGTGAGCGTTGACATCAAGGTTTGCAATTAAGGTTCTCGATTCGAATCGCTAGCACGAGGATTCGCGCGGTACCCCCCACCTATACTCTGAAAACAAAGTATCTGTTCGCAATGGTTTAGGGTAGACGCTCGGTGCTAAAATCCTCTCGGCGAAGGGTTTAGCCGCAGAATCCTCTGCAGAAAGGACTTAGAGGAAGATTCAGAGTTAAAACGCGTTGTTTTTCTGGTTTTCGACTTTGCTCGTTGTTCCACTCTCTTCAATTGTGCGTCAAATAAGGATAATTATCTGCAAACTCCGCCCGACAATCTCGCCAGAGTCTCGCACTGCTATCGCGCTCGAGAGAAAACGACGAAGGTGGAGACTCGAAGCTGGATTGAATTGCAAGGGTGAGCCCCCCACGAAGAGAGATTGCCAGACGCTTCCCGATTTGATTCGCGGCTCGGCCATTGCGCGTGGACGGAGTGTGCCGTAACAATACGGACTTGACTCA
>Ga0207647_10003740_pt1 | contig 11375 bp, 9 predicted proteins | sample KBSCornC2_FD_184295 | JGI IMG/M metagenome (GOLD analysis project Ga0207647, IMG submission 184295) | Corn rhizosphere microbial communities from Kellogg Biological Station, Michigan, USA - C2 (SPAdes) (version 2) | ecosystem: Host-associated > Plants > Roots > Rhizosphere ...
CGAAAGCGTCGCAAATTGCAGGTCGGGGTTCGCGAGCACCGACGGCTCGATTCGCATGTTCATGGCTGAAAGACTCAAAGGTGCGTCAACACGACGCAACTATGCATCAGGGCGACCTGCAAGGAAAACGCATAATTTTCATCGCGACGATCAATTTTATTGATGGCTCGGCTGAAAACCCTTGTCGCAGCGTGGGGATGTATCTAAGCCTTCAATCATCTGACGATTCGTTTCGCCGCCGAAAGCGCGTGCGAACGCCTGCGCACACGCGCATCGGCGGGGGCAGAAGGGAAAAGGAAAAAGGGAAAGGCCGCCGAACGCGGCCCCCAGATCACCGCACCGCCAGCGCGGGGGCGGTCTGAAGCTCGACGGGCAGATCGTTGTCGGCGGCGAACTGCATCGCGAAGTCGAATGCATCGGCACAGACGATGCGCAATTCGTCGGACACGAACAGGCATTTGGCGCCGCCGTCGACGACCGGCATCGCGAGCCGCGACAGCGCGCACGGATAGCCGGGCCGCCGCTCGCCGACGAACAGCGTGATGACGCCCGCGAGCCGTTCGGGCCAGTCGCTCGGGCGGAAGGTTTTCTGCGCGCGGGTGATGCCGCGGATCAGGTGGCCGCGGGGTTGGCCAATGAGGCGGCCGCGTTCGGTGATGTCGATGCAATCCATGCCGTTGTGCGTATCCTCGTTCGCGTCATTCGCCGCCGTCGGCCGCCGCGTCGCCGCGCGCGGGAATCCGCAGGTTGCGCAGCTTGTGATAAAGCGTCTTCTTCGGCATGCCGAGTGCAACGCTTGCGTCCGCAACGTTGCCGTTGTGACGCCGCAGCATGTCCTCGATCAGCATCCGCTCGAAATACGCGAGCTGCTCCGCGAGCGTGCCGCCCGCCGTGGGCGCGCTGCCGGACGACAGCAGGCTGTCGCCGGTCAGGCCGAGCACGAAGCGGTCGGCCACGTTCTGCAGTTCGCGCACGTTGCCGGGCCACGCATGCGTCATCAGTTCGGACACCTGCGCAGCCGTGACGACGGGCGCCGGCTGCCCGAAGCGACGCGCGGCCGCGAGCACGAAATGCTCGAACAGCAGCGGCACGTCCTCGCGCCGTTCGCGCAGCGGCGGCAGCTCGATCTGCGCGACGTTGAGCCGATACAGCAAGTCCGCGCGGAAGCGTCCGTCGGCCGCGAGCTCGGCGAGATCGGCCTTCGATGCGGCGACGACGCGGCAGTCGACCGGAATCAGCTCGTTCGCGCCGAGCCGTTCCACCACGCGCTCCTGCAGCACGCGCAGCATCTTGATCTGCAGCTGAATCGGCATCGTCTCGATCTCGTCGAGGAACAGCGTGCCGCCGTGCGCCCATTCGATCTTGCCGATGCGCTTCTTGATCGCGCCGGTGAATGCGCCGGCCTCATGGCCGAACAGCTCGCTCTCGAAGATCTGCTCGGGCAGGCCGCCGCAGTTCAGCGCGACGAAATGCGCGTCGCGCCGGCTGCCGAAGTCGTGCAGGCTGCGCGCGATCAGTTCCTTGCCGGTGCCCGTCTCGCCGGTGATCAGCACCGACACCGACGTATCGGCGAGGCGCAGGATCTTCTTGCGCACGTCGGCCATCGCGGGCGACTTGCCGAGCACGAACGCCTCGATGCCCTGCCAGTTGTTGAGCGCCGCGCGCAGCCCCTGCACCTCCAGCGTGAGCCGGCGCTTCTCGACCGCGCGCGCGACGCGGCCGGCGATCACGTCCGACGAGAACGGCTTCTCGATGAAGTCGTACGCGCCGTCGTGCATCGCGCCGACGGCCGTCGAAATGTCGGCGTGGCCGCTGATCAGCACGACCGGGATCTGCGCATCGACGGCCATCACGCGTTCGAGCAGCTGCAGCCCGTCGATGCCCGGCATCCGCACGTCCGACACGATCACGATGGGCGCGCCGGGCGCGACGTGCGCGAGCGCGTCGGCGGCCGACGCGAACGCGTCGACCGGGAACCCGGCGAGCGCGACGGCCTGCTCGACGCCGATCCGGACGTTTTCATCGTCCTCGACGACCAGCACGCGAATCTCATCTTCCATGCTCTGTCCTTTGTTGCGGCGTCGCCGCCGCGAATTCGATGGTGAACTGCGCGCCGCCCGCGTCGCGGTTCGTCGCGGCGATCTTCGCGCCGAACGCCTCGACGATGCGCGACGTGATCGCGAGGCCGAGCCCGAGGCCCTGGCCGCGCGGCTTGGTGGTGACGAACGGCTCGAACAGGTGCGGCAGCACGTCGGGCGCGATGCCGGCACCGCTGTCGGCGACGGTGAAGCGTACGCGGCCGGCTTCATCCGCATCGTTCACGTCGTCCACTTTGGCGGCTTCGATGACGATCCGTCGCACGGGCGCGTCGTGCACCGCATCGAGCGCGTTGCCGAGCAGGTTCACGATCACCTGCTGCAGCTGGCTCGATTCGGCCGATACCGTCGTGCCGGGCGCGATGTTCACGTCGAGCTGCACGCCTTCGTCGCGGATCCGCGCATCGTAGATGAGCCGCGCATGCGCGACGGCCTCGGTCAGCGACACGGCGACGCGCTCGACGTCGGGCTTGCGCGCGAAGGTCTTCAGCTCGCCGGTGAGCACCGCCATGCTGTCGACCAGCTTGCCGATCCGTTCGAGATTGGCATATGCGGGCGCCGGCTGGCCGCGCTCGAAGAACGTGCGCGCGTTGTCGCACAGCGTGCGGATCGCGACGAGCGGCTGGTTCAGCTCGTGCGTGAGGCCGGCGGCCATCTGCCCGAGCACCGCGAGCTTGCCCGCATGCACGACTTCCTGCTGCGAATCGCGCAGCCGCTGCTCGGTGCGCTCGCGTTCGACGATCTCGCGCTGCATCCGCTCGTTCGCGGCCGTCAGCGCGGCGGTGCGCTGCGCGACGGTCAGCTCGAGCCGGTCGTTCGCGCGGCGCAGCGCGTCCTGCGCGTTCAGCCGCGCGACGATCGCCCGGCGGCGCTGGATCGCGTAGCCGGCCAGCAGCGCGGCGATCAGGAACGCGCCGGTGACGAACACGAACGCGGTCTCCTGCTGGCGCCGCGCGCTCGCGATGTCGAGCAGCACCATCAGCGAATCGCCGGCCTGCGGGGCGGGGCGCGACATCACGAGATAGCGCGTGTTGCGGCCGGCGTGACGCGGATCGGGAAACGTGCCGAACCACGCGGCGGCGCTGCGGTCGCCGATGTGGCGGTACGGCAGCACGTCGACCGTGCGGCCCGCGTATTGCCGCGACGCCTGGATGTCGCGCTGCTGCTGCGCGGTGATCGGGCGCAGCGCGGTGAATTTCCACGCCGGCTCGGTCGAGATCACGATCACGCCGTTGCCGTCGACCACCAGCGCCGCGACGCCCGGCGCGCGCCACGCGGATTCGAGCGGGTCGACGCTGATCTTCACGGCCGCAGCGCCGATCGGCACGCCGTCGTCGCGCACCGCGCTCGCGAAGTAGACGCCCGGCACGCCGGTGTTGGTGCCGATCCCGAAGAAGCGGCCGCTGCCGTGCGCGAGGGCGTCCTTGAAGTACGGCCGGTACGACACGTTCGTGCCGACGAAGCTGATCGTCTCGTTCCAGTTGCTGGCGGCGATCACTTCGCCGCGCAGGTCGATCACGTCGACCGCGCCGCTGCCCGCGTCGCGGTTCACGGCTTCGAGGTACGTGTTCACCGTGTGGGCGAGCGCGGGCCGGTCTGGCGGCGCGGCCTTCAGCAGCGCGCGCACGCCGTCCTGGCGGGCGACCAGGCCGGGCAGGATCTCGAAGCGGCCGAGTTCGCTCTTCAGGCTCGACGCATAGAGGTCGAGCCGGTGCGCGCCGGTTTCCTCCAGCGCGTCGATCGCGCGTTCCCACGCGAAATCGACGGCCGCGCCCGCCACGCCGACATACAGCACGACGGCCGACGCCCAGCCCCACCACGGGATTCCCTTGAAGCTCTTCTGCACGTTCGCCCTCATCGAAGCCCGCAACCGGTCACCTGCAACCGGCCGTCCGCAACCGGCCCTCCGCAACCGGCCCTCCGCAACCGGCCCTCCGCAATGACGCGCGCCGCGCGCCGGCAGGGCCGGCGGCGGCGCGTGCGAAGCAGCCTGCGCGACGGTGCGCGCGGCCGTGCATTATCCGAAGTGCGCGACCAGGATCAGCGTCACCGTGACGACGATTGCGCCGCCGATGCGCGTCGCGATCTGCGCGAACGGCATCAGCTGCATCCGGTTCGCGGCGGTCAGGATCGCGACGTCGCCGGTGCCGCCTTGTCCGCTGTGGCAGGCGTTCACGATTGCGGTGTCGATAGGGTACATCTTCAGCAGGCGGCCGACCACGAAACCGGTGCCCATCAGCGTCGCGACGGTCGACACGATCGTGACGACGTTGACGATCGTGAAGGCGGCGGTCAGCTTGTCCCACGGCGTCATCGCGACGCCGATCGCGAACAGCAGCGGATACGTGACGGCGGTCGAGAAGAACTTGTAGACGACGAACGCGCCTTCCTGCAGCGGCGGCGACACCGCGCGCGCCAGCTTCACCAGCACCGCGAGGAACAGCATCGCGACCGGCGCGGGCAGGCCGAACAGCTTGTGCGCCATCAGGCCCACGAGATACAGCGTGATCGCCGTGATGCCGGCGCCCGCGATGTGCGTGACGTCGACGTGACCGCGGATCTCTTCGTTTTGCGGCGCCAGGTCGTCGCTTTCGCCGACCTGCAGACGACCGTTGCCGGTCAGGTGCGGCAGGCGCTTGCCGAGCATGTCGAGCGCGCCCGACAGGATGATCGCCGTCAGGCTGCCGAGCATCACCGGCGGCAGCACCATCGCGAACATCTCGCCCTGCGGCAGGTGCATCAGTTCCGAATAGCCGATCGACAGCGGAATCGCGCCTTCGCCGACACCGCCCGCCATGATCGGCACGACGATGTACAGCAGCGTGTGGCGCGCGCCGAGGCCGAGTGCGGTGCCGACCGCCGTGCCGACGATCGCGGCCGCGACCGAACCGGCGGCGAGCGGGATGAAGATCTTCACGAAACCCTGGATCAGCACGCGCCGGTCCATGCTCAGGATGCTGCCGACGATGATCGACGCGATGAACAGGTACAGGAAGTTGGTCGACTTCGTGAACTCGACCGTCAGGTTCAGCACCGGCTTCGGCAGCACGTGATAGTAGGTGAGCGCCGACGGCACGAAGGTCGCGAAGATCGCGGCCGCGCCGATGTTGCGCAGGAGCGGCAGGCGCTTGCCGAGTTCCGCGCACGTGAAGCCGAAGAACGCGAGCACGGCGATCGCCATCGAGATCTCGCCCGGCACCTTGCCCGTGACCGAGAAACCGACGATCAGCGCGAACAGGATCACGTACACCGGCAGCGGGATGATGCCGATGCGGATTTCCATCAGCTTCCACCAGCCTTCCGGCCAGAAGCGTGCGCGCGTGGCGGCGCCGGCGCTGGCTTCGGCAATCGGTTCCGGGTGGGACGGGGTATGGATAGAGGTCTGCAAGACGTGTCTCCTGATTGTGGGATGCCTGCATCGCTTCGCGGCATCGTGTGCCGTCTATTACGCAACCCCCGTGCCAGAATTCCGGCCTGCCTGAATATTTTTAATACGTTGATTCATAAGGGATTTGTTTCGTCTGCGGAAAGGGTGGCCGCCTTGGCCGGCCGAGATTTCGGAATTCGTCCGGCGGGGGAGGCCGAGATTTCGGCCAGTCGGCCAGTCGGCCGGCCGGCCGGGCGCTGGGCCGACCCCGATCGCGCGCCATATCGCCGCGCGCGATTTTCTTCGCACAATCGCTTCGTAGACCGCCTTCCTGCCGCTCTCTATCATCGGCTGATCCTTTTCCGATGCGACGACTGTCCGGAGAACGCCCACGCGTTCGCCGCGGCGTCGCGCATCCGTCGATACCGTCTTTGGACAGGAGAGTGGTTCCCATGCCGCATGCCGTTTTTTCCGCCCGCTCGTGCGCCGTCCGCGTCGCACGGCTCATCCGGCCGGCCCGCCTGACGGCGGCCGCGCTGCTCGCCGCGTGGTTCGCGGTCGCGCTGCCGGGCGGCGCGCGCGCCGACACCGCGCCGCTGAAGGTCGGCATCTCGACGAGCCCGCAGATCGAAGCGCTGAAGATCGCCGCGAAGGAGGCGAAGGAGCAAGGCCTCGACGTGCGGATCGTCGAGTTCACCGACTGGAATACGCCGAACGCGGCGCTGGCGAACAAGGACATCGACGTCAACTACTTCCAGCACATCCCGTTTCTCGAGAACGCGAAGAAGCAGGGCGGCTACAACTTCGTGTCGATCGCGCCGGGCACGATCATGAAGATCGGCCTCTATTCGAAGAAGGTGAAAAGCTTTGTCGAGCTGAAGGACGGCGCGCGCGTCGCGATCGCGAACGATCCGGTCAACGGCGGGCGCGGGCTGTTGCTGCTGCAGCGCGCGGGCCTCATCACGCTGAAGCCGGGCGCCGACTACCGGGCGACGACGCACGACATCGTGTCCAACCCGAAGCACCTGAAGATCATCGCGCTCGAGGCGTCGCAGCTCGCGCGCTCGCTCGACGACGTCGACCTCGCGCAGGGCTACCCGAGCTTCATCAAGCTCGCCGGCACGACCGACCCGAACAGCGCGCTGCTGTTCGACGGCACCGAGAACAAGAACTTCGCGATCCAGTGGGTCGTGCGGCCCGAGAGCGTGAACGATCCGCGCATCCGCAAGTTCATCGCGATCTACCAGCACTCGCCGGCGGTGCGCCGTGCGCTCGACAACGCGTTCGGCTCGCTTTACGCGATCGCGTGGTGACGGAGGGAACATGACGACGCCGAACCGCAAGAAGATCCTGCTCAACGCGTTCAACATGAACTGCGTCGGGCACATCAACCACGGGCTGTGGACGCATCCGCGCGACCGCTCCGCGCACTACACCGATCTCGACTACTGGGCCGATCTCGCGAGGACGCTCGAGCGCGGCAAGTTCGACGGCATCTTTCTGGCGGACATCGTCGGCGTGTACGACGTGTTCGGCGGCGGCCCGGACGCCGCGCTGCGCGAATCGGTGCAGGTGCCCGTCAACGATCCGCTGCTGCTCGTGCCCGCGATGGCGCAGGTCACGCGGCATCTCGGCTTCGGCGTGACCGCGAACCTGACCTACGAGCCGCCTTACCTGTTCGCGCGCCGCATGTCGACGCTCGACCATCTGACGAAAGGGCGCATCGGCTGGAACATCGTGACCGGCTATCTCGACAGCGCCGCGCGTGGAATGGGCCTCGCGCAGCAGATCGGCCACGACGACCGCTACGAACGCGCGGACGACTACATGGACGTCGTCTACAAGCTGTGGGAACAAAGCTGGGACGACGATGCGGTGATCCGCGACGCACAGGCGCGCGTGTTCGCGCAGCCGGGCAAGGTGCGGCGCGTCAAGCACGACGGGCCGTTCTATTCGGTCGACGCGATCCACCTGAGCGAGCCGTCGCTGCAGCGCACGCCGGTGCTGTACCAGGCCGGTTCGTCCGCGCGCGGCGTCGAGTTCGCGGGGCGGCACGCGGAGTGCGTGTTCGTGAACGGGCAGAGCAAGGCCGCCGCGCGCGCGGCGGCGCTCGATATCCGCGCGGCCGCCGCGCGGCAGGGCCGCGACCCGGCATCGATCAGGATTTTCGCCGGCGTGAGCGTCGTGACCGCCGAGACCGAACTTCTCGCACGAGAGAAGTTCGACGAATACCGGCGTTACGCGAGCCCGGAAGCCGGCCTCGCGCATTTCGCGAGTTCGACCGGCATCGACTTCGCGAAGTACGGGCTCGACGAGCCGATCTCGTACGTGAAGACCGATTCGATCCAGTCGGCCGTCGACGCGATCTCGCGCAAGAGCACGACCGGCACGTGGACCGTGCGCCGGATGCTCGAACAGATGTCGCTCGGCGGCCGCTACGCGCCGATCGTCGGTTCGCCGTCGCAGGTCGCGGACGAGCTGCAGTCGTGGATCGACGAGACGGGCATCGACGGTTTCAACCTGACGCGCACCGTGATGCCCGAGTCGTTCGAGGATTTCGTCGACTGGGTCGTGCCGGAACTGCAGAACCGGGGCATCTACAAGGAAGACTACGATCCCGCGCCGACGCTGCGCGAGAAGCTGTTCGGCGCCGGCGCACGGCTGCCGGCCTGGCATACGGGCGCGCAGCACCGGCCGGCCGCCGCGCCGGCCTCGGAACCCGCGCATCCCGCGCATGCATGAACGTGACGGAGCGAAGCGATGACGCAACTGTTCGATACGCTGGGTTTCATCGAGACATCGGCCGTGCGGGCCGGCGCGGCGGCACGCGACGCGCATGAAGCGCATCACGAAGCGGCCGCGCGGGCTGACGTCGCCGCCGTGTCGCTCGTGCACGTCGGCAAGGTGTTCGCGACGCCGCGCGGCCACGCCGCCGCGCTGCGCGACGTGACGCTCGACGTGCGGCGCGGCGAAGTGTTCGGGATCATCGGCCGCAGCGGCGCCGGCAAGTCGACGCTGCTGCGGCTCGTGAACGGGCTCGAACGTCCGAGTTCGGGCAGCGTGCGCGTGCAGGGCGTCGACGTCGGCGCGCTCGACGAGGACGGGCTCGTCGCGCTGCGCCGCCGCACCGGGATGGTGTTCCAGCATTTCAACCTGCTGTCGGCGAAGACGGTGTTCGAGAACGTCGCGCTGCCGCTGAAGATCGCCGGCGTGCCGAAGGCCGAGCGCACGCGCAACGTCGATGCATTGCTCGATCTCGTCGGGCTCGCCGCGAAGCGCGACGCGTATCCGGCGAGCCTGTCGGGCGGCCAGAAGCAGCGCGTCGGCATCGCGCGGGCGCTGGTGCACGATCCGGAGGTGCTGCTGTGCGACGAGGCGACGTCGGCGCTCGATCCCGAGACGACGCAGTCGATCCTCGCGCTGCTCGCCGACATCAATCGCCGCCTCGGGCTGACGATCGTGCTGATCACGCACGAGATGGAAGTGATCCGCGCGGTGTGCGACACGGTCGCGGTGATCGAGCAGGGCGAGGTCGTCGAAACGGGCCCGGTATGGCGCGTGTTCGGCGATCCGCGCCACGGCGCGACGCGCGCGCTGCTCAGCACGCTCGTGCACGACCTGCCGGCCGAACTGGCCGCGCGCGTGCAGCCGTTGCCCGAGCAGGCCGCACTGCCGGACGGCGCGCAGGTCGTGCTCGACGTCCGCTATACGGGCGAAAGTGGCGGCGAGCCGGACGTCGGCGCGCTCGCGGCGGCGCTCGGCGGCTCGGTGCGTTTCCTGCATGGCGGGATCGAGCGGATCCAGGGGCATGCGCAGGGGCGCCTCGTGATCGCCGCGTCGCCCGGGCAGTCGCTGGCACACGGCGGTGCGGTCGCTGCGTTGCTGGAGCGCGCGCGCCGCCATGCGAACCACGCGGAGGTGCTCGGCTATGTTTGAACTCTGGTGGCCCGAACTGCTCGACGCGATCCGCGACACGCTGTCGATGGTCGCCGCGTCGGCCGCCGTCGCCGCGCTGATCGGCATCCCGCTCGCGGTGATCCTCGTGACGACCGCGCCCGGCGGCATCTACGAGCGGCGCGGCGTGAACGCCGTGCTCGGCGCGCTCGTCAACGTGTTCCGCTCGACGCCGTTCATCATCCTGCTCGTCGCGCTGCTGCCGTTCACGCGCGTGCTGATCGGCACGACGATCGGCGTCTGGGCGGCCGTCGTGCCGTTGTCGATCGCCGCGATTCCGTTTTTCGCGCGAATTGCCGAAGTGAGCCTGCGCGAAGTCGATCGCGGGCTGATCGAGGCCGCGCTCGCGATGGGCGCGAAACGCCGCCACATTGTGTGGCACGTGCTGCTGCCCGAGGCGCTGCCCGGCATGCTCGGCGGCTTCACCATCACCGTCGTCGCGCTGATCGGCTCGACCGCGATGGCGGGCGCCGTCGGCGCGGGCGGGCTCGGCGACCTCGCGATCCGCTACGGTTACCAGCGTTTCGACACCACCGTGATGGCGACCGTGATCGTGATCCTGATCGCACTCGTATCGGCCGTGCAAATCACGGGCGACCGCCTGGTCCGACACGTGACCCGGCGTACCTGAGCGGCGCCACGAGCGCGGCTCGTTTCATTTTTCCAGACCCTGAGAGAACGATACCCATGACCTTGCCCATCGGCGCACCGCGCGAATGGAACGGACAATTCGAGGAAGCGCTGTTCCTGGACGTCGCGCGACGCCATCGTCCCGGCTTTCCCGACAAGCTCGCGACGCCGCCGCGCGAGCCGCGCAGCGAAGACGAGCTGGCCGCCGTCGCCGACTACTACACGAAGATGGCGTCGCACGACCTGTTCATCGTGCAGGTCGTCGCGAAGGCGATCGACACGCTGTTCCGCGACGACCCGCATTTCCAGCTGATCCTGTCGCGCCAGCTCGGCGACGACGGCGCGCACGCGGTGATCGGCCGCGAGCGCGTGACCGAACTGACGGGCCGCGATCCGATGCCGGAAGTCGAGCGACTCGTTGCCGCGCACTGGGCGCGCATCGGCGATATCGCGGTGCGCGACGTCGCGGGTTTCCTCGCGTTCGAATGGCATTACGAGCTGCACATCCTCGCGAAGCTGTGGATCCAGCGCAAGACCGGCCGCATCGCGGATGGCGCGATGCGCGAGCATGGCGAAAACCGGATTCGTCCGGACGAGGAGTGGCATCGCGTGCAGATCGTCCAGTGGTGGTTCGACACGTTGAAAGCGCTGCCGGCCGCCGAGCGCGAGGCGCTGACCGACCGCGTGATCGCGGCCGACGAGGAAACGCAGGCGCGGCTCGACGGGTATCTGCATGACGAGTACGCGCATACCGCGCATGTGTTCGGTGCGGATATCGCCGCGTACCGCGCGATCTACGACGACTGGCGGCGCGAGATCCTGTCGCGGCTGACCGGCCGCCCGCTCGGCGCGCTGGTGCCGCTGTCCGGCCAAGTCGTGGCGCACGAACCTGTTGCACGGGAAGCCGTCGCATGAACGATCCGCGCAGCCCGGCGACGTTTGCGCCGGATCCCGATGCACTCGCGATCGACGCCGATGCGCTGGCGCGCGCGATCGACTCGCTGCGTGCGACGGCGGCCGCGCGCGACCGCGCGGGCGGTCATGCGGCCGACGAGAAGCAGTGGCTCGCCGACGCCGGCCTGCTGACGCTCGCGGTGCCGCGCGAATTCGGCGGACAGGAAGCCGCGTGGCCGGCGATCTACGACACGATCCGGCAGATCGCGCGCGTCGACAGCGCGCTCGCGCATCTGGTCGGGTTCCAGATCCTGCAGATCGTGAGCGTCGACGTGTGGGGCAGCGCGGCACAGCGGGAGCGCTATCTGCGCGGCACGGTCGAGCATCGCTGGTGGTGGGGCAATGCGGTCAATCCGCTCGACACGCGGCTGGTG